>OFGQ01000002.1_pt1 | contig 317405 bp, 274 predicted proteins | sample 1521791 | NCBI WGS metagenome assembly OFGQ01 (sample SAMEA3504116, study PRJEB24116) | mouse gut metagenome | biome: mouse gut; feature: mouse-associated habitat; material: faeces | place: Denmark | collected 2011 | reverse complement strand
ATGGTAGCACTACAGTTTTTGGTTCTGTCTGTCTAGGTTCGAATCCTGGTAAGACAACATAATAAAAGAGTCAAGGTCTCAACCCCTTGGCTCTTTTATTATGTTATGATATTACCAACCTCATAAAGCTATAGCTTCCCTTACTAATCCAGCCTGTTGATCCCAATATTGATTTGTAAATAATATTTAACTTGGATGGGCGCGATGCCTGCTCATGTGGGTTGTAACTTTGCACAAGAAAGTTTCGGTTGATTGTTGTATCAATACTTAATTCATTTCAGCTATGTCGTTAATAATCTTTATTGTTTGCTTTTTTGCATGGATTGGTCAGGCCTTGAAAGATGGTGCCGATGTATGATAATTTAAATTGAAGGGAGCTATGAGTTTTTTGAATTTTCTTGGTGGTTTTGCGGTGTTCAATGTTGTATGCGACATGTTCTCCGGTAAGCGGAAGCAGGTGTCTCCGGAGCCTGAACCATATTATCGTCGCCATGATTGCGGCGATTATCCGGAGTGTGAATTTGGGGGTGCCTCTGATACTGATATTGATGATCTGCAAGGGCGAATTGATGAGCTGGAGGATCGGCTTGCAGATTTTGACAGGATGTCGGATCGCTATGACGAGATTCAAGATCGGATAGATGAGTTGCAGGATCAACTTGACGATCTTGAAGATCAACGCAGTTTATATGAGGATTATCAGGATGAAATTGAAGAGTTGCGCGATGAATTGGACGATCTGGAATTTGAACGAGACCTATGCGACGACTCTGATGACTGGTGAGTTTATCGCAAAATCCGGCTTCATCAGGCGAGGACGGAAATCATGCGACGAATAGCTTCGGAGAGGGTTGCCCGGGGGCATGCGAGGTTGATGCGTATGAAGTGCTCGCCACCGGGACCATACATGGAGCCGGGATTCAGATGGAGATGGACGCGCTCGGCAAGCATATCTGTCATTTCAACATCACTGAGCCCGGTTTCTGAGATATCCACCCATGCAAGATAGGTTCCTTCAAGCGGTACGATTTTGAGTTTCGGCAGTGATTCATTGATCTTATCGCAAAGCAGACGGTAGTTCTCGTGTATGTAGTCCGTCAGTGCATCAAGCCAGTAGCCCGATTCGCGATATGCGGCTATTGTTGCAGCGACACCGAATGGATTGACATCGCAAACCTCGTTGATGTTGATAGCTTTATCGATCATCCTGCGTGCATCTGGATCTGTAGCCACAATGTTGGCTATCTGTAGGCCGGCAATGTTGAAAGCCTTGCTCGGAGAGATGCAGACGGCACAGTTGCGCAACTGACGTTCGTTACAGATCGTGGCATAGGGGGTGTAATGGAACGGATGGTATGTCAGTTCGCAATGTATCTCATCAGAGATAACAAAAAGGTCGTTGGCCTCGGCAATGTCAGCAATGCGTCTCAGTTCGTCGGGAGTCCAAACGCGTCCCGATGGGTTGTGAGGATTGCAGAGAAGCAGAACCCGGCTGCGAGGGTCGGCGGCCAATTCCTCAAGGCGTTCAAAGTCGATTGAATAGCGTCCGTTGTCATAGATAAGCGGATTCGCAGCCAGCAGACAGTCGTTGTTACGGATTGATGAGAAAAAGCAGTTATAGGCCGGAGTCTGTGTGATCACCATATCTCCGGGGTGGGTCATGGCCTTGATGATGGCTGATATTGCCGGCACTACACCGGATGTGTAGATAATAGAGCCGCGGTCAATATTCCATCCATGACGGGCTGAGAACCAATCGGTGACAGCATCGTAGTAGTCGTCGCTTACGTATGTGTAGCCGAAAATTCCATGCTCAACTCTTCTTTGCAGAGCATTTATAATTGGTTCAGCACAGCGGAAGTCCATATCTGCAACCCAGAGATGGAGAGTGTCGGCAGGAGCGGCAGGCTGGTCATCCCATTTGTAGGATCCGGTACCACGGCGGTTTATGATTGTGTCGAAGTCTGGTCTGTTCATGTTCAGTTAACTTTATTATTAAACACCCTCTTAATGTTTTTTCCGCAGACAATAGACTGCAAGAAGGATCAGGAAAATCAGTCCACGGAATGTCAGTTCAATGCACATTGCCAACCACACACCTCGCAGCCCCATGGTAGGAGCAAGCCAAGCTGCCAATGTCAGCCTTACGCCCCATATGCTGATGAGATTCATGGCCGATGGAAGTATGGTGCGTCCGAGGCCTATAAAGAAGCCATAGGCCACGATGGCCGCCGCGAACATCGGTTCCGCCCACGCCTCAATCCGGAGAATATCAGCTCCGAGCAAGCGTATCTCCTCGACGGGGGACATTACGCTGATTATCTCCGGGGCGTAGATGTAGAGCACGACCCCCAGCGCGGCCATCACGATCATTCCGGAGCCAACGGTGATTATGCCGAAACTTTTGGTCAGGCTATGACGTCCGGCTCCGATGCTCTGCCCACCAAGAGTAGTGGCGGCTTCGGCAATGCCATATCCCGGCATGTAGCACAAGCTCTCTGCAATGATCGCAAAAGCATTTGCAGCGATGGCAATAACGCCGAGAGGAGCTACAATAGCGGTTACAAGGATCTGAGCGCCGCATATTGCCAAGTGTTCCAGTCCGACAGGCATGCCGATGTGTAAAGCCCGGGCTACTGTCTGGCGGTCAATGGCAAACCAGCTCCGTGATTTTTGTTCCGATTTCAGCGGCGAACGGAAAAACAGGTACCATATCATGGCGGTTGCAACGATGGTTTCGGCCAGAACCGTAGCTAATGCAGCACCCTCCACGCCCATACCTGCCCCGGGAATCGGGATATGCAGTCCGGCTATTGATAGCTCGCGCGATGGGAAAATCAGGAAAAAGTTGAGTATGACATCGAGCACACACATCAGTATATTCAGCATGCTCGGCACTTTCATGTTTCCGGCACATCTCAGCATCGATCCTCCGAGAAAGTTCAATTGCAATGCCGGGAGGAAGAGTGAGAATATCAGGAAATAACGTGAGGCATCCGCATGGATACTGGTGTCGGCACCAAGCCATGATGGCAACAGTCCGCTGATTCCTATGCCTATTGCAGCCAAAGAGATGCTGAACAGCAATACTAACGGAACCGACTGGCGGAGTATGCGACGAGCAGCGTCGAAATCGCTTGCCCCGACTTTATGGGCCACCTGTACTGAAAAGCCAGTGGCCGCTGCGCTCAGCAATCCCCAGAACAGCCATGTCGTGGTGGAGACAAGGCCAATGGAAGCAGAGGCTTCGGCTCCGAGGCTACCAACCATTGAAGCATCGATATATTGCATGGCGATGGCCGACAGATGAGCCAGAATAGAGGGAGCCGATAACAAAGCCGTGAGCCTGAATTTCTGGTTCAGACTCATCGGTTTACCGTCGCGAATCAGCGCGAGCAGCTTTTCTGTAGTGCGTGGCTTGGCGCTTATTGTCATCAGAAAGTATCTATGATGCAGTTGACCGGAGCCTTGATGTTTTCGTCAAGTATTATCTCTCCGTATCCTTTGGCTGTGATGTGGCCGGTTGTAGGATTCTTCACGCTTGTGATAGTGGAGTTTACGGTGGCGTTCACGCAGCTTTCCTCAAATGCGAGGTCGGCATCGGCATCAAAAGTACAGTTCTCCAACACGAGACCTTCGGCATAGCATAATGGCTGGGTGCCTGAAATATGGCAATTGATCAGATGCAGGTTTTTAGAATGCCAGCCAAGGTATTCACCGGTCAGTCGGGTATTTCTGACGGTTACATTATCAGTGTTCCAGAATGCATCCTTGGATTGGATATCAGCATCGGATATCTCAACATTGCGGCAATATTGGAATGAGTAGTTTCCTTCTTGTCTGTAGTTTGAGATACGGATATCCGCGCTGTGCATGAACAGATAATCGGCATTTTTCACGCTGACATTCTCAAGTTCAACACCGCGGCAATGCCAAAGGGTTTCCTGTGCGTCGGGGATATTGACGTTGACGAGTTTCAGATTGTCCATTTCGCGGAACATCTTGGGGGCTTCCACGAGAGTATCTGTCATTATCAGGTTGCGCGAGTACCACAATGCCGCACGGGCACCGGGAGTGAACAGGCAGTCCTTGATCATGAATCCGTCGACATGCCAGAACGGGTATTTACCCTCAAAGCGGCATTTTACTGCCTCGATATCCTCACACTCTTTCAAAGCCGACTCGCCGGCATGGATTGTCACGCCCTCGAGGCGCAGATGTTTCGATGCGAACAGCGGACGTTCGCCGCCGAATTCCTTATCTTTGATCGTTTCCATATCAAATGCAAAATTAGTGAATTTTTGCCGAAATCAGTCGATTTCCACTATTTCATAACGCTGAGTGCCGATGCCAAGTTTTTCGGCAGCTTCAAGAATATGTGTGCCGTGACGAGAATTGATACGTTCGATCAGTGCATCTTTGCCGGGATCAGTGGAGTTGAACACCGCATTAACACATGCGCGGTCGAGAGCTACCGGATCAAGCGATGCATATATACCGAGATCAGACATCTCCGGCGCGGCAGGATTTCCATTGCAGTCGCAATCGACTGACAGGCGGTTTGCTACGTTGATATATAGTGTGTTATCCGCTCCAATATGATTGATCACCGCCTGACATGCATCGGCCATTGATTCAAGAAAGTGATCCTGTTCAGGCAGGTTGGCCCAGAGCTCTTCCGCCTTGTCTGTTTTTCCGGCGGTATGGATCCACGCTTTTCCGGCGGTTGAGCCTATGCCGATGGATATGTTTTTCAACGCACCTCCGAATCCGCCCATGGCGTGCCCTTTGAAATGCGACAGCACGACCATGAAATCGTAGTTGAGAAAATTCTTACCAACAATATCGAATGGCAAATGGAATCCATTGGTGACGGTCAGAGCTGTGTCCCCCTCGGCATCCATGATGTCGACATCGGCCACATCCATGAATCCATGTTCCTTGGCCATGCGAAGATGGTCGGCCGTATCCATTCGGTTGCCTCCATAGGCTGTGTTGCATTCAATGAATGTGCCATTGATCATCTGAACGAAATCCTTGATAAGTGCCGTGTCGAGATGGTTTGACTTGTTGGATTCTCCTGTTGAGATCTTTACCGCCACATTCGAACCCTTGGCTTCACGTCCGAGGGCTTTGTAGATCTTAATCAGATTTTCAGGATTAATATCCTTGATATGATAGACTTTGGATGGTTGTTCCTGAGCCGAGGCCGAGATAAAGCCGATCAGTGCAGCTAAGATTATAAAATAACGTTTCATATATTTATTTGATTTAAAAATTCAGTTTGAAGCCGCCAGCCACTGTGATGCCGGGCATGGGATAGCCGCGGTTGATCATATAGCTTGCGTTGGTGAGATTGTCGATATGTGCCGACAACGACAGCCATTCCGTAACATTATAGATGGCTTTGACGTTGACAGTGGCGTAGGATTGAAGATTGATGCTTTCACTGACAAACAGCCGGGCTACGCCACGGAGATCGGCTCCGATAGAGAGCATCTTGATCGGATGCCATATCGCGCCGAGGAAATATTGGTGGCGAGGGGCACCTGTCAGATCGCGAAGCGATGTGTGGAGGTAGCTGTAGGATGCAGTCAGGCTCAAAGAGTTGACCGGACGACTTTTCAAGGCAACTTCGATCCCCTTGTTGCGGAATCGTCCGGTGTTTTGATTGAGCATATCGAGAGTCTGGATCATATTGGAGCCACGGGCGTAATAGGCGGTCAGATCGGCTGTCAGATAGCGAGAGAACTCATGTCGGGCCGATAGTTCATAGTTGATCATCCGTTCAGGTTGAAGATCAGGATTGGCCATGCGGTAGAGGTATAGTTCCCTGAATGATGGATTGCGGTAGCCAACAGCCACGGATCCCTTTATGCTTGAACCCCATGGAAGCCTGTATGTCAGGCCTCCTTGCGGAATCCACTGTGAATGGAAGCGGTCACTCATGGCCAGCCTTACACCGCCGTTTACTATAAGAACTTCATCAAGCAAGCTCTGCGACAGTGTGACGTAAGGAGAATATTCTGTTATGCGAGTTCTTGACAATGTCGATAAAGAGCCCGGAGAGTGTGCATTTCCGCCCGACATTGGAATTGCACCGGAATATGTGTCGAAATCAAAACCTGCGGTCATATCCGCACCGGTCCAAGGTCGGAAATTCTGATATGCGATCACTCCGAGTCTATTGTCTTTGCTGCGGAAATGGCGCGGATCGTCGATGATATGGTTGCCGAAACTATAGTAGAGTCTCACGTTGCCGGACGCCGTGCCATAGTTGTTGGTGGCTGAGAGAGAAGCCTCGCCTCTACTGATGTTCTGGCTGTAGACATCCGTTGATTCCGGATCCGAAAGCGTAGGATAGACCGGGTCGTGGCTTTTGGAATTTGTCAAAGTGAAGTCGGCGGAGGCATGCCATTGTTTGGAAATGTCATAGCTTAGTTTCGCATATCCGCTCCATTGTTTGAAGTTGAGACCGTCTATGTTGCCGGATGTACGGTCGTAGGCCACGTTGACTAATGAAGAGAAACGCCCAAGACGCGTTGTGTTGGTCAGCGACGACAGCCACGTGTTGTAAGATCCGAACTCGGTGGAAAACGAGGTGTGCACGCCATCCTGACGGGCATTCCGGGTGATGACATTGATCACTCCGGCCATGGCGTTGGAGCCATAGAGCACGGAGCCGGGGCCTCTCAGAATCTCAACGCGTTCCACATTGTCCTTGGTGTAGAAATCGGCCACATGATGGGAATAGATACCGGCATATTGAGGCTGCCCGTCAACCATCATCAGAACAGCGCTTGCGCGGTCGCCTCCCACACCTCGCATTTTTATGTGTCCTGCGCCGCCGTTGCTCACGCCATAGCCCAGGATTCCTCTCTGGGTGACAAACAGGCTGGGCACTGCACCGGAAAGATCGTTTAGCAGTCTGTTTTGCCCCGAGGCCTCAAGTTCGGCTCGGCTGACAACCGACACAGTGTAGGGGAGCAGGTTGCGCCCAACGGCAACATTGCTGCCCGTCACCACCACTTCCGACAGCTGCAACGTGTCGGCGTTGTCCTGTGCTGTGGTAGTTGCGGCTATTACTCCGGAGAGTGCTATCGATAACAGATTACGGCAGCTTATCATATTCGGCATCGTTTACCGGTTCAAGCCATTCGTTGGATGTATCTTCTCCCGGCACACTGAAGGCCAAATGTGCAAACCAGCTGTCCTTTGCCGCTCCATGCCAGTGTTTGACATTGGCCGGGATGTGGATAACGGTACCCGGCAGGATCTCCACGGCCTCTTTCCCCTCTTCCTGATACCATCCGCGTCCGGCGACTCCGATGAGCATCTGTCCTCCTCCCGATGTGGCATGATGGATATGCCAGTTATTGCGGCAGCGTGGCTCGAAAGTTACGTTGGAAACATTGACCTGTTCCGAAGATATCGGAGCCAGATAACTTTTGCCGATAAAATATTTCTCATAAGCTGTGTTTGGTTCTCCCACAGGGAAGATCATCTGGTTTTGAAACTCTGCTATAGCATCAGCCTGGCTTTGCGGCTCGGTCCAGACATCCTTGGCCATCCGGAATGCCGCCCAGGCGTTGGGCCATCCGGCGTAGAAGCCGACATGGGTCAGTAGTTCGGAAATCTCCTGACGGCTCACTCCATTGGCTTTGGCAAACTCAAGGTGGTGCTGGAGCGACGAATCCGTGATTCCTTTTCCCACAAGGGTGGCTATAGTGATCATGCTGCGGTCGTGGGGCGAAAGTCCCGTGCGGTTCCACACTTCCCCGAAGAGAATATCGTCATTGATTTTTGCAAATTCAGGCGCGAACTCTCCGAGAGCGTCGCGTCCGGCTGTCTGTGTGATTCGCTTTTGTGACATGGCTGTACCGTTTATGCTTATTAATAATGCAGTTGCTAAGATTACTTTTGCTATCATCGCTGTAAAATTTTTCTGATGCAAAATTAATGTGTAATTACATGTGGATTATTACCAAAATTTAGGTTTATAATACCAATTTTACCGCTTGATATTGCTAACTGATAATGATTTACTAAATTTGCGACATGAAACATGAAGACTTTGATATGAATAGCGTGCAGGCCTATTGCGACGCTTTTGGATTTGATCTCCGTCATCCACTTGTGGCAGTGGTGGATTCCCGTGATAGCTCTATGGATTCGTTTCCGGCTTCATATACTGCCCGGTGGGGGCTGTATGCTATTTTTCTGAAACAGACCAAAGGGTGTACGATCAATTATGGTCGCACGAGATATGACTACGACGACCAGTCGATGGTGTTTCTTGGTCCTGGACAGGTCACCTCTGTTGAATTTGATGAAGCCATGGCCGATGTGGAGCGTCCGGGATTCCGTGGCATTCTGTTCCACCCCGATCTCCTGTTCCGTACTTCTCTCAGCCGGAAAATACGCCAATATACATTCTTCGGCTATCAGTCCAATGAGGCGTTGCATCTTTCCGCAGATGAGAGGGTGAATATTGAAGACTGCTTTGAACGCATCACGCGCGAGCTCCTGCATCCGGTCGATAATTTTTCAAAGGGGCTTATCGTGTCAAATATAGAACTGCTGCTCGACTATAGCATGCGCTATTATAGCCGTCAGTTCATAGTCCGTGAGGCTGTCAATGCCGGAGTGATGGCACGTTTCGACGAACTGCTTCATGATTATCTTGATTCTCCTGCCGCCTGCGCCGAAGGCATTCCCAATGTGAAATATTTTGCAGGACGCATGTCGTTGAGCCCTAACTATTTCGGCGACCTCGTGAAACGGGAGTCGGGAATGACCGCGCAGGATTATATCCAGTATCAGTTGCTCGACCGTGCGAAAAATCTTCTGATAAGCCAGGGTGGCAATGTAAGCCAGACCGCTTATTCGCTCGGCTTCCAGTATCCTCAGCATTTCATCCGCTTTTTCAAGAGAAAGACCGGCCAGACTCCGAAGGAATTCTTCAATGCGAATTGATTGACTGGACTGATTTAAACTTATTGCAATAAAAAAGATGTGTCAGAAATAATTTCTGACACATCTTTTTTATTGGTATGACTTCGTGGAAGTCTTATTTTGCGAAGTTAGCGAATTCGAGGTCGTTCTGAGCCTTGGCAGCCAAGGTCGGATCGAGCTGGATTGCTTTCTGGAGATTGCTGTTGACCATCGACGCGTTGTTGGTGCGTGCTCCGAGAACGGCCATCAGATAATATGTGGTGGCGTCGGGAGTGCTGATTGCGTTGAGGGTGTTTTTAGCTGAAGCGTAGTCCTTGGTCAGGATCTGAGCGAGAGCTGCATTGTTGGTCTTGCTTGCGCCGAATGCTTTGACTGCGGCTGCATTGTCGCCCTGTGAGAGGTAGTAAACACCGAGAGCGTCGCCCAGACCATCAAGGCCGGCTGCGTTGCTGAACGAGTTCTTGGCAGCTGAGAAGTCTTTGTTTACGAGAGAAACAAGACCCTGGTTCATGGCAACCTCGCTGCTGTTGGGTGCGAGCTGGGCTGCTTTCTGAAGGTTGGCAAGAGCTGAAGTGTAGTCCTTGTTGATATACTGAACTTTGCCGAGGTTGTTGTAGCCGCGGAAGTCGTTGGGATAAAGTTTAACGGCTGTCTCGTAGATCTTCTGCTTGCGAGCGTTGTCGTTGGTGAGGGTAGCGGCATAGAGAAGTTCTTCAACGCTGAGCTGTGAAGGATCAGTGTCGAAAAGTTTGTTGATCTCTTCGTCAGATTTGCCGATCACGTCGATAGAAGCTGTGATGCGGGAGTAGCGGAGCTGGGGAAGGATCTCGTCGGCGAGAACTTCAAACACGCTTGAGAGGTTGCGGATTTCGCGTTCGCGTACTTCCGGATCTTTGAACTGGCTCAGAACGCTGAGGATAAGGTCTTTGTCCTGAATGTCGCTTGCTGCCACGAGCTTCTGGAAGCCTTCCCAGTCTTCTGCTGTGAACTGAGCGGTGAGTTCGCCGAATTCTGTGATCTTGTCTTTCTTGAGCTGCTTGTCGAGATACTGCTGAGTGTTTTTCTCGCGGTTCTCGGCCAGACGGGCGTTGAAGTCGAGCGCACCTTCGGGAGAAGCGTATGACTGGATGTTGATTTCGTTCAGAACGAGGTTGGCGTCATCTTTGGTGCCGCGGATCTTGTTCTGGAGTTCACCCATTTCTTTGGTGCCAAGCTGATTCTGACGGATGTTAGCCTGGTTGATGAGGAAGCGGATGTCAGCTGAATATTTTTCGTTGATCACGCGCTGGAATGCGTCGTTGGCAGTTGCCGGATTAACGGTACCTGCATCGGCGAGAGCTGCGGTTGCGATAACGCCGTCGGCAACTTTCACTTTCGGAAGCGCATACTGCTTTGAACCCTGGGTCACGTTGAATGTGAGGTAGAGTTCGCTCTTCATCATCTCGGGGTTGTAGAAATAGTTTACGGGGATTGTAACCGCGCCGCCGTTGTTGTAGCTGACAACGGGTGCGTTGCCGCGTACTTTCTCGCCCTGGAGCATCATCGGTGCCGCAGCGTTTTCAGTGCTGCCGTAAACCAATACGGGGGTGATTGTTACCTGAGCGTTTTTCTTGAAGAATTTTGCAGGGATGTTGGCAGTAACGACTGCTGGCACTTCCTGTCCGACTACTTCAAGCGGATTGGGGTTTGTGGAAAAATACTCGGACTTGAACTGGCCCATTTTTCCATTACAGCTCGACATCACCAGCAGACCGCCGGCAACAAACGAGTAAACAAGAATTTTTTTCATAATGAATTACTATATGATTTAAAGTTGTGTCGAAACGGTGATGAATGGATATTCCTTGCAAATATAGCCCAATATTTTGAATTTTTATCTATGTTCCGGCTTTATTTTTCATAGTTGTGCCATAAAAGTTCCGATAGACTTTGTTTTGCGAAAGATTTATTATCTTTGCGGATAAATTAAGACCAAAATGAACTACGCTATTATAGCAGCCGGTGAGGGATCCCGACTTCGTAACGAGGGCGTGGCGGCGCCGAAACCGCTGGTGCCGCTTAACGGACGTCCGATGATAGGCCGGCTGATAGATATTTTCATCAAGTGCAATGCAGAGACCATCAGCGTGATTGTCAACGAACAGATGACGGAGGTGGCCGATTGGCTCAGAGCGTTGGCTCCGAAGCTACCTGTGGAGCTGAAACTCGTGGTGAAGTCCACTCCAAGTTCCATGCACAGTTTCTACGAGGTAAGCCGTCATTTCAACGGACGCAAGTTTATATTGACCACTGTCGACACTATTTTCCATGAATCGGATTTCCGTCGCTATGCCGAGGCTTTCGAGGCCGACGATTCCGACGACGGGATGATGGCTTTGACCACGTTTATCGACGATGAGAAACCGCTCTATGTCGATGTGGATTCGGATATGAAGATCACGGCATTCTGCGATTCGCCATTCCCAGGCGTGAAATTCATATCCGGCGGAATATACGGTCTCGACGGCAAGGCTCTTGAGGTGCTCGACCGCTGCATATCGTCGGGTGTCAGCCGGATGCGCAATTTCCAGCGTGCTTTGGTTGAATCCGGCCTGACGCTCCGGGCTTTCGATTTCGGCAAGATCATAGATGTGGATCATCAGGACGACATCGCTAAGGCCGAACAATTCATTAAACAAGATTAAACGAAAGAGATGGCAAATATAAAGATAGCGGCTGTGATGAGAGCCGGAGTGTTTTCGCCCAATCATATCGGAAACGATGCGGCCATTCTGAATGCCGTGGTGGAGCAGCTGCGCAAACGCGGTTGCGAAGTGGAGACATATTCCGAGGAACAGCTCATTTCCGGTGAGGTTTCTGAGCCGGTGATTGTAAACATGTGTCGCGAGCAGCGGTCAATAGATCTGTTGCAGCAATATGAGGACGAAGGTCGCCTCGTGATCAATTCCGGCCATGGAATTGAGAATTGCACCCGCGAGCGTATGACCCGTATCCTCATGGGACACAATATCCCTTATCCCGAATCGCTTACGGTCGACACCGACGAGGTGGTCAAGACCCGTCTTCAGAAAGCCGGATTCACCAATTGCTGGATCAAGCGTGGCGATGGTTGCGCCATGCACAAGGAGGATGTCAGCTATGTGCGCCATCCCGAGGAAGCGCAGGAAGTGCTTCAGGAATATTTCCTGCGTGGCATCAAGCGCGCGGTGATCAACAAACATCTCGTCGGCGACCTGATCAAGTTCTATGGCGTTTCCGGAACGGGATTCTTCTATTGGTTCTACCCCTACGATGAAGGCCACAGCAAATATGGCCTTGAGGCTATCAACGGCAAGAGCCAGGGTATCGAGTTCGATGAGGAACGCCTGAAGAAGATATGCCAGGACGCGTCCGACGTGCTGGATGTGAAAGTCTATGGTGGCGATTGCATAATTTCGCCCGATGGATCTATCCGCATAATAGATTTCAACGATTGGCCCAGTTTTGCCCCATGCCGCGCTGCCGCCGCTCCACATATTGCCAAATGCATCCTCGCAGCCGTGAAGGATCGCCGTAAATAAACCGTTCAGATGAAAAATACGAAAAAAGAAACCTCATCCTCCTATCGCGACTCCTTGAAGTCGATGGACACGGAGGAACATATAGACCTTTGGTTCTACCGCCCCATAGGTTATGCTTGGGCGCGACTGGCCGCTCGTCTGGGAGTGACACCAAATGTTATCACGATCGCTTCTATATTCCTTGGGATCGGTGCCGGAGTGGCATTCTATTTCAGCGATCTTTGGGTGAATATAATCGGTATGCTGCTGCTCGTATGGGCCAATTCGTTCGACTCCGCCGACGGGCAGCTCGCGCGTATGACCGGACAATATTCCCGTCTCGGCCGAATCCTCGACGGCCTTGCCGGCGACTTCTGGTTTGTGACCATTTACGTGGCTATATGTCTGCGCGAGATCCACACCTCAGATTTCTTTATCGCCCACCATTGGGCTATCTGGGTTCTGGCTGTCGCCACCGGTCTCTGTCATGCCAAACAGGCTGCTATGGCCGACTACTATCGCCAGTTCCACCTCTTCTTCCTCAAAGGAAAGGACGGATCTGAATTGGAGAATCTGTCCGACCTCCGTCAGAAATACGACGAGATATCATGGAAAGGCCACTTCTGGAAGAAACTGACCATGGCCACATACGTCAATTACACTAAGCAGCAGGAAGCCACCACCCCGGCCATGCAGCAGTTGCGCCGTCAGCTGCGTCAGCGTTTCTCTTCCGGGGTCATTCCACAGCGTTTCCGCGACGATTTCCGCCGTATGAGCCTGCCGTTGATGAAGTTCACTAACATCCTGTCGTTCAACTGGCGTGTGATTGTCCTGTTCATCTCGCTTTTCCTGCGTATGCCGTGGATATATTTTGTGTTTGAATTCACAGTGTTGAATGCGCTGATGATCTATATGGTGACGCGCCACGAATCGATCTGTCGCGAAATGATCAAGCGTCTTGACCAAGGATATTATGACAAAGATTAAAGGTATTATTTTCGACTATGGCGGCACGATCGACAGCCATGGCGACCATTGGAGCGAAGTGATCTACGACGGCTATATCGATGCTGGACTCTCTGTCGACAAAGCTGTTTTCCGCGATGCCTATGTATACGCTGAGCGTGCGTTGGCAAAGACGCGCTATATCCTTCCGCAGCATAATTTCCTTGATCTTCTCCGGATCAAGATGGATCTTGAACTTGGCTGGCTTGCCGATCAGGGAATTGTGGCGCGTGATGCCGTGTCTGGCTATGCGGAGCGAATTTCTCGGTATTGTTATGATCGGGCACGTGCTGCATGCGATGAGGCGCGCCCTGTTATCGAACAGTTGTCATCGCGCTATCCTCTGATGCTCGTATCCAATTTCTATGGTAATGTCGAGACAGTGATCCGCGACATGGGATTGCGTCAATATTTCAATGGCGTAATAGAAAGTGCCGTGGTTGGAGTCCGCAAGCCCGATCCGCGCATATTCATGCTCGGCGTTGTTGCCCTTGGGCTGAAGCCCGAGGAAGTGCTTGTGGTAGGCGACAGTTTCCGCAAGGATATTGAGCCGGCATTGTCGATCGGCTGCCACGTGGCATGGATAAAAGGCAAGGGCTGGACACCCGAAGAGGACGCGCAGACCCACCCCTCCATAATCTCATCCCTCTCCGATCTGCTTCCCCTGCTCAACTGATCCCCGGCGGTCGGCTTTGCTCTCACCTCTTTTTTAATATAAGTATTGATTTTGTACAACATCTGATATCTTGTTGTATTTGGTGAAGAATGGGACTATATACTTCGTTAAGTCTTGTTCCAGATCTTCCCAAAGTTCATCAATAGATGTCTTTGCGTTGATGCTATACCATTTATCTTTAGACTCTGGTAATAATTCGCCAATTCTGTATCTTACTGCACATTCATATTCTTTTGGAAAATTAGGTATTACTCCTGTATGTTTGAAGTCTAAATGTTGCAACCAAAAATCACCGGTGAATATGCCTACGTTCAAAGTGAATCTTATTTGCTCTGAATCGTTCCATCTATTGTTTTGGATATTTACGCAATATCCAATATCACCATTCCTCTTAAAGAAATGATTTCCTCTTATACGGAAGCCTTCTGCTTGTAGAAAACATTTAATTTCATAGAACAGATAGGATCTTTTTTCTTTTGCAGTTTGTTTAGTCCTCTCGCTGCAAAAGAGACCACAGATGGGTATAAGCAAAAACAGTAATCCGGCAAAAACAGGTGTATGCCATGTGATTGACGCTTTGACTGGATTTGTGTATCGTGGCCACATATATCCGGAAGATGCTCCGCCATTTATGAACATGAAAATCCCTATGCCAAGTAAAACGACAGCACAGATAAGCATAATAATCATGCCGTGTCGCAAGAATCGTTCTTTAGGTAGGTGTATTGGTTTAAGTTGCATAACTTTCTTGTGTTATCATGTCGGCATAATCATGTCGTTTTTTTCTTATTGTGTTTGAATTTGATGGTTTTCTTTGTGTTGCGTTTGGGATATTTGACTTTGATTGTTTTAGGGTTGTCGTAACCATCGACCTCTATACGCAATACGGCTTCTTTCAGCGGCTTGCCGTTGTCATCTTGGAATTCATAATTCTCATTCCAGTAGATCCGGAACAATCCTTCTTCCTCAATCCATAATGGGTAAATATATTCAGAATCTTCCTCGCCATCTTCATCAATATATATCCGTTCTATCGTGACAGCTTCATATGGGAATGGCTTCTTATTTTCATCAATAATATGCAGATCAAGCATATTCTCATTGTCAATAATGACGGATTGCACACCACCCAATACGACGACATCTCCCAGTAGAGCTGTAGCGCTATGAAGCATTATCTCCAATGGTGTGTTATCAGAAATAATTACGCTCTGGTTTGTGTATCCGACATACGTTATTTCCAAAGAGTCGCCTACGCAAGCCTCTATTTGAAATTTGCCATCAATATCCGTAGAGGTTCTGATTCCTGTCCGTGGGTTTATAATTACAGCTCCAATCATCGGATCTCTTGATATGGTGCCGTCTTGTAACGTATCACCATCAAGGACAACTCCTTTGACTATAATAGAATCAGCTATCGCCTGAGTTGCTAATCTTTTCGTCAAAGAGGTTTCGGGAGTCTGGGATTGCACGGCAATAGGTGCGAGCATGGCGATGGCTCCGGCCGATATTCCGGCAACTGCAATGGCTTTTCCCATAAGTTGACGTTTGCGTAGTTGCTGTCCCAGATATTGCACTTCGGCCTCACATTTGGGGCACGTTCCGAGGCAGTCTCCCTTGTAACGACACTCCGATGTTACAAACTCAATGTCGTTCGCCTCGGCTATCTGCCGGCGAATCTCTTTCAATATCTTGCAGGTCTGTTTTCCTCGTGCCATAGCTCAATCAGGGGTTGTCGGTGTTTTCACTGCGTAATACTATTGGGATCGCAGTCCACACATTTGCAGGTACACCATTTTGCTCTCCCGGTTTAAATTTGGGGAATAGGTTTACAATACGGAGAATCTCTTGATTGAAAGACTCTGAAAAGTCACTTTTTGCGATCTCAGGATTGCGTACATGCCCGGTGCTGTCAACTAAAAATTGTACAATTGCTTTGCCTTGAATAATTTCACACGAAGAAGGATATTTTAAATTCTCTACTATGAACTGATACATAGCTTCTGACCCTCCGGGAAATTCAGGTTGTGTTTCTGCAACTTCTCCAACAACAGCGTATGTTTTTTGCTCTTTATCTTTTTTAGTTGATGCAGACTCTTCTATTTGATTGAAAGTGGCCGGGCATTTTACAGTTTTAATGCCTGTTGATTCTTGTTCTTGGTTTGTAGATGAGATTGGGTCTTTATCTGCCCTAGTGACATTCTTGGCCGCTTCTCTAATTGAGTCAACAACTTCTTCTGCCGGTAATTCTCCTTCAACGACCCATTCAAAGTCGTCCTCAAGTACTTCGGTCGGCTCGCCAAGCAATGTCCCGTCCTCAAATCCCGATTGCGGTTTGTCGGAATTACCGCAGCCTGAAAAAGCGATCATTCCGGCCGATATTCCGGCAACTGCAATGGCTTTTCCCATAAGTTGACGTTTGCGTAGTTGCTGTTCCAGATATTGCACTTCGGCCTCACATTTGGGGCATGTTCCGAGGCAGTCTCCCTTGTAACGACACTCAGATGTTACAAACTCAATGTCGTTCGCCTTGGCTATCTGCCGGCGAATATCCTTCAATATCTTGCAGGTCTGCTTTCCTCGTGCCATAGTCAGTGCTTGCGGATTTGATAGGTGAATAAATCGAATTTTGAGTAGCCGAGTGCGGAGAGAGCTTTGCAGCTTTCCTCGCGGTCGGGCTCGGTATTGTAGTCAGGGATAAGGGGTAGTCGCACAATGCAGTCTTTCTGTCGTTCTGCCTCGGCGATCAAGCGTAGATTAGACAGCACACGCGAGTTATCCCTACCGGTGTATTGCCGGTAGATATCCGCGTCCATATCCTTTATGTCGATAATCCATGAATCGACTATCGGGAGCAGAGCCTCGATATTCTCTTTCGGCACATTCAGCGATGTTTCTAATGTTAGCCTCCATGAAGGGCCACACAGTTTCCGGAAACGGCGGATAAAATCGTGGCGTAATGCAGGTTCTCCACCGCCGAAAGTCACGCCGCCGTTGGTGGCGATGAAATATAGTTCATCAATCCTGACTTCATCGTATAGCGATTGTGGTGTGTATTCTCGGAAGCGGTCACTATCGCCGAGTGATTGCGGATTCAGGCAGTATTGGCAGTGTAGCGGACAGCCGTGGAATGCCACAAGCGTTGTCACGCCCTCGCCGTCGGTGGTGATGCGATGACGGGATATGCCAATTATTTTCGCTCGGTCTGGAGGCATTGAGGTGAGAGATAGAAGTTAATGGATTAGTCCTGGATAAGCTGCGACAGACGTTGCTCAAGCTCGGTGGTCGAAAGTCGGGTTGTGAGCTGTCCGTTCTGGGCTATTGAGATCTGGCCTGTTTCTTCCGAAACAACTATGGCAAGGGCATCCGTAGTCTGCGCTATGCCGAGGGCTGAGCGGTGGCGGAGTCCGAGATGGCGCGGCACGTTGGTGTCGTGGCTCACAGGAAGTATGCACCCTGCCGATTTGATGCGGCCATGGGCAATGATCATGGCACCGTCGTGAAGCGGAGAGTTTTTGAAAAATATATTTTCAATCAGTCGTGAATTGATCTTTGAGTCTATTATGTCGCCGGAGTTCTCATAGCTTTCCAGTGGCATACTCTGCTCTATCACGATCAATGCGCCGGTCTTTGTTTTCGACATGTTCATGCACGCATAGACTATCGGGATGATGTTGCGGTGTATGTCAGCGTCGTTGTTTTCGCCTTTGGTTCCTTTGAAGAGCTTGCTCAGGAATCGCCAGCGTTTGCGGTCGCCAAGTTGCACAAGAAAGCGTTTGATCTGGTCGGGGAAGAGGATCACGATGATGAGCAGACCTATGCTCATGAATTTGTCGAGTATGGAGCCTATCAGGCGCATTTCCAGGATCTGTGATGCAACGATCCAAACGATGATGAATGCCAGCACGCCATAAAACAGGTTGATTGCACCGGATTCTTTCATGATCCGGTAGGTGTAGAACAGGAGCAGGGCCGCTATGGCTATGTCGAATATGTCAAGGATCGTGATATCCATAATTCTCAGATAAATTGGTTGTAACGCATTGTTAGTTCGACTGCTTGTTTAGCTTCTTTTACGTCATGGACACGGATCACTGATGCGCCCTGAAGCATTGCGAGTGTGTTGATCACGGTTGTTCCGTTGAGGGCTTCTTCAGGGGTGATGCCTAAAGCCCGGGTGATCATTGATTTCCGGGACACGCCGATAAGCATGGGGCATTCCAGTGCTGTGATCATCGTCCGGAGGTTGGCAAGTAGTTCGTAATTTTGTTCCAATGTCTTGCTGAATCCGAAGCCGGGATCAACGATGATGTCGGCCACACCGGCCTGACGGAATTTCTGTATTTTGGATGCGAGATCGCGGATAATGTCGGCCACAAGATCGTCATAGTCTGTCATTGTCTGCATGGTGGCCGGTGTGCCGCGCATGTGCATCATGATGTAGGGCGTACGCAGTCTTGCTGCTGTCTCCATCATATCAGTGTCGAGATCGCCTCCCGAGATGTCGTTTATTATGTCAGCTCCGGCATTGATTGCCGCCTCTGCGACTTTGGCCCGGAAGGTGTCGATCGACAGGGGAATATGCTTGTCGATGGAGCGTACGGTCTCAACCCCACGGATTATTCGTTCGGTCTCTTCTTCCACGCTGATATCCTTTGCCCCGGGGCGTGATGAGTACGCGCCGAGATCAAGCATGTCGGCTCCGTCGGAGATCATCTGCTCTGTGCGTCGGGCAATGGAGTCGCGGTCAAAGGCTCTCGAACCGTCGAAAAATGAATCCGGCGTGACGTTTATTATACCCATCACTTGTGGTTTTTCGATTTCATGCAGTTGACCGTGCAGATTGAGACTATATGGTTGAAATGGTTGCATATTCCGTTTTTTGTATGTTGCGAAGTTACTCAGATTTGAGCGTAATTGCAAAAAATCATCCTCCAATTCCTCTACTCCCCGGTATTTACCTTTTCGTCAAGATAGTTGCGCTGATTACCTGATTGTGATTGGCGGTTCTTTTTGGGTGACTTGACAGTCGTGCTGTCGGATTTTGACTTTTTCTTTCGTCCCTTTCTGGTCTCTTTTTTTATGCTTGGGCCTGTTGTGTCGGGGAGTTCCGGAGTTGTTGCCTCTGTTGCGGACCGGTCAGTCTGTGCAATCGGACAGTGGGTGCCGCCATTTTTGAAGTAGAGCATGCCGCCGATAATGAGAGCTATGATCACAACGAGCAATATCGTGCCGCGTCGTTCTCCGGATGTGAATTTGGCCATTGTGATAGGTGTTAGATGAAGTTTGAGATCAACACTCCGGCAATAAGGATCGGGGCTACATAGCGCACTATGAAGATCGCCACAGGGATGAAGTTTGACTTTAAACTTCCGTTATTTGTCAGTTGATTGACAAATAGATTCTTTGGTGCGATCCAGCCCATATAGATGCATAGGAATATCGAGCCGGTCGGAAGCATGATATTTGTGGCGATGGTGTCGAGCAGATCAAAAATGTTTAGTCCGGCAACTGTGATGTGGCTCAGCGGACCCATCGACAGGGAGCAGACGGAACTGAATAATAGCAGCGGCAACATCACGATCAGCACGGATTTCCAGCGTTTCGTTCTGAAGCGGTCGCAGATGAATGCTACCGAGACTTCTGCTATGGAGATGGTGGAGGTGAGGGCGGCTACGGTCAGCAGTAGGAAAAACAGGATCGACCATAGCTGTGTGGCCGGCATGTTGGCGAATACTTCCGGAAGGGTGACGAACACCAATGTCGCACCTCTCAGGGATTCTCCGCCAAGTCCGAATGAGGTGACGGCCGGGAAGATGATCAGACCCATCATGATTGCCACAAGGAGGTCGAGTGCCGATACAGTCACGGCTGTTTTAAGCAGTTTGTTCTCTTTTGGGAAGTATCCGGAGTAAGTGATCAGGATACCCATGCCGAGGCTCAGCGAGAAGAATGCTTGCCCAAGCGCATCGATCACTGTCGTTGCTGTGATTTTTGAGAAATCGGGTTTGAGAAAGAAGGAAACGCCATCCATGGCTCCCGGCAGTGAAAGACTGACTCCGACCATCACCAACAGGATCAGGAACAGGATGGGCATTGCTATATTGGAGAGTCGTTCGATCCCTTTCTGAACGCCGGCAATCAGTACCGCGATGTTGATGGCGATCATGATGTAGGTGTTGATCAGCGGATTGTAGCTTTCTGTGATGAAGGTCTCCATTTTGGCGGAGAAGTGGGCGTTGAGTCCGGTTGTAGTGGCTTCTGGTGCGAATAGTCCGCCGCTGATGGATTGCCACAGGTATTCGAATGTCCATCCGGCCACTACCATATAGAAACAAAGGATAATGTAGCTTGCGGCTATGGCCCAGCCTCCGACAAGCTGCCATCCTCGGCCTGCCCCGATGTTTTTCAGCGATCCGACGGCATCGCTGCGGCCGGCACGGCCAAGGGCGAATTCGCTAAGCATCACGGGGATGCCGAGCAGAACCACACAGCAGATGTAGATGATCAGGAATGCTGCGCCTCCGCCTTCCTGCACTTCTGCCGGAAAGCGCCACACGTTTCCAAGCCCTACCGCTGAACCGACGGTCGCTGCTATAAGTCCTATTTTTGATGCGAATATTTTTGGTGCTGCCATGTTGTCGTTGTTTTGTTTTGCGTGTTTGTTGCTGAATTTTCTCGCAAAATTACTACATTAAATTTCAATTTTGTGCTTTTCTGCGCTTTTTTGTGATATTTTGTAGTTTTTGTGGTGTTTCAGGGGGCAATTATCTTATTGCGGACGGATTCAAAAAAGTTGCTTATCTTTGTGGCTTGAAATTAGTTAAACCCGTTTGGTGAATGAAAACATTTTATCGCTTGATGAATCACTTGCCTGTATTCCTTTTGTCGGGAATAGGTTTGTCTATTTTGTTGATTCTGACTCTGTTATCGTCAGATGATCTCCCGGAAGTGCCTGCTTTCCCGATGATCGATAAGGTGGAGCATTTTCTTGCGTTCGGCTGTGTGGCTCTGGCTCTTATGTTCGATTTTGGACGGCGTTTTGGCCATATTTCGGTGAAAATGTTTCTGTGGGTGGTCTGTTTTCTGACGGCGCTCGGATTTCTCATCGAATATCTGCAAGGTGCGATGGGGCAGGGTAGAAGTGCTGATTTTTTTGATGCTGTCGCCGATTGCCTCGGTGCTGTTGTTTTGCCGGCTGCTTGTTGGGGTATGATTCGTAAGTGTGTGGCGCTCTATCTGGTTGATATCCGTCCGTCTGGATTTGGTAGTAATGAATTGTCGAGGGTCAAGCGGTTGTATATGAGCTCTTTCCCGGAATCGGAACGTCGCCCGTGGGATGATCTGCTATCTCGTGCTTCGGATCCCGGTGCTCGGCTCAATCTGGCTGTGATCAGGCATAAGAACCATTTCGCAGGGATGTTGACATGGTGGCGGCTCGGTGATGGTTTGGATGATCTGAGATATGTGGAGCATTTCGCGGTTGAACCCTCTTTGCGCGGTTCCGGAATTGGAGCCGGCGCGATAACTGATTTTGTCGCTATGGAGAAAACTCCGGTCATTCTTGAGGTGGAGCCGGCCGATCTCGATGAGATGGCGCGCCGTCGCATCCGTTTCTATTCCCGTTGTGGCTTTGTGGCTCATCCCGGTTTCAGCTATGTCCAGCCACCTTATTCGGATGGCCTTCCGGCGGTTGACCTTATGCTTATGACAGCTGGCCGATCGGTCGATCTCTCTGATGCCGCTGCCCGGATTCATCAGATGGTCTACGGGGTTGTCCCTTCTCAGTCAGCGGAGTAGTATGGGTATGTGACCTCCCAGAGGTAGAGCGCATGTCCTGGCATGGATGTCCCGGCTGAGCACCTGTCGCGTGCTTCTATCACTTTCCGGAATCCTTCAATTGTCAGTTTCCCTCGTCCGACATCCACAAGCGTCCCTACAACGGCTCGTACCATATTGCGCAGAAAGCGGTCGGCGGTGATCACGAATACATAGCCGCCATCCGCGTCGATTTTGTGCCATCGGGCGTGTGTCACATGGCAGATGTTGGTTTTGTTGTCGGTGTGGAGTTTGGCAAATGATGTGAAGTCCTCGGTTTCAAGCAGAATCTCGGCGGCTTTGTTCATTGCCTCGAAATCCAGGGTTTTGGGTGCTTGCCAGCATAGATGATGGAAGAATGGCGTTTTCTCAGTCGATGCATAGTAGTGGTAGGTTCGTGATGTGGCGTCGAAACGGGCATGTGCATCGTCAGCCACCTGCCGGATGGAATAAACCGCGATGTCGCGGCCAACTATTGAATTCAACCCTCTTACCACGGCTTCCGGATCCGCGATTGCGGTCTCGCTGTCGAAATGGGCTACCATCATTCTTGCGTTGACTCCGGTGTCGGTGCGTCCTGCCCCCACTATTTTCGTGGGGCATCTGAGTACTTTCCCCAATGCGTCCTCCAGTGTCGACTGGACACTGATGGCATTGGGTTGCGACTGCCATCCGTGGAAAGGTGCTCCACGGTAGGACAGGTGCATGAAATAGCGTGGCATTGCGGTTCTTTTGTTTATTCTTTTTCCAGATAGGTATAACCGTAAAGTCCCGATCGATAGTTGGATAGGAATTCGCGACCTTCTTCCGGAGAGATATGTCCGGCTTTCATGCTCGCCGTAACCCAGGTCTCGACGTTTCTCACCAGTTTCTTGGGGTTGAATTGAACGTAGTCCAGTACTTCCGCCACGGTTTCTCCATCGATAACCCGGTCTATCTCATAGCGGTCTTTGTAGACGGAGATATGAACGGCATTGGTGTCGCCGAACAGGTTGTGCATGTCGCCAAGTATCTCCTGATATGCCCCCACGAGGAACACTCCCAGATAATATGGCTCTCCCGGATGGACGTTGTGAACAGGCAGGGAGTTGGATGTGCCGTGGTTGGTTATGAAGTTGGCTATTTTGCCGTCTGAGTCGCAGGTGATGTCCTGAATTGTGCATGTGCGGTTGGGGCGTTCGTCCAGACGTGAGATCGGGATGATCGGGAACACCTGATCAATAGCCCAGGAGTCGGTAAGCGACTGGAAGAGTGAGAAGTTGCAGAAATATTTGTCGGGAAGCATCTTTGCAATCTTTTTCAGCTCTTCGGGGGCATGTTTCATGCCTGAGGCTATCTCTCCTACCTCACGGGCTATGGACCAGAACAGTTTCTCGATCTGTGCTCTGGTTTTGAGGTCGAGAAGTCCAAGATTGAACAGGTCAAGAGCTTCCTCACGTATCTGAAGCGCATCGTGCCAGCTCTCGAAAAGCCTTGGTTGGTTCAGGCGATCCCAGATGTCATACAGCTCTTTTGCAAGTTCATGGGCATCCGGCTCAATCTCGTTATCGTCTTTCCAGATGGGGAGGCTGGTGGTTTCGAGCACCTCGAACACAAGAACCGAATGGTGGGCTGCCAGCGATCGTCCGCTCTCTGTGATGATGTTGGGCTGTTTGATATCGTTCTTCTCGCATGCGTCCACAAGTGCCGACACAGCGTCGTTGGCATATTCCTGTATGGAATAGTTCATGGAACTTTCCGAAGATGCGTTGCGTGTGCCATCATAATCCACGCCAAGTCCGCCACCGATATCCACGAAATCAATGTCGAAACCCAGTTTTGATAGCTGGACATAGAATTGTGTGGCTTCGCGCAGTGCATTCTTGATGCGGCGTATTTTGGTGACTTGGCTGCCTATATGGAAATGGATCAGTTTCAGGCACGACTGCATTTTCTGTTTGTTGATGAAGTCAAGAGCCTCAAGCAGTTCGCTGGAGTTCAAACCGAATTTCGATTGGTCTCCGCCTGATTCTTCCCATTTGCCTGATCCCGATGACGACAGTTTGATACGGATGCCGACATTGGGCGTTATCTTCAGTCTCTTGGCGACTTCGGCTATCAGGCGCAGTTCGTTCAGCTTTTCCACAACAAGGTAGATTCTGCGACCCATCTTCTGGGCGAGAAGTGCCAGCTCAACAAATTTTTCATCCTTGTAGCCATTGCAGATGATCAGTGCGTTGTCTGCTATATTTGTGGCCAGAACGGCATGCAGTTCTGGCTTGGAGCCTGCTTCAAGACCGATATTGAATTTGCGTCCATGGCTCACAAGTTCTTCAACCACCGGGCGCATCTGATTGACCTTTATCGGATAGATCAGGAAGCTTTGACCCTGGTAATTGTATTCTTTGGAAGCCTGTTTGAAACAGTTGGAGATTTTCTCGATGCGGTTGTCGAGAATGTCGGGGAAACGCAGCAACACGGGTGATGTCACGTCACGGACCTGCAATTCGTCCATCACTTCTTTAAGGTCAACTGATGCGTGACCCTCGCGTGGAGTGACAGTGATGTGGCCTTTCTCGTTGACAGAAAAGTATTTAAGACCCCATCCGGTGATGTTGTACAGCTCCGCGCTGTCCTCGGTTTTCCATTTTCTCATATCGTAGCACTAATCAGCATTAAAGGTCTGCCGGAGCAGACCGATGAAAAATTATGCAAATTTAATAAAAAACTATGATTGTGCAAATACGTTGGAAATATCCTATACCGGATTATTTTTCACGATTTTCTGAACTTGACCTGTTTGTTGGGGAAATCGAGCATTATGTCGAGATCAAACATGTTGAACGGGTTCAGCGCATATTTCTCTTCGTCGTTGTCGTAGAAATATACTATGGTTTCTCCCTCGCGATTTCCTATTTTTACCCATGCGGAATCTTTTATCGCCGGATACTTGCCGCGAAGTGATTCAACGCTGTCGTTATGGCTTTTGTCGGGATAATCGGCATGTTCATTCTTCGGTCGTTTCACAAATGCCCGTTGAACTCCTGTGTCGAGGAAATACTCGTTGGTGTCATTGTCTACTGCAATGTCAACGTAATAGCGCATTCCGGGTGAGAAGTATTGGCTGATTGACAATTTGGTGTGCATCTGTGCGCATACTTCAAAGCCCATGGGATCCTCGAAATAGATCGCGAGCAGTTTTTTACGGTTCAGATAAATGATCTTGAATTTTTCAAGAAAATCTATGCCGAGTGTCGAAAACCCGGTTTCCGATTTTTGGAAATCAACGTTGTGGAGAATGTTGAACGAATCGTAATTGCATGATTGTTGTAGATTGCCGAGCGAATCCCGTTCTGAAGTCCATGTGTAGAGCGGAAGGGAAACGGTGTATCGTTCTGTGGTGAAACGGGTGTCGCCGATTCCATCACGCGACATGAGGGGATAGAACGATTTTGTGGCTTTGAATCCCAGGGAGTCAAGGGTCTTGAGATCTTCTTCAGTGATAAAACTTGCGTCGCTGCCGGTATCTATTTTGAATGTCAGTCCCGGTCGGATTGTGAAAAATTGTGGCATTTCACTGATTGCAAGCTCTCCCAACTTGCCTGCCGGACGTTCCGCCGAAAGGTTGGTCTGTGATGTGCGTGTGCCGAGAAGAAAACTTATGGCAGCAGCTATGGCAACTACGATCGCCACTATTGTCCAGATTACCTTTTTCTTTGTCTTATCGCTCATATTCTTGGTTTTTCCATTGCAAAGATAATGACACTTTTGTTGCAGATCAAGCAACACAACTTCATTGTAACAACTGTATCATTGAGGTTACGAACCTTGTTCACGGCTGTTAAATTGCAGCCACACATTTGTTACATCCGGCGTCCGTTTTGCGTTTTGGATCTTAGATGCTAACTTTGCGGATAAATAAATATAGTCGATATGAAATTTTACGGAGCTTTGTTTGATCTCGATGGGGTGTTGATTGACAGTGAATCCACATATACGCGTTTCTGGCAGGAGATAGATCGTATATATCCTACCGGAATCGAGAATTATGCTATTGCAATCAAGGGCACTACTCTGCCTGAGATTATGAAGCACTACGATGATGAATCAGTGAAAAGCGATATCCTGCGTCGGATCCACGATTTTCAGGAGTCCATGACCTATGAACTATATCCCGGAGTGGTAGGATTCCTGACAGAGTTGCGTGACCGCGGTATCCGTTCTGCTATCGTTACCAGCAGCGACAACCGTAAGATGCAATTGCTGTTTGAGCAGTTACCGCAGTTAAAAGAGTTGGTCGATGTTGTCGTCGACGCATCGATGGTGACCCGTTCGAAACCGGATCCTGAAGGCTATTTGAAAGCGGCTGAGGCTATTGGATGCAATCCGGATGATTGCTTTGTGTTCGAGGACTCCATACAGGGCTTGAAGGCCGGAAATGCTTCTGGCGCTACTGTGATTGCCCTGGCCACAACGTATCCTCAGGAGCAATTAAAAGGAAAAGCCGCCAAAATAATTGGCGGCTTTGAAGATTTCAATGTTGATGATATGCTGGCTGTCAGCAGGCTTTGAAGCTCATGTCAAGGCCTTTGACGGAATGCGTCAATGCGCCTACTGAGATGAAGTCCACTCCACATTCGCCATAAGCGCGTAGTGTGTCGAGTGTGATTCCGCCTGATGATTCAATCTCTGTGCGTCCGTTGATCAGTTCCACTGCTTCACGGGTACGTTCGGGAGTGAAGTTGTCAAGCATTATGCGGTCAACTCCGGCTTCGAGTGCCTGGTTTATTTCATCGGTGTTGCGTACCTCAACCTCTATTTTCAGGTCACGGCCGGTTTCCTTGCAATATTTTTTTGCCGCTGCCACAGCCTGAGGAATGCCTCCTGCGAAGTCAACGTGGTTGTCTTTGATCAGTATCATGTCGAACAGACCGATGCGATGGTTGCTCCCACCTCCGATCCTGACTGCCTCTTTTTCAAGTATTCGCATGCCGGGAGTGGTTTTGCGAGTGTCAAGAACCTTGGTCTTGAGCCCTTCCAGACGCTGTTGATAACGATCGGTCATGGTGGCTATGCCGCTCATGCGCTGCATGATGTTGAGCATGATGCGCTCGGTCTGAAGCAATGATCGAACGGGACCTTCAACAACAAATGCTATGTCGCCGGGTTTCACATGGGTTCCATCGTTGATCATTACGGTCATTTTTAGCGACGGATCAAATTTTTCGAATACCTTACGTGCTATCTCAACACCTGCGAGAATACCCTCTTCTTTCACGATTAACTGCTGCCGTCCGATTTCGTCAGCCGGGATTGTTGATAGAGTGGTATGGTCGCCGTCGCCGACATCTTCGGCAAAAGCCAATGTCAGCAGATCGTCGATCAGTTCATCTTTTGATTTCATTTTTATGCTGGTTTTGTTTACTTTTGTACAAAAGTACAAAATTTGATTCTTAACTCCGCAAATTCGTCTCATGAAAATAGTTCTTATGGCTGTAGGGCGCACGCAGTCCGATTATCTCGTCACGGGGATCGATAATTATATCAAGCGCATTGGCCGGTATATGCCGATGGAATTTAAAGTGATTCCGGATATCAAGGCGTCAAGATCGCTCAGCGAGGCTCAGCAGAAGGAGCAGGAGGGACGGCAGATGTTGGCGGCTTTGATGCCAGGCGATGTTGCTATATTGCTTGATGAGCGTGGCCGGCAGTACACATCGAGGGAATTTGCCGGGTTGGTCGACCGGTATGCTTTGCAGTCGGTAAAGCGGCTTGTCTTTATAATCGGGGGGCCGTATGGGTTTTCTAAGGAGGTCTATGATCGGGCCGATAGTCTGTTATCGCTTTCAAAGATGACGTTCTCGCACGAGATGGTGCGGCTTTTTTTCGTAGAGCAGATTTATCGGGCCATGACCATTTTGCGTGGTGAACCCTATCATCACGATTGAAATAGATCGACAAGTACGCTGTCGGTCAGCAGCCATTTCGATTCCGGGATGATAAGCTTCTCTCCTATGGATTCCAGCATGCCGTGGGATATGTGTTTTTCAGCTTTATTCTTGATAATCACTGCTCTCTTTTCGCCGAACATGGTTCTGAATCGGTTCATGTCGAGACCTTCAGCCGTGCGCAGACGTATAAGCAGATATTCGTCAATCCGTTCGTCCAATGTAAGATCTTCGATGATTACTTTGGATTTGTCGGCGGATAGATAGTCGCGGAGGTTTGATGGGTTGGCACGTCGCAATGAACCGTCGTAACTGTGAGCCGATGCTCCAAGCCCAAGATAGGGTGTGAGATCCCAATATGAAGAATTGTGGCGCGAATGAAATCCGGGAATAGAGTAATTGGAGATCTCGTAGTGGTTGAATCCACTCTCACGTGTCATCTCGCAGAGCATGACATACATCTGTTCGCCATCTTCTTCCGCCACTTCCGGCAGACGGCCGGCCTGTTTCATAGCCCAAAGTCGGGTGCCGGGTTCAAGCATGAGGCTGTAGGCCGAAAGATGCTCCGGCCGGAGGTTCAGAACGGATGTCAGACTTTGTTTCCAGCTTTCGATTGTTTGTCCGGGAAGTCCATAGATAAGGTCAAGGCTCAGATTGTTTATGCCGGCATGGCGTAGACGCTCTATGGCTTTTGATGTGTCGTAGGACGAATGCCGCCGTCCTATCGCTTTCAATTCCTGATCGTTCATTGTCTGCACGCCCATGCTCACGCGATTGACAGGCGAATCGGCCAGGAATCGTGCAAATCGGTCGGTTACATCTTCCGGATTTACTTCAATGGTCATTTCCTCTGCGTGTTCAAGTGGAAGAAAATCGAATATCGCCTGCAAAGCTTTTTCCGGAAAGATGGATGGGGTGCCTCCGCCGAGATAGATGGTTCCGGGTGGCATGTCGATCTCGTTGTGCCGGAGATGGAATTCCCGTTTCAATGCTTCGGCATATCCCATCGGGTCAAATAGCTTGGGCGTTGAATAGAAATCGCAGTAAAAGCACTTTGAGTGACAGAATGGTATGTGGATGTAGATGCCGCTCATTGTGTTTATTCGCGTCCGCAGAGTGATTTGAACTGGCAGAAGCGGCAGTTGTGCTCGGCTGCCGTCTGTGTGAATTGAGTTTCCGGATCAAAGATCTCCGCGATCTTCCTGTAGAGTGCCTCAACGAATTCTTCTTTGAATTCATGGTAGTCACTGATTGGGCTGCGGTTTATTCTCAGAGGCTCAACTCCTTTTGCCGTTATATCGAGTATCTTGTAGATCAGCGGTTGTATAGGTTCGTCGGTTCCATGGAATGTATTGTAGGCGTGGCAATACATCATCAACTGCATTATCGCCTTGGGTCTGTCGCTTAGATTGGTATTGAAAAATGAATCGACAGATGACGCCGACATCTTGTCGCCCCCCGTTTTGTAGTCAATGAATCGCAACTGGCCGTTCACGCGGTCAATCCGGTCAATGAACATGCGCAGGTTGATTGTGAGATCATCATTGATTTTCAATGGTTGGTGCTCCTCTTTTTCCGCGCTCACAAACGTGAAGGGGCATAGCTCCATATCAACTTTCAACATAGCCTTCAGTGCCGCGTGGATCACTTTGCCTATGACGAGGGTCTCGCCCAGTAGCGGTTGCAGGGCATTTTCTCCATCGAGTTTGTTGAACACGCTGTTGATCTCCCGTGTTATCATCCGTTCCAAGGCTGTATCTCCGGTTTTCAGATACTGTCCGAGCATATCCGAGGTTATTTCCACTGGTCTGTCGGGTGTCGGTTGGAATGATTGATATAGCTTCTGTGCCACATTATGCACTATCGTACCGTAGGTCGATGCGTCCATGTAGTCGGTGATCTCGTCATCGGCTCGGTAGCCTTCCACGTATTGCAGGTAGAAGTTCAGGGAGCAGCCTATATAGGTGTTTATGGCCGAGGCTGATAGATTTTGTGGGCCTCCTTCGCGGAACTTGTCAAGCAATTTCAGAATCCGGTCATCCTTGGCCACGCTGATCGGCTCCGGCGTAAAGCGTTGGGCATTGTAGATCTTCAGTTCGTGTTTAAGGTTTTTTTCGCCGAAGAAATAGAGAAGTTGCGACAGATAACGTGACATTTCACTGCTCTTGCTGCCTCCAACGGTTCTTGCATCATAGATCAGCGTGACATTCTCCGCGCGTGAGATCAAGCGGTAGAAATAGTATGCGAATATGCTCTCCTGAAAGTCGATCGTGGCCATGCCGAATCCATAGCGGAGCGCGTCAGGGATAAAAGATCGGGAGTAGTGGCGTTGAGGAAACACGCGTTCGTTCATCGAGAGCATGATTATGTTCTTGAAGTCGAGTGCGCGAGTCTCGAGCACACCCATTATCTGGAGGCCGTGGAGCGGTTCGCCGATGAACCGCACTGTATCTGAATTGATGGCGCGTTCAACCAGCCGGAAGAAGGAGCTGTCGTTCATTGTTATGCCGAATCGTCGGGCCGCGTCAAAAAGTTCATCGGCAGCCATACGGTAGGACTCAACAAAATGCAGTTGCATTTTATCATCGGCAGCGACGCTTTGTTCGAGAAAATCACACAGACGGGAGATATATTCATGTACCTCTTCCTGATTCGATCCGTCGGTTTGAGCCGAGAAAATCGGAGCGAGTGATGGAATTGTGTTATGTATTAACGTTGCCGGAATAGTGAAAAGTCGTTTTCGTCTGATCTCTGATTCCAGTGTGCGGCATCCGTCGGGATCAATGGATCTGATGGCTGTGGCCGATAGCAGTGTTTTTACGTCCTCATAGAAATATATGCGTTCGCCTCCACGCATTCTTGAACGAAGCTGTAGACTGATTATGTTGCGTATGAGTGATGACATCGGACTCAGGCGCATCGGAAATCCCATGGTGACGTTGATCGTGCCGATTGATTCCGGCACAGAATGTATCATCGGTATGAAAAGCGATTCATCGGGCAGGACTATCGCTGTGTCAATGGCGTTTTCAACATCTGCCACTGCTCCTTCTGATACCCATTGCTGCAATTGCTCTCCTGCGGCTTTGACTTGACCTATGTTGGACGGGACGCCGATTATACGGATCGACGGCATTGTACGGATCTGTTCTTCCGGCAGTGTGTGGAGCGAAGGGAATTCACGGATATTCCGTTTCATGAATCTTGCTGCCCGGCTGTCGTCTATCTCAAATGCCGGCGAATTCATATCCCAATAGAAGTCGGCCATTCCCATGGCATGGAGTCGGGAGAAGATGCGGATCTCGGATGTTGACAGTACATTGAATCCAACGAAAATATATCGTGAATACTGGAGCTGGAAGTCTGATTCCGGCGAAAGCATGTCGCATGCATTCCTATATAGCATGCCCGATGTGGCAAGCCCGTTTTCTGTCAGTCGTTTCCTGTATGCGTGATATAATGGCTGGAGAACAGCCCAGAGTTTTACAAATTTATCATGTCCGCTGGAATTGCCTTTCTTGTCGAGATGGTTCCAGAAGCGGTCTATTGAATCGGCTGTGCGGTCTTCTCCCCAATAACGGCGGATAACGTCGAGCTGTTCCGGTGTGAGATAATTTGCCGATATTTCACGGAGTCTCTTTATATTGACAAAAAGAGCGTCGGCATCAACGAGATAGCGGTCCACATCGTTGAAGTCGCTCACAAGCATCTCGCCCCAGAATGCAAACCGGTCAAAATCCACATCGACCTCCGGCAGGCGTCTGTATTCATCATAGAGAGTGAACAGTTGGTCATACCGGTTGGCTTCATTTAGAGTCGAGAATGATGCTGCGAAGTCAGTGATATTGGTGATCTGAGGCATGATGCCACCGCCAACTGCGTTTATCTCCTGTTGCAGATAGTGAGTGAAGAATGCTGCGCTTCTCTTGTTGGGAAACACAAAACAATAATCGGGGAGTGCCGGACATTCTTCCCGGGCATACACTTCCGCCACTTGTTGCAGGAATGGTTTCATTTTTTTATCAGCAGCATTATTGTTTTGATCGCCACATCGAAGTTGACAATCTTTCCGTTGGCATTTCCGGCTATATCTGTTTGAGCTCGGTTGAAGGTGGAGATTATTTTCTCAACATTGGCTTCATTGATGAAACGTGAGAATTTTGTTGAAAATTGTTCTTCAGTGCCCGTCATGTAGGTAAGTTCCGGGATATGGAAGTTGTAGATGAAATTCTCCCGGATCATTCTCATGGCATAATCATAGAATCTGATCTCACGTTCGCGACCTATGCCGGCCAGTTCGTCGGCCCAGTCCCGCAGGGCTTTGACGTTGCGTTGATAAGCCAGACGCATCAGCCTGACAAATAAATCGAAAAACTCGGCGGTTTCCTTAGTCTCATTCAAAGCTTGCATCGCACGCGTGGCGTTTCCCTCGGCAATATGGGCTATTGCCATGGCGTCTGCTTCTGAAATGTCGAAATTTGAGGTCAGATAATTGGCTATAGTGGCATCCGGCAGCCGTTTCAGTTCGATGCGTTGAACACGGGAATATATCGTGGGAAGTATTTCTCTGGGTTGGTCACTGACCATGATGAAGATTGTGTCGTCGTAGGGCTCTTCTATCATTTTCAGCATTTTGTTGGCGGCTTCCTCGTTCATTTTTTCAGGCAACCACCAGATGACAATCTTATAGCGTGACACGTGGCTCGTGAAGGCCAACCGGTGGAGCAGAGCGGAACTTTCGGTCACGTATGTCTGTGGCTGACCGTTTTTTTTGCCGAACGAGTTGGCCCATTGCTGGAAATCCATATAAAGCCTGTTGCCCAGGTATTCAACCCATTGATCACGGAAATCATCGGAAATAGGCGCACTGTTCATGCCGTCCAGCTTGACCACCGGAAACACGTACTGCACATCGATGTGATTCATTGACTGATGTAGCATGCAGGATTGGCATGTTCCGCACGGGTCTCCGTTGCTGTCGGGGTGATCGCATTGGATATATTGTGCAAAAGCTCTGGCGAGAGCCATCTTGCCTATGCCGGATGGCCCTTCAAGTAGAATCGCATGTGGCAACCTGTCGGTCTGAGCCATGCGGCGCATGCGTTCTTTGGCAGTGTCATGCCCTGGTATTTCGCTGAATTTCACTCTATTTTCCTTTTGGATTTTGTCAACAACAAATTTACCATTTTATCGGCATATTTCAAACAAGCGGCGGCGCATTTCTTTCTGGGGAAATGCGCCGCCGGTTATATAGTGAGATTATTAAGCTTTGTAGGCTTCGATCTGCGACGGGGTGAAGTTGGCGATGAAGTCAGCGTGTTTGTTGACTTCTGCCTGTGCCATCTTGTTATAGACTTCGGCTGATTTCACGAATGCATCGTTGCGGTTGGCATCAAGGATGAGCAGGTAGCTCATGATGATATTGCCGGCCATCTCGACCATGCGGCGAGCCATGAAATCGGTGTAGGTCTGATCTTTGGCCTCAAGGACAGAAGCTACAGCAGCTTCATATTTGGCGGTGAGGTCGATGAGCACGTTGCGCAGAGGCTGGAGTGATTCTTTGATCTCTGTAGCCTCGTACTCGCGGATAAGACCGAGGTATGTGCCGGTGGTCACGTGGCGGATTGCTGCGACAACCTGAAGCTGGGTAGTTCCTTCATAGATGGATGTGATACGGGCATCGCGGTAAACGCGTTCGCAGGCATAATCCTTCATGAAGCCGGAACCGCCATGGATCTGGATTGCATCGTAGGCATTCTGGTTGCAATATTCGCTGCCAAGACCTTTTGCAAGCGGAGTGCATGCATCGGCCAGTTTGGAGTAGGTTTTTGCTTCCTTACGCTCTTCCGGAGTCAGAGAGCGTTCTTTTGCGATGTCATCGTAGATCTTGTAGATATCAACAAAACGAGATGTCTCATATAGAAGTGCACGCGATGCGTCGAGCTTGGCTTTCATCACGGCGAGCATCTCATAGACAGCCGGGAATTCGATGATAGCTTTGCCGAACTGCTTACGTTCCTTGGCATAGTCGAGAGCTTCGCGGTAGGCACGTTCGCTGACGCCGACGCTCTGTGCGGCGATACCGAGACGGGCACCGTTCATAAGAGCCATCACATATTTGATAAGACCCAGACGGCGTGAGCCGCAGAGTTCCGCCTTTGCATTCTTGTAGGTAAGCTCGCAGGTAGGAGAGCCTTTGATACCCATCTTGTTCTCGATACGGCGAACGTTTACACCGCCGTCGCGTTTGTCGTAGATGAACATTGACAGACCGCGGCCATCCTTGGTGCCGTCCTCGGAACGAGCGAGAACCAGGTGGATGTCGCTGTCACCATTGGTGATGAAGCGCTTCACACCGTTCAGACGCCATGTGCCGTCGGGCTGCTCTGTAGCTTTGAGCATTACACTCTGGAGGTCGGAACCGGCATCCGGTTCGGTAAGGTCCATTGACATAGTCTCGCCCTGGCATACGCGAGGGATGAAACGCTGTTTCTGATCTTCGCTTGCGAACTCGTAGATGGTTTCTGCACAATCCTGCAATCCCCACAGGTTCTCGAAGCCTGTGTCGGCGCGGCTGACAATATCGGCTGCCATGATATAGGGGGTGATAGGGAAGTTTAGACCACCCAGACGACGGGGCATGGACATGCCCATCAGGCCGGCTTTGCGGCAGAGTTCGAGGTTTTCCTGTGTGCCGTCGGCATAGATCACGCGGTTGTTTTCAACACGCGGACCCTGATGGTCTACGCTTTCTGCATTTTCTGCGATCCTGCCACCGCAGATTTCGCCTACGATTTCAAGTACTTTGTCGTACGAATCCATGGCATCCTCGAAGTTGAGGGGAGCATAGTCGAATTTGTCGGCATCGGCAAAGTTGCGTTCTTTGAGTTCTACGATCTTCTGCATCAACGGATGGTTCAAGTGATGCTTCAGGTCGGGATTATCGTTATAAAAATTAGCCATGGCTTTCGTTTACTTGGAGTTCTTTTTATAATATTTAATGAGTTTGGGGATCACATCCTCAGCATTGCCGTTGATCACGAAGTCAGCGATAGTGTTGATCGGAGCGTCGGGATCGTTGTTGATTGAGATGATGATCGAGCTTTCCTGCATACCGGCGATGTGCTGGATCTGACCGGAGATACCGCAGGCAATGTAGAGTTTCGGACGAACTGTCACGCCGGTCTGACCGATCTGACGGTCGTGTTCGCAGAAGCCTGCGTCGACAGCTGCACGTGATGCGCCGACTTCGCCGCCAAGTGTTTCTGCAAGCTTGAACAGCAGGTCGAAATTCTCTTTCGAGCCCATACCGTAGCCACCGGCAACGATGATGGGTGAGTTCTTGATGTTTACTTTCGATTTCTCGATGTGACGGTCAATGATTTCAACAACAAAATCAGCATCTGACACATATTTTGTCGCGTCAAGGTTGATCACTTCGCCCTTGTGGTTTTCGTCGAATACCTCTTTCTTCATGACGCCTTCACGCACGGTTGCCATCTGTGGACGGCAGTCGGGGTTGACGATCGTGGCAACGATGTTTCCGCCAAATGCCGGACGGATCTGATAAAGCAGGTTTTCGTATTCTTTTCCTGATTTCGGATCTTTGTGGGGACCGATCTCAAGCGAAGTGCAGTCGGCGGTCAGACCGCTGTGGAGGCACGATGATACGCGTGGACCGAGGTCACGGCCAATGCATGTGGCGCCCATGAGGCATACTTGCGGTTTGATCTCACGGAACAGATTGATCAACACTGCGGCATGGGGATTTGAGGTGTAGGGGTAGAGACGTTTGTCTTCCACTTTATAAACAACGTCGGTGCCATAGGGGAAAAGCTGGTTCTCAACACCGTCGAGATTGTCGCCAATCACCACGGCTTCCAGTTTCACACCGAGTTTAGTTGCGAGTTCACGGCCTTTGGTGAGAAGCTCAAGGCTGACGTCGGCAACTTTGCCGTCCTCAAACTCGCAGTAGACTATCAAGTTATTCTGGTCTGTCATAATTTCTGAGTTGATTATTGTTAACCGATGGTGTGGTTGGTGATGAGTTCTTTGATCAGTTCTTCGATCTGCTCGTCGTTGTTGTCAATGCAACGTGATTCTTTTGCTGTGAACACAACGTTTTCGATCGCTTTCACTTTTGTGGGCGATCCGGCAAGACCGATCTGTTCGGGATCTGCCTCAACAAATGCTGCGCTCCATTCTGCAATGTTGAGATAGGGACGCTTGTCGAGCAGTGCCTGCATCTCTTCCGAAAGTTTTGCTTTCTCAGAGGTGGACGCCGCATATTTGTATTTTTGCAGGAGCATGGCGTTGCGCGGACGGCATTCAGCGGCTGAGCCATTGACTGTGACTACGCAGGGGAGCGGAGCTTTCACGGTCTCGATGCCGTTTTCAAGGCGACGTTTAACAGTCACGAAACCATCTTTCAGATCGATGATCTCTTCTGCGTATGTCACCTGAGGTATGCCGAGCTTTTCTGCGATCTGGGGGCCAACCTGAGCGGTGTCACCGTCGATAGCCTGACGTCCGCCAAGGATAATGTCGTAGTTTCCGAATTTCTTTACTGCCTGTGCAAGAGAATAGGATGTTGCCAGGGTGTCGGCACCGCCAAGGGTACGGTCGGTCAGCACGATGCCGCCGTCGGCACCACGGAACATTGCTTCGCGGATCACCTCTGCTGCTCTGGGCAGACCCATTGTCAATAATGTAACAGTTGAACCGGGATTGGCCTCTTTCAGACGCAGAGCCTGTTCGAGTGCGTTCAGATCCTCGGGGTTGAAGATGGCCGGGAGTGCGGCGCGGTTGATCGTGCCGTCCTCTTTCATTGCATCTTTGCCCACGTTGCGAGTGTCCGGCACTTGCTTGGCGAGCACGATGATGTTGAGACTCATACTTTTTCTATTGTTTAAAATTAATGATCAGTTTTATACTTTTGACCTACAAAGATAAGAAAAATATGTGTAAGTCCTAAATTTTTTTTCAGTCAAATAGTTAACCTAAATAGTTAAGACTTGATTTCGTGTTACGGCATAGCGCGATCGCCGGGCTGGGATGGTCTTTGATGCCATCTTCCGGAGATTTTTCAGTAGCTTTCAAAAAAAAAGATCGGCCGCATCTTATGGATGCGGCCAATCTGTGGTATTTGTTGAGTTGTACTCTTATTCTTCGTACTTCTTCACGATTACGGTTGCGTTGTGGCCACCGAATCCGAAAGCGTTGGAAAGAGCGGCACGTACGGTGCGTTTCTGAGCCTTGTTGAAGGTGAAGTTAAGGTTATAGTCGATGTTTTCATCCTCATCGCCCTCTTCGTGGTTGATTGTGGGAGGTACGATATCTTCCTCAACGGCCTTGATGCTGAACATTGCCTCAAGAGCTCCGGTTGCACCGAGAAGGTGGCCGGTCATCGATTTTGTGGAGCTGATGTTGAGCTTATAGGCTGCGTCGCCGAAGAGTTCGACGATGGCTTTCACTTCTGATACGTCGCCAACGGGGGTTGATGTGCCATGCACATTGATGTAGTCGATATCCTCAGGCTTCATGCCGGCGTCGTCAAGAGCCATCTGCATGGAGAGTTTCGCTCCGAGTCCGTCGGGATGTGTGGCTGTCAGGTGATATGCGTCGGCCGACATGCCGCCGCCAACTACTTCTGCGTAGATCTTCGCGCCGCGTGCTTTTGCGTGTTCAAGCTCTTCAAGAACAAGAACTGCAGAGCCTTCGCCCATCACGAAGCCGTCGCGTGATTTGCTGAACGGACGTGATGCTGTTTCCGGGCTGTCGTTGCGTGTGGAAAGCGCGTGCATGGAGGTGAAACCACCTACACCTGCCGGGAAGATAGCTGCTTCTGCTCCACCGGTCACGAATGCGTCAGCTTTGCCAAGACGGATATAGTTGAATGCATCGATGATGGCATTGTTGGATGATGCGCATGCGGATACAACGCCATAGTTGGGGCCGTGATAGCCGTATTCCATGGAGATGTGGCCGGAGGCGATATCTGCGATCATCTTTGGAATAAAGAACGGGTTGTATTTCGGGCCGTTTTCTTTGTTGAGCGCATAATATCCGGCTTCTTCCTCAAATGTGTGAAGACCACCGATACCGGCTGCTACGATTACGCCGATGCGGTTGCGGTCAATGCCTTCGGTCTGCTCAAGACCGCTGTCCTCAACAGCCTGACGGGCTGCGACAAGTGCATATTGTGCATACAGGTCGAGCTGACGGAGCTTGCGACGGTCGGGAATCAACTCGGAAGCGTTGAAGTTTTTAACCTCGCAGGCAAATTGTGTCTTGAAAAGCGAGGCGTCGAAATGTGTGATAGGTCCTGCACCGCTTTTGCCGGCTTTAGCGGCTTCCCATGTTGTGGCAACATCGTTGCCAAGTGGGGTGATGGCACCAAGGCCTGTCACTACTACTCTTTTTAATTCCATTATATTATTTTGCGTAATAAACAAGTAAGTGAGGAGAGAAGAGGCAAGGGCTAATGAGCCGGATAGATCCGGATCTATTAAGCCTTAGCTGCTTCAATGAAAGCGATAGCGTCGCCTACAGTGGCAATGCCTTCTGCTTTATCATCGGGAATTGTGATGCCGAATTCTTTTTCGAACTCCATGATGAGCTCAACAGTGTCAAGGCTATCTGCGCCGAGATCGGTGGTGAAAGATGCTGTTTCGGTTACTTCATTTTCATCAACGCCGAGTTTGTCAACGATGATAGCTTTAACGCGGTTTGCAATTTCTGACATGATTTTTAATTTTTAATTAATAAATTACTTTTCGCGGTGCAAAGTAAACAATTATAATACAATTATTCAAATATTCGTCGAATAAAGTTTTGATCTGTTCACTTTTTTTCACTCTGACACGTTTTTGTTGTGCTGTTGTAAAACATTTGGAGGGGGTGTCACGTTACACTGCTATATATTATCTATCATTAAGGCATTTTTCATTATGAAAGCTAATTTTTTATCCGGTTTTGCACTGATGGCTGTTATGGCTGTGATGATGCCGGCATGTACCGGGAACGGAAAATCAGATGACTCGGCGAACGAGGAGGATTCTTTGATCGCATCTACCCCAATCGCTTTTGATATCAAGAGGGCCGACCGCAATTATCGGATTGTCGGAACCGGTATGGAGGGAGAGTATTATCTTACTGTCTCTGCCAATGTCCAATGGCCTGTACAGATCGGTTCTTATGATGTCAAGGCTCTGCAGGATACGCTGACCGCACGTCTGTTCCCGTCGCATCAATCCGGAGGTATAGATGATTCGATTCTGGACTATCTTGAGGATGTCGGGGTTTATCAGCTTGGTGGTAAGTCCGAGGTGGTGGATTCCGTCCCTACGGAGTCTCCGTATAACAATGTGTTTTATAATCTTGCCTCTGCTTCAATAGAAGAGGTGACGGAAACATTGATCACATTCAAGGTCTTTAATGCCCAATATATGGGTGGTGCGCATCCATTGTCTGTGGCCTATCCGTTTACTTATGATTTGCAGAGCGGTCAGGTGATCTCTATAGGAAATTTGTTTGAAAAGGGGAGTGATGAGGTTCTTTCCGCTGCTATTTCTGATCAGATTGCAGAGCAGCTTGGCATCTCTGCTGCCGAGTTGAAGCAGAATCTGCTTGTTGATTCGGTTCCGGTCAGTGAGAATGTGTATATCTCCGACGGCCAGATTGTGTTCCACTATAATCCATATGCGATTCTACCATATTCCTACGGAATGATGGATGTTTCCATATCCCCATACGTTATTCAGGAAATCCTGACACCGGATGCATGCAAATTGCTGACCGTTGAATGACAGTCCGATTCAATTCTATAGAAAAAGCAAAGGAGTCAAACCTAAAGGCATGACTCCTTTGCTTTTTTAAGAACGGATATTTCTTAATAGAATTTGCGGATTCCCATGATCTCGCGAGCCTCTTTAAGAGTGCGTGATGCACGTTCACGGGCTTCCTCTGCGCCTCTGCGGAGCACGCGGCCTATGTAGGCGTCGTCGTTGCGGATGTCGAGTATGCGTTCACGGATCGGCAGTGTGACTTTGAGGATATCTTCAGCCAATTGTTTTTTCAGATCGCCGTAGCGGATGGAGCAATCGGCATAAGCATCCTTGAAGTGTTGCACTACATCTGGCGCCGAAGTCAGTTCCATGAGGTCGAAAAGGTTTTGTACCGGCTGGCTGACGGGTGAATTGGGCTCTTTCGGACCTTCGTCGGTCACGGCACGCATCACTTTTTTGCGCAGGGTCTTTTCGTCGTCAATCAGGTACAGGCAGTTGCCTTCGCTCTTTCCCATCTTGCCGGATCCGTCAAGGCCGGGGACTTTTACCGGTTTGCCGCCAAAGTCAAAGTTTGCAGGTTCGGGGAACAGCTCCACGCCATAGAATGAGTTGAACCGGCGTGCAAACCGACGGGTTAGCTCAAGATGCTGTTCCTGGTCTTTGCCGACGGGAACTTTGTGGGCTTTCTGGATGAGGATGTCGACAGCCATGAGTGTCGGGTAGGTGAGAAGGCCGGCATTGACGCGTTTGTTGGTTTCGCTGCCGATAATCTCTTTTTCAATGTCGTCGCTGTCGCTTTTGATGCCAAGGGCTTTGCGCGCTTTGTCTTTGAATGAGGCGGTGCGCATGAGTTCTCCGATGCCCACGTGCATGTTGAGCAGAAGATATAGCTCGGACACTTCCGGGACATCACTCTGGACAAAGATTGTGGATTTCTCTGGATCAAGACCTGCGGCGAGATATTCAGTCACGATGTTCTTGACATTGACATGAAGTTCGTCGGCCGAAGGATTTGTGGTCAGTGCATGAAGGTCGGCGATGAAGAAAAGATTGTCATATTTTTCATCGCCCTGCATCCTGACGAATTTCGACAATGCTCCGTAATAGTTGCCGAGGTGAAGATTTCCGGTGGCGCGGATGCCGCTCAGTACGATTTCTTTATTTGTCATAGTTCTATATGTGGTTTTTTGTTATTTAAAATCGATAGCCCACTGTTCCGTGGAAATATTGGTTATGGATCGATGGGTTGATTATGCCTGTTGCGCGAGATGCGTTTTTGATGCCGATCTGATATTGCACACCGACCACGAGATGTGGCCCGAAATTCATGAATGTGGCCAGGTGGAGGCCTATGTCGCCACGGTTAAAGCCGTTTATGAACGATTCTCTTGAATGAAAATAGTCGGTCTTTACATTCTCAAGCTGAGGCACGAGTTCATCCATGGCGTTGATCTCGGCGCGGTAGATGCGCTGTTTCTGTGTTCCTGCAAATCCGTATGCATAATAGAATCCGGCGTCGACTGACCATCTTACGGATTCGGCCACGTTGAATCTGAAGCTCATGAACACCGGGATATTGGCATAGTAATATTGGTTGTCGATAAATATCGCGCTCATACTGGCCCGGTCTGTGCCGAGAACAGCCATGTCGATATTGTAGTTGTTGAGCGTTACGTCGAGAGCGGTTCCGAATCCGAGGTATTCGCGTAAACCGAACACCGCACGGAATCCAACACCGAAAGATCCGCCCATATTGACGTTGAGATTTTGTATCTGCGGAAATTTTGATTTGTAGTTCTGGATCACGCTGCTTGTGCCGGCTATGGCATGGACGTCGACTTCAAGCATTCGTTTTGCCGGGGAATAGTCGACAAAATCAGCGCTGAATGCCGGTAAAATACTTGTTATTAGTGCTATTGTCAGCACTATTGTTCGGTTGAGTATTCGGGTCATGGTCTGTTCGGACAGCTTTTGTTGATAAACTGCGCTCAAAGTTAGTGAAAATTATTGAATAATTATTTTGTACTACGACCTTGTTGGCGTATCTTTGTGGAAAGATAATCCTATCGCAATGCAAGTCAATACCAAAAGTCTGTGGGTGACATCCCGTGATTATGTTATGATTGCCTTTGGCATAACGCTGTTTGCCTTTGGTTTCTCCGCTTTTATTTTTCAGGAGGGAGTCGTTATCGGTGGTGTTTCCGGTCTCGGTACCATGGTCTATTTCCTTAGTAAGAATTGGTTGGGATATGGTATCCCTGTTGCGATCTCCCAGTATGTCATAAACCTTATTTTGTTGGCGCTTGCTTACAAAGTGGTCGGTAAGCAGTTTGTGCTGCGGACTATCTATGGAACAACCATCATATCGCTTACGATCGGTGTGCTGACTCCGCTTTTCGATGGGCCGCTTGTTGAGGGACAGCCGTTCATGAATGTGATAATAGGGGCGTTGATGTGTGGTGTTGGACTTGGGATCTCATTTGTTCATAATGGGTCGACGGGCGGCACGGATATTGTGGCCGCAATGGTTTCGAAGCGTTCCAATGTCAGTATCGGACGCACTATGCTTTATGTCGACATGTGTATAATTTCGTCATCCTATTTTGTTGTCCACAAGGTCGATACTGTTGTATATGGTTTCGTAGTACTTGTTATTACGGCATATATGATTGATATGGTGATCAACACCAATCGTCAGGCGGTTCAGTTCACCATCTTCTCACCCCACTGGGAAGAGATTGCTACGGCAATAAACAACGAGGCCAAGCGTGGATGTACGGTGATAAACGGCATGGGATGGTATTCAAAGCAGGAAGTTAAGGTGCTGATGGTGATGTGCCGCAAGATTGAATCGGTCACTATTTTCAGAATTATAAAGAGCATTGACGAGGATGCGTTTATCACGCAGGCCAATGTCAATGGTGTATATGGAAAGGGCTTTGATGCCATGAAGCTGAAAGTCAGTCATCGTCATGCGGAATCTGATGCGGTGGCGTTGGCTGATGAGGCGAGCGAGCTGGCCAATAAGGCAGAGATACTTGCCGAGGAAAGTGAGGCTATCTCCATTGACAAAAAAACGTCTGGCAAAAATGGCTGATAACTATCTTGAGCGTCGGATGGAGGACTATCGGAGCGGTAAACTATCGACAGTCAGGATGACATCTGCAACAGTTAAACGGCCTTCAATGGCCTTGCGTGCGTTTGTTGCCGGAGGAGAGACAGAAGCCGGTCAACATTGTGTCCGTGAACTCAGGGCGCATGGCTGGCGTGTGGCGTTCACTGATCCGGATTTGAAATCTGGAAGAATTTTTGCGCAGTTAACCGGTTCGCAGCATCACCCTATAGATCCCTCTGATGCTTCTATGCTTCAGCGTTCTCTTGTGAAAGTGACGGAATGTTGGGGCGCGGTGGATATCCTTTTTGATTGTACGTCAAATGGCGTTGACCGCAATTCTCTGCCGGAGATCCCTGTTATCAGAACAATTTCTTGAGTGATCCTTGCCATTGCCCTTTGTTACGTGTGGCTTTGCCGTACGCAACGGCATGACGGGGGCAGATATGATAGCATCCGAGACAGAGAATGCAGTTCTTTCCCCACTCGGGCTTGTCGTTTCTTTCCAGACGGATATTTTTCATTGGACACACGGCAACGCATTTTCCACAGCTTATGCATTTATCGGTGCCCGTGAAAGGTTTTGGCGATGTAAGGAGTTTCATGAATAAAGGATATATCAGATAACTCTTGATCCATGCGAAATGCCCTTTCACAATGTCGTCAATCTTTGATGAACATTTTATGGCGTGTGCGATTCTTGCAACCCTTTCCGGCATCCTGTCGAGTTTTGTCTGAGCGAGGATATCGGAATCTGTATTGAATCCCGGAAGCAGAACGTAGGTGTTGGGCATCTCGACGCTGTGTGCTGCGACAGCTTTCCATCCGCGGCGTCGCAGCTCTTTCCGCCATCTTTTATGGGTGAGTCCGCAATCATCGCCGCATGTTGCCACAAGAAAGTGATTTGCTTTGTCGGCTCCGTCAATTGAGACCTGTTTTATGAATGATGCCATCTTTTTCGGCATGCCCCAACTGTGGACAGGCATCACCCAGATGATTCTGTCCTTGTCGGGAGCCGGATATGTTTTTGGATTTGCAAGGTCTATCCTCTCGGTTTTATCACCGAGAATCCCGGAAAGCTTATCCGCTACGGCTGCACTGTTGCCTGTGCCTGAAAACCAAAGTATCATCGGATGGTTACCTGTGTTGCGCCAAACCCATATTCGCGGAAGGATGCGTCCTGCACGTCATGTCCTTTGTAACGGTGGTTGAGCTCTTTCATTATGGCATTGCGGAGAACGCCCTCTCCTTTTCCGTGTATAAACACTATTTTTTGTCCTTTGTTGCGCAGATTCTCATCCATTACCCGGGCAAATTCATCAACCTGTAGATTGAGCATGTCGGCGTTTGAGAGTCCGTTGATATTGTCAACAAGCTCACCGATGTGAAGATCCACAACAAGAATATCGCCGCGCCGTTCGTTTTTCGGCGCTTTCTTCACAATTCTTTTCTTCACTCTACGGTCGGCCTTGATCTTTGAACGCATGGCATCCTCCAGTGTTGTTGCATTGAGGGGTTTGGCTTTGAACGGTTTGTCGTCCTTGACAAGTTCAAAGGCAAGCACAGGGCTCTCAAAGTATATGTTGTCACGGAAGCAGTGGAGCTTCGCAAACTTTGTGGTGTCAATTGATAGCTCAACCGGTTCGGGCTTCTTCAGATCGTATGGACGGTCTTTTTTGAATGGTGCATATTGAAATGAGATCTTATCCATATCCGGAAGATCGCTTGGCATTATCTCGCCCAGAAAGAGCTGGATATTAGGCTCGACTATTCCGGCATAACGGCATCTCCATTGCTGATCCTCTTTTGACCGGCTGGAGTAGACAAAGTAAAGGAAATAATTTGAATCGTTGACAAGATATGTATCAAATGTTGTTGCGGAGAGTTGCTTCAGGTTTTTAGGTTCAAAAGCGAGGACGATATTGAGTTTTTCTCCCTCTGGAGTCTCTTCTATCGGCAGTTCTTCCTCAACCGGTTTGGAGATGAGTGTGGGGGATACTTCTTTTTCAAATACCGGCTCCTGTTTGGGGCCTACAGCCGGCTTCGACTCTTTTGATGCCGGGGCTGCTGAGGCTTGACCTACAACGACACACTCCCGTATCAGTACCGGAGTCTCAAATCCATCTTCGTCCTCAACGAAAGCCAGATTATCTTTTATCTTAACAACGCGTCCGCCTCCGACTGTGTTGAGAAAACGGACTATATCACCTATCTTTACCATATTGTATTTTTTTGTCTTGAAAATATTTTAAAATTTCTGACCACAAAGTTATGGAGCTTTGTGGTCAGATTTCTTTTAAAACGCGGTAGATTGTTTATTTGTTGTCGATCTCTTTCAGAAGGGCGTCAACGGCTGCTTTCAGCTGTTGATCCTCGCCTGTGACAACCACCGCCGGATCGTTGGCTACACGGATGTCCGGTTCGAGCTGGGTATTTTCAAGGTAGTTACCTTCGGCAGTGCGGAATCCTGTCACTGGTATGCCGAACACTAACGATGGATCTTGAAGTCTAACCCAGTTCACGCTGCTCATAGTGCCGGGGACAGGCATGCCGACCAGTTTGCCAAGTCCGAGATGGCTGTAGACCCAGGGCGTGCCATGTGCGTTGCTGTAATTGGCTTCGCCTATGATCATGATGCTCGGTTTGTTCCAGCGGCGTGATGGCATCTGGGATGTTGTCTGGCCATGGACTTCCTGCGTTAGATATGCCTTTCCGCTGAAAAGCACTTCGATGTCCTCATGCAGCCGTCCACCGCCGTTCCAACGTGTATCGACAACGATTCCCTCTTTATTGACATATTTACCGAGCATGTCGGCATATATCTTGCGGAAACTCTCGTCGTCCATCGATTGTATGTGAACGTAGCCAAGCCGGCCATTGGAGAGGCGTTCCACGTCGGCCTGACGTTGGCGCACCCAACGCTGGTACAGCAGATCGTTCATTACGCCGGAACTGATCGGGAGTACAACCTCTTCACCGACGCTTCCATCCGCATTTTTAAAGCTTACGAGTGTTTTTTTGTTGCGTTTACCATTAAGCAATGTGAATGGGTCGGTATCTTTTGTTAATTCCTGACCATTGATCTTTGTGATTATTGCTCCTGCCTTAAGTGTGGAGGTCGCTTTATCAAACGGGCCTTTTGCAACAACTTCGTCTACTTTTAGTCCCGGGCCGGCGTAAGTCATGTCAAACAGCAGTCCGAGTGATGCAGTGGGATCGTCGGCCGATGGTCCATAATAGCGACCGCCGGTGTGCGACACGTTCAGTTCCCCGAGAAGTTCGCTGAGCAGTTCGGCGTAGTCATAGTTATTGTTGATGTGGGGGAGGAATTTGCGGTAGGCCTCGTACATGTTGTCCCAGTCGCAACCATTCATGTCTTTACGGAAGAAACGTTCACGCTCTTCGTTGTGCACGAATTGCAGCATGAATTCGCGTTCAGCAGCTGCGTCCAGTTCCATTTCGCCTGAGATGGATACGGATTTCATCTTGCCACTCTTGGGATCGTACTTCTTTACTTGGGATCCAAGGAGATAGATGTTTCCGTCGGAATCCATTGTCATGCCCATTCCACGTCCGTTGAGCTTGTTGGCTATCTTTGCGTCCCGTTCGCGCAGGTCAATTTCCCAAAGATCATAACCATCCTCAAAGCTCGACAGATAGTAGAGCTTCTGGCCATCTTTCGACAGGATAGCATCGGAAATGTCGGAAGAGTTGGGGGTCAGACGGACTGTGCGGTCGGCCAAATCGGTCAGGTCGATTTCTATGGCTTTTTCATCGTCATTATTTTCAGCCTGATCCTTGTCTGCGTCTTTTCCTTTTTTATTTTTCTTGGATTTTGTTTTTTCGTCCGAAGTCTCCTTGTCTGCTTTTTTCTTTGATGATTTCTCAACCTCTTTCAGCAAAGCATAATCCTCTTTGCTTAGGCGATATTTATCGTATGAGTCTTTGTTGAGGAAAGTGATCATCACGTCGTATTGAGATCCCCATGAAGCATGGTTCCGCATTCCATAGCGTTCCGAAAGGAAGAGCAGGGCATTGCCGTCCATCACCCATCTGGGGCTTTCATCAAAGTAGCCCGTCTCGGTCACTTTTGTAAGTTCACCGGTGGCCACGTTTATAATGGCAATGTCGCCGTATGGATCATGTTCGGGTTGGATGTAGTTGATTGCTATCCATTTACTGTCGGGCGACCAATTGGCTAAGAATCCTTTTGAACGGTGGGAATACGTGGCTCCGTCAGTGAGCTGTCTCACTTTCTTCGTTTTCAGATCCATCACCATCAGTTTGTTTCTGTCCTCAATAAAGGCCATCTGTGATCCATCGGGCGAGATTACCGGCATGGTTCGGTCGATGCCGTCATTGGGGAACATGGCTTTTTCTTCAACAAGAGTGGCGTTGGAGAAGTTGGGGTCTTCCTGACGGGCTATCACAGCTTTGTAGATGTTGTATTTGCCATCGCGTGCTGAGGTGTAGTATAGCTCGCGTTCATTTTTCCCCCAGGTTATATCTGATTCAGCCTCGGGTGTGAATGTGATCTGTTTGATGGATGGATATTCTGTAGATGTGACGAACACCTCTCCGCGACGGATAAATGCTACTTGCTTTCCGTCTTTTGAGATGGCGGCATCGTCGGCATTGCTGACGCGGAGATGGGTGGGTTGCTCAACATCGTCGGTTACAATGTCGATAGCAACTTTTACCGGAGATTTTGCACCTTTAGGCAGAATGTAGATCTCTCCGTCGTAAGTGAATGCGAGTGTGCCGTTCGATCCTTGCGAGAGGAATCGAACCGGATGGGTTTTGAAGTCTGTTACTTGTGTGAGCTTGCCGGGGGCGTTGATATCCATTGAGTAGACATTCATTGAGCCTCCGTCGCGTTCACTCAGGAAGTATATGGTTTTTCCGTCTGTTCCTACAACAGGGTCGAGATCCTCGCCACCGCGGTTGGTCAGATTGGTATGTCGCCCTGAAGCCGCATCATAACGCCAGATGTCGCGTGTCACGGACGAGGTGTGGTGCTTTCGCAGTGCATCCTCAAACCCCTTGATATCTTCGTAGACAAATGATTTTCCATCCGGCAGATAGCTGATCTTGAGGGCCGGTGTGGCAAGAACCTGGGTGGGTCTTCCGCCATCGACCGGTACTTGATATAGCTCTCGCATCACGGAGGTGGGGAACATGGCGCTTGTGGCAGGATCCTGGATTGAGGCGCTGTAGACAACGAATTTGCCGTCGGGAGTGAAACCCTCCGGATATTCAGCTGCGGAGTTGAAGGTCAGACGTGTTGCTGCGCCGCCATCTGAAGGCATTACGAACACGTCGCGTCCGCCATTGCGGTCGCTGGCAAAAGCTATTTTCTTACCGTCGGGCGACCACACGGGATCGCTTTCGTATGATGGCATGGATGTGAGCCTTACTGCATGACCGCCATTAGCCGATACTTTGTATATGTCGCCTTTGTATGTGAATGCTATTTCGTTGCCGTCGGGGGAGATCTTGACATCTCTCATCCATAACGGGGTGGCCGCTGATGCAGCCATCGCGAATGCTGCGAGCGCAATCGCTGTAGTTGTTCTTCGTTTCATCCTCTGGAAATGATTAGGTTTATTTCTCTTGCAAATTTAATGTTTTTAATCCCATTTTGCAACCCTTCTTTTGCTTTAGGGTGCATAAACTTGGCCTTTTATTATCGCCTAATGCAAAAAAAACACTATTTTTGCATTCTGTAAAATCGAAATTTAAATTAAAGCATTCATATATAAAGGTATGTTTAGAACAAATACATGCGGAGAACTCCGTCTTAGCGACGCCGGCCGCGAGGTTACTTTGGCCGGTTGGGTGCAGCGTAGCCGTAAAATGGGCGGCATGACGTTTGTTGATGTGCGTGACCGTTATGGCATCACTCAGATCGTTTTTGATACGGACAATGCTGAATTGCATGAGGCTGCCAATAAGCTTGGTCGTGAATATGTGGTTCAGGTGACCGGTCGTGTTGCTGAACGCTCCAATAAGAACCACAATATCCCTACCGGCGATATTGAGATTATCGCAACTGGATTGAAGGTGCTTAACAAGAGCGACGTTCCTCCATTCACCATAGAGGACGATACTGACGGTGGCGACGATCTACGCATGAAATACCGTTATCTGGATCTGCGCCGCTCATGCGTGCGTGGCAATCTGGAGTTGCGCCACCGTATGGCGTTTGAGATCCGTCGTTATCTCGATTCCAAAGGCTTCCTCGAGGTTGAGACTCCGGTGCTTATCAAATCTACTCCGGAGGGTGCGCGTGACTTCGTTGTGCCTTCGCGCATGAATCCCGGTGAGTTCTATGCTCTGCCGCAGTCTCCGCAGACTTTCAAACAGCTCCTTATGGTCAGTGGATTCGACCGTTATTTCCAGATCGTGAAATGTTTCCGCGATGAGGATTTGCGCGCCGACCGTCAGCCTGAGTTCACCCAGATAGACTGCGAGATGTCTTTTGTTGAACAAGAGGACGTTCTTCAGATGTTTGAAGGTCTGGTAAAGCATATTTTCAAATATGTGAAAGATATTGATTTCAAAGATCCGTTCCCACGGATGACATGGGCGGATGCGATGCGTCTATATGGTAGCGATAAGCCCGATACCCGTTTCGGAATGACTTTCGTGGAATTGAAGGATCTGACTGAAAATTCCGGCTTCGCAGTTATGGATTCGGCTCCTTACGTGGGTGCGATTGTAGCGACAGGTTGTGCCGACTACACCCGTAAGCAACTCGATCAGTTGACTGATTTCGTAAAGCGTCCGCAGGTTGGTGCTAAAGGTATGATGTGGGTGAAGTATGAGGCTGATGGTTCAATCAAGAGCTCGGTTGGCAAGTTCTTCACTGACGATCAGATCCGCACATGGCTCGAACGTGGCGATGCCAAACCGGGTGACCTCATGCTGATCCTTGCCGGCGAGACTATGAAGACACGCAAGCAGCTTTGCGAACTTCGTCTTGAAATGGGTTCTCGTCTTGGATTGCGTGATCCTCAGAAATTCTCCTGTCTGTGGGTGATCGACTTCCCGTTGTTTGAATGGGACGAGGAAACGCAGCGCTATTACGCTATGCACCATCCTTTCACATCGCCCAACCCCGATGATATCGCTCTCCTTGATACAGATACCGGTGCTGTGCGTGCAACGGCCTACGATATGGTTGTCAATGGAAATGAGCTCGGTGGCGGTTCAATCCGTATCCATGATGCTGAGCTTCAGGACAAGATGTTCCGTCTGCTCGGCCTTTCGGAAGAGGATGCCCAGTATAAGTTCGGCTTCCTGATGAATGCCTTTAAATACGGTGCACCGCCTCACGGAGGTCTTGCTTTCGGCTTCGACCGTTTTGTCTCGATTCTTGCCGGCCTCGACTCTATCCGTGATGTGATAGCATTCCCGAAAAATAATTCAGGGCGAGATATGATGATCGACGCTCCGTCACAGATCGACGATTCTCAGCTCGATGAATTGTGCATCCGTGTGGAAATCCCGGAGAAGGAGTCATAAATATTCGGTGTCCTGATGAAAGTTTCGGATATAATATCGGCTCTTGAAACTGTTGCCCCCTTGTCGCTTCAGGAGGACTACGACAATTGCGGACTTCTTGTTGGCGACCCCGACATGGAATGCACCGGAGCGTTGTTGACGGTCGATGTCACTCCTGAGATTGCGCGCGAGGCGATCGACAGTGGCCTTAATCTGATTGTTGCCCACCACCCTTTGATTTTCCGTGGACTGAAACGTCTTGGAGGATCGACTTTGGTGGAGCAGTCAGTCATCATGGCTGTCAAGGCGGATATTGCTATCTATGCGTGCCACACATGCCTTGATAATGCTCCCGGTGGAGTTTCATTCCGGATGGCATCGATGCTCGGTCTGGATGAAGTGTCTGCGCTTGATCCCGATTCCGGTTCCGGAGCTGTCGGGATTCTTGCTCAGTCAATGTCGGCCGATGAGTTGGTGGATGTGGTCAAGGCCACGTTCGGTTCTCCGGTTGCAAGATGTTCCGGTTACCCCATGGACGAGCGGATAACGCGTGTGGCCATGTGTGGTGGTTCCGGAGCATTCCTGATAGGAAGAGCACTGGATGCCGGGGCACAGGCTTTCATCACATCCGACACAAAATATCATGACTTTGTCGACTACGCCGGACGCATTCTGATAATAGATATAGGCCATCATGAGAGTGAAAACTGCACTAAAGATATTTTTTATCATGTAATTAAAGAAAAATTTCCTATCTTTGCAGTCCGGTATGCCAAATCCGATATAAATCCGATAAAATATTTGTAAGCAAAATATGGCTACAACTGATAAAAACAAAGCCGAACAGCCCCTGACCGTAGAGTCAAGGCTCAAATCCCTTTACGAACTCCAGACGATCCTGTCGCAGATCGACCGTATCAAAACCGTTCGCGGTGAGTTGCCTCTTGAAGTGCGAGATCTTGAAGACCACATCGAAGGTCTCAATACCCGTATCGGTAACTTCCGTCAGGAGATCGAGGAACTCCGTAAAAAGACAGTCATTGAAAAGGAGAAGATCAACGAGTCGCAGGCTAAGATCGCTACTTACAAGACCCAGCTCGACAATGTGCGAAACAACCGCGAATTCGACCTCTTGTCAAAAGAAATTGAATTCCAGACTCTGGAGATCGAACTTTGCGAGAAGCATATCAATGAATATGCACGTGTGATCGATGCCAAGACTGCCGACATTGCAGCAACAGAGGAATCTCTCGCCGATCAGCAGCATATCCTGACGGAGAAACGTGCGGAATTGGAAGAGATCGTATCAGAGACCAAGCAGGATGAAGAACGTCTCCGCGAACAGGCCAAGGCTCTTGAACCTCAGGTTGACGCACGCACACTTGCAGCTTTCAAGCGTATCCGCAAGAATGCTCGCAATGGTCTCGGCATTGTCTACATCCAGAGAAATGCCTGTGGTGGTTGCTTCAACCGCATTCCGCCGCAGAAGCAGATGGAAATCAAGATGCACAAGAAAATCATCGTTTGCGAATATTGTGGACGTATCATGATCGATCCCGAACTTGCCGGTGTTGATCAGGATGCCAACGCATGATCAGCGTAGATTGATAGAACATATATAATTCCGCTTTACGGAGCGGAATTTAATGCGGCAGTAGCTCAGTTGGTAGAGCATCAGCTTCCCAAGCTGAGGGTCGCGGGTTCGAGCCCCGTTTGCCGCTCAGAATATAAAGCACTCAGAATGAGAAGATTAAAGCATCGATTCTGAGTGGCTTTTTTTGTTTGTTATCCAAATTTAAGCATCTTTTTGGCTCCAATAATGCTCAAAAACGCGCAATAATCGATAATTTTGCTCAAAATGTTTCACTTATGTTTCACTTAAAAAGTAAAACAACGTGGAATAAATGAAGACAAAATTTAACACTGCAAAACTAAGTTTAACACTATATTTTCATGTAAATTCGTTGTTCGAGCCAACAAAATCAACTCATTGCACTTGGTTTTTCCATATGATAAACGCTAATATGATACACCGACAATCAGTGGTTCTACCTTTTCTAATTAGGGAAACAATTCAATACTTGATGAAATGTTGATTTACAACGAATGTTGAAACAAAATAAATCTGAAAATGAAAACTAAAGTCTTTTTAGCAATGGCACTAATGGTAGCCATTATAGCAGTTGCGTTCGCGCAAGATGAGAAAGAAGATGTTGCAAAACTTCCGAATGACGTGAGTGAATGGGAGATTCAGGCAGAACAAGGAGATACTGTCGCTCTTCACAAGCTATTAAGATATTTAAATGATAATTCAGATTATGTAGTCTGTGTTGAGGTTGTTCAGGTAGTATCTGCCGATGGCGAGGATATTACAGATGAAGCATCTAACAACAACACAACTGAATACGATGAAGAGTTCGCTGATCTTTGCTCGGAGCGTTTGGAATATTGGTTAGCAAAAGGGTTGGCAGTAAATGACCCTGTCGCAATCAGCATCAAAGGACAAAGGGATTACTTTTATGATGAAGAAAGTTCTATAGAAAGCCTTGTCAAAGCTGTGGAAGTCGGTGATAACCAAGCTGCTCTATTCTGTGGATCAGCCTGCTTCAACCAGGGTCGATATGCGGAAGCGGTAAAATATCTTACGATGGCCTATGACGCAGGTATCCCGAGCGCAGGCTGGCATCTTGCGATGTGTTATTCCGAAGGATTGGGAGTAGAGAAGGATAATTCCAAAGCCATAGAGTTTCTACGCCACTCAGCCATGATGGATTATCCGGAAGCCGTCCTTGAAATGAAACGTATTGAGCCAAGCAACCCTGTATGGAAGCACAAAGCAGATAGTATTGAAATCGATTTTACTGACTTTCCAATTATTGAGGATTAATAGAAATAGTGGTATAGAGAATATTCTCCGCCACAGTCAAAATTTGAACTTACATTTTTCATCCGCAAATGGTGATATGCCACTTGTAAATGTCACAGCAATGGTGTCCTCCACAAAAGGACACCATTGCTGTTTCTGATAGACCGAATGTAGGTCAGAGACCGAGGATCTCTTTGATGACGGGGATGGAGGCTTGGCTGGTCTGGTCGGGACGGACGGGGACAACTGTGGCAAACTGCTGGTTGAGCCAGTAGTTGTCGGTGTTGATATTGTCGGGATCGTCGTCGATGAATTGTCCAGATAGCCAATAATGTGTGCGTCCATGGGGATCAACCATCGGGGTGTATTCCTCGGTCCAGTGACCATAAGATGCTTCCGTGACTTTAATTCCTTTCGGGGTGCATCGGGCCGGGATGTTTACGTTGAGACACACGTCGTTGGGCAAATCCTTTTTCAAAACGTCGCCCACAATCTTGCGGATCACGGCTCCACATTCTGAAAAGTCAGCTTTCCATGAATGATGGAGCAGCGAGAAGCCTATCGACGGAATACCGGCCATACATCCTTCAAGTACGGCTCCCATCGTGCCTGAGTATATCAGATTGAACGATGAGTTTGACCCATGGTTAACTCCTGACAGCAGCAGGGCAGGGCGTTCCTGTCCAAGCAGATATAGTCCGAGTTTCACACAGTCTACCGGCGTGCCTGTCACGCCTTTCATCTCGATATTCTCGTATTTAGAGGGATAATTGATCACGCGAAGTGGTTGGTCTACTGTTATGGCCGACGATTTGCCGGATTGCGACACACATGGTGCGAACACAACCAGGCGCCCCATATCTTTAACTGTTTCAATGAGGTAGTTCAGTCCGGGGGCTTCAATGCCATCGTCGTTTGTCAGAAATATCAAAGGTTTATTTTCGTTCATAGCTTATAAATTGTTAAATCCGGTTATACAAATATATAGTTTTATTACATTTCATGTCGCCGGATTGTTTATCTTTGTAGAAGAAATCAAAATTTAAGTAACTATTCAATCTATTTATTATGCAAATCCAACGAATTCAGACGCTCTACATTCTGCTGGCCATTGCCGCGGTTGTGGCGTTTATCTTTATTCCTTTCGGCTTCTGGGACGCAACGGTTCAGGCCTCCGGTGTTAAACTTGTGGAACTCAATGGCAAGATGACGGCGTTGCTTATACCGGCATGTGTCGCTATCCTTGTCATGTTCATTTCAATCTTCTCGTATAAGAAGTTCCCTTTGCAGAAAGGGCTTGTCGGCCTTTCCATGCTTATCGTTGTCGCTATGATGCTGCTTGTGATCTATGTGATGACAATGGGATTCGACGTTCTCGTTCCCGATGTGACTGTCAAGCCGATATGGGCCGGTGGAGGATTGCTGCTTGTTGCCGCGCTTGTGGCTCTTATAGCTGCTCTTTCACGCATCAAGGCCGATCAGAAATTGCTCCGCAGCTACGATCGTCTGCGTTGAGCCGTCCATAAGAAAAGTTTTTGCCGGGAATGGCTGTATGGCTATTCCCGGTAATATATGCGTTTCACCCTCGTCGATATCGAAGTCAGCACTTCGTATGGTATCGTTCCGAGGGTGTCTGCTATTTCTTTGACAGGGACATTCTGGCCGAATATTTCCACGCGGTCGCCAACGGCACATTGTGCGTCAGTCACGTCGATCATACATTGATCCATACAGACATTGCCTATCGACGGGCAGCGCACGCCGTTGATCATCACTTGCATGCCTCCGTTGCCTAAATGGCGGTTTATTCCATCGGCGTAGCCTACGGGAATCGTAGCTATGCGTGAGTTTCGTTTGCACAAACCTTTCCGGTTGTAGCCTATCGTAGTGCCTTCCGGCCATTCTTTTATGGAGATCACGGTGGTGGTCAGCGATGAAACCGGACGCAGGTCGCTTTGTGATCCATCTTCCATTGTGGCTATGCCATAGAGGCAGATACCGAGGCGCACCATGTCGTTCTGATGTTCCGGGAATCGGGAGATGCCTGTGGAATTCAGGATATGGCGCATGATATGGTGGCGGAATCCGCTTTGCAGTTTGTCGCAGCAGCGGTCGAAAAGCTCAAACTGGCTGTGTGTGTAATCATCCATCTCCGGCTGATCGGCAGCAGCGAGGTGGCTGAAGACGGAAACCGGACGGATCACACGTTGGCGTTTCAGAATGTCGATCACCTCGGGCAGATCTTTTTCAAGGAATCCGAGACGGTGCATGCCTGTGTCGAGCTTTATATGTACAGGATAGTCTGTGATGCCATATTTCTCCCCCTCGCGGATTATTTCGTTGAGTATGTCGAAACTGTAGATTTCCGGTTCCAGGTTATATGCGAAGAGGGTACGGTAGTTGACCACTTTTGGATTAAGCACCATGATAGGCATTGTGATTCCGGCCCGGCGAAGGTCAACGCCTTCGTCAAGCACGGCGACAGCCAGATAGGCCGCGCCTTGCGATTGCAAGGTTTTGGCCAGTTCATACGAGCCGGCTCCATAGCCCGAAGCCTTGACCATGCATACTATGCCGGTGGTGGGGCGCACCATTGACCGGAATAGATTGAAGTTGTGGACAACGGAATCAAGATTGACCTCAAGCACCGATTCGTGTTGACGGGCTTCGAGCATGTCGGCTATCCGCTCAAAATGGAATTGGGGTGCGCCTTTGATCAGTATAAGCTCGTTTTCAAAATCGCTTGGCGAAGTCGACGCTAAGAATGTCGCGGTGTCGGGGTAGAATAATGCCGATGAATCGAAATACCGGGAATTGTTGACGAATTCCTCGCCGATGCCAATCAGACGGTCTATATTGCGGTGACGAAGCAGGTTTGCCACTGCTTGATACAGCTTTGCCGGCGGCATAGTCTCGTGCATCACGTCGGAGAGAATCAGGGTTGCGCTGCGCGACTCTGTCTGCCGGCGCGACATGAAGTCGAGTGCCGGAGCAAGCGAATGGAGGTCGGAGGTGTAGGAGTCGTAGATCAGCATGCAGTTGTTGACACCTTCTATCACGTTGAGGCGTGTGCGTATCGGTGTGAGATGCGCCATCGACGATGCTATTTCCCCGGCCGGCCTGTTGAGATAAAGCATCAGTGCCAGACAGTGGATTGCATTCTGTATATCCATGTCGGCCGTGAATGGCAGGGCTATCATGCCTCTCGTCTGAAGATAATCATACGTTATCTCGGTCACAGATCCTTTCTTCTCGATTGAGGATATGAACAAGGGGGCTTCGCCATTTCTGGTCGACCATGCTATCTGGTTTGTCGGGCGGCAATGCTGCTCCACGGAACGGCTTATCATTGGGTCATCGCCACAATAGATCAGGCACTCGCAATCGCGCATCAGCGATACTTTCTCATCGCATTTCTGCTCTATCGACCGGAATCCGTCGGCATGTTCGGAATTGATGTTGGTGATTATTCCTATGGTTGGCCTGATAATCGGCTGTAGGTTTTTCATTTCGCCACGTTGCGAGACACCGGCCTCGATCACTGCCAGTTCCGTGTCCGGGTTAATTTCCCAGACCGAGAGAGGTACCCCGATCTGAGAGTTGAAGCTTCGCGGCGAACGGACTATCTGGTAGTCGTTGCCCAAAAGCTGGTAGATCCATTCCTTGACCGTTGTTTTGCCTCGGCTGCCTGTGATGCCTACTACACGGCCTTCGAAGCTGTCACGGTGTGATGATGCTATTTTCTGAAGTGCTTTTGTCACATCATCAACAATAAAAAACTGTGCATCGTCGCATCCCGACATGTTTTCCGGAATGTGGGTCACACAAAAGACTCTGACTCCCTTGTCATAGAGTTCACGCACATAGCGATGTCCATCGTTGGTTGCTGTTGTGATTGCGAAAAACATGGATTCTTCCGGGAATGTCAGAGAGCGGCTGTCTATCAGCAGCACGCTGATCCGGCTGTTCTCTTTGCCGGTCTCAAGTCCCAATATGCGGCTTATTTCAGATGTGGTGTAGGTCATTGCTGGATATTTTGGAAGAACCGTTCCATCGCCGGTTTCAGTTTAGGATAACGGTCCGATAGTTTTTGTTTGATTATGAATGTCTGTTCCTTGAATTTTTCTATTGCCTCGCGGTTGTCGGTCATGGGGCGATGAGCCATGCGTCGGGTCAGTTTTTCGCATTCTGCGGATAGCTCTTTGGTCTCTGTGCTGAAAAATGCGTCGGCGAATCTTTCGAAAATGTATTCTGTTGCCAGGGGAGCCGGATGGCACATGTCGCGGTCATAGAACCTGTAGTCCCTTAGCTCATCCATTACTATCTCGTATGATGGGAAATATGTTGCTCCGGTTTGTGCTGCGACGCTGTCTGCTGCGAGCAGCAGAGTCGATTTGCTTAGATTGTTGCCGTGGGCGCCATCGGCAAGGTGTCTGACCGGGCTGACTGTCAGATATATCCTTGCAGTGGGATTGACAGTCCGTATGTTTTCGATGGCTTGCATCATCTCTCGTTCGGCTTCCTCTACGCTCAGTTTTCTGCGTCGGAATTCCGATGCCGGAAGTTTATGGCAATTGGCCACGGTTTGCCCCGTGCTGTTCAGTTCATAGATCCATGCCGTGCCGAATGTCAGGAACACGTCCGTGGCCTCGCGCAGGAACTTACCGGCATCTGTTGTCACTCGGTTCAGGTTTTCAAGCATTGTGTCAGCATCAGTGCGCGATAGCGATGAATGGCAGTCAAAGCAATGATAGAGACCGTTGTGTTTAAATAGATCTTCGGTGGAGAATGCTTTGGACGTTGCCAAGTGGCCCGATACACGGGCAATGCTGGCCGGATTGAAAAGTGTGCCGAATGGATTGCTGACCATGTTGAACAGACGTCGGCGCAGTTCGCCGGCTATATTGTCGCTGAAACACGATCCGAGCATTATGATGCGAGAACCATGGTTGATGGTTCCCGACATCTGTTCCGGTATGACTTCGGTGCGGAGTTTCATTGCAATCAGGTTATTATCTAATGCGGTAGTCAACGGACAGCACATTGAATTCTGTCCGGCGGTTGATTTGGTCGGCAGCCTCGCGGTCAGCTTCTTCAGGGAGGGCAAGGATGAATTCTTCGGTCAGCACATCGCCCTCTTTAAACTGTGGATAAAGACGTGCGACACGCTTTGTGACGGTTTTAGGTTTTGTCTTGCCGTAGCCTTGATATTGCAGACGGTCGGCCGATATGCCGGCTTCGATAAGATAGTCCACAACAGATTTCGCGCGGCGGTGCGACAGGTCAATGTTATATTCCTCCGATCCCTTGCGGTCAGTGTGGGAGGTCATTTCTATCGTGATATTCGGGTTGTCGCGCAATAGTTCAGCGAGTTCGTCGAGTGCCTTTTGTGATTCTGGACGCAGGGTGGCCTTGTCGAAGTCGTAGAAAATGTTTTCAACTATGTTTGGCTGCGAGAGCGAGGCAAGCATGAAGTCGATGCCATACTCAGCATCGGCCTCGGCGGTATCGGTGGTGAACTCCTGACGGGCGTTCAGGAATCCGCGTGCTCCGGCCATCATGGCATAGCTCACACCGCGGTTGAGTTTGAAACTGTACGATCCGTCGCCACCTGCCGCTGTGCGCTGGTTCGATCCGTCTGTTCCGACTATTCTGACAATCGCTCCCGGAATCGGCTCTTCTTCCAGATCCGTGATCCATCCGTTGAGCACAATCTGTAGATCGGGAAGCTCAAACGAGTAGAGATGGTCATAGCCTCTGGCGTCGCCTCTGTTCGATGAGAAATATCCTGTCGGGTGATCGGCCGACCGGTCGTAGGTAATGCCGAAATCGTCGCCTTGGGAGTTGAGGGGAGTTCCCATGTTGCTTACTGTCCAATGTCCGTCGGCTTGCAGTTCGGCGCGGAACATGTCGAGTCCGCCAAGGCCGGGATGACCGTCCGAGGCGAATATCATGATGCTGTCCGTCAGCATATATGGAAATTCTTCGTTGCCCGATGTATTGATGTCGTCTCCGAGGTTCTCGAGCGACCCGGCGCGTTCTTTCAGATTGATTCTCCAGATGTCCTTGCCCCCATTTCCAGGCATGTCGCTGGTAAAGTACAGAAATTCACCCGAAGGACTCACTGCCGGATGTCCGAAACTGGAGATCGTATCGCCGGTTATGTCAAATTTCACAGGGGCACTCCATTGTGCGTCTGAGCGTTGCGATGTGAATATCTCAACCCCGGTATTATAGTTGGGCGCACGGCGCGCTTTGGTCAGATACATTGTGTTGCCGTCGGGAGAGAATGAGACGATACCCTCGTCCATCTCTGAGTTCAGCTCACCCTCCACCGGCTCAGGCCGCATCCACTGACCCTGCTCGTTCTTTTTCACCATCCAGATGTCGCTTTTCTTCATGCCCGTGATCTCGCTGCGCTGCGTCCCTTTCACCTTTTCATTGGTCGTCGTGAAATACAGCGTCTCGTCGTTGAACATCGGGGCGAAGTCGGCGCGGCGCGAATTGAACGTCTTTGCGTTGCGCACGGTGTAGCGCGTGGGATGCTCTTTTAGGTTCAGGGCGAGTCTGGCACCCTCCAGACCGGATTGTGCTTCAGGGGAGCCCGGCACCTGCATCAGATATTCCTCATAGGCGCGGATCGCTTGAGCGTATTTCCCGTCGGCATGAAGCGTCTGTGCCAGATATAGCTGTGCGTCCATTTCCGGATAGCCATACCGGATCGCATTCTGATATGCTGCCGACGCACGCGCGTATTGCGACAGCATTCTGTGTGCTTCTCCCATCTTGTAGGCCACCTCGCCACGCGTCGAGCGGTCATCGCGTTTCAGATTGTTGTATATTTTCCGATACGTTTTCGATGCATCGTAATATTCGCCTCGTTTCATCTGGGCATCGGCGGTCGCCAGCTTCGGGCCGCGGCAGCCACCAAAAAGCATTGCCGCAAGTATTATGCTGAGTGTCAGTACAAGATTCTTCATATATCTTTAACGGATTCTATCCGCTCTTTATTTTGCAATAAGTTTAAATCAGTTTGTTAACAAAGTTATATCATTTTATCCAAACTGCCCACTAAAACACACTGAAAAACGCAAGCGGCTCCGACATTGTCGAAACCGCTTGTATTTTCGTCGCTAAATGCTCTGTTGCTTAGCCCGGAATGATTGCTTCGCTGGGGCAAACTTCTGCACATGAGCCGCACTCGATGCAAGTGTCCGGATCGATGTGGTAGATATCACCTTCAGAAATAGCCTCTACGGGGCACACGGGAAGACAAGTTCCGCAAGCAACGCATTTGTCAGTAATTACGTAAGCCATGATGTTTTTAATTTAGATAAAAATTACGATTGAACAGTTTTCACCTGCAAAAGTAAGAGTTTTTTTATAAACACAAGCCCATTCATCCCCTTTTTTTCAAAAAAATCTCGCAAACGGGCCATAAACCACTATAAATTGTCAGCAGTGGCTGGAGCCGTCAAAGCAATGGGTGCAGACCTTGCATTTCGGAAGTCCTATTGCATTGACTATATTCTCAAGCGAACTGAACCGCAGGGACGTCAGTCCGAGACGGCGGCGTATTTCCTCCACCATCTTTTTGTATTCCGGAGAATCCGTCTTGCAATACGCTTCAAGGTTTGCGTTGTGGTCTCCCTCAAGATCGGCGATCACGCGGCGAGTGATAAGTTCCATCTCACTCTTGGAGGCCGTGAAATTGAGATACTCGCAGGGATATACCAACGGCGGACATGCTATTCTCATGTGCACAGCCTTGATTCCGGCATCGAACAGATCCTTCACGTTGTCACGCAGCTGTGTGCCGCGAACAATAGAATCATCGCAGAAAATGACTTTCCGGTTTTTCAGCAACGCTTTGTTGGGGATCAGTTTCATCTTGGCCACAAGCTCACGGCGCTCCTGAGTGGAGGGGGTGAAGCTTCGGGGCCAGGTCGGCGTATATTTGGCGATACCGCGCAGATATGGCACACCCTTGCCTTGCGAGTAGCCAAGAGCCATACCTATGCCTGAATCCGGGATTGCGCTGACGAAATCTGCCTCATCATTATCAGTTTTACCCATCTCCTTGCCGGTCACATAGCGCATGCGGTCTACGTTGCGCCCTTCATACTGGCACACAGGATAGCCATAGTAGATCCACAGGAATGAACAGATCTGCATCTCTTTTTCCGGAGCGCGCAGCTGGCGCATGCCGTCGGCTTTCAACTCCACTATCTCTCCGGGACCGACATTATAGCAGTCCTCGAAGCCCAGGTTGGGGAATGCGCATGATTCCGATGCGGCAGCGTATGCGTCATCGCTTTTGCCTATGATGATAGGTGTGCGGCCAAGGAAGTCACGGGCGGCTATGATCCTGTCCTCAAGAAGAATCAGCATGGAGCATGATCCCTTGATGCGGCGGTACACATTCTCGATGCCGGAGACAAGATCTTTACCCTCGCTGATCAGAGCGGCAATCATCTCGGTCGGATTGATAATGTCGTAGCTGTGTTCGCAGAAATGATGCCCTTTGGCAAGCATTTCTTTTTCAAGTTCGACAATGTTGTTGATGCGTGCCACGGTGACAATGGCAAATTTGCCCAGGTGGCAGTTGACTATGATTGGCTGTGCGTCCGTGTCGGATATCACGCCTATACCTGAGTTTCCTGAAAAATCCTTGAGATCGCTCTCGAATTTTGTTCGGAAATATGAGTTCTCGATATTATGGATCGAACGGGTGAAGATCCCGTTATCCACTGTTGCCATACCGGCTCGTTTGGTGCCCATATGGCTGTTGTAGTCTACGCCGTAGAAAAGTCTGTTGACGCAGTTCGTTTTGGCTGTCAGGCCGAAAAAACCTCCCATATATGATTATAATAAGTACGTTGTGTCTGTTCTTGAAATAATCGGCGGGAGAAGTGCTCTGTTCCGTAGTCCGGTTGAGTTTTCTCCCGCCGTTTGAAATTAATTCTTATTGATGTGCTTTTCAATCCATTTGCGTGCGTTGACGAAGCCGTCGATCCACGGTGTCACATCGTCATTGCGTCGCGATCGTGGATAATAAGCGCATTGCCACGGGAAGATGGCACGCTCAAGATGGGGCATCATTGCCAGATGGCGGCCATCGGCTGAGCATAGACCGGCCACTGCGCCGCGCGATCCGTTGGGATTGCCCGGATATGATGCGTAGTTGTAGCGCAATGCCACGTTGTAGTCGCTCATGGCCATTGGTAGGTTGAAGCGTCCTTCGCCATGGGCAACCCATATACCGAGTTTCAGGCCTGCCATCGGTCCGAACATCACGGAGTTGTTCTCCGGGATGGTTACGCCAACGAATTGCGACTCGAATTTGTGGCTGACATTATGCTCCATTGTAGCCTTGCGAGCATGCTCGGGGCAGATGAGGTTCAATTCCATCATCAGCTGGCATCCGTTGCAGACGCCCAATGAGAGAGTATCTTTGCGTGCATAGAATTTTTCAAGAGCGGTCTTGGCTTTTTCGTTCCAGAGGAAGCCTCCGGCCCAGCCTTTTGCCGATCCGAGTACGTCGGAGTTGGAGAAACCGCCGCAGAATACGATCATGTTGACATCCTCTAGTGTCTCGCGGCCGCTCATAAGGTCGGTCATGTGGACGTCTTTCACATCGAACCCTGCGAGATAGAGAGAGTAGGCCATCTCACGGTCGCCGTTGACACCCTTCTCGCGGATAATCGCGGCGCGTATGCCTGATGCCTCATGGCGTCCTCCGGCCAGTGAGCGTGATGCCAGTTTCCCGTCGAATGCGGATGGGATGCGGTAGCGCAGTGGCTGTTTCTTATAGTTCTCAAAGCGGAGTGTGGCGCATTTTTCGCCGCTCTGTACGCTGTCGAGCAGGTAGGACGGGGCAAACCATACATCGCGCATGAAGTCGATGCCGATCATGCGGGTAGTACCCTGATGTTCTATCATCAATGTCCGTTCCTTGTCGGTTGTTCCGATCTGCTTGAATCCTACACCGGCTTCTGTGAACAAGCGTTCCGCTGCTTCGCATTTGCCTTCTGCGATCTGAAGCACCATTGCCGGGTTCTCGGCAAAGAGGATCTTGATCAGATCGGTCTGACCATCGGCTACGAATGCGTCCGTGGTCAGATGCACTCCACCGGAGGTGTTGGCGAACGTCATTTCAAGCAGTGTGGTGACAAGACCTCCTGCCGAAACGTCATGCCCCGACATGATGGAGCCACGTTTCACCAGTCGCTGAACGGTATTGAAGGCTGCCGCGAATTTAGCCGGATCCTTGACGGTGGGTGCTTCCGAGCCGATACGGCCGAAGGTCTGGGCGAATGCCGATCCGCCGAGACGAAGTTCATCGCCCGAGAAGTCAATATAATACAGACGTGAGTTGCCGGGCTGGAAAACAGGGGTCAGTGTGCGGCGCACATCTGTCACCTCTCCTGCGGCAGAGATAATAACGGTGCCGGGGGCATAAACTTTGTCTGCCCCATATTTCTGGGTCATTGAAAGTGAATCCTTGCCCGTGGGGATATTGATGCCGAGTGCGCAGGCGAAATCGCTGCATGCCTCCACGGCGCGGTAGAGCGCGGCATCCTCTCCCGGATTCTTGCAAGGCCACATCCAGTTGGCGCTTAGCGACAATCCTTTTATGTCGTTCTTGATCGGTGCGCCGACAATGTTTGTCAATGCTTCGGCTATTGCAAGTACAGATCCGCGTGCAGAGTCAATCAGTGCCACTTGTGGCGCGTGGCCGATAGATGTTGCGATTCCTTTATGGCCACGGTAGTCAAGTGCCACGACTCCGCAGTCGCTCAACGGCAACTGAATCTCTCCCTGACACTGCTGACGTGCTATTTTGCCCGTCACCGAACGGTCAACCTTGTTGGTCAGCCAGTCTTTGCAGGCTACGGCTTCAAGCGAGAGAACATCGCGCAGATAGGTCTCAAGATCGTTTTCGTTGTATTCCGGATCTTTGTATGTCACATTGACGGTATTGTCGGTCATCACGGTCTTCGGTGAGTTACCGAACATATCTGCCATGGCAAGATCAATGGGCTTGACTCCATCCTTGCGTGAGAACACGAAGCGGTCATCGCCGGTGGTCTCGCCGACAACATACATCGGTGCTCTTTCGCGGCGTGCGATCCGTTCAACATACTCAATGTCTTTCTGTTCAAGAACCATACCCATGCGTTCCTGACTCTCGTTGCCTACAATCTCTTTTTCCGAGAGTGTGGCGTCGCCAACGGGAAGCGCATCAAGGTCTATATGGCCACCGGTTTCTTCAACCAGTTCCGATAGTGCGTTCAAATGTCCGCCGGCTCCATGGTCATGGATAGAAACGATGGGGTTGTCATCGCTTTCTGCCAGTGCGCGGATCACGTTAGAAACGCGTTTCTGCATTTCTGGATTAGCACGCTGAACGGCATTAAGCTCGATGGAGTTGTCATATTGGCCGGTTTCTACGGATGATACCGCACCTCCGCCCATGCCGATACGGTAGTTGTCACCACCCATCACTACGACTTTCTCGCCTGGCTTCGGAGTTCCTTTGATCGCATCTTTCTTAGCTGCGAAACCTACGCCACCGGCAAGCATGATCACCTTATCATAGGCATAGAGTCGGCCGTTTTCGTCATGCTCGAATGTCAGCAACGATCCGCAGATCAGTGGCTGTCCGAACTTGTTGCCGAAGTCCGATGCGCCGTTGGAGGCTTTGATGAGGATATCGCAGGGAGTCTGGTAGAGCCATACTCGGGGATTGCACATCATTTCCCAGCGGTGTTCCGACGACATGCGCGGATATGAGGTCATGTAGACTGCCGTTCCGGCAATCGGGAGGCTGGCGCGTCCGCCGCCCAGACGGTCACGGATCTCGCCGCCGGTGCCGGTAGCTGCTCCGTTGAAAGGCTCTACGGTCGTCGGGAAGTTGTGGGTCTCGGCCTTCAGGGAGATCACGGTGTCGATCTCTTTGACGTCGAACATGTCGGGACGGTCAGGGTTGGTGGGATAGAACTGTTCCACACGGGGACCTTTGACGAAGGCCACATTATCTTTATATGCGGACACGAGACCGTTGGGGTTCTCCTGCGATGTCTTTTTGATCATCTTGAACAGCGACATCGGCTTTTCCTCACCGTCTATGATGAATGTGCCGTTGAATATTTTGTGGCGGCAGTGTTCTGAGTTGACCTGAGAGAATCCGAACACCTCGCTGTCGGTCAGCGGACGGCCGAGTTTGGCCGACAGATCGCGCAGATATTGCTCTTCCTCTGGACTGAGGGCAAGACCTTCGCTACGGTTGTATTCGGAAATATCGTCTATGTAGACTATCGGTTCCGGTTGGAGCGATGTGGTGAACACTTTGCTGTTCAGACCATCGTAGAGACGTTGCAGCATCTTGTCGAATGCTGGCTCTTCGTCTCTTGTCAGCATGAATTCCTCGATGCGTGTGATGCCTTCAAGACCCATGTTCTGGGTGATCTCCACGGCATTGGTGCTCCAAGGAGTGATCATTTCTTTACGCGGTCCGATGAATCGGCCTTTAACTGAAGTGGATACAAGAGGAGTCGCGCCGCCAAACAGCCATGTGAGCTTTTCTTTCTCCTCCGGGGAGAATTTGTGATCAGTCTCTACGGCAATTACTTTAGCAGCACCTTTCTTAAAGAATACGACCATAAATGTGGTGTGGGGTGTTGAGGTGGAATTGATACGTTAATCGACTGCAAAATTACAATTTTTTATCGACTGAACAAACTATTATTTCGCTTGTAGTCGTAATTTTTATTCCTCTGTGATCTCAACCACTTCATATATAGCTGACTTGGGCTTGATGGCGCTGGTCGGTATTATGAGTTTGTAAGTTGTGTTTCGGAAACTGATAATGATGTTTTTGCCTGTTAGGCGGCGGTCAGTGATCTCATCCCATCCCCAGTCTCTGGGGGCTCGTGGCTGATTCTCTTCGTCCGCGCTCTCAAACACCTCTCTGATCATTGTCCCTGGAATGATGTCGACATGCTTGGGCGATAATGCAGCCTGAGCATCGGTTGTCAGTAGTTTTGAGAAATAGATGTGTCCGATCACAAAAGGGATAATTATGAATGCGATGATAAGGGCCACAAGTAGGATTCGTAGATCAAAGACCACACCGATTGCGGCCGCAATGAGCACTGCTGCTGCAAGCAATCCTATGGTTTTGGCTATGGTGGAACCGCCTATGGTCCTGAAATAACTCGCTGGACTCATCCGGTATGTATCTGTTGTTATCGTCGTCATTTCCTTTTTCAGTCAAACACTATCGGTGGCATAAAATGATGGCATCAGACAATGCCGATGCCATCATTGTTTTATGAAGTAAGTCGCGAAATTTTATTTATATCCTCCGGGGATGAAGCACCTCTTGACTTACAATTATCCATTATGCGTATTAATTTTTAAGGCCTGCTTAAGCGGCTGTTCAGAGTTTTTTGGATAGACACTTAGTCCTCTAATTTGTGGATCACAAGACCGGAACGGAGCTTAGGCTCGAACCATGTGGTCTTGGGTGGCATGATGTTGCCGGTATCAGCTATATCCATGAGTTGCTTCATTGATACTGGATATAGTGCCAATGCCATGGCCATCTCTCCACTGTCCACTCTCCGCTGGAGTTCTTCAAGACCACGGATGCCACCGACGAAGTCTATGCGCTTATCTGAACGCAGATCCGTGATGCCGAGAATGTCACGCAGAATCAGATCGCTGGAGATTGTAACGTCAAGCACTCCGATAGGATCTGCATCGTTGTAACGGCCTTCGCGTGCTGTCAGCGAATACCATTTTCCGTATACATAAAGCGCAAAGTTGTGCAGCTCTGTCGGACGGTATGGTTCTGTTCCTTTTTCCTCTATGGTGAAATTTTTTTCAATCTCGGACAGGAACTGTTCCGGCGTAAGTCCGTTGAGATCTTTGACCACGCGGTTGTAGTCGATGATCTTCAGGTGGGATGCTGGGAATGCTACTGCAAGGAAATAGTTGTATTCCTCATTGCCGGTGTGGTTGGGATTGGCCTTTGCCTTTTCGTTGCCCACAAGTGCGGCGGCAGCTGTGCGGTGATGTCCGTCGGCTATGTAGAGATAAGGTATCTTGGCGAATTCCGCGGTGATTTCGGCTATTGTATCGTCATTGTCGATAACCCAGAACGAATGTCCGAATCCATCGGGGGCTATGAAATCATATTCAGGTGTTCCGGCTGTCGTTTCATTGATGATCTTCTCGAGTCGTTCATTGTCGGGAAATGCAAAGAACACGGGTTCAATGTTGGCATTGTTGACGCGGACATGCTTCATGCGGTCCTCCTCTTTGTCGCGGCGTGTCAGCTCATGCTTTTTGATCCGCTGCTCCATATAGTCGTCAACATTGGCTGCGATAACTATGCCATATTGTGTGCGTCCATCCATCGTCTGGGCATATATGTAATAATGCTCTTTGGAATCCTGCACAAGCCAACCGTTGGTCTGGAAAGCGTTGAAGTTCTCAACGGCTTTGTCATAGACACATGGATCGTGTTCATCGACACTCGGATCAAAATCAATCTCCGGCTTTATGATATGGTATAGGGATTTTTCGTTGCCTTCTGCTTCCCGACGGGCTTCGTCGGAATTGAGAACGTCGTAGGGACGTGATGCTACCTCGGTTACGAGTTCACGCGGCGGACGTACGCCTTTAAATGGTTTGACTTTTGCCATCGTGGTTTGGTGTTATTGAACTGACTTAAACTTATTGTAAACTAACATTCCGAGGTGGTTTTCGATATGATTCCGATCTTTTTGAGGTTGCGATGGAACTCCATTGTGTCCAAAAAAGAGATGGGAACAGCCGGAAACGGTCCGGAAGGTTAGAAATAAGGAATCAGGTCGGTTCTGCGTTTAAATTTTGAAATAAGTTTGACTCAGTTCATTTGTTGCGTAGGATGGTTTGCTCGCGATCCGGACCGATAGAAACTATGGTGATGGGTGTTGCCAGTTCGCGTTCAAGGAATTTGATATAGTCAGCGAACTGCTGCGGAAACTCATTTTCCGATTTCATTGCCGTCATGTCGGTCTGCCAGCCGGGAAGCTCTTCATATACAGGTTCAATTGTGTCCTCTTCGATGGAGTAGGGGAAATCGCGTGTCAGTTCGCCATTGATCTTGTATGCTGTACATGCTTTGATGGTCGGGAATGTGTCGAGAACATCGCTCTTCATCATGATCAGCTGGGTAACACCGTTGATCATGATGGCATATCGGAGAGCCACGAGATCAATCCATCCGCAGCGGCGTTCGCGGCCGGTGACTGCGCCGTATTCATGTCCTATGTCCCGGATCTTTTTGCCGGTCTCATCAAAAAGCTCCGTCGGGAACGGGCCACTGCCTACTCGGGTACAGTAGGCTTTGAAGATACCGAACACTTCGCCTATTTTATTCGGGGCTACACCAAGACCCGTGCATGCTCCTGCCGCAACCGTGTTGGAGGATGTTACGAAAGGATATGAACCGAAATCAACGTCGAGAAGTGTGCCCTGTGCACCCTCGCACAACACTGACTTGCCCTCTTGCAGACAGCGGTTCACATAATGTTCGCTGTCAATGATATCGAACGATTTCAGATAGTTGATAGCCTCTATCCAGCGTGGTTCGAGCTCGCTCAGGTCTGGTGTCTCGCCGAGCGACGCGAGCATGCGGAGATGGCGGTCGCGTGCGGCGGCATATTTGGCTTCAAAGTTATGGAGTGTATCGCCGAGACGAAGTCCGTTGCGGCTGATCTTGTCAGTGTAGGTCGGGCCGATTCCTTTGCCTGTTGTGCCTATCTTGGCACCACCCTTGGCTTTCTCGTTGGCTGCGTCGAGCAGTCGGTGGGTCGGAAGGATCAAATGTACCTTTTTTGAGATTTTCAACACTTTGCGCAGATCGATACCGGAGCGTTCGAGGGCTTCTGCTTCTTCTTTGAATAGAACAGGGTCGAGAACAACGCCATTGCCTATGATGTTGGTCTGTCCGTGCTGGAAGATTCCTGACGGAATTGAGCGGAGCACGTATTTCTTGCCATCGAATTCCAACGTGTGCCCGGCATTGGGGCCTCCTTGGAATCGTGCCACCACGTCGTAACGGGGTGTCAGAACATCGACTACTTTTCCTTTTCCTTCATCGCCCCACTGGAGGCCGAGCAATACATCAATTTTCATCTTGGGTGTGTTACTGTTATTTTGTTTTGGGCTTTGTTGACTGGCGCGTTTTCCTGACGCATCCTGCACAGAGTCCGTAGACGTTTAGATCAATATATTTGGGTTGGAATTTACCGAACCGGCGTGTATTCAGCAGGAGGTCTATCTCCTGGTCTTTTATCTCCTTGACTTTGCCGCAGCGTGAGCAGACCAGATGGTAATGTTTGGTCAGTCCTGCTATTTTTTCATATTGGGGCGACTGGGATTCAAATGTGTGACGGCGAACAAGCCCGGCTTTGATCAATAGCTCAATGGTGTTGTAGACTGTCGCACGGCTCACATGATAGCCTCCCGTGTCAAGTTGCAGATGCAGAGCGTCGATGGAAAAGTGGCTGGACATGTCGAACACTTTCTCCAGTATGGCGAAGCGTTCAGGCGTCCGGCGCAGATGGTTCTGCGTCAGATAGTCATTGAACGTGGCCAATGCTGCCGTCTTTGTCTTGTCGTCGCTCATAACGCTACAAAGTTAATAAATTTTAGTATAAGACCATCATTCTTCCGGTGCATTTTTAACCCGGATGCCGGTGCGCGCTCTGTGTACTGATCATTTCAGGTTCTCGCGCACTTCGGCAAGATAGGCTGCCATAGCCTCGGAGTCGCGGCGTTCAATGATCTTCTGTAGCCGGGCAAGCTGGTGGCGGATTCGTTCGAGTTGCGACGGGCTGTTGGGGTTGAAGAGGATTTCCGACAGCAGGTAGTCGTCCTCTCCCATAAGGCCGCGTGCTATGGTCATGTGGCGTTTGAATGTGGTGCCGGGGGCATCCTGATGTTGCATGGTGGAGGCAAACACAAGGGTGGAGGCGAATGGAACCGACAGGGAATAGGCTATGGTTTGGTCATGTTCCTCAAAGGTGTATTCCACAATGTTGAGTTGCAGACGCTGGTAGAGGTCGCGGAAGAATACGCGTCCAAGATGATCCCCTTCGCTGATTATGATGGCGTTTTCGCTCGACAGGTTGCTCAGAGATGCAAATGTAGGGCCGAACATGGGGTGGGTGGAGACGAATGGATGTCCGCAGTCGGCGTAGAATTCCGGCAGCCCTGTTTTCACGGAGGCTATGTCGGAAAGGATGCAGCGGCTGTCAATGTAGGGGAGTACATTGCGGAATGCGCTCAGGGTGTGTTTCACCGTGGCTGCGTTGATCACAAGCTCCGGCGCGAACTCTCGCACGTTTTCAAGGGTGTCGAAGCGTTCCACCCCGTATGTGAATCGCAGTTTGTCAGGTTCTGGATCATATACTGCTACTTGATGATCAGCGGATAGCAGATCGCAGAAGAATGTGCCCATTTTTCCGGCACCGAGGATCAGGATTTTCATTTTGCGCGGTCGTTTATGATTTCTATTTGCTGACGGACTGATTCATCGTGGATCGCCAGCAGGATTGTTTTCATGAATTCGGCTCCCATGCCCATATCTTCTCCGGCTTTGACTCTGGAGCGGATGATGTCGTTGTAGCGGCCGGCCTGGACCACCGACATGCGGTGTTCTTTCTTGTAACGGCCTATGTCGCGGCACACTCCCATTCGCTTTGCAAGGATATCCAGCAGCTCATTGTCAATGCGGTCTATCTGCTGGCGCAGCAGTGTGAGGCTTTCGGTAGTCTGGTGGGAGTCGCGGATCACAAGGGTGTTCAATATGAAGTTGAGGATCTCGGGAGTGACTTGTTGTGCGGCGTCGCTCCATGCGCAGTCGGGGTTGCAGTGGCTTTCAACTATAAGTCCGTTGAAGCCCATGTCGAATGCTTGTTGCGACAGGGGGGCGATCAGTTCGCGTTTGCCTCCTATATGCGATGGGTCACAGATAATCGGCAGATTGGGATATCGCAGACGCAATTCCACGGGGATATGCCATTGTGGCATGTTGCGGTAGAGATGTTTCCCGTATGTCGAGAAGCCGCGGTGGATGGCTCCTAAACGTCTGACGCCGGCATTGTAGATTCGCTGCAATGCGCCTATCCATAGCTCGAGATCGGGATTGACTGGGTTCTTTACCAATACGGTCAGGCTGTCGGCTTTGCCTGAGGCGGCTATTGTGTCGGCTATCTCCTGCATTGCAAACGGGTTGGCCGATGTACGTGCGCCGATCCAGAGAATGTCGATGCCGGCCTGTAGGGCTTCTTCTGCGTGCTGTCGGTTGGCTATTTCTGTAGCCGTCAACATCCCGTATTGTTTTTTGACTTCGTTGAGCCATTCAAGTCCCTCGGAGCCCACGCCTTCGAATCCACCCGGTTTTGTGCGTGGTTTCCAGATTCCGGCACGGAATATTTTTATTCCGGTTTCAGATAGTTCTTTGGCGGTCTGGAGTGTCTGTTCAAGTGTTTCTGCGCTGCATGGGCCGGCGATAACAAGCGGTTTCTGTGGGTCAATGCCGGGAAATGTTATAGGTTGGAGCTGATCCATTGATTTTCGTTTTTTTATTTTGAAGTGGAATTGTATTCTTTGATTCTTTGAAGTGCGCGGTTGAGATTCTCTTCCGTGGCACACAGTGAGATGCGTATGTAGCGGTCGCCGTTTGATCCGAAAATGAATCCGGGTGTGATGAACACACGTGCTTCGTACAGGATGCGGTCGGCCAGTGTCTCGCTCGATTTTTCTGTCTCTGGAATTCTGCCCCAGAGAAACAGACCGCGCTGACCGGGGTCAAATGTGCAACCCAGTGCGGTCATTATCTCTTCTGCTATCTTACGTCTTGAGGAATATACGGCATTTAGCTCGTCATACCATTCCTGTGGGGCATTAAGTGCCTTCACGGCGGCAAGCATCATTGGTCGGAATTGGCCTGAATCGATGTTTGATTTGACTTTGAGGAACCATGAGGTGAACTGTGGGTTCGATGCCATCATTGCCATTCGCCACCCTGCCATATTGTGACTCTTGCTCAGTGAGTTCAGCTCTATGCAGATCTCTTTTGCCCCTTCCACTGACAGAATGCTCTGAGGATTGTTGTTGAGGATGAAGGAATAGGGGTTATCGTGGACTATGACTATGCTGTGGCGGCGGCCGAAATCAACTATACGCTCAAATAGTTCGCGGTCTGCCGGTGTGCCGGTCGGCATGTGGGGATAGTTGACCCACATCATTTTGATCTTTTCCAGTGGCAGTTTCTCAAGGGCTTCGAAATCAGGCTTCCATCCGTTTTCTTCTGTCAGATTGTAGGGGAAGATTTCGGCTTCGGCCAGACGGCTGGCTGATGTGTAGGTGGGATATCCCGGATTCGGCACGAGTACGCCGTCACCTGGATTCAGAAAGGTCAGGGAGAGCTGAAGCACGGCTTCTTTCGATCCGATCAGGGGCTGTATCTCGGTGTCCGGATCGAGCGTCACTCCATAGTGTCGTCCATACCATCCGGCATAGGCTCTGCGCAGTTCCGGCAATCCTATGGTCATCTGATAGCTGTGTGTGTCGGGGCGGTTGGCGGCCTCGCAGAGGGTATCTATGACTTCCTGTGATGGGGCGCGGTCGGGGCCTCCGATGCCGAGTGAAATAATGTCGCGTCCCTCGGCGTTGAGTCGCGCCACCTCTTTCAGTCTGCGCGAAAAGTAGTATTCTTTGATCTGCTCGACTCTGTTGGCCGGCTTGATCTGTGGTGTGTCATATTTCATTGGTGCATTGTTTATATTCTCCAAGTGATTTGAAATCTGTAAGCAACGGACGCACTGCGTCGATGGCTTTCTGATAACGTGCGAAACTGTCAAAAGTCAGATCGACGTAGAAGCGATATTCCCATTCCCGGCCAATGATAGGCATTGATTGGATCTTGGACAGGTTCATGTCGTAGAACGAGAGGATGGTGAGTACTTTCGACAGGGCACCCTGTGTGTGGGGCAGTGTGAAAACAATCGATGCTTTGTCGAGTTCACTCTCTTTTGGACGCAATTCTGGCGCGGTCAGAGGATCGGCGAGGATCAGAAAACGTGTGAAGTTACGTTTGTTGGTTTCAATGCCACGGGCAAGTATCTCAAGTCCGTAAAGTTCTGCCGCATAGGCTCCGCACACCGCTGCATGCCCTCTCAGATCCTGCTCTGCTATCATCTTGGCCGATCCAGCGGTGTCGAATGTTTCGGCTACTTTCATCTTTGGATACTGACGAAGATATTGTTCGCATTGCATCAGTGCCATCGGATGGGAGTTGACTTCTGAAAGGTCCTCGATTTTTTGTCCCGGCAGGGTGGCGAGAACGTGTGATATTCTCATCTTATGTTCGCCGACAATTGTCAGGGAACTTTTGCGCAGAAGCTCGTGGTTTTGAAGCAATGCACCGGCTATGGTGTTCTCTATGGCCATGATGCCGAGAAGACTCGGATCAGAGTCAAGACGCTGGAACATGTCCGGAAATGTATCACAGGATATTGTCTCCACATCTTCATCCGGACGTCGTAGGGAAAAGTATTCTCTTGCTGCGGCATCATGGTAGCATCCTGCCACTCCCTGTATGGTAATTTGCCTCTTCATAATTCAAAAAAAATAAAATCCCGGACTACGTGAGACCGGGATTTTGGAATATTCATGTTAATAGATTGCCTAACTTAAATATATGCACAAAAGCCCGGTTTTATTTTCGTGACGTAAAAATAAAAACCAAAATACTGATATGCATAAAATCGTGTCATCATGCTGCAAAGATAAGCATTGAAATTGCGAATGTCAAGAAAAATGCGGATTATTTTTTGCAAATGATTGTAATTGCTTCATCCACAGTGACCATCTGCTGCTCGCCTGTTGTCATGTCCTTCAGGGTCATTTTCCCCTCTGCCATCTCGGATTCGCCTACTATGGCCACGAACGGGATAGACAGCGAATCGGCACGTCCCATCTGTTTTTTCATCTTTGAAGCGTCGGGATAGATCTCTGCGCTGATTCCTGCCTTCCGGATTTGCTTGAGCATCTTCATGGCTGCTGCGGCTTCGGCATCACCGAAGTTGGTGAACATAACCTGTGTCGAGATCTCGGTGTCCTTGGGATATAGGTCGAGGGCGTTGAGAACGTCGTAGATTCGGTCGGCTCCGAATGAGATTCCAACACCCGACAGACCCGGCATTCCGAACACACCGGTCAGGTTGTCATAACGTCCGCCTCCTGTGATGGAGCCGATCTCAACATCGCGTGCTTTCACCTCGATAATGCAGCCTGTGTAGTAGTTGAGGCCACGTGCCAGCGATACGTCCAGCTCAAGGTCTGCTTCCAGTCCGAGAGCCTCAACGCCTTTGATCACGGTGCGGAGTTCTTCCACGCCTTTCAATCCGGTTTCGCTTCCGGCGAGAACCTGTGCGAGTTTTTCAAGACGTTCCGATGTCGATCCCGTCATGGTGATTATCGGCTCTAAGGCTGCGATCGCTTCTGCCGACAGACCTTTTTCTGTCAATTCGGCATTGACGGCTTCAAGTCCTATCTTTTCAATTTTGTCAATTGCCACGGTGATGTCCGTGATCTTCTCAGGTGCACCGATAATCTCGGCGATTCCGGAAAGCACCTTGCGATTGTTCAACTTGATAGTGATGCGGACGCCCAGACGGCTGAACACATCGTCGATCATCTGGAGCAATTCAATCTCATTGATCAGCGAATCTGAGCCAACCACGTCGGCATCACACTGATAAAATTCGCGGTAACGACCCTTCTGCGGACGGTCGGCACGCCATACGGGTTGGATCTGGAAACGCTTGAAGGGCATCTGAAGCTCATTACGGTGCTGGACTACGAATCGTGCGAATGGCACGGTAAGATCATATCTCAGTCCTTTTTCCGAGATTTTGGGAGTGAGCTTCACATAATCGCCGCCATCCTGAAGCAATGTAGGATCAACGCCTCTCAGATAGTCTCCCGAGTTGAGAATCTTGAAAAGGAGCTTGTCACCCTCCTCGCCATATTTTCCCATCAGAGTCGAGAGATTTTCCATGGCTGGAGTCTCAATCGGGCTGTAGCCATACAGACGGAACACCGAGCGTATTGTGTCGAAAATATAATTACGGCGCGCCATCTCAACTGGACCGAAATCGCGCGTTCCCTTAGGTATCGAAGGTTTCTGTGCCATTGCCTTAACTATGCTTTGAATGATCAAAATTTGTTGTTACGTCGCAAAATTAAGCAAAATCCCCGACACCTCCAACCGCAGGTTGTACACTTTCCGGTTCTTGGGTCAGAAAATGGCCTTTTCAATGATGTAGACAATGATGCCGCTGAAGTAGCCGAGCAGCGCGAGACCGGAAAATTTGCGGAGATACCAGCCGAAATTGATCTTCTCAAGCCCCATGGCGATAACACCGGATGCGGAACCGATAATCATGATGCTGCCGCCAACACCGGCGCAATAGGAGAGCAGTTCCCAGAATGTGCCGTCGACAATGAAATTGGCGGCATAGCCGGTGGCCGTCGGGTCGGCTACGGGATACATGCCCATGGATGCTGCCACGAGTGGCACGTTGTCCACGATCGACGACAGCACGCCGAGCATGGAGTCTATCACATAGACATTGTGGACATGTTCATCGAGTGCGGATGCCAGCCAGCTGAGAACGCCGGTGGATTGGAGCACGGCAACTGCCATAAGGATTCCAAGGAAGAAGAGTATGGAAGGCATGTCGACACGTGAGATCACTTTCGGGATTCGTTGCTCACGGGCTTTCTCAAGTGATTTTGAATTGTAGAATATCTCGGTGAATACCCACAGCACACCGAGGGCGAACAGCATGCCCACAAACGGGGGCAGATGTGTCAGCGTCTTGAATACCGGAACGAAGATCAAGGCTCCGACGCCGAGGAAGAATATGAAGTTGCGTTCGCCTGTGGAGATCTGGCTGTCGCTGCTTGTCTCGGATTTGACTGGCGAGAGTGAGCCACGGATACTCCGGGCAACAATGGCCACCGGTACAATCATGGATACAAGGCTTGGTAGAAGTACATAACTGATCAGAGAGCCGGTTGTCACATTTCCGCCTACCCAGAGCATGATCGTGGTCACGTCGCCGATCGGCGACCATGCGCCACCACTATTGGCTGCTATGACTATGGTTGCGGCGTAGAGCCATCGTTCTTTCTTGTTTGCTATCAGTTTGCGTAATAGCATGATCATTACGATCGTAGTGGTCAGGTTGTCGAGTATGGCCGACATGAAAAAAGTGGTGAAGCTGATGACCCAAAGCAACTTGACTTTGCGACGTGTTGTGATCCGGTCGGTGATGATCCGGAATCCGCCGTGTACGTCGATAAGCTCAACGATGGTCATTGCACCGATAAGGAACAGCAGCGTCTGGCAAATGTCGCCAAGATGTTCTACTATGTCTACGTTGAGGATGTATTGCAGAACTTGTTCATGCAGCGGCAGTCCTTGAGTGCCCGGATTTTCCTGAAGAAACAATGCGAATTTTCCGGCGGCAGCCTGTGGGACTATGGAGTCGGCACCAAGCGCATAAATGACCCACATGGTCATGCCAAGTAGCAGTGCCGTAGCCGTTTTGTCAACTTTAAGAGGGTGTTCGAGGGTAATGGCAAGGTAGCCGATTACGAAAATAACAAGCAGAAGGACTATCATGAACAATATAAGCAAAAATGTGTGTAATGATCAAAACTCCACAAAGATACGAATTATTTATCTGTTTCGTTGTCCTCTTTTGTCAATAAATTACCCTTTTTGGACATTATTTTATTTTTAGTACGGCAAATGGGGATACGAGCTGGAGATGAAAAATGAAAAAATCGTGGAAAAATATAAATTTTATTTTGCTTTTGTATGAATATACATGAAAAATTTACTACCTTTGCGCTGAATTTATCGTGTATATTTATAAATTTAATAATTCTAAGGTAAAAATGGATGCAAATAAGATTGTGGTGGATTTCGCACGGAAAGAGCATTCCGTCCATGCCCCACGCATCTGTGATCTGATCTATGAATCCGCTTTGCAGCGTGGGACTGGTATAGCCCGACGTTCCAACGAATATATCTCCGGAAAGATTGAGAGCGGCAAAGCGGTTGTGGCTTTTGATGGCGACCGTCTTGTCGGGTTCAGCTATATCGAGTGTTGGGGACATGGTGACTATGTTGCCACATCCGGTCTGATTGTCGATCCGGCCTACCGTCATCTTGGTCTGGCGGCACGTATCAAGGAGAAAACGTTTGTCCTTGCCAGAATGAGGTTCCCTTATGCCAAAATTTTCAGCATCACTACGTCGTTGCCCGTGATGAAATTGAATTCGCGTATGGGGTATAAGCCTGTCACATTCTCGGAACTAACGGACGATGAGGAATTTTGGCAAGGGTGTCAGGGATGCGTGAATTTTGACATCTTGCAGCGCAATAACAGACGTATGTGTCTTTGCACGGGAATGCTTTTCGATCCGGCGCAGCCGGCGGAGAACACCGTTGCAACCCCATATATCATGGCGATAGGAAATAAATTGAAGAAACTTTTCAGAATAAAACGATAATACACATAAAATAATGGAAGAGAAGAAGAAAAAAGTAGTGCTTGCGTTCAGTGGAGGTCTCGATACCTCGTTTTGTGCAAAATATCTGTCGGAAGATCTCGGTTATGAAGTCCATACGGCAATCGCCAATACCGGTGGATTTTCTGATGCGGAGTTGGCTGAGATTGAGCGTAGGGCGATGAAACTTGGAGCGGCTACTCATGCAGCTCTTGATGTGACAGCGGATTATTATGCCAAAAGCATACGTTACATGATTGCCGGCAATGTGCTTAGAAACGGTACTTATCCTATATCAGTCTCGTCTGAGCGTATATTTCAGGCAATGGCTATCATAGAGTATGCCAAGAGCATACGGGCGGATGCAGTGGCTCACGGATCGACAGGAGCTGGAAACGATCAGGTGCGTTTCGACCTGACATTCCAGATACTTGCGCCTGAAATAGAAATCATTACCCCGACACGCGATATGACGCTTACTCGCGAATACGAGATCGATTATCTGAAGAAACATGGTTATGAAGCTGATTTTACCAAGCTCGAATATTCGATCAACAAGGGCTTGTGGGGCACCAGTATCGGTGGTAAAGAGACACTTAAATCAAATCAGACACTGCCTGATGAGGCTTATCCGAGTCAGGTGGAGAAAACAGAGCCGGAAACATTGAAGATCACCTTTGAAAAGGGTGAGGTTGTGGCTGTTAACGGCATTGTGTTCTCTGATCGCGTGGATGCCATCCGAAAAATCGAGGAGATAGGATCTAAGTTCGGTATCGGCCGCGATATGCATATCGGTGACACTATAATCGGTATAAAAGGCCGTGTCGGATTCGAGGCAGCGGCTCCGATATTGATTATCAATGCCCACAAGATGCTGGAGAAACACACACTGACCAAATGGCAGCAATATTGGAAAGATCAGATCGGAACGTGGTATGGCATGTTCCTGCACGAATCACAGTATCTCGATCCTGTGATGCGCGATATGGAGGCATTTCTTGAATCAACTCAGCAACATGTATCCGGTACCGTGGAGATAACGCTGCGTCCTCTTGGTTATACTCTTGTCGGTGTTGATTCTCCCTTCGATCTGATGAAAACCGATTTCGGAGAATATGGCGAAATCAATAAGGCTTGGAGCACTGATGATGTAAAGGGTTTCACTAAGATCATGGCTAATCCGATGAAGATTTATTATAATGTGACCAAAAGGGCGGAAAAGGAATGATCAAGGTAGGAATCATAGGTGGCGCCGGATACACTGCCGGCGAGCTTCTACGTCTTTTGATAAATCATCCGGAGGTTGAGATTGTCTTTGTCAATTCGGAAAGCAATGCCGGCAATCCGATTACAGCGGTTCATGGCGGTCTGGTAGGTGAAACTGAACTGAAATTCACTGATCAGGCTCCGCTGGATGCGATTGACTGTCTGTTTTTGTGTTCCGGACATGGCGCAAGTACCCGTTTCTGGGAAATGCATGGTCGTCCCGATGGTCTCAAGGTTGTGGATCTGGCGCAGGATTATCGCGATGAGAGCTGTGGATATGTCTATGGGCTTCCTGAGCTTAATCGCAATCGTATAGCCGGTGCATCTTTGGTTGCCAATCCGGGCTGTTTCGCCACAGCGATCCAGCTTGCATTATTGCCTCTTGCGGCAGCCGGTTTGCTTACGGATACGGTGCATGTGACCGGAATTACCGGTTCGACCGGGGCAGGCGTAAAACCGGGTGCGACAACCCATTTCAGCTGGCGCGACAACAACATGTCGGTCTACAAGGCTTTCACTCATCAGCATCTTTTGGAGATCAACCGCACCTTATTGTCGGTTCAGCCCGATAGAACCGCAGGAATAGACTTCATCCCGATGCGTGGCGATTTTCCGCGAGGTATTTTTGTGACCGCCTACACACGCTGCGATATGGATATTGAGCAGGTCAATGATCTGTACAGAAAGTTCTATTCGGAAGCACCTTTCACCCACTTGTCGGACAAGACGCTGGATCTAAAGCAGGTGGTTAATACCAATAAATGTCTGTTGTGGCTCGAAAAACATGATGATAAGCTGCTGGTTGTAAGTGCGATCGATAATCTGTTGAAAGGGGCATCCGGACAGGCTGTGCAAAATATGAACATAATGTTTGGTCTGGCAGAAAATGCCGGACTGAGACTAAAACCATCCGCATTCTGAAAAAATGAAACTATTTGATGTATATTCTCTCTATGACATAGAGCCTGTCCGTGGCAGCGGGAGCTATGTGTTTACAGCTGACGGTACACAATACCTTGACTTCTACGGAGGCCATGCCGTCATTTCCATCGGTCATGCCCACCCCCATTATGTCAAAGCCGTTGCAGATCAGGTGGCACGCCTTGGCTTTTACTCAAATTCCGTGGTCAACACGTTGCAATCTGATTTCGCCGCTCGTTTTGGCAAGGCATGTGGATATGATGATTATAGTCTGTTTCTTTGCAACAGCGGAGCGGAAGCTAATGAAAATGCTGTCAAACTGGCTTCGTTTCATACCGGTCGAAGCCGTGTGCTCGCATTCAAGAGTGCTTTCCATGGCCGTACTTCAGGAGCTGTGGCTCTGACGGACAACCAAAAGATTGTCGCTCCGTTCAACGAGACAGAAAATGTCTCATTTGCTCCGCTGAACGATCTGGCTGAGGCTGAAAAAATGTTGCGGCAGGGCGATTTTGCGGCCGTGATAGTTGAGGGCATACAGGGTGTTGCCGGAATACGTGTGCCTGACGATTCTTTCCTTCAGGGTCTTCGGAATTTGACCAAAGATCTTGGTGTCGTTCTGATTCTTGATGAGATTCAGTCGGGTTATGGCCGGACAGGACTGTTTTTCGCTCACCAATATGCAGGTATCAGGCCCGATATTATCACTTGTGCCAAAGGTATCGCCAATGGTTTCCCGATGGGTGCCGTTCTGATCTCTCCGGAATTCAAGGCGCATAAAGGTATGCTCGGAACTACATTCGGGGGCAACCATCTTGCATGCGCGGCTGCAACAGCGGTCATTGAGGTGATAGAATCGGAAGATCTGATAGCTAATGCCGCAATGGTAGGTTCTTTCCTGCTTGACGAGCTTCGCGCGATACCGCAGCTCAAGGATGTGCGTGGTCGGGGGCTTATGATAGGATTTGATGTCGATGGTTCGGCAGCGGATCTCCGGCGGAAACTATTGTTTGAAAAGCATATTTTTACCGGAGGTGCCGGCGAGCATACATTGCGTCTTCTTCCGGCTCTCGGTGTGTCGCTCGATCAGGCTGAGATTTTTATTAAAGCATTAAAGGAGGTTATATGAAGAAATTTACTAATGTTCAGGATATTGGGTCGTGGCGCGATGCTGTTAAGGAAGCCCTTGAGATAAAAAATAATCGTTTCGCATGGCAACATTTGGGTCGCAACCGCACGTTGCTCATGATCTTTTTCAATTCATCGTTGCGCACCCGGTTGAGCACACAAAAGGCCGCCATGAATCTCGGCATGAATGTGATGGTGCTTGATGTCAATCAGGGCGCATGGAAGCTGGAGACTGAGCGCGGTGTTATCATGGATGGCGATAAGGCGGAACACCTGCTGGAGGCTATCCCTGTGATGGGGTGCTATTGCGATCTGATCGGCGTGAGGTCTTTTGCCGGTTTGACGGATCGCGATGCCGACTATCAGGAACGTGTGATCAGTCAGTTCGTTCGTTATTCAGGTCGTCCGGTGTTCAGCATGGAGGCGGCCACGCGTCATCCGTTGCAGAGCTTCGCCGATTTGATAACCATAGAAGAACACAAGATCAAAGAACGTCCCAAAGTTGTACTGACATGGGCTCCGCACCCAAAATCACTTCCACAGGCTGTTGCTAATTCATTCTGTGAATGGATGAATGTGACAGATTATGATTTTGTTGTAACTCATCCGGTGGGGTATGAACTTGCCCCCGAGTTCGTCGGAAATGCACGTGTGGAATATGACCAGAGGAAAGCATTTGAAGGAGCCGATTTCATATATGCCAAAAACTGGTCGGCATATTCCGGAGATAATTACGGCAAGGTATTATCTATGGATCGGAGTTGGACTGTCGATGCGGAGAAAATGGCTCTTACCGACAATGCCTATTTCATGCATTGTCTGCCGGTCAGACGTGGGATGATTGTCACGGACGAGGTGATAGAATCTCCACGTAGCCTCGTTATTCCGGAGGCTGCGAACCGCGAGATCTCCGCCCAGACAGTTATTAAACGGATGCTTGAGGATTTATGACATAATTAGCGAGTGTTATGTATGATATAGATCGTATTAGAGTGGTGAAAATCGGTGGAAATGTTATTGACGATCCAAATGCGTTGGCCGATTTTCTGGAAAAATTCTCACGATTAGCCGGCCCTAAGGTGCTTGTCCATGGTGGCGGAAAAGAGGCGACAAGGGTTGCTTCCGGCCTCGGCATTGAGGCAGTGATGATCGATGGGCGCCGGGTGACCGATGCCGCGATGCTTGATGTCTGCACAATGGTATATGCCGGACAGATTAACAAACGCATCGTGGCTGCTATGCAGGCTCGCGGAATGGATGCAATCGGACTGACGGGAGCGGATGGAAATGCAGTGACCGCGGTGCGTCGCCATCCGGTTCCTATCGACTATGGATTTGTAGGGGACATTGATCCGCTTGATGTCAATGATAGATTCCTGATCCGGCTGCTAAATGCAGGTATGGTTCCGGTGATATGTGCGATCATGCACGACGGTAACGGCCAATTGCTGAACTGCAATGCCGATAGTGTTGCATCTGCTGTTGCAATGGGCTTGTCGCGTCAGGTTGCCACAGATCTCATATTCTGTTTTGAAAAGCCCGGCGTGCTGGCCGATGTCGACAGGGATGATTCGCTGATAAGGACAATAGATGGCGATTCGTATGTGACGTTGCGTGCATCCGGTGTCATCAGCAAAGGTATGATTCCCAAACTGGAAAATGCCATGAACGCATTGCGCGGAGGTGTGTCGGCTGTTATTATCAAAAGTGCTTCAAACCTGCTTGAGGCCGAAGGAACCGTGATCACATTATGAAAGTGCAGTTTGATCCGGTCGTTTTGCTTTCGCGCATGATATCGGTTCCTTCGGTGTCGAGATCGGAAGCCGATGTGGCAGATTTGCTTGAGGCCGAAATGATGCGCCTTGGCCTGTCACCCCATAGATTTCTGAACAATATATGGGCTGTTTATCCCGGTTACAGTAGTGCGCGACCCACATTGATGCTAAATTCCCATATCGACACGGTGCGCCCGGCGCAGACATGGAGCAGAGATCCGTTTTCTGCCGAGATAACCGGTGGGAAGCTGTATGGCCTGGGGTCAAACGACGCCGGGGCTTCTGCGGTCTGTTTGCTTGGAGCCTTTAATGAAATGAAAGGCCAGCGGTTGCCATTCAATCTTGTCCTTGCCCTGACCGCAGAGGAGGAGGTTATGGGAGAGGGTGGTATGCGTGCATTCCTGCCACATCTGGCGGCAGAAGGGATCTATATTGATATAGCTGTGGTCGGTGAGCCTACCGGATTTCAGCCGGCAGTAGCAGAACGTGGACTCGTGGTTCTTGATTGCGTCAGCCATGGGGTCAGCGGACATGCTGCACGACCTAATGAAGGCGTCAACGCCATATACAGAGCTATTGAGGATATAGGCAAGCTACGTGCTTTCAAGTTCCCGGAGGATAGTCCTGTCCTCGGCCCTGTCAGGATAGCTGTCACTATGATGGAATCGGGTACACAACACAATGTTATTCCTGATACCTGCCGGTGGGTGGCCGACGTCCGCACAACCGATGCTTATTCCAATGAGGAAACGGTTGAGATCTTGCGGTCGGTGGTGGATGCGGATCTGACTCCGCGTTCCACGAGGATTCAGGCATCGGTCATTGACACGGCGCATCCACTTGTCAAGGCTGCGGTCGGTTTGGGTGGGACTCCTTATGTTTCCCCCACAACGTCGGATATGGCACTGATGCATGGCATCCCATCGTTGAAGATCGGTCCGGGACAATCGTCCAGAAGCCATACGGCCGACGAGTATATAATGATAGATGAATTGAAAACCGGGCTTGACGGTTATATCAAGCTATTAAATAATCTCTCTAAAGAATATTGAATATGAAGCTATGGAACAAGGGCTTTGAACCTGATAAAATGATTGAGGAATTTACGGTTGGCAATGATCGCGATCTTGATCTGTTGTTGGCGCGATATGATGTTGAGGGTTCTCTCGCGCATATCGCCATGCTCGAGAGCATCGGTCTGTTGACAAAGGAGGAACTTACCGCTTTGACGGGAGAACTTAAAGAAATTCTGGCAATAATTGATCGTGGGGAATTCATTATAGAGCCGGGTGTTGAGGATGTGCATTCACAGGTGGAATTGATCCTTACCCAGCGGCTTGGCGATGTTGGTAAGAAAATACATTCCGGTCGCTCCCGGAATGATCAGGTGCTTGTCGATCTGAAATTGTTCATGCGCAAGGAGATGCAACGCGTCGCCAAGGCCGTTGCAGGACTTTTTGATAAGTTGCAGCAGCTTAGCGAGCGTCATAAGGATGTGCTGATGCCTGGATACACACATCTGCAGGTCGCTATGCCGTCGTCGTTCGGCTTGTGGTTCGGGGCCTATGCGGAGACTTTAGTTGATGATATGCGGTTTGTATCCGCTGCTTACGATGTGGCGAACCAGAATCCTCTTGGTTCAGCCGCAGGTTATGGATCATCCTTTCCGCTCGACAGGAAGATGACCACGCAACTGCTTGGTTTCGCTGATCTCCATTATAATGTGGTTGCCGCACAGATGAGCCGGGGGAAGACAGAACGGGCAGTGGCAATGGCTATCTCGGCTGTCGCTTCCACGCTTGGGCGTTTTGCCATGGATGTGTGTATGTTTATGTGTCAGAACTTCGGGTTTATCTCTTTCCCGGATGAATTGACCACCGGTTCCAGTATCATGCCGCATAAGAAAAACCCGGATGTCTTTGAGATCATGCGCGGCAAGTGCAACCGATTGCAGTCATTGCCTAATGAGATAGCATTGCTTACGGCCAATCTGCCATTGGGTTATAACCGCGATCTTCAGCTTATGAAAGATATAATTTTTCCGGCCTCTACAGAGTTGACAAGTTGTCTGGAAATATGTGTCATGATGCTCGATCATATTATTGTTAAAGACGGAATTGTGGATGATCCTCGCTATGATTATATGTTCACGGTTGAGGATGTGAACCGGCTCACATTGGATGGAATGCCCTTCCGCGATGCCTATAGGACTATCGGCATGCAGGTGCAGCGAGGGGAGTACCGGCCAACGCGCAGTGTCAGTCATACACACGTGGGAAGCATCGGGAATCTGTGTAACGACCAGATCCGGGAGAAGATGCGCGAGGTCGCCGCGCATCTTGGAGTCCAGGTCTGAAGCAAAGATATGTTGTGCAGCATATTCGTTGTAATATTCGGAAAAAATTCTATAATTTTGAAGACACAAAAGCATAGTATAACTAATTATTCATTTCAATAACCTTAAATTTATTTATGGAAAATCCTTTGTTTTGGCTCGTGCCGATTTCGTCTTTGATCGCGCTCGGGCTTGCCCTCTATTTCTACAGATGGATGAAAGGGCAGGATGAAGGCACGGAACAGATGCGCCGGATCGCCGCGCATGTCCGTAAGGGTGCCATGTCCTATCTCAAACAGCAGTACAAGATCGTCGGTTTTGTTTTCCTGGCTCTTGTTATCCTTTTCTCAGTGATGGCCTATGGTTTTGGAGTTCAGAATTCATGGGTTCCCATTGCATTCCTGACCGGTGGCTTTTTCAGTGGTCTCGCAGGCTATCTCGGCATGAAAACGGCCACATACGCTTCCGCCCGTACGGCCAATGCTGCCCGGGAGTCTCTCAACTCAGGCCTTAAGGTGGCTTTCCGCTCTGGAGCCGTGATGGGTCTTGTGGTTGTTGGCCTTGGACTTCTTGATATCTCGTTCTGGTACATACTGTTGAACAGCATTGATCTTGGACTGGAGGGTACAGCGAAACTCACCATGATCACCACCACAATGCTGACCTTTGGAATGGGTGCCAGCACGCAGGCACTGTTTGCCCGTGTCGGTGGTGGCATATACACAAAAGCTGCGGACGTAGGTGCGGATCTTGTTGGAAAAGTTGAGGCCGGCATCCCTGAGGATGATCCTCGCAATCCTGCGACAATCGCCGATAATGTTGGTGACAATGTTGGTGACGTGGCCGGTATGGGTGCCGACCTGTATGAATCCTACTGCGGATCGATACTTGCCACTGCGGCACTTGGCGCAGCTGCTGGAGCCGTCGGATTCACAGACATGGCTCAGGGCTCGGTTGAATTGCAGACAAAGGCTATCCTCGCTCCTATGCTGATTGCAGCGGTAGGTATCATCCTGTCAATTATCGGCATATTTGCTGTTAAGACCAAGGAGAATGCCTCGATCAAGAACCTTCTCGGTTCTCTTGCAGTCGGTACAAATCTCAGCTCATTGCTTATTGTTGCCGCAACATTCACTATTCTTTGGGCTCTTGAAATACCAAACTGGATCAATCTGTCGTTTGCCGTTGTTGTCGGGCTGCTTGTAGGTCTGGTTATCGGTCAATCAACAGAATATTACACCTCGCAGTCCTATCGTCCCACAAAACGTCTTGCGGAAAGTGGACAGACCGGCCCTGCGACAGTGATCATATCCGGTGTTGGCCTGGGAATGGTTTCAACGGCAGTCCCTGTGATATCGGTTGTGTTCGGTATCATTATGTCTTATTGGCTCGCGTCAGGTTTTGATTTTGCCAATATCTCTTGGGGACTTTACGGAATAGGCATTGCGGCTGTCGGCATGCTCTCCACGCTTGGAATCACTCTTGCCACCGATGCTTATGGCCCGATCGCGGATAATGCCGGTGGTAATGCGGAGATGAGCGGTCTGGGAGAAGGTGTCCGCCGCCGCACTGACGCTCTCGATTCGCTCGGAAACACTACTGCCGCAACAGGCAAGGGCTTTGCCATCGGTTCTGCCGCTTTGACCGGACTTGCGCTTCTCGCATCGTACATTGAAGAGATCCGTATGGGATTGCAGCATATCGGACAGAAATTCATTCAGGTCGGAACCACTATTGATCCGGAGACACTTGAGAAAATACCGAACAATGTTGATGTCACAACGGCAACATTCACTGATTTCATGGTGTATTATGATGTGACACTGATGAATCCTATGGTTTTGTCCGGCATGTTTATAGGAGCCATGATGGCATTCCTGTTCTGTGGCCTGACCATGAATGCGGTTGGTCGCGCCGCATCCCATATGGTAGAGGAAGTGCGCCGTCAGTTCCGTGAGATCAAGGGTATTCTTAGCGGTGAGGCAGAACCCGATTATGCACGTTGTGTGCAGATCTCAACCAAAGGAGCGCAGCGAGAGATGGTGTTCCCGTCACTTATGGCTATCCTTGTTCCTATAGTTGTAGGGTTGGTGTTTGGCGTTCCCGGCGTGATCGGTCTGCTTTGCGGAGGCCTTGCAGCCGGTTTTGTCCTCGCGGTTTTCATGGCTAATGCCGGTGGAGCGTGGGATAATGCCAAGAAATATATTGAAGAAGGCAACTTCGGTGGCAAGGGCAGCGATGTCCACAAGGCAACTGTGGTTGGTGACACGGTAGGTGACCCGTTCAAGGATACCTCCGGCCCGAGCCTTAATATCCTGATCAAGCTTATGTCGATGGTTGCCATAGTGATGGCAGGACTCACAGTCAGCTTCTCTTTGTTCGATTGATCGGATTGTATAATGATAGCGGAGGCCTTGATAAAGCATCAAGGCCTCCGTTTGATATATATGGTTGTGTGATGTTTATTTGGCTGCGGTCTTCTCGGCATATGTCTCCTTGATGAGCCACACTGCTGCCGCACCGATAAGCAGGAAGATACCGGCGAGAACCAGCATGGCCACCTGGCTGCCGCCAACAAGATGGAGTATCACTCCACCAAGAGCTGCCGCTACAATCTGAGGAATGCATATCGTGCCGTTGAACAGGCCGAGATACATACCCATGTTTTTGCCGGAAATGGAGTTGGTGAGGATTGTGAACGGGAGCGCGAGCATAGCGGCCCATGCGCATCCGATCAGAACGTATGAGGCGAAGAGGCCATATTTATTGGTTATGAACATGGTTGATATGAACCCGATGGCTCCAAGGATTAGACTGAGAGAGTAGACAACCCGATGGTTCTTGAACAATGGAATTGCCATAGCCCAGATAACAGAGCCTACGGCCTGGACGGCGAACAGGACTCCTACCCAGTTTCCTGCTTCCTGATAAGCCTGCGTCTGGGTCTCGGTAGTTCCCCAGACCTGAGAGGCTATGGCTCCATTGGTGTAGGTCCACATGTACATGAATGCAGCCCAGCAGAAAAATTGTACAAGTCCGATGGTCCAGAATGTGCGTGGCGCATTGCGTAACAGGGTGAACACACTGCTGCTTTGATGCTTCTCCGCTTCAGTGATTCCGTGGAATGCGGCATACTCTTTCGGTGGCATCTCCTTGATGGTCAGAAAACTGTAGATAACGCACAGGATCAGAACGGCGGCACCGATGTAGAATGAGTAGGTCACGGTGTCGGGTACTTGGCCTTCCGGCGCGAGATTGCTGATGCCAATGGCTGTGAGTGTGATGGGTGCGAGGTATCCTACGAGGCTTCCGGCGTTGCAGAGGAAGCTCTGGATGGAGTAGGCGAGTCCTTTCTGACGTTCGTTGACCTGATCGCCAACAAGCATTTTGAAGGGTTGCATGGCCATGTTGATCGACGTGTCGAGAAACATCAGGGCGATGAATCCGAAAGCCATGGCTCCGGCTACGGAAAGGCCGAAACTTCCGGCATTTGGAAGCAGGCACATTACGATCACTGCAATAGCCGCACCTAAAAGAAGATAGGGAAGTCGACGCCCCAGCCGGTTCCATGTCCGGTCTGAAGCGAAGCCGATGATCGGTTGAACGATTATGCCCATGAGTGGTGGCAGAATCCAAAAATAGCTGAGTTTGTGGGGATCGGCTCCAAGTGTGGAGAAAATGCGTGAAATGTTTGCGCTCTGGAGAGCGTAGGCAATCTGCACGCCGAAAAATCCGAAGCTCAAATTCCAGAGCTTCCAGAACCCGAGGTCGGGTTTGGCTTTTAAATGGCTCATAAAAAATAGAATCACTGCCTGTTCTCTTTCAGGCCTATGTTTGTAAGTATGATATTGAAAAATGGTATGTTCGGGAGGGGAGGGAGAATGAGAATGAGTGTGTCGGCAGGATGTCAGTCAACAAGAGAGTACATCCATGCTATTTCCTGAGCCCAGATATCTGTATCGGGGGTTTCGAGTATCAATGGTATGGAGTCCATCCGTGGATCGTTCATCAGCATTTTGAAAAAGTCGGCTCCTATCATGCCTTTGCCGAGAGATTCATGGCGGTCCACCTTTGAGCCAAGACCTTTCTTGGTGTCGTTGATGTGCATGGCACTAAGATATTCCCAGCCGATCAGGTCGCCGAACTCATCCCATGCGGCTTTGTAGCCCTCGGGGGTTGCGAGATCGTAACCGGCGGCGAACGCATGGCAGGTGTCGATGCAGACTCCAACGCGTTTTTTGTCTTCAACGCCATCGATTATACGGCGTATCTGGTCAAAAGAGAATCCGAGATTTGATCCTTGTCCGGCAGTGTTTTCGATCACGGCTTTAACACCTGATGTCTTGTCAAGGGAAATGTTGATCGATTCTGCTATCCTGTCAAGGCAATCGTTGATTTCGATTTTCTTCAGGTGGCTGCCCGGATGAAAGTTAAGCATAGTCAGCCCCAATTGTTCGCAACGTTGCAGTTCGTCAAGAAATGCCTTGCGTGATTTTTCGAGTCCTTCCGGATCAGGCGAACCGAGATTGATCAGATAGCTGTCGTGAGGCAGAATGCGTTCCGGTGTGTATCCCAGACGTTCGCAATTAGCCTTGAACGCGATTGCTTCCGCTTCCGGAATGGCCGATGAAAACCAACGCGACGGATTTCTGGTGAACAAGGCGAATGCTTTTGCCCCGATCTCCGCAGCGTTTACCGGAGCTTGGCTTACTCCTTTGGATGCTGATACATGTGCTCCTACAAATTTCATTTTCGTCTTTCTTTACGCAAATTAATGAATCACATTGCAAATCTAACAATAATAATCGACTTTGTCATAACGCAGGAACAAAAAAAATATGGTTTTTCGCCATGATCAATTAAAAGTAATTATCTTTGCAAGTAAATATCACATAAAACACAGACACCAATGCTGATTATTGGAATAGCAGGCGGTACTGGTTCAGGCAAAACCACCGTCGTCAATAAAATCATAAAAAGTCTGCCGGCCGGCGAGGTTGCCGTTTTGCCGCAGGATTCATATTATAAGGATTCAAGCCATATACCGCCGGAGGATCGCAGTAAGATCAATTTTGATGAGCCGGCGGCTATCGAGTGGTCGCTTCTTGTTGATCAGCTCGCACAGCTCAAGGAAGGAAAGAATATCGAGATGCCGACATATTCCTATCTCACATGTACCCGGCAGGAGGCAACGGTCACTGTGGAACCGCGCGATGTGGTGATCGTAGAGGGTATTCTTGTGCTCAATGATCCCGTGTTGCGCAATATGATGGATGTAAAGGTATTCGTCGATGCGGATGCGGACGACAGACTGATCCGTGTGATTGCACGTGACTGTGTGGAGCGTGGCCGAACACCGATGGCTGTGATCAACCGCTATCAGGATGTCCTGAAACCGATGCATTCAATGTATATCGAGCCGTCCAAGCGTTTTGCCGATCTGATTGTGCCTCAGGGAGGAAACAATATCGTTGCCATCAATCTGCTGACAGACTATATCGAGGCACGTTTGCGCAAGGCTAATCGCGAACATCAACTCTGATTACGTAGGAAATGGAAGAAGATTTGGATAAGGTGACTGAGAGTGTGGAAGCGGATCATAAAATGGTGCTCCGCACGGATAATCTCGTGAAAAAATATGGTCAGCGAACGGTTGTCAACCATGTCTCCATAGATGTCACGCAGGGAGAGATTGTAGGTCTTCTTGGCCCTAATGGCGCAGGTAAGACCACGACGTTCTATATGACTGTGGGGCTGATAACGCCGAATGAAGGTCAGATTTACCTTGACGACCAAAATATAACGAAATTTCCTGTATATAAACGTGCCCACCTGGGAATCGGCTATCTTGCACAGGAGGCTTCCGTGTTCCGCAAGATGACTGTGGAGGATAATATCAAGTCTGTGTTGGAGATGACCGGTACTTCAAAAGAGTATCAGCGTGAAAAATTGGAGACACTACTTGAGGAATTTAATCTCGTAGACCGAAGGAAGAACTATGGCGACAGGCTTTCAGGTGGCGAACGTCGCCGTACGGAGATAGCCCGTTGTCTTGCAATCAGCCCCAAGTTTATAATGCTCGACGAACCTTTTGCTGGCGTCGATCCTATAGCGGTTGAAGATATACAAAGTGTTGTGTATAAGCTTAAAGAGAAGAATATAGGGATTCTTATAACTGACCATAATGCCAATGAAACACTGAATATTACAGACCGTGCATATCTGCTGTTCGATGGCAAGATATTGTTTCAGGGAACATCCGAACAGCTTGCTGAAAATCCTATCGTAAGGGAGAAATATCTCGGACGTGGATTTATGTTCAACAGAAAGAAATTTAACTCGTAGTTTTTCAGGTTAATAAATAAAAGCTATATTTGCAACACCATTATAATAAGACTTTAATCATTATTTGATATCATGACAGAAAAGAAAAAAGAACTGCTGTTTGACCAGTTCCCTCCCGTTTCTACAGAAGAATGGAAGGCAAAAGTGGAAGCCGACTTGAAAGGGGCTCCTTTTGACAAGAAATTGGTATGGCGAACCAACGAGGGCTTCAACGTACAGCCAATGTACCGCGCCGAGGATATCGCCGATCTTAAAACAACTGATTCGCTCCCTGGTGAGTATCCATTTGTCCGCGGAACACGTACAGACAATGATTGGCTGACACGTCAGGAAATTATTGCCGGATCTGCAAAGGAAGCAAATGAAAAGGCGCTTGATGTATTGACTAAGGGTGTCAACTCTCTTGGTTTTAAAATCAAGGACGCTACTCCCGAAGAATTATCAACCCTTCTCAATGGCATTGATGTTGAGAAAGTCGAACTTAACTTCTCATGCTGTGTGAAGAAAGCGCTTCTGTTTGCTTCGGTACTCGTGGATTATCTGAAAGCAAACGGACTTGAGGCTAAATTCCGTGGCTCGATTGATTTCAACCCCTACAAGAGAGCATTGAAACATGGCGTTGAATTCCCGGGCGATGTTTGTGCGCTCGCAGTGAAGATGCTTGATGCTGTCAAGGATGTGCCCGGATTGAAAGTTCTGTCGGTTAATTCCGATATGCTGTCAAATGCCGGTGCTTATATATTCCAGGAATTAGGCTATGCTCTTGCATGGGGCGCTTCGTGGCTCACCATGTTGACCGATGCCGGTGTCGATGCAGCGGTTGTTGCATCCCGTATAAAATTCAATATGGGTATCTCAAGCAACTATTTCATGGAGCTTGCCAAATTCCGTGCGGCACGCATGCTTTGGGCTCAGATCGTAAAACAATATGGCGTGGCTGAGGATCTCTGCAAGATGGCTGTTCATGCATCCACTTCTCGTTATAACCAGACCATCTATGATGCGCATGTCAACCTGCTCCGTAGCCAGACTGAGACAATGTCGGCTGCATTGGCCGGTGTTGATTCGATCACAACCGTTCCGTTTGATACTCCCTATCAGACACCTGACGATTTCTCTGAGCGTATTGCACGCAACCAGCAGTTCCTTCTCAAGGAGGAAAGCCACCTTGACAAAGTTGTCGATCCTGCCGGTGGTTCCTACTATGTTGAGACCTTGACCGTCTCGATAGCCAATGAGGCATGGAAGCTCTTTATCGAGGTGGAGGAAAACGGTGGCTTCTTCGCACAGGTTACTAATGGCGATGTGCAGAAAGCGATCCGTGAGACATCGGAAAAACGTCACACAGATGTTGCCCGTCGTAAAGAAATTCTTCTTGGCACGAACCAATATCCGAATATCAATGAAATGGCTGCCGGTAAGATTAAGAATTCAGAAGGATGTGGTTGTGGTTGCGGCATGGAAGAAAATGCCGGTGCCGGACTTCCTGTCAGCCGTGCGGCAAGTGATTTTGAGGCGCTCCGTCTGGCGACAGAGGCTGCTTCCAACCGTCCCAAAGTGTTCATGCTGACAATCGGCAATCTCGCTATGCGTCTTGCTCGTGCTCAGTTCTCAACCAACTTCTTCGGTTGTGCAGGTTACGAGATCATTGACAATCTTGGATTTGAAACTGTAGAGAAAGGTGTTGACGAGGCTCTTGCAAAAGGAGCGGATATCGTGGTTCTGTGTTCTTCGGATGATGAATATGCAACGCTTGCTCCCGAGGCATTCAAGTATCTTGATGGCCGCGCTGAATTCGTAGTGGCCGGTGCGCCTGTATGCACAGACGATCTGAAGGCTATCGGCATAAATGATTTTGTGCATGTGCGTTGCAATGTGCTTGAAACTCTCCGTGATTTCAACAACCGACTTTTGAAATAAAAATTCTCACCCAACAATATAATTCAATCCAACTATGAAACCGGATTTTAAAACCATAGATATTGCAAAAGACGCCTTCGGCGCAAAGCATGCACCGGTGGCTACGGGTGAAGAGTGGCTCACCCCGGAACTGATCCCAGTTAAAAATATATACACTAAGGACGATCTTGAAGGACTTGAACACTTGAACTACGTGTCCGGATTGCCTCCGTTCCTGCGTGGTCCGTATAGCGCAATGTATCCGTTGCGTCCTTGGACCATCCGTCAGTATGCCGGATTCTCAACGGCTGCAGAGTCAAACGCTTTCTATCGTCGTAATCTTGCGGCAGGTCAGAAAGGTCTGTCAGTTGCATTCGACCTTGCCACACACCGCGGCTATGATGCCGATCATGAACGTGTGGTAGGTGACGTTGGAAAAGCAGGTGTGTCGATTTGCTCTCTCGACGACATGAAAGTACTTTTCGATGGTATTCCATTGAATAAGATGTCTGTTTCGATGACCATGAACGGTGCTGTGCTTCCTGTGCTTGCATTCTACATCAATGCCGGACTGGAACAGGGTGCTAAGCTTGACGAGATGGCCGGTACGATCCAGAATGACATCCTTAAGGAATTCATGGTTCGTAACACATACATTTATCCGCCGGAATTCTCGATGCGCATTATCGCTGATATCTTTGAGTACACATCGCAGAATATGCCTAAGTTCAACAGCATCTCTATCTCCGGCTACCACATGCAGGAGGCTGGCGCTACCTGTGATATCGAGCTGGCATATACTCTTGCAGATGGTCTGGAATACCTGCGTGCCGGTGTTAATGCCGGAATGGATATTGACGCTTTCGCTCCGCGCCTGTCGTTCTTCTGGGCTATCGGTATGAACTTCTTCATGGAGATCGCTAAGATGCGTGCGGCACGTATGCTCTGGGCTAAGATCGTGAAGCAGTTCAACCCCAAGAATCCGAAATCACTTGCTCTGCGTACACACTCACAGACATCCGGATGGTCGCTCACCGAACAAGATCCGTTCAACAATGTAGGCCGTACCTGTATCGAAGCTATGGGAGCTGCTTTGGGTCACACCCAGTCACTCCATACCAATGCTCTCGACGAGGCTATCGCGCTTCCGACTGATTTCTCTGCGCGTATTGCTCGTAATACCCAGATCTATATCCAGGAGGAGACCATGATCACCAAGCAGGTTGATCCATGGGCCGGTTCTTACTATATCGAGGCTCTGACTGATGAGATTGCACACCGTGCATGGAATCATATTCAGGAAATCGAGAAGCTCGGTGGCATGGCTAAGGCTATTGAAACCGGTCTGCCGAAACTGCGTATTGAAGAGGCTTCAGCCCGTACACAGGCTCGTATCGACTCCGGTCGTCAGACCATTGTAGGTATCAACAAGTATCGTCTTGATCATGAAGATCCGATCGATATTCTTGAGATTGATAATACTGAAGTGCGTAAAGAGCAGATCGAGCGTCTTAACGATGTCAAATCGCATCGCGATGAGGCTAAGGTTAAGGAAGCTTTGGCTGCAATTACAGAATGTGTGCGCACGAAAGAAGGCAATCTTCTTGATCTTGCAGTCAAGGCTGCCGGCTTGCGTGCCACATTGGGTGAAATTTCTGACGCCTGCGAGGAAGTCGTGGGACGTTATAAGGCTGTAATCAGAACTATATCAGGCGTGTATTCAAGCGAAACCAAAAATGATGCCGATTTTGAGAAGGCACAGAAGATGTGTGAGGAATTTGCAAAACGCGAAGGCCGTCAGCCCCGTATCATGATTGCAAAGATGGGACAGGATGGACATGACCGTGGTGCGAAAGTCGTTGCTACCGGTTATGCCGATTGCGGTTTCGACGTCGATATGGGTCCGTTGTTCCAGACTCCGGCCGAAGCTGCGCGTCAGGCTGTAGAGAACGACGTGCATATTCTCGGTGTCAGCTCCCTTGCTGCCGGTCATAAAACGCTTGTTCCTCAGGTTATCGAAGAGTTGAAGAAACTTGGCCGCGAGGATATTATGGTGACTGCCGGAGGTGTTATCCCTGCGCAGGACTACGATTTCCTCTATCGCGCAGGCGTTGCGGCTATATTCGGTCCCGGCACCCGTATCCCTGTTTCTGCTATTAAGATGCTTGAAATTCTTATGGCTGAAGAATAATACAACTTCATACAATAAAAATGGTGGAATCGAGAAAATCGATTCCACCATTTTTTATGCATATATAAATTTTGTTATTGCAGGGTGCCGTTTTCAGCTTGCTGGATCATCTGTTTGTTGGCTGTGATGTAGATTTCCACTCGACGGTTCTGGGCACGACCTTCTGCTGTTTCGTTTGAGGCAACGTAATCAGCCATTGGGATTCCTTCAGCTGTGATTCTTGACCCGGAAACACCGCTGTTGACGAGGAATGTGCGAACGGCATCGGCACGTCCATTTGCAACGCGTTCGTTCACGGCCATTGTACCTGTATTGTCCGTATAACCGAAAATCTGTACATTCGTTTCAGGATTGCTGATCAGATTGGATGCAAATCCGGAAAGGGTCTGACGTTCGCTGGTGTTAAGGGTAGTTCCGTTTGTGGGGAACAGAATGCCGCTGTTGAAAGTCACCTTGATTGCCTGCAAACCATTCTGGTCTGTCACGGTCTCTACCTGTGCTTTCTGCGCCAGTTCCTCTTCCAGCTGTTTCTTCTGCTGATCCATCTTGCGCCCGATAAGAGTACCTGCACCGGCTCCTACGGCTGCGCCTATAGCCGCGCCAATACCGGCTCCTTTGCCACCCCCGATCAATGCACCGATACCTGCGCCAACTCCGGCACCACCACCGCCGCCGATCAATGCGCCTTTACCCATGTTTGTCATGCTGCTGCAACCGGCTGTGCCTACAAGGCAGAGTGACAACGCCGCGATTGTGAATACTTTTGATTTTTTCATTTTGGTTATGTGTTAAATTAATACTTTCTTGATTTTATGGCTTGGAAATAGTTCCTATACATTATTATACAAATAATATACTGCCTTTGTTTGTTGTCGGGTACAAAAATAGTATTAAATTTGCAGTAATCAAAAATATGCAATTTTTATGAGTAATAAAGGATTTTCTTACAATCACATGCGCGCACGTAAGTCCTCTCTTGTATATCATATAGGTGCATTGATTGCTGTCACCGCATGGGGACTATCCTTTATTAGTACGAAAATTCTACTTCAGGCAGGACTGGGTGCTGTAGAAGTGTACGTATATAGATCGCTGCTTGCATATTTATGCGTCCTCCTCGTTTGTCCACGTCCTATTTTATCAAATTCGCTATCTGATGAGTTGAAATTTCTCCTTGCAGGTATCTGTGGTAATTCATTATATTTCATTGCTGAGAATACTGCGATGAAATATACACTTGTTTCTAATGTTTCGCTTATTGTCACAACGGCACCGATTTTGACGGCGTTGCTCATTGGTGCAATGTATCGCAGTGAGCGACCTAACAGGGGCTTCCTGACCGGATCGGCCATCGCTTTTGCCGGTGTTGCATGTGTGATATTCAACAGTAGTTTTGTTGTTGAGGTTAATCCGCTTGGAGATATGCTTGCGGTTCTTTCTGCGGTATGTTGGGCGGTTTATTCCATTTTGCTGCGGCCTCTGAATGCAATCTACAGTGTATGGTTTATCACTCGCAAGACATTTTTCTACGGGGTGCTCACCGCGCTACCTTTCCTTGCTGTTGAGCCATCTCTGGTGGGATTGGACGTGCTGCTGCAACCTGCTGTGATCGGAAATCTATGCTTCCTGGCAATGGTTTGCTCAATGATCGCCTATGTCCTCTGGGCGGCCTCTATCAAGAAAATAGGCGTTATCAAATCGGGTAATTATTTGTATGTGAGTCCTATCGTTACGCTTCTTGCATCGGCTCTATATCTGAAAGAGCATGTGTCGATTGTTGGATATGCCGGATGTGCTTTGATCCTGATAGGAGTGATCTTGAGCGAGAAACTGTCTGCTCGGTTTAAGCGTTGAGAAATTCAATCTCATCTACAATCTGGAGTGCGGCCTGATGTGTCAGGTGGCAGTTTCTGTTGATCTCGGTTTGGGCGAGATTTTTGGTTTCCTGCTGATGTGTGTGTATGTGGTGCCATAAAAGGCGCATGGCTGCATAATGGGCTTTGTCCGAGTCGGTTCGGCATAACTTGTCTGCAAGTTCGAACGAAAAGGCAGTATGTCTGAGCAGATGATGGCATAGATTGTCGATAATCTCTGTCGATGGAGATTCTTCGATCCATTTTGATGCTTCAGCCTCAGTTATTTCGTCATGAGGCATAAGCATTGGCGCGAGAAGCAAGCTTTCCCGGGTTGTATTATTGGCCCAGATCGTTTCGGAAAGAGCTTTGTCTTGGCCAAACTCATTTGCGATGTCGCTGATCTGTGGTAGGTTAAGTCCGAAGATTATTTTGAATGGAGATCCGGCGCGTCGCAGTGTGTCGGCTATAATGCCGTTGCGCATGGCGAAGAAGCGGCGCTTGATCTGTTGCATGGTGTTGAATTCAGTAGTCATGTGTCAGGTAATTATGATGCAAATTTAGGAAATCGTTGGCGATCGGACAAATTGTGTGGGTCAGGCACGATTTTTGTTACGTGTTTTGCGTATCTTTGCATAAGTGATAATAAACCTCAAATCTCAATAATTTAACCATTTATCTTCTAATATATATGCATAAGTCTTACGTCGTATCATTGTGTCTCACTTTTTTGTCTGTCTGCAATATTTTTGCCGGGAATAAATTGATTACGGATATGCAGACGGAATATCTTGATATGCCGTTGGGAATTGACACGGAGCATCCGCGATTTACATGGCGTCTTGCATCCGGAAGTTCGTTCATGCCTGTCAGTTATGAAGTTTTTGTCGCTACAGATTCTGTAAAGATTGAGTCCGGAGTCTTAGATAAAGATGTACACGTTATTTCTGGCCCTCAAGGGAATGGACTGTTACGTCTGCCGGTAGTCTTAACGGCAGATGGGGTGTTGAAGCCGATGACAAAGTATTATTGGAGAGTAGTTATGTCGGATGCGGATGGGGAAAAGCTGGAATCTGATGTCGCCTCGTTTGAAACAGGGAAAATGAAGGATGGAAAATGGTTTGGCAACTGGATTTCAGATGGGAAAGGGAAAGACTTTCTGCCTGCTCCATATTTCCGTAAGGAATTTGATCTGGCGGATAAGCCTGTAAAAAGTGCGAGGGTGTATATTGCGGCAGCCGGAATATATGATCTGCGGGTGAACGGCAATGCTGTAGGCGATCATTTCCTCGATCCACTCTATACGCGCTACGATCGCCGGAATTTGTACGTGACACACGATGTGACAGATTTGTTGAATTCCGGCAGAAATGCTATCGGAGTTGTTCTTGGAAATGGATTTTATAATCACCAGAGCCTTGCCGTATGGAATTTTGAGAATGCACCATGGCGTAATCGTCCGGCATTTTGCCTTGACCTGATTGTGGAATATGAGGACGGCTCTAAGACAATTGTCCCAACAGATCTTAGCTGGAGAACATCAACGGGAGAGGTTGTGAGAAACAATATATATACCGGCGAGCATCGGGATTTCAATAAATGTCAGTTTGGCTGGGATAAAGCAGGCTTTGACGATAGTTCCTGGGTGGGAGTCGGTTTAAGAGGTGCTCCATCTAAGAATGTCACAGCGCAGCAAGCTCGTCCCATTAGGATTGACAGATTGTACAGACCGGAATCGGTTAATCATATATCGGATTCGGTTGCGATATATGATTTCGGGCAGAATATGTCGGGTGTCACTCGCTTGAAACTGCGAGGACAAAAGGGGGATATTGTAAAAATACGTCACGGCGAACGGCTGAACCCTGACGGAAGTCTTGACCAGTCCAATATCGATGTGTATTATCGTGGTGATAGATCAAAATACCCGTTTCAGACGGATATTGTGACATTGAGCGGTGGAGATGACCATTACACTGCCTCTTTCGGATACAAGGGATTCCGATATGTGGAAGTAACCGCGCCGGAGAGTTCCGATGTTGATATAGTCGCCGCGTTTGTGCATAGTGATGTGCCTTCTGTGGGGGAAATTAAGGCTTCGGAGCCTATTATCGAAAAACTGGTTCACGCAAGCCGTATGTCCTATCTCTCGAATTTAATGGGGCTGCCCACAGACTGTCCGCAACGTGAGAAAAACGGCTGGACAGGCGACGGACATCTTGCCATAGAGGCCGGCTTGTATAATTTTGATGGAATAACGATCTATGAAAAATGGCTTGCGGATCATCGTGATGAGCAACAACCCAATGGTGTCCTGCCGGATATTATTCCTACTGGTGGCTGGGGTTATGGTACGGATAATGGTCTGGATTAGACAAGTACGATTGCTATAATTCCATGGACGCTGTATGAATTCTATGGCGACAGCACTCCATTGTACGATAACTATGATGCTATCCGCCGATACGTAGATTATGTGGATGGCAGTAGCCCTGACCATCTGACCTCGTGGGGTAGGGGCGATTGGGTACCTGTGAGTGTTGGCTCGGACAAGGAATACACCTCTTCAATTTATTTCTATGTAGATGCCCGGATACTTGCCAAAGCTGCACGAATGTTCGGTTATGATGCTGATGCGGAAAAATATGAAGTTCTTGCGGAGAATATCAAAAGTGCCATCAATCATAAGTTCCTGGATTGTGAGAATGGAGTATATGCCGGAGGAACGCGGACAGAGCTAAGTATGGCTCTATATTGGGGGATAGTTCCGGAAGAATGCCGTCAGGCAGTGGCTTCCAAGCTCAATAATCTTGTCGTTTCGGATGATTACCATCTGAATGTTGGAGTTCTTGGTTGCAAGGCATTGCTTAATGCGCTGAGTGAGAACGGCTATGCTGAGACTGCCTATCGGGTAGCTGTTCAGGATAGTTATCCGTCATGGGGTTGGTGGATAAAAAACGGAGCTACGACATTGCTTGAAAACTGGGATCTTGATGCGGAACGGGATATTTCGGATAACCACATGATGTTTGGAGAAATCGGAGCCTGGTTTTATAAAGGGCTTGGCGGCATATACCCCGATCCGGAGGATCCCGGATTCCGACATGTCATATTACGTCCTTTCATGCCGAAGGATCTGAAATCTTTTTCAGCCAGACATAGATCACCTTATGGAGATATCGAGTCTTCATGGACAACGAAAGGACGGAAGATAGTTTATACTGCTATTGTGCCACCATTAACCACTGCAACCCTAACATTGCCGGATGGTTCAGTCCGTGAGATCAGTTCCGGAAAGCACAGCTTTGAAATCCGGCGATGATGCTACGCTAAATACGTCTTGCATATCTCCATGAAAGAGCTTACCTTTGCATGATAATTATAACTGTTGAATATAAATGACACATTGTCTGAAAAAAATAGGTCTGTTCGTGGTGCTCGCAATGGCATCGCTTTCGATCGCAGCTGCTATAACCGATTTACCTGTCAAAACTGTAAACGGACGGCAGTACCACTATTATGTAGTCCAGCCTCAGGAAACGGTTTATTCTCTATGCCGCCGTTTCGGAATTACACGTGATGAGCTTGTCGCGACAAATCCTTCCGTGGCTGATGGCTTGAAAGCAAACCAGACGCTTCTGTTCCCGGTTGATAATGGCATTAAAAACAAGTCAGTGACTGAAACCGCGACATATATGGTTCAGGGTGGAGATACCGGTTATGGCATCAGCCGCCGTTTCGGTATGTCTGTCGATGAATTCTATAAACTGAATCCTGAAGCCGTGTCCGGATTGAAAGCCGGTCAGTATGTCAAGGTAAAGAGAGCCGCGTCATCCTCTTCTCCTGTCGTTTCAGAGTCTTCAGATAAGAGAAATGAGTCGGGATATACAATCCGACAAGGGGAGACGTTGTATCAGATAGCTGTCCGAAACGGAATTTCGTTGGGCGAGCTGCTTGCTGCTAATCCGGGTCTGAATGCTGATAATTATCAGGCCGGCACTGTGATAAATATTCCGGCATCGACGTCGGAGCGTTCGGCAAAGGCTGTTGCGGTTCCTTCTGGAAAATATGTTGTCAAACAGGGCGATACGTTCTATGGAATTGCTCATGCTCATGGCATGGGAACGGATCAATTGCGTGCGGCGAACCCTAATATCGAGGTTTTGCAGCCCGAGATGGTAATAAATTTGCCACAAGCTTGTAGCGATGGCATGGAGCAGGCAAAAGAGATCCGTCAGGAGGCTGATCCTGTGACGGCTGTCGCTCCGGATGCCCCGACAATTGTTCAACAGGTTAATTCTGATACGTTAGTCATTGCATTGGCTTTGCCATTGAATGCATCTGCAACTGTGCGTGATGCCAGATCTACTAACTCAGTTGAGTTCTATCGCGGATTCGTATTGGCAGTAGACAGCATGAGAAATTATGGTCGCCCACTAAAGATTCTGACATACGATACCGAAGGATCTGAAGATAAGATCCGCCAGATTCTTGCTGATCCGGCGTTGCGTTCGGCCAATGTCATTGTGGCTCCGGATATGCAGAATCAATTGACTGACTTTGCGAAATTTGCGTCATCGAATGGTTCATACCTTCTCAATCTGTTTGTTATCAAGGATGAGCTTTATAAGTCGAATCCTTATATCATGCACTCCAATATTCCGCATGATGCAATGTATCGGAAAGCTATCAAATATTTTCTTGCAACGTTCCCGGATGTCACCCCCGTGTTCTTGAAACGTACCGGTGGAAAGACTGACAAGGTTGAGTATGTTGACCAACTGAAGAAGGCATTGTCGGCATCAGGCAGAAAATATCATGAGATTGAATTCAACGACAAACTTTCGGCTGCAACTCTGTCTAAGTTGCCGGCAGGTGTGAACTATGCGTTCATCCCGGTATCATCGTCGGTAAATGAACTGAACCGGTTGATCTCCGGTATTAACAAATACAAGGAAGAGCGCACCGATGGTGGCTCTGTGGCTCTTTGGGGATATGCCGAATGGCTCACAGCCAGAGGGGAAACACTGGAAAGCCTGCATAAGGCTAACTCATATATTTTCTCCCGGTTCTATTCCGTTGAGAAAGACTTTGACCAGGATAATCTTCAGGATGCCTTCCAGCGTTGGTACGGTGTCCGTATTGTAGATAAGGTACCCCGTCAGGGAACCTATGGTTTCGACACCGGTATGTTCCTGATCAACGCGCTTAATTCCAATAATGGAGATTTCAGCCGGCCATCGGCTCCATACGATGGAATCCAGAATGCGTTCCGTTTCGAGCGTGTACCAGGTGGTGGTCTGATCAACGACGAGATGTTCATGATTAATTTCGGTCCATCAGCATCAACCTTTAAATTCGGCATCTGATTATGATTTCCCGATTGCATTTTCTTGTGCGTATGCTTTCCGTGGCGGCAGTCGCGTTCTTTTCCGTCGCTGAGACCTCGGCGCAGCGTACTTACGAACCCCATTTCGATCTTGGCGGAAAAGCCGGTGTGACATTTTCAAACATGGCTTTTACACCCGGCATAGAGCAGTCCATGAATCAAGGTGTCACCGTGGGGCTTGCTGCACGATATACTGAGGAAAAATTATTTGGTCTGATTGGTGAACTTAAGATTTTCCAAAGCGGCTGGAAGGAAAAATTTGAGGAAACGGATTTTTCCTATTCGAGAACACTGACATATATTCAGCTCCCTATTCTGACACATATATATTTCGGCAGCTCTAAATTCAAGGGATTTGTAAATCTGGGACCATACGTCAGCTATATGATCGGGAGCAGCATATCTTCAAATTTCGATTATGAAAATCCTGCTGCTGTGGAGGGATTCCCCATTGAGAATCGCCATGTCAATCAGATGAGCATGCCGATCAAGAATAAATTCGACTATGGCATTCTTGCCGGTGCCGGAATAGAGTTTATAGTAAAAAAACGCCACTCGTTTATCCTCGAGGGACGCTATTACTATGGACTTGGAAATATCTTCTCGGCTAAGAAAAAAGATGAGTTTTCTGCATCCCGTGGAACGACTATCGAGGTGACACTTGGCTATCTTTTTCGTATAAAGTAATCCTGTACAGATACTTAGGATTCAAATCTCGATTTTACCGGTACATGTCAGTATCCGGAACATCAGGTCGTGCATCAGATCCCATTCTGATTGTCGGCTTCCGATGCCTTTGCTTTTGGTGTCGAATTCCCTGAGTGCAGTCAGAATCTCAATGCTTTTATAGGCATTGTAGTTGCGCATTCCTTTAGTGTAACGTTCAAGCTGTTTAGGCCATTTTATCCCCAGTTCCGACATCAGTGCGTTGGGCGATTTGTCGCGGGCGAACTGACAGACCATAAGGTTGGAGAAATAGCTGAATATGGCGGCTATGGTCAGCACGCCCGGATTTTTCTTGGGATTGCTCCGGAAATAGTTGATTATGCGGAACACTTTTGCTGAATCCTTGGCTGCAATGGCATCTACAAGCTCAAAATTGTTGAAGTCCTTGCTAACACCGACATTGCGCTCAATGCTCTCAGGTGTGATCAAGGCTCCTTTCCCAAGCACTAGAGCCATTTTATTGATCTCGTTATAGAGTTTTGCAACATCAAGGCCTATGAAATCGCGTAGCATTGCTATTCCTTTTGGCTCTATGGTCAGCCCCTTGTCTTTTACGAGCGATGCAATCATCGGGTCGATATTGCGCTCTGTAGGACGTTTGGATTCAAACATCACTCCGCCATTGGCCTTGGCTTTGTCAAGCAGATCCTTACCTTTCGCTTTATCGCCACGGAAACAGATCACAAGGACAGTTGATGGATTTGGATTTTCGGCGTAAATGTGCAATTTGTTGATGAGATCGGCTCTCACAGCCTGAGCTTCCTTTAAGATCACGACTTGACGTTCCGACATCATAGGGAAACGTTTGCATGTTGCCATTACAGTTTCCGGTGTGATTTCAGGAGCATATAGGGCATATAGATTGAAATCTCGTTCATCTTCCGGCACGAGAGCCTCAAAATCTTTCACAAGCTCATCAATGAAATATCCTTCCTCTCCTGAAAGAATATAAATTGGGGCAAGCTGACGTTTCTTGATCGCCAACTTGATCTCTTGGAAAGTCTGGTTATTCGCGCTTGATGCCATGATATTGTTTAAATCGGTTCGTTTGCTGAACAAAAATAATACAAATCATCTTCAATCACAAATTTCTTTTTTGCGTCTGATGTTGTTTCCTGAAAAATATGTTGTAATTTTGATCTGAAAATTTTCCGATGAACTATGTCAGGTGATTTCCCAACTCGTTTCCCTAAATTGAATCTTCCTCCGGCGGATTTGAAGCTGCGGCATATTGAGAATGGCCGCATGGAGGTCTTCGACCGCTGGCGAGGACGGTGGGTCGCCTTGACCCCTGAGGAATGGGTGCGTCAGCATTTTGTGACAATGATGGTTGCGACTAAAGGTTACATGTCGGGGCGCATTGCCAATGAGATTTCCCTTTCGCTCAATTCGATGAGCCGACGTTGCGATACCGTAGTCTACGATGATTCGATGCACCCCGTTATGATAGTGGAATATAAGGCACCCGATGTCAGGATCTCACAAGCCGTATTTGAACAGATAGCGCGCTACAGCATGGTGCTGCGCGCGCCTTATCTTGTTGTCAGCAACGGCCTTGTCCACTATTGTTGCAGAGTGGACTATAAGACCGGCTCGTGTTCGTTCCTTTCTGAATTGCCCGACTATTCGTCGATTGTGTAGTCAACGCATGCGCGTCCGGCTTTGTGACCGGCAATGATTTCCACGGCTGCCAGATGTGCCGGATGAGCTGAATATGCAGCTATATCTGCAAGGGTCTCAGCTTGAGCTATGAGTACAAGATCCCATTGTTCGGCCGGATTTTCGTTGAGACCCACTTCAATGCTTTTGAGTTCTTCGATCTGTTGCGGCAGTGCCAAGAGGGCATCGCGGAATCTCGTGGCAACTTCGCGGCGTATTTCCGGTGAGCCGGCAAACTGGAATGTCACTACATGTTTTACCATATCTTTTTCTTATTGGTTTTATTTTAATACAGACGTTCACGTGCGGCGATGACTTTTTCGTCGGTGATGTAGTCATCGTAGTCCATCATTTTGTCAATGATGCCGCCGGGGGTAAGCTCGATTATTCGGTTGCAGACGGTCTGGATAAATTCGTGGTCGTGCGACGACAACAGGATATTTCCCTTGAAATTTTGCAGGGTGTTGTTGAATGCCTGGATTGATTCAAGGTCGAGATGGTTGGTCGGGGAGTCCAGCACCATTGTGTTGGCATCGCGGAGCATCATACGTGCGATCATACAGCGCATTTTTTCACCACCGGAAAGCACTGATGCTTTCTTGAGAACCTCTTCTCCGGAGAAAAGCATCTTTCCGAGGAATCCCTTCAGATATATCTCGCTCGAGTCATTGCTGAACTGACAGAGCCAGTCAACGAGGTTGAGATCTGTGTTGAAGAATGCCGAGTTGTCGAGTGGCAGATAAGCGGTTGTGATTGTCTGTCCCCAGTCGAAGGAGCCTTCGTCGGCCTTGCGGTTGCCGGTGATAATCTCAAAGAGTGCGGTCATTGCACGTGGATCGCGGCTCAGGAACGCAACTTTGTCGCCTTTTTCTATTTGGAAATTGACATCTTTGAAAAGTAACTCTCCATCAACGCTCGCTGTCAGACCATGTACCTCCAGGATTTTGTTGCCCGGTTCTCGCTGTGGGGTGAAAATAATACCCGGATACCGGCGTGATGAAGGCTGGATCTCTTCCACGTTGAGTTTCTCAAGCATTTTCTTGCGCGAGGTGGTCTGTTTTGATTTTGCTACGTTGGCACTGAATCGCTGGATGAATTCCAACAATTCCTTGCGCTTTTCCTCGGCTTTCTTGTTTTGCTGTTGCTGCTGGCGCAGAGCAAGCTGGCTCGACTCATACCAGAAGCTGTAGTTTCCGGCAAACAGCGACACCTTATTATAGTCAATGTCCAGTGTGTGGGTCGACACGGCATCAAGGAAGTGACGGTCGTGGCTCACAACAAGCACAGTGTTCTCAAAGTTTGAAAGATAGTTTTCAAGCCATGCCACAGTCTCAAGGTCAAGGTCGTTGGTGGGCTCGTCGAGCAGAAGGTTATCGGGATTACCGAATAGGGCTTTGGCCAGAAGGACGCGCACTTTTTCGTTACCGCTGAGGTCTTTCATCAGTTGATAGTGCTTGTCCTCTTTAATACCGAGGCCGCTCAGAAGGGCTGCTGCATCACTTTCTGCATTCCATCCCTCCAGTTCCGCGAAACGCTCTTCAAGCTCCGATGCACGGATGCCATCTGCGTCAGTGAAATCCTCTTTGGCATAGATGGCGTTTTTCTCCTGCATTATATCCCAAAGCACGGTGTGTCCCTGCAAAACGGTGTCCATCACGGTGAAATCGTCAAACTTGAAGTGATCCTGTTCGAGTACACTCATGCGTTCGCCGGGACCTTGTGTCACATTGCCGTGGGTAGGGGAGAGCTGTCCGCTGAGTATGCGCATAAGGGTTGATTTGCCTGCACCGTTCGCTCCGATAATGCCGTAGCAGTTGCCGGGAGTGAATTTCATGTTGACATCCTGAAACAGGACGCGTTTACCAAACTGTATGCCGAGATTGTTAACCGATATCATGTTCTGTTCTTATCTTTTATTGATTTGCGGCTGCAAAGTTACGATTTTTCCGTGTAATATCAAACCTGCTGTTCTTTTGACTTTACATCTGCCGGAGGTCTTCCGGTGGCATTTGCTCGACTTTGTTTGTAGAAAAGATGGAAAAATATATGCTGAAAGTTGCCTGATTTGGATAAAATGTTTAAATTTGCACTCCGAATTGTGAATAATCAAAACGAAAAATTAAGATACGGCAATGAAAAGAACATTTCAACCTTCTAACAGAAAGAGAGTTAACAAGCATGGTTTCCGCGAAAGAATGTCCACAGCTGACGGACGTAAGGTTCTCGCACGTCGTCGCGCTAAAGGTCGCGCTCGTCTCACAGTGAGCTGCTCTATCGCCGGCAAGTAATTAGCCGCATCGCTTTTACATTCTACAATCGGACTGCATTTGCCTTCTTTTGGCTGTTGCAGTCCGATTTGTTTTGCCCGAATGCCAAAAAAACTGATGGAGAAGCCTCTTGAAAGTAGCTTCTCCGTCAGTTTGCGTGTAATCGGATTTAGTGTCAGATCAATTTTCGTATCTCATTGATCACGCGCTCTATCTGATCATCTCTCAGCGATGAGCCGGATGGCAGGCAGAGACCGCGGTCAAAAAGATCCTCCCCGACATTGGAGCCGTAGTACGGGGCATTGGCAAACACCGGTTGCATGTGCATAGGCCGCCATAATAGGCGCGTCTCAATCTTCTGTTCAGCCAGTTTGATGCGCAGCTCATCGGGTGTCATCCTGCACGTCCGGTCAAGCCGGATTGTTGTGAGCCAGAAGTTGGAATTATAATCTGCCGAAGGGTTGTTCTGTACCTCAATGCCACATTTGCCGGATAAAGCCGATTCATAGAGCCCATGGATTTCACGTCGGCGACCAATGCGTTGGTCTATTGTTTCCATCTGGCCGCATCCTATTCCGGCACTGATATTTGAAAGACGATAGTTATAGCCTATCACCTCATGATAATAATATGGTCTGTTCTCTCTGGCCTGGGTGGCAAGAAATTTCACTCTTGCCGCCGCTTCCTTGTCCGGGCAGATCAATGCGCCTCCGCCGGAGGTTGTGATCATTTTATTGCCGTTGAACGAAAGGATGCCATAGTCTCCCCACAGACCGCATTTCCGGCCTTTGTACTCCGAGCCCATGGCTTCGGCAGAGTCTTCAAGCAATGGAATTTCATAGTGATCAGCTATTTCTCGTATCCGCTCAAGCTGTGCCGGCATACCGTAAAGATCCACTATGACTATCGCTTTAGGTTTCCGTCCGGTCTCTTTCATGCGCGATTCGATCGCTTCAACAAGTAGATCCGGCGACATGTTATAGGTTGTCGGTTCGCTGTCCACGAACACGGGCTGTGCTCCTTGATAACAGATCGGATTTGCGCTGGCGGAGAATGTCATGGATTGACAGATAACCTCGTCGCCCTTTCCCACACCAAGCATCACAAGACCAAGATGGATGGCCGCTGTGCCGGCACTCAGAGCCACAACCGGGCGGTCGGTGCCTAAAAATGTCTGTAGGCGTTTTTCGAATTCGTCCACATTTGGGCCCAGTGGCACGAACCAGTCGTCACGGTAGGCTTCTTCGATCCATTTCATCTCGTTGCCGCTTTTGCATGGAAGCGACAGCTTGATCCATTCTTCTTTTTCCATATCGTTTATTTTCCGATGCAGCGGTAACGCAGCCCCTCATCGGCCAGTTCCTCCGCAATATAAATGTTTCGTCCGTCAATCACCAGATCTCCGCGCATGGCTTTGCTGACAACCGCCCACGATGGCATGCGGAATTGTTTCCACTCTGTTAGCAGCGCGAGAGCGTCGGCTTCATTTACGGCATCATACATGTCGCGTGCATATTTCACACTCTCTCCAAGTCGGCGGCGGCATTCATCCATTGCAACCGGATCATAGACAACGACCTCCGCTCCGCAATCAAGCAGTTTCTCAATGACAACGAGCGATGGTGCTTCGCGCATGTCGTCGGTCTCTGGTTTGAACGCCAGCCCCCATAAAGCCACGCGTTTCCCGTTAAGTTCGCCCAATTCATCACGGAGCTTGCTGAAAACAACGCTTTTCTGAGCCTCGTTGACCGCCTCCACAGCCTCTATGATCCGCATCCTATAGCCGTTGTCACGACCGGTTCGGGCAAGAGCCTTCACGTCCTTAGGGAAACAGCTGCCGCCGTAGCCGCATCCTGGATAGAGAAATTTTGTGCCGATACGGGCATCGGAGCCGATACCCTTGCGTACCATGTTGACATCCGCCCCGACGAGCTCGCAGAGATTGGCAATGTCGTTCATGAATGATATTCTGGTGGCAAGCATCGAATTGGCGGCATATTTGGTCATTTCGGCCGATGCTATATCCATGAAGATAACGCGGAAGTTGTTGAGCAGGAACGGGCGATAGAGCCGTTCCATCACTTTCCGTGCGCGCTGGGAATCGGTGCCGATCACAACGCGGTCAGGCGACATAAAGTCTTTTATCGCAGCTCCTTCCTTGAGAAACTCCGGGTTGGATGCCACTTCGAAATCAATTTCGGATCCACGGGCTTTCAGCTCGGCAGATATTTCATCGCTGACAATTCTGGATGTCCCGACTGGAACAGTGCTTTTTGTGACGAATATAGTGTAGCGGTTGATCAGTCTGCCGAACTGACGGGCTACGGATCTGACATATTTCAGATCTGCGCTTCCGTCTTCATCGGGGGGAGTGCCGACCGCGCAGAACACCACTTCAACTTGATCTATGCATTCGGCCAGATCTGTCGTGAAATGCAGCCTTCCGGCGGCTGTGTTGCGTTTCACAAGGTCGTCGAGCCCGGGTTCATATATCGGTATCTTGCCGGAGGTCAGGTTGTTTATCTTGGTTGCATCTACGTCTACACAAGTCACGTCTATGCCTACCTCGGCAAAACATGCTCCGGAAACGAGCCCTACATATCCGGTTCCTACTATCGCTATTTTCATATTCTCTTGATTTCAGTGGCAAAATTAGCTAATTTCGGACACGTTGTTATAATTTAAGCTCCTTTTTTTCGTTATCTTTACATTGAACCGGAATAATAATGCTGTTTAAAAGAGTACTTACGCTGTTTTTGTCGCTCTCGGCCATCTGTGTGGCCGTGGGAGCTAACGTCAATATACGTGGTCGGGTGGTCGACGATACTAATGAACCTGTTGTAGCTGCTTCTGTCAAGGTTGCCGGAACCGCTACCGGAACTACAACCAATACCGAGGGTAACTACAAACTGTCGGTTGCTGCTCGCGACACCCTGGTACTCGTTTTCAGCTGCATTGGCTTTGAGGAAGTGCGTCGTCCGCTGATCGGCGCGTCCGGTGATCTGACAATAAATGTGCGTCTGCGTCAGAAGACAAAGGAGCTTAGCGGTGTGGAAGTGACCGATATACGTCGGCAGACAACAACTATGCAGACTCTTTCATCTGACACCTATCGCACATCGCCCGATGCGACCGGCGGTTCGGTCGAGGCTGTAATTGCCACAATGGCCGGTGTGAGTTCATCCAATGAACTGTCTTCGCAATATTCTGTCCGTGGTGGCACATACGATGAAAACAGTGTCTACATCAATGGCATAGAGGTCTATCGTCCGCAGCTGGTCTCTTCCGGTCAGCAGGAGGGCTTGTCGATCATCAATCCCGATCTTGTCGGGGCTGTAGGGTTCTCAACGGGTGGTTTCCCTGCGGAGTATGCCGATAAGATGTCCTCGGCTCTCGATATCACTTATCGTCAGCCTGAAGCGTTTGAAGGCTCCTTGGCATTGAGTCTCATGGGCGGAAGTCTCGCTCTCGGGCAAAGTTCGGGTAGCTTCTCGCAACTCCATGGCGTCAGGTACAAAAAGAACAATTCCCTGCTAAGCTCAATGGAAACAAAAGGCGAGTACGATCCGTCGTTTTTTGACTATCAGACCAATCTGAATCTCCGTCTCGGCGAAAAATGGCGCATGTCTCTGCTTGGCAACATTGCAGTCAACCGATATAATTTCACCCCTACCAACCGAACCACTACCTTTGGCACGGCCAACGATGCAAAGCAGTTCACGGTCTATTTCGATGGCCATGAGAAAGATCGGTTCGAGACCTTCTTCGGCGCATATACTCTTGGTTATAGCCCCTCTAAATCCACGGATCTGTCATTGATCTTTTCCGGCTTCCTGACCAATGAGCTTGTAACCTATGATATTTCCGGTGAGTATTGGCTCGATCAGGCTGGCGATGGCTCTGTCGGTGGCGAACTTGGTGTTGGCCGTTATCACGAGCATGCCCGGAATCGTCTGAAATCAACTGTGTTTGACATGTCGCTGAAAGGAGAGTCGCGCATTCGCCGTCACACACTCGGTTATGGGTTGACGCTGAAACATGAATCTATCATGGAACGTTCGCGTGAATGGGAACGTCGCGATTCTGCCGGCTATTCGCTGCCGTTCGATCCCGATGCTTTGAAAGTTGTTTATAATCTTGCATCGAGCCACGATATTTCATCCACTCGCTTCAGCGCGTTCATTCAGGATAATTTCCGCTTCAATTCCTCTGCCGGATATTTCAATATCAATGGAGGCATACGTCTTTCCTATTGGTCTTTCAACAAAGAGTTCCTTGTCAGTCCCCGTTTGAGCATCGGCTTTGTCCCCGAACGAAACAATCGCTGGACATTCCGCTTTGCCACCGGTTTGTATTATCAGGCTCCATTTTATAAGGAATTCCGTCTTGAACAGACCGATGATTATGGCAACACCATTGTTGCGCTGAATTCAGATATCAAGTCGCAGCGTAGCTTGCAGTTCATCCTTGGATCGGACTACACTTTCCGCGCCATGGGGCGTCCCTTTAAGTTCTCTGCCGAAGCATACTACAAGGCACTTTCCAACCTCGTTCCCTATGAGATTGACAATTTGAAACTTGTCTATTCCGGAAAAAACGAGTCTGACGGATCTGTGATGGGGCTCGACCTTAAATTGTTCGGGCAGTTTGTCCCCGGAAGCGATTCGTGGATCAGTGCCTCGCTTATGAAAACGGAAGAAAATCTGCGTGGAGTCAAGGTGCCGCGACCCAACGACCGCCGGTATGGGTTCGCGCTCTATTTCACAGACTATTTCCCCAAGATTCCGAAATTGAAATTCTCCCTACGCGGAATCTTCAACGATGGTCTGCCGGCAACTGCGCCACGTTCCACACGTGATAAGGGCTATTTCCGTACTCCAGCCTATAAGCGTGTCGATGTAGGATTGCAATACGGTTTGCTTACGCCGCTCAAAGATGGTGAGAGTCGCGAAGGCTTCCTGCGCCATTTCAAGAGTATATGGCTCGGCTTCGATGTGTTCAACCTCTTCGATATCTCCAACGTCAGCTCCTACTATTGGGTCACCGATGTGAACCGGATCCAGTATGCTGTCCCCAATTACCTGACCCGTCGCCAATTCAACGTCCGCCTCACCATCGACTTCTGATAGACTTTGGATGGTATAATTCTACCAATGCGTGCCGCGTCCGGCTTTGTCATCTCTCGTCGGCATCTTTTCGTTGTAATCCCTTTTCGGGATTAATCGTGCTAAATCCCCCCATCGCGTTTGATCGACTTTAATTTCGCTTTTAATTTTTACCGAATTTTGCAATATTGATTTTTTGTATTAAATTTGTGCCAAACTCGTCAGCTCAGAGGGGCGTAATGGCGAGTGGACATTTGATTTAAAGACGTTTACTTAACGTTTTCTTCTGCGTTCAAACTTCGCAACTTTGATATCCAATCGGAAGAAACGGCAACTGTAGGCGTCCACGGGTGATGTTTTATATTTCCACCTTAAACGTTCGTAATGCGCATTTTGCGTGCTATTGACGTGGTGTTTTGTATATGCATCCTTGACGTGGGCTGACTGAGTTGCTTATCCTGATTGGTAGGCAATGCGAAGGCCTGAACGCGGGATGAGCTGAAAGTACAGACTCCCACGTCTTTTTTATACCCAATTTTGGCCAGTGAGGGGATTCCGTTGGTGCATGATATTTGATTTTATGAGAAAATTTGAAGCACCTATTTTATCTGCAATGACAGATGTGTCGCTTGTCAAAAATTTTGAGAACAAACGTGTTAAGATAATAAGGGATGATGGCTCTGAATTGGAAGGAGTTATTAAGGATTTTTTATGCATAAATAATGGATACATCAAAGATCATAATATTTGCAATATGGTATTTGATGACGGTTTAGATTGTCCTATAGATTTAATAAAGTCAATATGCGTAGTTGAATAATGTAAGTATAATTTTTAATTAAATGTTTTATGGAAAACGAGAATTTAGAGTCAAGAAGATCTTTCTTCAAAAAAGCTGCCAAGGCAACATTACCGATTCTTGGTGCTATGTTGATTTCGTCAACGCCTCTTTTCGCACAAAAATTGGAATCTGAGTCAGGATCTTGTAATTGGGGCTGTCAGAATAGCTGTTCCGGTAGTTGTGGAGGTGCTTGTTCTTATTCATGTCAGAACACATGTCGTGGTGATTGTTCCGGAGGATGTAAAGGAGGATGTGGAGGTGCTTGTTCTTATTCATGTCAGAACACGTGTAAAGGATATTGTACTGGTAGTTCATCATGGTAATTATAATAAGTATATTGTGATTAAAGAGCATCGGAGTATCTGGCAGTCTGGGTTGGCTAAAAACATCACTTTTATTGTCACAAAGGATTGTCAGCTTGCATGTAAATATTGCTATCTCGTTGGAAAAAACGAATCAGAACGTATGTCTTGGCCGGTTGCTAAATCGGCCATAGACTACATTCTGTCAAATGATGATTTGTTTAAGGAAGAGTCTGTTATATGGGATTTCATCGGTGGAGAGCCGTTTCTTGAAATTGATCTGATCGACCGGATCTGCGATTATCTCAAAACTGAGATGTATCGTCGAAATCATCGTTGGTTTAATTCTTATAGATTCAGTTTTTCTACCAATGGCATCAATTACGATTCCCAAAAGGTTCAGGATTTCATTTCAAAAAATAAGGAGCATCTTTCGATAGGAATAACTATTGACGGCACAGAGAAAAAACACGATCTCAACAGGATTTGGAAAGGAGATGGCGAGGAACGAGGCAGCTACAAAGATGTGGTTAGGAATATCCCTCTCTGGCTTAGTCAATTTCCGGTTGGAGGAACGAAAGTGACGATTAGTAGTGCTGATATTCCGTATATTAAGGAAAGTGTGTTGCATCTGTATTCTCTTGGCATTCATGAGGTCAACATCAATGTTGTCTTTGAGGATGTTTGGTCTGAAGGTGATGATTTGAAGTTTGAGAACCAGTTGTTGGAGTTGGCCGATGCTATAATAGATAATGGGTTGTATCAGCACAATGCCTGTTCGTTTTTCTCTGAGCAGATTGGGAAACCACTGGATGCTGCGAATGATAATCAGAACTGGTGTGGTGCCGGGCGTATGCTTGCTATTGATGCTGCTGGAAATTTCTATCCTTGCACTCGCTTTGCGGCATATTCATTACGCTCTAAAAAGCCAATTATTATTGGCAATGTACACGATGGTATAAACTGGAATAAATTGAGACCTTTTCTTTCTCTTGACCGCACTACTCAATCTCCGCAGAAATGCATTGATTGTGAAGTGGCAAGTGGGTGTGCTTGGTGTCAGGGGGAAAACTATGATGCGGCCGAATCGGATACCATTTATCAGAGATCCACAGCAATTTGTAAGATGCATAAAGCTCGCGTCAGGGCCAATAATTATTATTGGAATAAGCTATATCGCAAACTTGAAATAGAAGGGGTTGACAGGAATTCTGAGCAATGTTTTAAGAAGTCGGATAATGTAATCTGTTGATACCATGTTGAAATATATTGTTATTTTGATTGATGACAGTTCTGTGTCTTACTGTCATTGCGATAATCCCAAGGAAAAGAGTCGGTTGATTCCACTTGACACTTTAAAGGATGCTGTGCGTTATGCAATGATGGAAAATCTGGCTATTCAGTTTGTTTGGCCTGATTATGAAATCCCGGAGGAGTATAAAAAAGTCATACGGTCTGTTGATCATGTGAATATCGTACCAGCTGCTCTTACGGAAAATGCTGATATTGTGGTCTATCGTGGCATACCGGAACACGTGGCTGCTGGGGCTGTTGTTGTCTTGCGTCTATCGTTTCAAGAACTGATATATGGTATCCGTGATTTGGTTCCATTGATTAATGTAGCATCAAGGATCAATATTGTCATAAAGGATGTAGAGCATTTCTCTGATCCGGATTTTTCATCCTATGCAACCGCTCTGGATGAAATTGCAGATTATGTAAAGCGTGAGTATGTATCGGGACATCAGATTCAGTTTAATTTGTTGACCGATCGTATTGTGCTCGACGGAATGAATAATTGTAATGCCGGAATTGAGTCGATAACGCTTGCTCCTGATGGCGGCTTTTATGCCTGTCCCGCGTTCTATTATTCCGGTGGTAATCCGGTTGGTAATCTTGACTCGGGTATTGAGCTTGAAAATCATGAACTATATCGTTTGGATCATGCTCCTATATGTCGTGAATGTGATGCGTGGCATTGTCGTCGGTGTGTATGGTTGAATAAACGGTTGACATTGGAGGTGAATACTCCGGGACATGAGCAGTGCGTGATGGCTCATATTGAACGTGAGGCATCCCGGCGATTATTGGCGTCAATTCGGGAGATAGGGGAGTTTTTGCCTGGAAAAGAGATTCAAAAGTTAGATTATATTGATCCATTTGAAATTTTAGTAAAATGAATAAAAAGATAGTTGGAAATGTCTCGGTTGAAGAACGGGACGAGATTAAACGGTTGTTTGAACGGCGTAACGGTCTTAATGAGCTTGCGCGGATTCTTACTGCCGACAATTCGGAACTTTACGAGAAGCTGGTCAAGGATATGGGTGAGACTGGTGCTAAGTTTCAGGATTGGTGGGAACGGATGGCTCGTAAATATCAGTGGGAGACTGTTGAGAACGGCAATTGGGAGATAAATTTTGATTCGTGTGACATTTTTCTTGTTGAACCATGATGTTGTGTTTTATTGGAACTACTGAGCTGCTGCTTATCGGTGGTCTGGCTCTTCTGTTGTTTGGTGGCAAGAAACTGCCCGAAATGATGCGTGGACTCGGGAAGGGTGTCAAGGAGTTCAAGGAGGGAATGAATGAGCCTTCAAATTCCGATAATGTCTCGAATGAAAAGCTCTCCGGTGACATTTGTGTGGATCAAGCGGCTGAACATGAAAAATCTCGCGATGAGTGATAACTCTTCCGATCTGCTCACTTTCGGAGGGCATCTTGATGTCCTCCGGAAATTGCTTATTCGTGTTGTTACTGTTGTTTCAGTATTAAGTGCTGTGGTTTTCATATTTAAGGATTTTACTTTTAAATTACTTCTTGCGCCCGGGCAATGGGACTTTATTACTTATCGCATGATTTCCCATGCTATGGGTTATCTCGGTTTCGACATTGCATTCGGTGAATTTCATGTCAATCTGATCGCTACTGATCTTTCGTCGCAATTTATGACGCATATTGCAACGTCTTTATATCTTGGACTGCTTTTCGCATCGCCGTTCATTGTGTTTGAACTTTATCGGTTCGTTGCTCCTGCGCTGTTGGACAATGAGCGACGTTACTCTGTGCCTATTGTTCTGACAGTTTATCTGTTGTTTGCTATCGGTGTGCTGATGAGCTATTTCATATTGTTCCCTATCTCATTCCGTTTTCTCGGAACGTATTCTGTAGCACCGGATGTAGTCAGCATGATCACTCTCGACAGCTACATATCCACGTTCGTTACGCTGACTCTATTGATGGGATTGGTATTCCAGCTCCCCGTCCTCGCTTATATCCTCGCTCGGCTCGGATTCATCAGATCCGGTTTCATGAAAGCTTACAGGCGGCATGCTCTGATCATCATCCTCTTTTTGGCTGCTGTCATAACTCCCCCCGATGTTATGACGCTTCTTCTGGTTGCCATGCCGCTCTATTTGCTCTACGAAATCAGCATTCATGTTGTCCGCCGCCTTGAAAAATCACTCTAAACTCTCACACTCTATAACACCCCCTCATTCCCGGTTGCAAAGTTACGGCAGGATTTCACTCTTTTTGTGCTTTTCTGCGCTTTTGTGTGAAAAATTTTTGAAAGCTGTTGGTTCGCATGCAAAACGTTGGCTGGTCGCGGAAATTTGCGTAACTTTGCGCTGATATGAAAAATCTACGACTAATTTTTGCCGTGATATTGTGTAGCGCCTTGTCGGTTAACGTATTTGGTGCTAAAAAACCGCAGGTGGCTCCATCCTATGCGTGGCAGCTGCTGCCACCGCTTGGCGTGCACGAACCTGCCGATATTGACACGGCTTTATATAACTACGGACAGCGTTCTGTCCCTTCGGCTCAGTCTATTGCCTATGCTTCAACTGGAAATCTCGGCGCATCGGGTGAGACTATGATCTATTTTGATCGCCAGCCAACGAGTGATTTCTTTTTCCGTGACGCCCTGCGTACATGGCTTCCCATGCAAGGCGACCATCGGTTCTACAACACTCGCATCCCAATGACGTTGGTGAGCTACAACACCGGTGGTGGACGTGAGAACAAGCAGGATCGACTTCAGGCTGTGTTTTCCGGCAATGTCAATGAAAAATTGCAGTTCGGCGCAAATCTCGATTACCTGTATTCAAAAGGATCCTACAACTATCAGGCCGTTAAAAACATGATGTGGGGACTATCGAGTTCATATATTGGCGACCGTTATGAATATCAGGCGTTTTTCAACCACTATAATGGCCTTAATCAGGACAATGGCGGAATAACGGACGATCTTTACATCACTGATCCTGCCCAGCTCCAAGGCGGTCAGACTTCGATCGATGCTAAGACTATCCCGACACGCCTCACCGCTGCTCGTACCCGGTTGAAAGGCCAGGAGTTTTATATGAACCATCGCTACAAGCTTGGCTTCTGGCGTATTACGCCTCCTAATGATACTATTCCGGGCGATACGGTCGAACATCGTTATTATGTGCCGGTCACTTCTTTTATCTGGACTTTCGATTACAACGACGGTCATCATACGTTCTTCAACGGCTCTCCAACTGAAGCTGCTGATTTTTGGCAGAATAGCTATCTGACAAACGGCCCCTCTGTCGATCCCACGAGCTATTGGTCATTGCGTAACACCGTTGGCGTTGCTCTGCTTGAAGGTTTCAACAAATATGCAAAAGCCGGACTTTCTGCCTATATGACTCATGAGATACGCCGCTACACTCAAGGTCCTGATACGATTGCAATCAATGGAGAGGGGCGTCCGGAGACTCTTACCCCATATCCCTATGACCAGCGTGTAGCTTCAAAAGCTACTGAAAATCTGCTGTGGGTAGGTGCGCAGCTCACAAAGCAGCAGGGATCTTTGTTGCGCTATGAGGCCACAGCGCGTCTGGGTGTTGTCGGTGCGGCGGCAGGAGAGGTGCATGTCGATGGCCGTGCTTCCGCCAGATTCCGTTTGCTTGGCGACTCGGTGCGTGTGACAGCTTACGGCCTTTTTGCGAATGAAGCTGCGCCTTATCTGCTAAAGAATTATGTCTCTAACTATTTCATCTGGCATAACGATTTTGGAAAGACGCGTCGGTTGCGTTTTGGAGGTGAGTTGGAAATCCCTCAGACATCAACCCTGATTAATGTTGGCGTAGAAAACATTCAGAATAAGATCTATTTCAATGACCAGTCGCTTCCTGTCCAGCACGGCGGTAGCGTTCAGGTACTCAGCGCTTCGTTGCAGCAGAATTTCCGGGTCGGAATTCTGAACTGGCGGAACAAGGTGACATTCCAGACATCGTCGGATCAGTCGGTCATCCCGTTGCCTAAGTTGGCCATATACTCGAATCTATTCCTGCGATTCCGTGTGGCAAAGGTTCTGTATGTTGATTTCGGTCTTGATTGCGACTACTATACAAAGTACTATGCACCTAATTATCAGCCGGCAACAATGACGTTCTGCAATCAGCAGGAGATAAAAGTTGGCAATTATCCGTTTATCAATGTCTATGCCAATATGAAGTTGAAACGGGCGCGGTTCTATATCATGATGTCGCATGTGAATCAGGGCATGACAGGAGATAACTATTTTGCAATGCCCCATTATCCTATGAATCCGCGTCGTTTCCAGATGGGTGTTTCCGTGGATTTCGCAAATTGATCTGCCATGACTCCGCTTGATCGAAAAAGTTGGCGCGTTCTGGCTCTCCTTGTGCTGCTGTTGCTTGGTGTGATCATTCTCATGTCGATGCTTCGTGGCTGTTCTTCGTCTGAGATCATTTCTTCTGATGGGGGAACGGGTAAATCCGGCGGCGACACTATTGATGTCGCTATTGACTATTCGCCCATGTCGCTCTACACCTATGGCGACACTCTCGGTGGACTGAGCCATGATATTATGGTACAAGTGGCTCGGATTGCAGGTTTTCCGGTAAAATTCCATCCTGTAACATCGCTTGACCGGGCTTTGCGCGATCTTAACGACGGCCTTGTTGACGTTGTGGTGGCCGATCTCCCTGTCACCACTGATTTTCAACGGATGTATCGTTTTACCGAACCGGTTTATCTTGACAGGCAGGTGCTTCTCCAACACCGTGACACATCTTCCCTCGGGGCTGTCGATGCTGAACCGGTGAAGTCGGTGCTGGATCTTGCCGGCCGTCGTGTGTGGGTTGTGGCTAATTCACCTGCCGAAACACGGTTGCACAACCTGTCGGCTGAGATCGGTGACACCATCTACATTGAACACGATGAGCAATATGGAGCTGAATTATTGGCTCTGTTGACATCGATAGGAGAAATACAGCTTTGCGTGGTCAACGAACAGGTGGCAAAAGCAATGGCAAAGGATTCTCCGACACTGGATGTGATGACCAATGTGTCGTTTACTCAGTTTCAGGCTTGGGCCATGCGCCGCGATGCTGCTGAACTTGCCGAAAAGATTGACACCGCTATTGTTCGCTTCAAGGCAACGTCGGATTATGAGACCCTTCTTTCTCGCTATCTGAAGTGAGATTTGTCCAATTGATTTAGGATCTCTACGAAAAAAAGTCACCCGGACCGATCGGTCCGGGTGACTGAGTATATGATTCTTTCTGTTTGGTTTATCAGAGAAGGCTTACAGAACGGCGGATAAATGCGTTCAAGTCTGCACCGCGAAGAAGTCCGTTGGCAAGCAGTGCGAGATCTATCACCTGTTTTACCAAAGGCTGTGAACCGGCATATTCTTTCGACAGTTTGTTCTGCTCTGTGCGCAGATGGGTTGCTGTCTCGTCGTGCTGTTTGATCTGGTTCTGCTGTTCTTCGTCAGGTTTGCCATCTTTTGCTTCATTGCGGATAGCTTCTGACTTTGAGTTGTTTTCAGCAATCTGGTCGAACAGGGGCTGTAGCTGTGGCATAAGGGTTGCATCAGCATCAGCAAGAATACGTTTGATCACCGGACTTTCTGTGTTGACAATGAGATTGTAGCTGTCGGGCAGTTCGCCATAGAAGCTCATGCCGGGTTGCATTGCAGCCATATCTTTCATTCGGCGCATGTATTCGTTCTGTGTGATCAGAATCGGGTTTGCCTCGGCGGAGAGAGCCTCGAACGATACAAGGAACTCTGCTTTCTCAACTGCCGGAACCTGGGAGCGGAACATCTCAGTCAGCATATCACGCTGCTGTGATGTCAGATCGGCCTGACGCTTATCGGATTTAGGTATGAGGTTGTCGACAACATCCGAGTCAACACGGACAAAACGTGATTTCTCGATCTTTGATTCAAGCATGCCGATGAAATGGCTGTCAAGCTGTCCGTCCATAACGAGAACGTTATATCCCTTCTCGGTGGCATCGTTGATGTAAGTGTACTGAGCCACAGGATCAGTCGTGTAGAGGTAGACAACGTCACCATCTTTGTCGGTCTGGCTGCCTTCGATCAGTGTGCGGTATTCTTCGAGAGTGTAATATTTGCCTTCGGTGTCTTTAACAAGATCGAATTTCATTGCTGCGTCGCAGAATTTCTGATCTGTCAGCATGCCATAGGTGATGAAGATCTTGATATCGTCCCATTTCTTTTCAAAGTCAGCGCGGTCAGCTTTGAATATTTCTTCAAGGCGTGATGCCACTTTTTTGGTGATATAACCGGAGATCTTTTTGACGGCGGTATCTGACTGAAGATAGCTTCTCGAAACGTTCAGAGGAATGTCGGGAGAATCAATCACACCCTGGAGAAGCATCATGAACTCGGGAACTACACCTTCAACAGAGTCTGTTACAAAGACCTGGTTGCAATACAGTTGGATGCGGTTCTTGGTGATCTCGAAATTATTCTTGATCTTGGGGAAGAATAAAATGCCGGTCAAGTTGAACGGATAGTCAACGTTCAGATGGATCCAGAACAATGGATCTTCCTGTCCGGGATATAGCTCATGATAGAATTTGCGGTAGTCATCATCTGTCAGTTCGCTGGGCTTGCGTGTCCATAGCGGTTCGGTAGCGTTGACCACTTTATCACGGTCGGTATCCACCATCTTGCCGTCTTGCCATTCCTGCTCTTTACCGGAGATTACCGGAACGGGGAGGAAACGGCAGTATTTTTTCAGAAGGAGGTCTACCTCGGCTTGTTCAAGGAATTTCTTATTCTCATCGTCAATGTAGAGGATGATATCGGTTCCGCGGTCTGATTTCTCAATCTTCTCCATGGTGTATTCAGGAGAGCCGTCGCATTCCCAGCGAACAGCTTCTGAACCTTCTTTGTAGCTTAGTGAGCGGATTTCAACCTTCTTGGCAACCATGAAAGCAGAATAGAAACCAAGTCCGAAGTGTCCGATGATAGCATTGGCGTTGTCCTTATATTTCTCAAGGAATTCCTCGGCCCCCGAGAACGCTATCTGATTGATGTATTTATCCACGTCTTCAGCGGTCATGCCTATACCTCGGTCGCTGACAGTCAGTGTGCCGGCTTCTTTGTCAATGCTGACGCGTACATTCATTTCGCCGAGCTCTCCTTTGAATTCTCCGAAAGAGGATAGGGTCTTTAGTTTCTGTGTGGCGTCAATAGCGTTGGAGACCAGTTCGCGAAGGAAAATCTCGTGATCGCTGTAAAGAAATTTTTTGATTACGGGGAAGATATTGTCGGTTGTTACCCCGATTTTACCAGTTTGTGCTGTCATATGTTTTTGTTTTTTGAAATTTCTAACTGAAAAACAATTCAGCAAAAAAAATGCCACACTCGAAGTATGGCATTTTATGTGAAATTTTGTCAATAGGAACTGACAAAATGGCTATTCTGTCACTACATTGGTGACGATCTCTTTCTTTTCCGGATCAAGGTCAACGTTGATTGTGCTGTCCTGAGGAATGTCGCCATTTATGATCAGCTCGGCAAGATTGTCCTCCAGATATTTCTGGATCGCTCGCTTGAGAGGTCGTGCGCCATATTGTGCATCGTAGCCGCGTTCGGCGATGAATGTTTTCGCTTCCTCGCTGATATTGAGCTTATACCCAAGATCTGTCAGCCGTTTATAGAATCCCGATAGCTCTATATCGATGATCTTGAATATAGCCTCTTTGTCGAGAGAGTCAAACATGATTATATCGTCAATTCGGTTCAGAAACTCAGGGGCAAAGGCTTTTTGAAGTGCTTTCTGAAGCACACCATGGGTATAGCTCTTGTCGTTTGCCGACGGAGTGGTGAAACCGACACCGGTGCCAAAGTCTTTAAGCTGTCGGGTTCCTATGTTGGATGTCATGATTATGATCGTGTTTTTGAAATCCACACGTCGTCCGAGGCTGTCGGTCAATCGTCCTTCATCCATCACCTGTAGAAGCAGGTTGAAGACATCCGGGTGTGCCTTTTCTATCTCGTCCAGCAGGACAACCGAGTAGGGGTGACGGCGCACCTTTTCAGTCAATTGTCCTCCTTCCTCATATCCTACATATCCGGGAGGCGCACCGACGAGTCGGCTCACGGTGAATTTTTCCATATATTCGCTCATGTCAATACGGATCAGGGTGTCGGCAGAGTCAAAAAGATACTCGGCAAGTTTTTTCGCAAGATGGGTCTTGCCGACACCGGTCGGGCCGAGGAACATGAATGTGCCGATTGGCTTGTTCGGATCTTTTAGGCCTATCCTGTTGCGCTGTATGGCCTTGACGATCTTCTCTATGGCTTTGTCCTGGCCTATGATCTCGCTTTGCAGCCGTGGAGTCATCTCTCTCAAACGTCGACCCTCGGCTTGCGCTATGCGCTGTACCGGAACTCCGGTCATCATCGCTACAACTTCAGCCACCTTCTCGTCATCAACCGTCTGTCGGTTGGCTTCAAGTTCCTTCTCCCAGTTCTTGTTCGCTATTTCAAGTTCACGTTTCAGATCCTGCTCTTTGTCACGGAAACGGGCAGCCTTTTCAAAATCTTGATTCTGTGCGGCATTGAGCTTGCTGACGGAAGCTTCCTCGATCTCTCGTTCCAGTGTTTCAATTTCTGCCGGAACGGATATGTTGGTTATGTGGGCACGGGATCCGGCCTCATCCATAGCGTCGATAGCCTTGTCGGGGAAGTTGCGGTCGGTCATGTAGCGTTCTGTCAGTTTGACGCACGCCTGTAGCGCTTCCGGTGTATAGGTGACATTATGATGGTTTTCATATTTATCCTTGATGTTGTTTAGGATGGTCAGCGTTTCTTCTTCGGATGTGGGTTCAACCATCACTTTTTGGAAGCGTCGTTCCAACGCACCATCTTTTTCAATGTTGGTGCGGTATTCGTCAAGGGTTGTCGCTCCGATGCACTGGATCTCTCCACGGGCAAGTGCCGGCTTGAGCATGTTGGCTGCATCCATTGAGCCGGCTGCGTTTCCGGCACCGACAATAGTGTGGATCTCATCTATAAAGAGGATCACATCACGGTTCCCGGCAAGTTCGTTGAGGATAGCTTTGATACGCTCTTCGAATTGGCCACGGTATTTGGTGCCGGCAACGATCGAAGCCATATCGAGCGATACCACGCGCTTGTTGAACAGGACTCGCGACACTTTTCTCTGGACAATGCGCAGGGCGAGCCCCTCGACGATGGCAGACTTTCCAACTCCGGGCTCTCCGATCAGAATAGGGTTGTTTTTCTTACGTCGGCTCAGGATCTGCGCGAGACGTTCAATCTCAACCTCGCGGCCGACAACCGGATCAAGGCGGTTTTCTTCAGCGGCACGTGTCATGTCGTGGCCGAACTTGTCGAGTGTAGGGGTGTCTGCACCTCTGCGCACGCCGGATCCAGCCTTTGATGCGCTCTGCTGCCGTTCGTTTCCGGATGTCTCAGGGGTTCCTTTTGATGACGGCGGAGTGTCCATTTCGTCATCGTCCTCCTCGGTGAAATCGCTACCCATGGAGGGCTTGGCGGAGTCATTGCCGGCAAGCCATTGGGATAGGGATTCATAGTTGATCTCGTTGTCTGAAAAAGGTTTGATGAATTTCATTGTCAATACGTCTGGGGTGTGGAATATTGAAAGCAGAAGATGCTCTATACCGGCTTCCATTTTCTTCTGTTTTCTTGCTTCAAGAACACTCAGCGTGATCACTCTCTGTGTCAGGTCACTGACGCGGATCTGATCTTCTGTTATCATCTCCGTGTTGTCGGCCCCAACATGGAGCAGGTGATCGTTGAGTATGGATGTCAGGTCATGAATGGCAGGGAAACGTCGGGACAAGGATTCCGTGAATGTCTGGTCGCCCTTTGTCAGAATGGCGAAGAGAACATGCTCCGGACCGATCACCGGCGTATTGTATCGCGTCGCGATCGACGGACACGTGGCCAGCAATTCCTGTACTTCTTTAGATATGCGTGAAAAAATCATTCGTATGCTTTTGGTTTACGGAAATGTAAAGTTAGCAATAATTGTGCCAAAACTATATTAAAAACGATTATTAAATCAAAAAAGATAAATCGAAAGTGAAAAAAGATAAAACTTGGCTTCAAAAGGCGTGAGAATTGGTAAAAAATCGCTATCTTTGCTTGATGTTTTCCGTGGATGGAACGGCGTGGTTGCTTATGCTGTCCGGCAGCTGAAAACGAATAAGAATGAATAACCAAATTAAAGATAATACAGCAAAATTGTCATGTTGGAAGAAGATCGTATATTGAAGATCAATATTGAAAACGAAATGAAGTCGGCATATATCGACTATTCTATGTCGGTTATCGTGTCGCGTGCGTTGCCTGATGTCCGTGACGGACTGAAGCCCGTGCACCGAAGAGTACTCTTCGGAATGAACGAGATGGGCAACACCTCAGATCATCCTCATAAGAAATCGGCCAACTGTGTCGGTGAGGTGATGGGTAAGTATCACCCCCACGGCGACTCATCTATCTATGGAACAGTTGTACGTCTTGCTCAGGACTGGGCGCTGCGTTACACCCTCGTTGACGGGCACGGAAACTTCGGCTCTGTCGATGGTGACGGAGCTGCGGCTATGCGTTACACTGAGGTGCGTCTCCAGAAGCTTGGTGAGGAAATGCTTAGTGATATTGATAGTGATACGGTCGATTTTCAACCTAACTATGATAACTCCCGTCGTGAACCGGTTGTCCTTCCGACACGATTCCCGAATCTGCTTGTAAACGGTGCTTCCGGTATTGCGGTCGGTATGGCCACAAATATTCCGCCACATAACTTGACGGAAGCGATCAATGCCTGCGTTGCGCTGATCGATAACCGTGATCTGACCGTGGCTGACCTGATGCAGCACATCAAGGCTCCCGATTTCCCAACCGGAGGTACTATCTATGGTTACAATGGTGTGCGCGATGCTTTTGAAACCGGTCGTGGTCGCATACTGATCCGCGCCAAAGCTGAGATCGTGACGGAACACAATCACGATAATATAATTGTCACTGAGATCCCGTACAATGTGAACAAGGCTCTCCTTATTTCATATATTGCCGACCTTGTGACTGAGAAGAAACTTGATGGTATCGCCGATATCAACGACGAAAGTAACTACAAGGGTATGCGTATTGTCATCAAGCTCAAAAGCGATGCTAATGCCAATGTGGTGTTGAATAAACTCTACAAGATGACCCAGATGCAGGCTTCGTTCAGCGTCAACAATGTGGCACTTGTGAATGGTCGTCCGAAAACTCTCAATCTGAAAGAGATGCTGGAGGCGTTCATCGACCATCGTCATGAAGTGGTTACACGCCGAACCAAGTTTGAGTTGCGTAAGGCTCAGGAACGTGCCCATATCCTCGAAGGTCTGATCATTGCCTCGCAGAATATTGATGAGGTTATCCATATTATCCGTTCTTCTGCTTCTACGGAAGAAGCCCGTCAGAGGTTGACAGAACGCTTTAATCTGACCGATGCACAGACAGCAGCTATCGTTGAAATGCGACTCAAGCAGCTCACCGGTCTGGAACAGGATAAACTCCGTGCTAACTACGAAGAACTCATGGCTGAGATCGCACGTCTGGAAGAGATTCTCTCAAATCCGGTTGTGTGCTGGAATCTGATCAAGTCTGAGTTGGAAGAGGTTCGTGATAAATATGGTGATGAACGTCGTACTGATATCGATTATACAGCCGGCGATTTCAACGCTGAGGATTTCTATGCAGATGATGATATGATCATCACCATTTCCCACATGGGATATATCAAGCGCACGGCGCTTTCTGAGTTCCGCACTCAGAACCGCGGCGGAGTGGGCGCTAAGGGTAGCGATACCCGTGATGAGGACTTCATCGAATATATCTATCCGGCATCAATGCACTCCCATATTCTGTTCTTCACTGAAAAGGGGCGTTGCTACTGGTTGAAGGTCTACGAGTTGCCTGAGGGAGCCAAGAATACCAAGGGTCGTGCCATCCAGAATCTGCTTAATATTGAACCGGATGATGCGGTTAATGCGGTTATCTGTGTGAAAGGTCTTGCCGACAAGGAATTCGTGACATCTCATAACCTTGTGTTCTGCACAAAGAATGGTGTGATCAAGAAAACGAGCCTTGAGGCCTACTCTCGTCCTCGTGCAAATGGTGTCAACGCTATCATTATCCGTGATGACGATAAGTTGATCGATGTAGCTCTCACTGACGGCAACTCTGAGATTGTAATGGCTAACCGCAATGGTCGCGCCATTCGTTTCCATGAAAGTAAAGTCCGCGAGATGGGCCGTATGTCGACAGGTGTTCGCGGCATGACTCTTGATGGTGGCGATGATGCTGTTGTCGGTATGATATGCATGGAGCCTGAAACTGAAAACACCGTGATGGTTATCTCTGAAAACGGCTTTGGCAAACGCTCTGTCCTTGATGACTATCGCATCACTAACCGTGGTGCCAAGGGTGTCAAGACGATGAATATCACGGATAAGACTGGTCGTCTGGTGGCTATCAAGAGTGTCAATGATGATAATGATCTTGTCATCATCAACAAGAGCGGAATCACACTCCGAATGAAGGTGGCTGACGTCAGAGTGCAGGGTCGCGCTACGCAAGGTGTCCGTGTGATAAACCTTGAGAAGCGTAACGATGTTATAGCTTCAGTATGCTGTGTGAACTCGGATAATGAGGAAGCCATAGAGCATGAAATTGAAGAAAATGCTTCAGATCGCCCGATAGATGCCATCCCGCTTGAAGATGCTTCGCTTGATGCAGAGCAGGATTCTTACACAGAATCAGATCTCCAGGACGATGATTTTGAAAACGAACAATAATCTTACCTTAATAAATTAAACAAATCCCCTTATGAAAAAAGTCAGCTTAATCGGACTCGGTCTTTTCACCGCTTTCGCAGCTGTGGCTCAGACCTCCGTTGTCAAGGATGTTGAGCATGAACTAAAGTCGGGAAATCCTGACTATGCAAAAGCTCTTCAGTCAATCAAACCGGCGTTGACAAATGCCGAGACTGCAAATACCATGATGCCATGGTATCTCGCCGGTAAGGCAGGTTTCGGTCTGTTTGATAATGCATATAAGCAGGAGATGGTCGGACAGACTCTAAGCGCAGATCAGAAGAAACAGGCCGGCGTGGCTTATGTAGATGGCTATGACTATTATCTGAAAGCTCTTCAACTCGACAGCATTCCTGATGAAAAAGGAAAGATCAAACCCAAGAAGAGTAAAGAGATACTCAAAACTATAAACGGCGGTTATCCCTATCTCCGTACTGCAGCAATCTTCCTGATGCAGGCTAACGACTTCGATGATGCTTATAATGCATGGGAACTGTATGTTTCTCTGCCCACCAATCCTTTGCTCGGCAAGGAAGCTCCTGCGCAGCTCGCTGATACACTTCTTGGTGAATCAATGTTCTATCAGGCCAACTGTATGCTTGCAAGCGATCAGATCCAGCAGGATAAAGCTAAGGTTGAGAAAGCTATAAAGAAACTGAATAAGGTTCTTGAGACCGGATATCAGAATCCTGATGTGTACACATACGGCATCATTGCTTCAAATCGTCTTGAGGATAAGGCAATGAAGACCAAATTCGCTCAGGAAGGATATAACAAATATGGAACCGCAGATATCTCTTTCATCGGTGAGTTGATCAATAATAAACTCGATAGCGAGGATTATCCCGGTGCAATCCAGTTTGTAGACGAAGCAATTGCATCTACCTCCCCTGATAATTCTGAACTTCTTGCACAACTTTACACCATCAAGGGTATTATTGATTTCCGTAGTGAAGATTTCAATGCCGCTCAGGGTGTGCTTGCAAAGGCTTTGGAATATAATCCTAACTATGGTGATGCCAATTTCTATCTCGCACAGGCTATTCTTCAGACCGTAGATAAGGCTCAGCTTGAAAATGTAAATTCCAACATACTTGATTATAAGGACGACATGCTGAAGGCAGCCGATCTGCTGAAGAAGGCTTACGACATTGATGATGTCAAATATTCTTCTGTTCCCGACAACTTGTATCGTATCTATTATAACCTGGGTGCTGATTTCGTTGACGAGTCCAAATACTGGGAATCGCTCCGTTGATCAACGATATAACGATTTTTTATTTGTGAAGAGCCATGGCCGGAACGCCATGGCTCTTTGAGTTACATGGCTTTTTGTGCAGATATGTTAAAATATTAAAATTTTCACATCCATATTGCGATTGCTATTGTTATGAATATAAAACAGATCAATAACTTAAAAACATATATCGTCATGAAATTCTTAATCGTTTTAGCATTTATTTTTGCTCTTATTGCCATTGGTTGTTTAGTAGCAACATTGTTTGTAACCGGAAATGGCGTGATTCTTCCCTCGATTGGCGCAGGATTATCATTGGTTGCATTTATACTTGTATTTGTCGGATACGTATCCAAGACAAACCGTCAACGCTGATTGCTCTTTATCTATAACTGAATATCGCGCCGTGGATCATGATCTGATTCACGGCGCGGCTTTTATCTTTTGAAATTTTTTGCGTATTTTTGTGGAAAACTTCAACGATGGATACAACTATAAAGGAATTTGACTCTGCGCTTGCTGCATGTCGAGATATATTTGTTAAGAAATTGTCGGATTACGGGGCTTCATGGCGTATAATGCGTCCCTGTTCCATCACCGATCAGATCTATATCAAGGCAAAACGCATAAGGTCTTTGGAGACTAAAGGGACAGCGATGGTTTCGGAGGGTATACTTCCTGAATTCATAGCCATAGTCAATTATGGAATAATCGGCGTGATTCAGCTCAAAGAAGGATTTGTTGATCAGGTCGATATCTCAAATGATAAAGCATTGGAATTGTATGATCGCTATGTGGCCGAAGCAAGGGAGCTTATGATAGCCAAAAATCATGATTATGACGAGGCATGGCGGTCTATGCGCATTAATTCCTATACTGATTTTATACTTGCAAAGATTCAGCGCACCAAGCAGATTGAGGATCATGATGGTGCTACAATCATATCGGAAGGTATTGATGCCAATTATCTCGATATGGTCAATTACGCTGTTTTTGGCATAATAAAACTATCGGAATGATTTCATCTCTCAGATTGACTCCGGGGAAAAAGACCAAAACCGGAATAGTCTGGTTGCTTCGATTGCTGGTCGGGGCAACGTTTGTCATGTCCGGACTCACAAAGTGTATTGATCTTTGGGGCGTAGTTTACAAGATTGAGGAATATTTCATTGTCTGGTCAATAGATCTGCCTCTTTCACTGTATGTGATGACGGCATTGGCGCTTTCTGTTTCCGAGTTTTTGCTCGGATTGATGCTTTTGATCGGGTCGTACCGGCGTAGTGTCCCATGGCTGTTGCTCCTGATGATGGCATTCATGTTGCCATTGTCGTTCTATATCTTCATTGCCAATCCCGTGGCCGATTGCGGTTGCTTCGGTGACTTTCTTATTATATCAAATGGTGCCACATTCTTGAAGAATATATTCCTGACAGTGGCGATCGTGCTGTTGATTATGTGGAACCGCCAGGTGGCATGTCTGTTCAACCCTTATATACAGTGGGTGCCGGCTGTTGCTGCGGCTGTCTATATTCTGGCAGTCGGGATGTTCGGTTATAATATTCAACCTCTTGTTGATTTCCGTTCATTCCCGGTAGGGACGCGTCTTGCTGTCTCGGATGTTGATATGGATGATTCCGAAGATGCCGGGTCTGAACCTCAGTTTGAATTCATATATGAGAAGGATGGGCATCAGGCCTCGTTCGGAGAATCGGATTTGCCGGATTCCACATGGACTTTTGTCGATCGCAAACTTGTGGCCGGTTCTGTTGATGAAAGGACTGAGCTGGTTGTTTATGATGGAGATTCTGAAGTGACAGAAGATGTCATAATGGCTGATGAACCGCAACTGCTTATCGTTATCCCTGATCGTAGACGTGTCAATATTTCATATACCTATGCGATAAATGAACTCCAGCATTGCATGGATTCCATCGGGGGCTCCATGATAGAGATCGCCGCAATGCCGGAGTCGGAGATTAATGGTTGGCGCGATCTTTCCATGGCCACATATCCCATCTACCGGGCGGAGCCGACTGTCTTGAAAGAGTTGGCCCGTGGCGTTGTCGCCGCTGTCTATGTTGAGGATGGTAAAATTATGTGGAAAAGGTCGTTGCCCTCGATAGATGTGGACCGGATAGCCATGTCGGAAAATCAGCAAGAGCTATTGCGTAACTTGTCTTTTTCCGGAGGCCATCTGCTTGCCGTGGCATCATTGATTCTGTTTGCATTCTATTGTCTGGTGTATATGCTGGAGAAAAGTCGTTATCTCGCAGTGTGGATGTCAAAAATGAGGCCGAATGCTCGGCAATCAGAAAAAAAATAGGTATTTTTGCACTGACAAATCAACGTTTAAATTTTTAACGCTTAATATATCATAGAAATGAGAAAAAACATTGTTGCAGGTAACTGGAAAATGAACACCACATTGCCTGAAGGTCTGAAGCTTGCAAAAGACGTGAATGAGGCTCTTAAGAATGTGACACCCAAGTGTGATGTCATTATCGCAGTTCCTTTCACTCATCTTGCTTCGATCAATGAAATCATTGACAAGAACAAGCTTGGTCTTGGTGCTGAAAACTGTGCGGATCATCGTTCCGGCGCATATACCGGCGAGGTTTCTGCTCCGATGGTTGCTTCTACCGGTGCAAACTATGTGATCCTTGGCCACAGCGAACGTCGTCAGTACTATGGCGAGACCTCTGAGATTCTTAAGGAAAAGGTGGCTCTTGCTCTTGAAAACAATCTGACTCCGATTTTCTGCATTGGTGAGGTTCTTGAGGAACGCGAGAACGGTACATTCTTCGACGTTGTTAAGTCGCAGATCGTTGACGCTCTTTTCGGCCTTTCAGCTGAAGATTTCTCAAAACTGATTCTGGCTTACGAACCCGTATGGGCTATCGGTACCGGCAAAACCGCAACTGATGATCAGGCTGAAGAAATGCACGCATTTATCCGTGGTGTCATTGCCGACAAATATGGTAAAGAAGTTGCTGAAAACACTTCGATCCTCTATGGCGGAAGCTGCAAGCCCAGCAATGCTAAAGCACTTTTTGCAAAACCCAATGTTGATGGCGGTCTGATTGGCGGCGCATCTCTGGACGCTGAGTCGTTCATGGGTATTGTAACTGCTTTCGAGTAATTATCTGTTACGGATCCGGCTCCTACAATAGGAAATACGGATCCGTTAATATTGCCGACGATATTTTTAGGCTACAAGAATATATTTTTGTATTTTTGTAGCCTAAATTTTACCCTGAACCGGATAAAACAACGTATATATGAATTTAAGAACGCAACTGTGGGCAGTACTTCCGTCGATGCTCTGTGTGGCATTGCAATCGGGTGCTCAGACTCCTGACAATAGTGTGCAGCCGTCAATTGTCGATCATATCGAGCAGAGTGGTTTTCACGAACTGGTTATTCCGGATGATGTCAGGCTTCTACTCCTGCCTTCTGCCAATGCTTCGCAGCAGTCAAACGATCGCCGTTCAACTATGCGCACATATTGGCGCGTCCAGGTGTTCAGTGACAGCAAGGGGGAAAAATCGCATCAGGAAGGACAGCAGAAGCGTAGTGCTGTCGCGCGTCGCTTTCCTGAATATCCGATAGAGCTGAAATGGGATTCGCCATATTGGCAACTGCGCGTTGGTAAATTCGTGAATCGGGAAGAGGCGGAATCAGCTGCTGAAAAGATTAAGAAAGCATTCCCGTCATATTCAAGAGAAGTACACGTTGTCCGACAGCGCATGAGGGAGGGTGATTGATGCTCCTTGCTCCGGGCTTCGTATTTCATTTTTTTAATTACTTCCAATTTAGAATCAGATGGCAAATAGCACTGCCGACTCAGATAAAATTATTAAAGAAATAGCATCCCACTATGAAGCGATTATCCGGCTGATCGGTGAGGATGTAGAACGCGAGGGGTTGAAGGATACACCTATGCGTGCGGCAAAGGCTTTATACTACGTGACCCGTGGCTATCGTCAGGATGTGGATTCTGTAATCCATAATGCTATGTTTGAAGCTCCGGGTAATGATATGGTCATAGTGAGGGATATAGAGTTCTATTCGCTTTGCGAGCATCATATCCTGCCATTTTTTGGCACGGTAAGCGTTGGCTATATTCCGGGGGCGAAGATCGTAGGGCTTAGCAAGATTGCGCGTATTGTTGATTTGTTTGCCCGACGTTTGCAAGTTCAGGAGCGTTTCGCAGAGCAATTATGTGATACGCTATATGAGAAACTGGGTGCGCAGGGTGTCATAGTGTCGTGCCGTGCTCGGCATCTGTGTATGCAAATGAGGGGAGTAGAGAAACAGTCGTCGACAACGGTGACATTGGCCACAAGAGGGTCATTCTCCGGATCTGCTGATTTGCGGCGTGAGTTTCTTGAAGCAATACGATAAAACAAATTCTAATAAGATAACACGAAGCAGTCAATCCTGTCAGGGTTGACTGCTTTGTTGATTATATGAGTTGTTAGTCGTCGTGATGATGTTTCTTGCGCTTTTTGTATTTTTTCTTTTTGGGATGTTTCTTTTTTCCGGGATGGTGTCCATGACCATCAAAGCTTTCATAGTAGTCGTTTTCAACGCCCCAGTAACTATGCATCGTTCCGCAAGATTCCAAAATTGGGGTGATGCAAAAGGCTGATAAAATCAGGATGATTGAAATTTTAAATCTTCGGAGTTTCATAAATAATAGTAGTGTTATGGCATTCTATAACATTATTACGCTTTAATCATGTATTTTGTTCTGTAGTTCCAGGTGTTTGTAATGCATCCTGCGCCCCGAACATGCCGCCCTCAATGGCGTGACGCTCCCGTTCTCGGATCCTTTTTGGGAGGAGTTTTTTCCGCCTAACGGGTGGAAGTGCCGATGCAATGTGGTGCAGGTACGACGCTCTAAATATCCCGTGACGGACCGCGACGAGGCGGTTCGCCGGGACGGTGGCGAGATATCCGGCGGATTCTGTGTTAGTCGACCTGTTCGGCGGATCGGGACTACTCTCCCATATCGCAAGGCGTGTCCGCCCGGAGGCCTCTGTGATATATAATGATTTCGACGGCTTCGCGGAGCGACTGCAGGCTATTCCGCAGACCAATGAGCTGCTGGAGCGGATATGGGAGATAGCGTTAATTTAGGAATTATGATTTTCCGCTAAATCCAGGGACGAACGATTCAAAACTATTGTCATTATAGTAAACGATAATATTTACTATTTTTTTTGTTTGGTTTGGGTGGAATGATATGGTAGGGGTGTTGTCAGTGGAATCTATGGCTTGGATCTCGTCTTGAATAATGCTGTTGTCTCCTTCCTCGTTGAGGGTAGATGTATTTGGGGTGGATATCGTGCCTGATGATTTTTCTGATGAAATTTTGTTTCTATCGTCTCCAAAATCAATGCTGGGCGTCAATCTTTCAGAATCAATGATTTGTGTTTCTTGAAAATCAAAAATGCCTTCTTGTTCAGGCTCTGAGATTTCGATATTTTTTTTGTGCAGCATGTCTCCTTCGCCAAACATTAACCATAGGACGGAAAGCTCCGGGTATGCTTCGTGGATCTTGCCAATAAGTTCGTCGCTAACCTTCTTGTTGCGCCCATTAAGGAGCTGTGATAGGGTAGGGCGAGGTATGGAACAATTGTCGGCAAATTGAGTGACCGGAGTATTCAGATAGGAAATGAATGTTTTTAGACGAGAAACGATGTCCATTTTGTGAATTTGATTTTGAAGATTGATTTTGCAAATGTAATAAATTAAAATCATATATGCAAATTTGCAATCGCATTAAGGGGTTCTCTGTTGTTAATTATCGTATGCGATTTTTGAATTTGTAAATGTAAATGCGATCTATTATCATTGAATTAACACTCTATGCTAATAATGTAATTATTTGATGTATAATGAGTTCGTTGCGCAAGAGTGCGTAGTATGTTCTTATTTTTGGTCATAGGATCGGCATTGGGTGTGTCCATTTAATCTTATTGTTTATCTTTGTAGTGCAATATAATGGATATTAGATAATTGTGGCATGCGTTAAGAATGCTTTCGTGTGCTATTTTGGTTTCGTAAATAGTGTTTGGGGTGAGAGCTGGGGTGGATTGGATTTGTAAAATAAAACTAAGGATGGGATTATACGCAGCTTCAAACGTAATCAGGAAAGCTACTTTAGAATTGTAAAATATCTGTTTGTGTGAATTTTGTTTTGCAAACAATTTTGTAGTTTATAGATGTAATCATGTGAATTTACTAATATAAACACCACTAAACTTAGTTGTAAACCACTGAAATACAATGATGTCTATGTACTTTAAACACATCAATCTCCTGTCTTTATCGTTTAACAAGCGTTAAATTCACGCCTAAAGTGCTAAAATTTAGCATATTTACATTTGATTAACAGATCGATGTGTAAATGTGTGTTTCAGTTAATATTTTCCGGATTATTTAGGGATTGCATTTTGTGTATGGTTGTTTTTATTATTGTTGCTTTGTTTAACGTGTTGATTTATTTCGTTTTAAGTGTCAATACTGCCGGATATTTGCGTCTTACTACAATGATAATATAGATTTGTTTAACATGGTGGTGCCTGATTTTTGCCCAACATGCTTATAACTTTGCATTAGAAAAAGAATTCTATAACCGCTTTAATCCTTAGTGTCATGAATAATACTTCGATAATTCTAACTCCGCATGTGATAAATACGGTAAAGGCATTGGCTGACGCCGACAGGAAGGCTATCGGTTTCGCATTGGTTGAAGAGCTTGTTTTTGGGCGCAATCCGGAGGGTTCGCTATCTCCGGTTCAAGCTGTGATCTATACGCTTATCAGTGATTATGTTAAGCGGGATTCTATCCGTGGGTCTAAAATTGTCCAGGATGCTTTGAATTGATCTTGAAGATATTTATTAGCCGATAATTGTGTCCAGATCCATTGAGGCCAATTCCCATTGGCTCATAGCGTTGTCGAGGTCTTTCTGAAGCTTCGCGTGTTTATCGAAAAGCTCGGCATTGTACTCGCCTGTGGCCATGGTTTGCTCTATTTCGGCAATTTTACTTTCAATAGAGGATATCAGCTCTTCGGCGTCGGATACGGCTTTACGGGCTCGTTTAATCAGTTTTTCATGTTCCTTTTGTTCGGCATAACTCATTTTATGCTGAGGGGTCTTTGTGGGCGATGGGGTATCGGCTTGTTTTGTGTCTTTTGCTGCGATTTTGCCGACGGGAGTTGTGGCCTGTGTTTTGGTCGGGGATTTGCTGAGTTCGAGTTCAGCGAGTGATGCCATTTTCTTTTTTTCAAGAAATTCATATATGCCCCCGAGGCATTCCCGTACTTTGCCTCCGCCAAACTCATAAACTTTTTCTACGAGCCCATCGAGAAATTCGCGATCGTGTGAGACTACGATAACGGTGCCATTGAAGTCTTTTATGGCTTGTTTCAGGATATCCTTGGTTTTCATGTCCAAGTGGTTGGTGGGCTCGTCGAGGATGAGCAGATTGACGGGCTCAAGCAGCAGCCGGATCATTGCAAGCCTTGTTTTCTCGCCACCCGACAGTACCTTTACCTTTTTGTCGGATGCTTCTCCGCCAAACATGAATGCGCCGAGGATGTCACGTATCTTTGTCCGGATGTCGCCCACGGCTACACGGTCGATCGTGTCGAAAACAGTTATTTCGCCATCAAGCAGCTGGGCTTGGTTCTGTGCGAAGTATCCTATTTTGACATTGTGGCCTATTTTCAGGTCGCCTGAGAAGGGAATCTCGTTCATTATGCACTTGACGAGAGTGGATTTGCCCTCTCCGTTCTTGCCCACGAAGGCCACTTTCTCGCCACGCTTGATGGTGAATGTGGCGTTGTCGAACACCTGATGGTCACCATATCGCTTACCTACGTTGTCTGCAATGATCGGATAGTCGCCCGATCGTGGAGCCGGAGGGAATTTGAGGCTGAGGTGTGAGGTGTCCACTTCGTCCACTTCTATGCGCTCGATTTTGGCCAGTTGCTTTATGCGGCTTTGTACCTGCACGCTCTTGGTGGCTTTATAGCGGAAGCGCTCAATGAAGTCTTCCGTCTCCTGTATCTGTTTTTGTTGGTTGATGTAGGCACGCGTCTGTTGCTCGATTCTCTCCTTGCGTAGTTCGACAAATTTTGAATAGTTTACGGCATAGTCGTAGATCTTGCCGAGGGAGATCTCGATAGTGCGGTTTGTGACGTTGTCGATAAACGCACGGTCGTGGCTTACGAGTACCACGGCGTTGGCTTTCTGTATAAGGAATTGCTCAAGCCATTGTATGGATTCTATGTCAAGATGGTTGGTGGGCTCGTCGAGCAAAAGCACGTCAGGCCTTTGAAGGAGGATTTTGGCCAACTCGATACGCATACGCCATCCACCGCTGAATTCCGATGTTGGCCGACTGAAATCTTCGCGGTTGAAGCCAAGGCCAAGGAGTGTTTTCTCCATCTCGGCCAGTGAATTCTCGCTTTCCTCCATGGCGATGAGTTCTGAAAGAGATGTCATGCGTTCAATCAGTTCTGCGTATTCAGGGCTCTCGTAGTCGGTTCTGTGCTGGAGTTCTGCCGTTAAGCGATCGAGGCTGGCGTGCATCTCATCGATATGGGAGAATGCTTTGCTCACCTCTTCCATCACGGTCAGTGTATCGCTGATCTCCATTTGCTGCGGAAGATAGCCGATGGTGATATCCTGAGGGATGGAGACGCTGCCGGAAGTTGGTTTCTGTAGGCCTGCAATAATTTTCAGCATAGTTGATTTTCCGGCGCCATTTTTGCCTACAAGGGCTATTTTGTCCTTTCGGTTGATCACATAACTGATATTGTCAAAAAGGGCTTTTGCGCTGAACTCTACGCTTAGATTATTGATTGAGACCATCGGTAAGTTGAGATTTGTAAATGGAGCTGCAAATTTACTTAATTTTGAGCAATGCTCAAAGCTTTGCGAGTGGAGCTTGGTTTAAAAGAAAAAGAGATGATTCATATTTGAATCATCTCTTTTTTAGTAGCGGGGGCAGGACTCGAACCTACGACCTTTGGGTTATGAGCCCAACGAGCTACCACTGCTCCACCCCGCATTGTTGTATCGGTTTTGTGAGTGCAAAGGTAGCGACTATTTTTGAATTAGCAATACATTGGGGTGAATATTTTTGTTAAAGAAATATAATTCAAGTTCTCTTGAGTCTTGTTTGTTCGCTCAATAGGTTGAGAATCAGGTTAGACCTGATTCTCTTGCTCTGATGTGGCATTATTCTTGTTTGTTCCGGCTGCGAATAGTCCGGAGAGATGTTTCTCACGGAATCTTTCAAGCAGCTCCCAGAAGTTAGGAACAAACAGGGTGCCTACAATTGCATTTATCGCCATGCCGAAGACCACGGCTGTTCCAAGAGCAATCCTGCTGGAAGCTCCGGCACCGGTTGCAAATAGCATTGGAAGAACACCGAAAACAAAAGCCATGGCAGTCATCATGATAGGGCGGAATCGTATACGTCCGGCATCTGAAGCGGCCTGTCGGATTGGGATGCCCGTCTTACGGAAATCAACGGCATACTCAACAATAAGGATTGCATTCTTTGCAGATAGTCCGAGCAAGAGTATAATACCGATCTGAGTGTAAATACTGATGCTCTGGCTCATAAACAAGCATCCTATAACCGTGCCGAGTATTGCGGTTGGCATAGAGATCACAACTGCAATTGGATCGGTCAGGCTCTCATATTGGGCGGCAAGGACAAGTATGGTCACTATGACGGCAAAAATCATTACAATGCTGATTGTAGCGCCACCTTGCGTCTCCTGATAGGCTTCTCCGGTCCACGCATATCCATATTCATTTCCAACAGCTTTTTTCACGGCCTGTTCCATCGCTGCGATGGCTTCTGATGAACTTGTGCCCTTCGATGGGCTTGCTGTCAGAGAGGCGGTTGTGTACATGTTGTAGCGGTCTACCGACGCTTGGCCTATTATTGGTTCAAGAGTCATGAATGACGAGAATGGAACCATTTGTCCATTGGAATTTTTCACAGACAGCCGCAACACGTCCTGTGGATTGGTACGTGATGAAGCATCGCCTGACAGCTGCACTTCGTAAACGCGGCCAAATTCATTGAAATCGTTCACATAGACCTGTCCGGTGAATGCGGTCAGAGAACTGAACACCTCCGCGATATCAAGGCCAAGCGTTTCGATTCTGTTGCGGTCGACGCTCAGTTTATACTGAGGGACGCCTCCCTCATATAGTGAGGTGACAGAAGCTATCCGGCTATCTTTTTCCGCTTCGGCTATTATATTTTCCAAGGCGGTGGCCATTGCTTGTGATCCCTTGTTGTTTATATCCAGCAACTGCATTTCAAGACCCGATGACAGTCCCAGTCCGGGGATGGCCGGCGGATTGACGGCAAAGATCTCTGCTTCTTGAATATCTGCGCATTTCTTCTCAAAATCATCAATTATAGCTTCTGCCGAACGGCTCTTTCCTTTGCGTTCACTCCATGGCTTGAGGGTGACCATAAGCGCTCCCATGTTTGATCCGCTTCCGCCAAGGAACGAGAATCCGGATATGGATATGACATTGTCAACTTCCGGAATTGATTTCAGACGGTCAACGCAAGTAGCCAGGATTTTATCGGTTCGCTCAACAGACGCTCCGGTGGGCAATTGAACAGACCCCATGAAATAGCCCATGTCTTCTTGCGGCACATAACTGGTTGGCATCTTGATGAAACCCCAGAAAGCCACGCCGGTTATAAGCAGATAAGCGCAAATTGCTACGATAGGCTTCTTCAGGAATGTCCCGACGATTCTCATGTATGTGTTTAGTGTGGCGGAAAATCCGGAATTGAACCACTTGTATATGCAGAATTTTGATGGCGCCTTTCTCGGTCGCAGAAATAATGCACACATGGCAGGAGTGAAGGTCAGGGCATTAAAACCGGAGAACGCTGTTGATACGGCTATGGTAAGGGCGAATTGTTTGTATAATTCGCCGGTTATGCCGGAGATAAATGCAGTCGGAATAAATACGGACAAGAGAACAAGTACCTCTCCGATCACCGGCCCTTGCAATTCCCTCATGGCTTTTTCCGCTGCTTGCCGTGGTGTCATTTTCCCTTCGTCGACTATTCGGGAACAATCTTCCACAACGACAATTGCATCGTCCACAACGATAGCTATAGCAAGTACAAGGCCAAACAATGTCAGAGTGTTCAACGTAAAGCCGAATAGCTTCATGACGGCAAAGGTTGCGATCAGCGATACCGGAATAGTGATCATCGGAATAATGACGGCTCTCCAGCTTTGAAGGAAAAGCAAGATAACCAGCATTACTATAAGAGTTGTCTCTACGAAAGTTACCAGCACATCATCAATAGATTCAGTGACGAAATCAGTCGAGTTCATGATCACTCTGTAGTGGATGCCTTCGGGGAAGTATTCCTGAAGATCATCAAGCTTCGCTTTAACCTTGGAGGCCACTTCAAGCGCATTGGCTCCCGGAAGTTGATATATGCCGAGAAGTCCGGCCTGATTTCCGCTGACGAGGGCATTGTTGCCGTAAGCTTCGCTGCCAAGCTCTATTTTTGCGATATCCCGGAGCCGGAGCATTGATCCATCGGCTTCGGTTCGTAGCACAATATCGCCGAATTGTTCCGGTGTGGTCAGGCGTCCGGTAGCTGTGAGGGTGTACTCAAACTGACTGGGATTTGTCGGGAGGGGAGAGGCTCCGACGGTTCCGGCCGATACCTGGATGTTTTGTGACTCTATCGCCGCGCTCACATCGGATGCTGTGATATTGCGTATGCGCATGAGATCCGGATTAAGCCACACACGCATGCTGTACTCTCCGGCTCCGAAAGCTCCGACTTGTCCCACACCATCCACACGCGACAATTCATCAACAAGATTCAGTTTTGCATAATTGGTCAGATATAGCGCATCATATCGCTGCGGATCATCGCTCTCCAGAGCGATAAACATTATGATATTGCTCGAACGAGACATTACTTGCACGCCCTGTTGTTTTACGGATTCCGGGAGTGTTGGCTCGGCAAGTGACAGACGGTTTTGTACCTTTACGGTGGCCATGTCGAGATCTGTTCCATTTTCAAAGGTAATGGTCAGTGAATAGCTTCCGTCGGATCCAGATGATGAGCTCATGTACATCATATCCTCCACACCATTGATCTGTTCTTCGATGGGTACACCTACTGTTGACGCGACAGTCGAGGCATCGGCACCGGGGTAGGTGGCGGAAACCATGACTGTTGGGGGTGTGATATCTGGATATTGGGCAACCGGAAGTGATTTCACCGTTAATAATCCGGCCATTATCATGAATACTGCCAGAACTATGGCAAATATCGGACGGTCAATGAAAAATTTTGAAAACATACTCTTAGCTGATTTACGATAATGTTATTTTGTCTCGATCGGTTTGATCTGCATCCCGTTTCTGACCTTCAGCAATGCTTTATCAACATATCGGGTGCCGGGCTTCACACCATCCGTGACAATGCGCATAGAGTCCCGGACCACACTCCCGGCTTGAATCGGAGTATAGACAACCTTGTTTGAGTCTGAGACAGCATAAATATATTTTCCAAGCTGGTCAGTGGCAATGGATGCGTCTTTTACGAGTATGGCCTTGGGGTCGGATTCTGATGGCAGGTTGATGCTGACATACATGCCGTCCTGGAGTCGGCCATTGTGATTGTCAACATTTGCACGGAGAGTCAGAGTGCCGGTGGACTGATCAACCTCCGGAGATATGTAGGATAGTTTTGCAATGTAGTTTCCTTTGATGTCCTGTTCGAAATACAGTGGGATGGAGTCTAAATCTATTTTGTCAGACTCTTTTCCAAGCAATATTTTCTGCATTGATTTGTCGTCAATATAGAACTCGGCAAACATTGTTGCATCTTCATATAGATTAGCCAGCACTACCGGAGATCCGGCTCCGCTTACATATGCTCCCACGCTCATTGTCGGTGCTGAGACATGTCCGCTATATGGCGCGCGGATTGAGCAGTAGCTCAATTGTTTTCTTGCTGTCTCCAGTTGCGCCCGAGCCGTCTTTATTGAAGCCTCGGCCTGCTCAAGGGTGCTCTTGGCTTTATTGACCTCCATCACGGACACGGCGTCGCTTTTTAATGCTTTCTGCATTGCTGAATATTGTTGCTCGGCATAGTCACGGCTACTTATTGCTGAACTCAGTGCGGCTTCTGCCTGATTGACCTGATCCCGATATTCCGTGTCGTCAATGCTGAATAATAGTTGCCCTTTCTCCACGAACTGTCCATCTTCATAATATTTCCCTTTCAGATATCCATCAACCCGGCCAACGAGCGGCACCATATTGTTGGCCTTCAGGATTCCGGGATAGGTATGATAGATGACTACGGAGTCTTGAACAGCTTTTGCAACTGAGACTTCCGGAATTGAGTCGTCGGATTTTTCCGCAGTTTTTTTGCACGATGCTGAACTGATTGTCAATGCTGCAATGGCAATCAATATGGAGTATCTGGTTTTCTGTTTCATCGCAATAATATTTTAAGTCATTTTCATTCAATTTTGGATCCAGCCACCGCCGAGTGCTTTGTATATGCGGATCAGCTGGCTTGATGCCGTTCCCTGTGCGTTGGCCAGTTCGTCGGTATACTGCAGCAGGTTGATCTGAGCCTGTGCAACACTGAGGAAGTCGGTCAACCCCTGTTTATATAGATCGAGCGATAGATCAAGTTCACGTTGTGATTGCTCCACGACCTTCTCCAGTGAGATCACAGCCCTATATTGTCCGCTGTATGTCACCATTGCATTGTCAGCTTCCTCCACGGCGGTCATGACGGCAAGCTCGTATGACTCCGCAGCAATCCGCATATTTTCTCTTGCAGAAGCTAAAGCGGCATTTCTGGCGAACCCGTCAAATATGGTCCATGAAATTTTCGGACCAATATTATAGGTCAGCGAACGCGATTCGAACAGATCACCGGCATTATGCGCCGCAACGCCTATGGATCCGCTCAAAGAAAGTGTCGGTAGGAAATTGCGCTTTTCAACTCCTGCCGCTGCGGCAGCAGCCGCCAGTTCATATTCAGCAGCCTGCACATCGGGGCGACGGCGCAATATGTCAGCCGGAATGCCGACGGGGATTAGCCGCTTGTAATCCGGGATCGGCTTTACATTGTCAAGAAGTGGCATGATATCATCGGTATATGAACCGGTGAGCAATGCAAGGGCATTTATTGTTGTGGATATGCTGGCCTGTAATGTCGGGATTGAAGCTTCCGTAGAATAGTATATCGTGGATGCCTGAGCAACATCCAATCCGGAATTCAGGCCGGCTTCATGGCGTGCGCGTGCGATATGAAGTACGGTGTCTTGCTTGCTCATGTTATCGCGTGCAACCTGCAATCGGGATTGAAGAGTGCGGTATTGTACGTAGGTCTCTCCGATCTCGGCACACAGGCTGTTCATCACGGCAAGATAGTCGGCACGTGAGGCTTGGTATTCCGATTTACTTTGCTTCACCTTGGCTCTCACTCTCCCGAACACATCGATTTCCCATGCCATATCAATTCCGGCCGAAAAATAGTCAATGTTCTCAGCCGGCACAGAAATAGAGGTTGTGTTGCCGGATTGCCGGTTCTTTGTCCAGCCTGCGGATATCGAAAACTGAGGGTAATATCCCGATTTGGCCTGACGTATTGCTTGGCGGGCCATTTCTATACGATGTGCGGCGATGGCCACGTTGAAATTATTATCAATGCCGCGGCTGATCAGCGAGTCAAGGACCGGATCTCCGAACTCATCCCACCAGCGGTCGGTAGCCGGAAGGGTCTGACTCTTCTCCGGAGTGTAAATCCATTTGTCCGGTATGCTGTCTGTTGCGTATGAATCCTGACCGAAAACACTTGATGACGATGCGAGGATAAATAATAGGGAAATTATAGATCTCATAAATTGATAGTTATAACACGAAATTATAACCATTCAATTTGCAGGGAGGTTTATGATTGGAAGCGTTTTTTAACTTAAAATAATTATTAGTTTTTATTGGTAGATACATGTCGACAGGTCTTTTAGCAAGGCCTCATCCAAAATAAGAGTAACTTTAATAGAATCACTTACATTTGACGATGTGGTTGAGTATCTGATCTACGCCCATGCGTGCAATCTGCTACTCATCAACATCGCCAATCCTGAGGAAACATCAGTCCGGGAGTATGCTTTTGCTCTTGACAATGCACTGCATGAGGCTCAGACTCTCAACTTCGACGGAGTTGTCGATATACTCACAACCTGCAATTTTGTTCCGGAAATACGGGAGAAAGACCGATTGGAGCAATCCCTTTCTCAACTATTGCCTAAAATTACCAACCGGAAATATCTACTGACCTGTATCCTGTGTAATACCAACGAAGGGGATAGCAACCCGATGAAATTGCAAGAGTTCATTAACATTAAAAACCCTCAACCGCTGCAACGGTCAAGGGTTTAAGGTTGAAAAGTAATTCCGCCGCTTTCCAATCTTTATTAACCAGTCGCGGCGAGCCTTTTCTATCTTATGAGATGCGAAATTTCTTTTAAGGTAGGCAAATGTGCGGTTAAAATAATATTCCGTCGCTGATGCCTGGGGGTGCAAATGGCTGTAGTGGTCGAATTCACAAGCCCCCGAATCGGCTCAGCACTACAAAGATAATACAAACTTTGCAAAGATGCAAAAGCCCTCCGTTGCATTTTCATAATTCTTTTCTCGCAGCCATAGTGCGAATCCAAGGATGGTGGGCCTTGTCATGGAATTCATTATTGTTTTGGATGGGATTTTTGCAGCTATTCTTTCAAATCGGCGTCTATACGCGACTTTAGATCCATCCGTTTGAACAATAAGGTCGATATACTCTTCAAAAACGGATAGTAGGGAACGGTGTGATTGATTGTCCGAACCGGTTATCAGTTGCACAAGTTTGGAGGCCGTCAATACGGCATAATAATCCAGAGAATCAATCGTACTGATAGTGTTGTAGGATTTTACGTAGTTTCGTATTGAGATAAGCTGCATCAGATCGCTTGACTATCCATCCGTTACAAAACTCATTTTCGGAGTTGATTACGATGTCCGTAATGATGTATCTGACGCCACCGTTATGCGAAATGGAAATGCGGACTTTGTGACGGCCATCTTTTAATATTTTGGCCGGAATTATAACTGCTGATATATTAGCCATTTATAAAAATGATTTAATAAAATTTTAGGAAAAGTGTTAAAATTTTTCCGACAATAAAAAGGAAAAGTAAAAGCCCAAAAAACGGGGTTTCGGCGAGTTTTCGACAAGCGCAGAGCATCAAAAGTAGGCCGTTTTTACGATAGCATTACTATTATATCTGCGTAAAGTTCAGCTAATTACCACAAAACAAGCAGTTTTAAGGGGTATATAAAGAAAAAAATTACTCGTCATCACGACGAATAATCTTCTTACCTTAAATCTAATACCATGAAAAACTGATGCAAAGTTAAGCTAAATAAATATGTTGTACAACATATTGAGCTTGTATTTAGGGTTTTTTAACTAAATTTTCGCCGACATTGATTATAGTTCCAGAGGAGTGCGCTGATAGTTCTGGAGCATATTGGCTTTGGATCGTGGCGATACCGGATGAAAATTCACCGGCATTATTCACCCATAATTCATATTCAAGCAAGTATGTTCCCTTTGGCATATTAGTGACAAATATATTTGTGAATGCATCGCGGTTCTCTCTATAAAAGCATAGCCCTTCTGAATAGATCGGAGTCGGAAGCTGCTCAACCGGTTCGAGGCATGCGGCGCGGTCATCAGTAATTGCCATATACTGCATATCTCGGGTAGCATGTATGAGCAATTGAACCTTAACCCTGTCGCCGACCTTGAAGTCGGAGGATTTAATCCATTCAGTTCCGTCGGCTTTAAAATATTTCTTCTCTATACTTACGGCTTCACACGATGACGGCTCTACCATATCCATCTTTTTGATTGATCGGCTATAGACGGCTCCCCAGGATGGAGTGCCGGTACTCTTATTGATTGTCAATATGGCTCCCGATGGATTCATATCTGTGATGTTCTTCCGGAAATCACCGATTAACGAATCGTTATACTTGAAATCGATAGCACTACCGTCAATATCCATTGAAACTTCTGATGCTTTATTGAGCCACTTGGGAGATGTTTTGATTATGGCTGCTATAATCTGGGTGGTCATTGAGCCTGAACCCCAGTTTTGAGCCTCTTTCTGTAGAATGAGCCACTGGCGGATCAAATCAATATCGGTGCTCTGCGGTTCAATTGTGTACAATGTCAGCAGGGCGTCAGAAGCGACTCCGAGTTGCAGAAGGGATCCTCCGAAAGAATCGCCAAGTGATGGCCACCACATTCCCTTTGTTGCAGAGCATTCGGCATATTCTTTAAGTGATGCCAGAACGGTTCGGGACAGTTGCTTATATCCATTGTTATATAGCAATCGGGCGGCTACGGCTTTATCTCCTACAGAATATTTCTTCCAATTTTTCACTATTTTCTGAATTTCATTGGAAATAATTCGTTTGCCTTCCGCCGATGGGGTGAATGATGGCCACTGATCACGGATTATCAGGAATTTACGGAATGATGACGTGGGATATTTTTTGTACTGCTTGACAACTTCCTTTTGATCCCAATCCAATGCCTGTTCAATCATTTTCGCCAATTCCTTGTCTTTAGGCATGTAGCCGAGTTGATTCAGATAGCCAAAGGTGTATAACGCATCTTCGGTAGCCCATTGTGACGTGGTTTCGGATTGGTTGATCCATGCCCAACCTCCATTATCGCGTTGCAGTTTCTTTAATAATCCTATGGCGGCAGAATAAACTTCGGAAATCTCTTTTTTATCAAAGAGCAATGCAAGTCGTTGCATGCGTTCAGTGTCATTCATTGCATCAACCATCCATGGTGTGGCTTGCAGGAGGATTGTTTTCAGATCACTGTTGCGTTGGAGCATGGACACAAGTGTTGAATCAGAGCGATCGCTTGATGTCCATTGACGAAGTGCTTCATCTATTGCCGGATAATCTTTCAGCAATCCTTCTGCAACTGCTGCCGAGAATATAGCATTTGAAGCATCGGAAGGGGTGCTCATCTGGCCTGACCTCAAACCGGGTAGGGCGGTGACTGCCAGCCATGTCGGATTGTCGCAGTACTGGAGAGTGACGTTGGCTTCAGTTCCAGTTTCCGGCAATTTCATGTTGAACGTTGTGCTGTCCGGGGATATATAGAATGGGAGGGTTTCTATCACCGGAGTGGTGGATTGCAGGATCGGGATGACTGACTGCTCTCCATCAGCAAATGTAGCCGAGGCACTTTTGACTCTATACCCTACAAATGTCATATCCTCCGGGGCGAAGAATCGGATAGATGCTGTTGCCGTGTTATTTGCTTTAACCGTCTGGCATATCGTTGTATCTGATATTATCTTCTCATTGGTCGGATTAAATAGTTCTATAGTCGTTGAGATACTCTCATCGCTATCCGAGTTGTTCATGACCAATGCGTTGATATCAATTGAATCGCCGGTCCTGACAAAACGGGGAAGGTTAGGTTGAACCATAACAGGTTTGTTAGCTATGATATTTGCCGAATATAGATCGGTCAGCAGGCTGTCGGTAAATGCAAGCGCGCGCAGTTTCCATGTCGTATTGGCGTTTGGCACTCGGAAACTTACCGAAAGTCGACCTTCGCTATCGGTATTCAATGTTGGCTTATAAAATGCCAGTGGAGTCTCCGACTCGCGATATTCAAAAACAGGATTGTTATTCGTAGGGTTCTGTTGTTCACCCCTTATATTAAATTCCGGAGTTGTGGCAATCTCGTCTATTGATAGGGTTTCCTCATGAGCGGCTGTGGGCATAGAGTAATCGACAATGTCCATCGCTCCGCTGGATGCAGATTTCAACATCATTCGATTTCGTCCAAAACTTAGCCTGTAATTGTTGAATAATGGATATCCGTACAACTTGAATCGCGGAGTGCTATGGCTTGTGCACATTGCGGATGTATAAGGAAGCAGGATGCGATATGAATAGGAGCCCTCTCCGACAAATTCAACATTTGTTTTGTAGATATAATCATGTCGTTTGATATAATTCCAGGAATCAGATCTGAGCGCATCAAGGGCGCTATTATACATATCCATAATTAAGGCTGCGGATGTGGATGTGCTGTCCTGATTGACAACACGGAATGTCCATGTCTCCTCATTGCCGGGAATAACCTTGTCTCTAAATGTTTCTGCAATTATTTTTATTGATTGTGCTTTATTGTATTTTAGATCTAAATTATATTCATACTTACAAAAATTCTGTATCGTAATTAAATTGATGTTCGGAGAGATAAGATCGGCAGGCACTGAAATATTCAATGTATGCATTCCGGATTTGGTTTTTATCCATTCCTGAGATATTATTTTATTCCCGTCTGAGAGCGTTTTCAATATGTAGGTCTCAGGCGCGGTCGTGGCATACAAGAGTGTAGCTCTTGATTGTCTGTCAAGCACAATTGGTTGGTCTTTCGTATAAGGCATCCAAAATGGTACTGATGCCGGTGATTTTTTGTCGTTAGGACGGAATAAAATAACGTTGTAGGATTTTATAGAGTCTTCAGTCTGTGTGAATGATTTAAGTTCAAGACTGTATTGGCCAGATGGTATTTTTGTCCAGTTTACTGTGGGATTTGATGTCTTGATAGTTCCGTGGGACACTACCGCATTGTTGGAAGAATTGCGAAGTGAGTAAGGTATAATGGTATCAATTGGTTGCATATCGGATCTAAGAACCTTAATTGATAATGGCGTTGCGTTGGTCACATTTATATTATCGGGAATATCTGCCATCAAGGTTAGGACATTTCCTATAGAAAATGATTTAGTACATTGCTGCGATTCGCCTGCGTCCGTTGTTGCTTCAATTCTGATTGTATATAAACCATTTGGATCTGGAGAATAGGCAAGCATTTTTTTAGAAATTACTATTGAGAACAAGCCATTAGCTTCTGTGCTATCCGATTCAGAATAGAAATCGATAGAGTTTAATGCGCGCCACCAGAGTTGTGATGAGACACTTAGGGTGTATTTCAATGGGATGTTGCCAAGCCCCATTCCGGAATATGTTTTTACTTTGCCGGCAATAGTTAAATCTCCTGTTTGATCTTTATCAGTAGATGTTAAGATTGAGTTTATATCAACATAAAAAGTCGGAAGTTTGTAATCCGAAACCATAAAGGTTTTATTACATATAATTCGATTGGTTCCACTATTGCTATTTCCTTGGATCAAAATGCCATAATTTCCGGTGAGTTCACCTTTGGGGATTGAAAATGAGCCATTGCATCGGCCCCAATCATCTGTCCGGAGCTTCAACGTATCAATATAAATCCTATTTGTATTGTATAATAGGGCATCAATGCTGTAATTCTTCTTTAGGCGATAGTTTTGACCTCTATATTCATAAATTATCGAATTGAACTCGACGGTATCGCCGGGTTTGTATATTGCTAAAGATGTGAATGCCTGTCCATCAATTTTCCAATCGGTATATGTTGAATATATTGACGGTGATGAGCCTGGTTGTGAACAACCCAGACCATCTTTTTTTACATAAAGCAATCCATTCTGACTTTTTTCAAGTTGTAAAATCCCATCAGAACCGGTCTTCCCAATTTCCTGTATGTTTGTCCTATCTTTGAATGGCCTTAGATTTACGGTGGCATCGGCGATAGGAATTCCGGAGTTCCCATACACGGCTACTACCTGTCTGTTATTTTCGGCATTAATCAATTCCATTGACATTTCTGTACAAAGAATAGGGCGTATATAGTTATCAGCTGTGTTTGTTTTGTCGTCAATATCTGTAATGACAACATATTTACCGGGTTCCGGTAAATTCAGTAAACATTTTTTCTGTGCTTTGAATGGAATGTCATTTTCAAATGACAATGGGATTGTCTTAATCAGATGTGATTTAGCTTTGCCTAAATTAATGCTGGGTTCAAAGGGGTCATAGTCGACCTTGAGTACCTTAATTGTGAGATCTTTGACATTTTCAACATTTACTACTAAAGGGAAATCCAATTTTGGGGAAACATTTAAACTGGATTGCATCTCTATGGATTTTTTTGATATTTCTGCAAGTATATTATTTAGGCAGCCGATAATATTGCTATTAGGAAATTTTTCACAGAATACTTTGATTAGATTATATAAATAGGTTTTCTCAGAGTAGTCATAGTCTGAATATCTTATTTCAGATAGTATTAGACCACTATATTCACTGGATTTATATTCTGAATATAAATCCATAAGTAATCGGTTGTACGTATTTTCAGCTGCATCAGACATTGAATTGTATACATTATTCTCAATGAAATTCAAACGATTGATGTCGGCTATTATAAGTGGTGCGATGTTATTGGCATGGAATTTAAGCAGGTCGGAATATGTATCAAGAATTTTCTCGGCCTGAATCGACATGGGAACATATTTAGGCTGGAGCACGAATGTCGTCCTCGGGGTCATGAGCAGGATTGACAGGCTGTTTGAAAACTCACTCAAGCCCGTGCGAAGCTCGATTGTCCGATATGCTACAAAATCAAAAAGTGTAGGGTAGTAGGTCAATTCGCCGTGGGCTATATTGATTATGGAGGTGTATTTATCCAGATTGGCTTTTTGAAGAGCAGTGGTGGGACGCAGTGATTCATCGCATAGATCTGAAATAACCTGACGGAATTGCTCGCCGCTCCATTCTGTATAATCATCGGGAAGTGGGTTCAAAGGTAAATTCCGGTTGTCATACAGATACTTATTGGAACTGTAGATATCGGAATAGATTTGTGCCTTTAGTAGTTTTACTAAAGATGTGGATTCCGGAGCTTTTAGATTGGGTATAACTGAATCAATCTTAGAGATAATTTTTTTTGAATTATCATTGCCTATTGATGCCTGTGCTATGGCATAGTCCATGAGCGAGCGTATTGCTTCTATATCATTACCGTTCTTAAGCGCGGTATTCATAGCGGATAGGGAGGCTTTTGTCACCTTCTGCGGAAAGGCAAAATCCGGAGTGGAAACTATATCTGAGTTAAGCGCGGAGAGTGCTGCCGGCAATGATATGAAAGTTATTGCCAGTAGTTGTTTGAATAAATTACGCATGCTCATAAACTAATAGTTAAGTGGTTTTTATATGATCAGTCGGGACGCATCCTTTTGTGAAAGGAATCGCGTCCCGACGTTATAACAATATATTATCTGTTCTATGTTTTGTCCGGGACTATTTTTTGCGGTGTTTCATCAGCTGTCTCATCCATTTTGTCTCGGCATTCTGGAATTTAAGGAGCTGTCGTGGGGTGAGAATCTGTTTGAATCGATCATAGTATTTTTTCTCAATTGCGCCCTCTTTGTATTTGAATTCAAAAGAGGCTTCAGCTGCTTTCTCCAATTCAAGATCAGTAGCGTCTTTTTTTGAACTGACCGACTTTTCCATTTTACGGGTGTCTCGCCGCAATTGGTTGCGTTCTGCCTCGAAAGCATTATATACCTCAGTAAACTGCTCTTTTTTTTCAGAGGATATATTGAGCTCTTTAATCATGAACTCAACCTTCGCCTTCTTCATTTCCTGCATCCATTGGCTGCGTTGTGCCGATGTCTTTTCTTGTGCGCAGATATTGGAGCTGCACACAATTGAGATTACAAGAAGGGCTATAGAAAAGAACTTGCTCATATATACTGGACTTGGATATTGTGTTTTTTTACTTGTTTGCTGAGGCTATCATGCTGCCGGGGTCAAATCCCTGGTCATACAGATCGTCATATATATCGCCTTCGCTTATTTCCGGGATGCAGTAATCATAATAAAAGGCATCATTATCTATTGCGCTCATAAGAACAGGATTGCTGCTGATGTCACTATGGTCTGCTGTTTTCATCAGGTCAAACATTTTCATCATGCACCAGATACCCATGAACATGGCTGCCATGTAGATGTAGGGACGCATTTTCTGCCAACGGCTTCTTGGCTCGGCTTTTGCGGCCATCCCTTCTGTCTCCCATTCCTGTTTTGGAAGCGAGGCGGCCATGCGGCGATTGAAGTCGTCAAAGAACCCGTCGGGGACGGTCATCCCGGCATTCGTGCCCGACATTCTTTCCAATATGTTAACTTTCGGTTGCATCATAAATCACATTCTGTACTTTATAGACGTTGCATAGTGGCAATGGTTTAATCAAGGTCTTCAAAATATTGCTGAATTTTTTTTGCAGCTAAGTGGTACGATGCTTTGAGCGCTCCGACGGAAGTTCCGAGTATGTTGGATATCTGTTCATAAGGCATCTCGTCAAAGTATCGCATATTGAATACCAGACGTTGCTTTTCAGGGAGCATGGCAATCGCTTTTCTGAAATTTTTTGCAAGCTCGTCGCCATCAATATGTTGATCCGATTCTATCATATCGGATAGGTGGGAGTCCGGATCATCAATGGCGGATGCTTGCCTTTTGCGTTGCTGATCAAGATGAGTTATGCTCTCATTTATCGCTATCTTATGAAGCCAGGTCGAGATTTTGGCTGCACCGCGGAACTGATCTATCGAAGACCAAGCCTTCATGAACACATTCTGCAAGATGTCAGCTGCGTCATCATGACTTTGAACCATACGCCTGATCTGCCAATAAAGAGATTCGGAATATTTACCGATAACCTCTTCAAAGGCTTTCCTGCATGTTTTGGGATCTTGAAGTCTTTTGACAAGCAGTTTTTCTTCTATTTCAGTCGTATTTTTGTCGGCCATTTACTGATGTGGACTTTTTTACTGGTAGAACGGTATTGCCCGTCTCGTCACTGAGAATGTAAAGGTAATAATAATGATTAGATCGGCAATCCGTTTTTTCATAAAAAATGTTGTTGACGAAATTTCATGTACAACAAAAAAGGATCACCTGTTCGGTTGATCCTTTTTGTAGCGAATCCGGGAATCGAACCCGGGTCTCCACCGTGAGAGGGTGGCGTGCTAGGCCACTACACTAAATCGCCATGTTTGAAAAACAAACTCGTTTTTCTCATTTGCGATGCAAAGTTAGTGCTTATTTTTTTACTATGCAAGAAAAATGCGATTTTTTTTATTCCAGAATTATATCAGCAAAGAATTCCGGGCGATGGAAATCGGGCTCGGGTGTGTCTATGGGGGCCCAGCTCAGGAAGTGTGGAGTGGTGGTCAGGTCGGCACACTTGTAGAAGTTGCCCTTCATTGCCAGCGGCTTTCCCTCATATTTTAGTCCAATAAGGCTAAGTGGGATGGCAACAAGCAGATTCCAGGTAAACATTCCTTCGAGTTCTTCAAATGGACGTGTGCCGCATGATGGATAGCGTTTTACCTGTGACAGCTCTTCATCGCTCAGCGGTGTGCCATTGTGGCGGTCGGTCCGGCGTGCGGCATGTATTGTACCAATGCAATTGAATTCAAAGTTATAGTAGGGGAGTTTGCCGTCGGGACACACGAAGAATTCCACGCATGAGTCCTGATGTACAGATGAATTGTTCTCATAGTTCACCGCACGCAAGTAGTTGCAACGGACTATGAAGTCTATGTATATATAGTTGCCCGAATGAGCGGCGGATATAGCTGTCAGTGGCCGATAGGGGAATTGATCTTTCCAATTGAGGCATTCTATCGTCTGACGTGTGCCTTGCTCGTCAAGGGTTTTTATGATTTCATCATGCGACATGGAATCCAGTCCGCCGATAAATGGGATTGAGAGGGATAGGTTAGATTGTATTTTATCCATGGTAAATTAAATTATATATTCCGTGGACAAAACCAAACAGAGCCATCACTATCAATATTGATGCGATAATTCTGTTTATGAGCCATATAGATCTCACATTGAAGTGTCCGCGGACCTTGTTGACAAAATATGTTATCACGAACCACCATGCCAATGCTCCGGCGGCAATGCTCAGATAGCCTATGATATAGTGGTAGAATTGGTAGCTGGAATTTGTGAAGTTGAATCGTGCGAACAGGCCGATTATGAAAAAAAGGATCAACGGATTGGAGAAGGTGAACAGAAAGCCGGTTCCGAAGTCTCGCCAATATGTGTTGTCGTTTTTTGTCGGCGGTTTCAACGCTCTAGATGGATTCGCCTTAAAGAGATATATGCCGTATAGGATCAGGACGAACGATCCGATGACTTGTAAGATATTTCTGTTTGTGTCTATGAAGTCTGTTACAAACGAAAGCCCCATGCCTGTCAGAAGGCAATAGAAAATATCGGATAATGCGGCTCCTATGCCTGTGCATAATGCAGATCCACGCCCTTTGTTCAGGGTGCGCTGTATCACGAGCATCCCGATTGGTCCCATCGGCGCGGAAATGAATATGCCGATGACCACTCCGGAAAATAATATGTAGAGCAGACTCTCCATTAATCTGCAAAATTAATAAATGAGTCCTTGAGTTGCAAATTAGATGGGATCTATTTGTGGGACAAAAATTAAAAAAGCAGTCCTTTTTGTCCTTGTTACAGATATGATGGATGCTGCCGCCTCGACGCGTCTATTCGGAGGAGTATAAACAGAAGGATGGTGAAACTCCATAGTGACGATCCTCCATAGCTGAAAAATGGAAGGGGTATGCCGATTACCGGACATAAGCCGATTACCATTCCGATATTTATGGCAAGATGGAAAATCAGGTAAGATGCCACGCAATAGCCGTAAACCCGACCAAAGGCTGACGGTTGTCGTTCAGCGATACGTATGACCCGGAGTATCAGGATGAGGAATGCTAAGATCAGTGCTGTGGTGCCAATAAACCCCTGTTCCTCTCCGATTGTGCAGAAGATGAAATCAGTATGCTGCTCAGGGACATATTTCAGTTTCGTCTGGGTTCCGTTGAGATGGCCTTTCCCGGCAATTCCTCCTGAGCCGATAGCTATTTTAGCCTGGTTGACGTTATAGCCGGCTCCGAGCAGGTCTTCTTCGATTCCGAGAGTCACGCGTATGCGTTGCTGCTGATGTGGCTGAAGGATTGAATTGAATGCATAGTTGACCGAGAACAGGAATATGATTGAGCATAAAGCAGCTGAAGATGTGATAATCATTTTCTTAGCCTTTGCTTTCATTGCAAGAAGCATGCAATATATGCAAGCCACTATGATCACACTCAGGAAATATGTTGTTCCGTAAATATTAACTCCGCAAGCTCCAAGAAGCCATACTATGGCGCCGGTCGCAAGAAACCAGATTGCAACGTTTCTTGCTGCCAGAAAATTCTTGCAGTAATACAGGAGCATGCAGGTCATCATAATCATGATGGATATAAATACCATTGCTTCTCCCAATGGTATCCCCATAAACAGACTGTCGGTAAACTTCACGGCCAGAACGAAAAACAGGACGGCGGCAAATGCTGCTAACAGGACAAGGCCGCTCATTCCTTCGCGATAGAGCACAAAAAACAGTGCGAGGTAAGCAAGAGCCGATCCGGTTTCTTTCTGTGCGAGAATAAGAAATATCGGGATAAATATTATGGCAAGGGCTTTTGCGTAGTTTTTTCTGGCTGCCGACAGTCGGAAGTTGTAGCCACTGAATAGTTTTGCAAGTGCGAGAGCTGTGGCAAACTTGCCAAATTCGGCCGGCTGAAAGCGCATAGGGCCGAGAACAAGCCAGGATCGTGATCCTTTTATATCCGGAGCCACAAATATGGTGACAACCATTATCAGTAACATAAATATGTAGATCGGATATGCATAGGTCTCATATACCCTTGCATCAAAGATCAGAAGCACTACGGCAAGCGCGAGCGCAAGGCCTATCCATCGGATCTGTTTGCCAGAGAACTCATCAAACGAAAATATGCTGGCGTTATCAAAGTCATAGCTTGCGGCGTAGATGCTATAGACACCGGCTAAGATCATGAATAGATATATGATTATGGTCACCCAATCAAGGTGGCGCATAATTGTCTGATCAGTGCTTCTTGACTCCACTGTTGATGATGGTATTTGAGTTCAACATTCGATCTTCTATATACTTTCTGTTGTCTGCAATCTCCCCTTTGAGGTATTTTTCAATCACAAGACTTCCGATAGGCACACCGAATGTTGCGCCATAACCGGCATTTTCCACAAATACGCAGACTGCGATCTTGGGATTATGGTATGGTGCGAATCCGAGAAACACAGAATGGTCCTTTCCATGTGGGTTCTGTGCCGTTCCTGTTTTGCCGCAAACTTCTATATCCGGCAGGTTGGCAAGGCGGCAGGTACCGCCCTCAACGGCCATGCGCATGCCCTGGGCTACGATTTCAAAATTCTTTCGGTCAATGCTTGGGGTGTGGCGTGTGGTATAGGCTGATTCCAGCAGTGTGTCCTGAACCGCTTTTACGGTATGAGGTGTGTAATACCATCCGCGGTTGGCTATTGTAGCTCCAAGGTTGGCTATCTGGAGGGGAGTGGCCATGACTTCACCTTGCCCGATGGCCACGGAGATAATCGTGTTTGCGCTCCAGTGATCCTCTCCGTATCGCTTGTTGTAAGTCCCTGAATTAGGGATGTAACCTCTGTTCTCGCCCGGAATGTCAATTCCCAGTTTATAGCCATAGCCAAGTTCAACAAGATAGTTTTTCCAAACCTCAAACGCGGCGGCGACAGTTCCGTATTTACCCTTGCGGTCGATCATAGCTTTGAAGCCCCAGCAGAAGAATGCATTGCACGATGTGCGCAATGCCGGTTGCAAGGTTATAGGAGCCGCATGGGGGTGACATCCTACGCGCAGTCCACCGTTCACATATCCGCGATAACATGGATATGAGGTGCCGGGCGTGATGATGCCTTCTTGCAGGAATATCAATCCTTGTGTGGGTTTGAAAGTCGAGCCGGGGGGATATGCACCTTGTATCGAACGGTCCAGAAGCGGTTTGTATGGATCCTCTCTCAGGGCTTTATAGTTTTTGCCACGGTCACGCCCAACGAGAAGTGAAGGGGAGTAGGACGGGCTTGTTACCAATGCGAGAACCTCTCCGGTTTCTGGCTCTATTGCAACTACGGCACCGATCTTATTGACCATAAGAGATTCGGCATACTTCTGAAGCTCGATGTCGAGACTCAGTGTCACATCTTTACCGGACACAGCTTTTTTATCGGATGCTCCATTCTGATATTTGCCTTGGATCTGGCCATTAGCGTCTCTGATGAGAATTTCTTCCCCTTTCTCACCGCGTAAAAATCGCTCGTAGCTTTTTTCCACGCCCAGGTCGCCGGTGTAGTCTCCACGTGAATAGTATGGATCTCTTTCAATATCCGATGGACTGACTTCGCGGATGTTTCCAAGCACATTCGATGCGCAATCGTAATTGTATTCTCGCAATATTCGCTTCTGGATATAAAACCCGGGGAAACGGTATAGTTTTTCCGAGAGCTTGCCATAATCTTCAGCCGTGAGATGTGTCAGGAGAGTCTGCGGAGAATATGTCGAATAGCCTGGATTGAGACGCTTGTTTTTCATGTCAAGGAATCTTTGTCTCAGCTGATCCGGAGTCAAAGACAGTGTGTTGCAGAAATCAAGAGTGTCAAACTCCTGAATATCCCTGGGAATCACCATTACATCGTATGCCGGGCGGTTAAAAACCACCACATTGCCGTTTCGGTCGTATATTATGCCACGTGATGGATAAATGGCTTTTCTCAAAAAAGCGTTTGTGTCTGCCTCGGCCTTATATTTGTTATCACCAACCTGAAGATTATATAGCCGAACAATATATATCAGGACAATGAGTGATATAAAGCCGATAATTACATATTTTCGTTTTTCTAAGTTATAGTCTTTTCTCACTTTTGCGCGATGTTATGCTATCCAAACCCACAATGAGCAATGTAGTCAGTATTGTACTGGAGATGATACGTATTATTGCGTTAAGAATACCCACAACGGATAGTGAGTCAATAAAAAATATCAGGCAACAATAGACAAATGTAAATGTGAGAGTGTATTTTATAAATGTGTACAGGCCAAGGGATCTTATTCCCGGATATGGATCTGTCAACTCGTTATCTCTGGCTACATAAAGCCGGATCACCTGTTGCCTTAATGCAACGGATAGCGTACAGGCCAATGCATTCATCCCCAATGTGTCGGAAAAAATATCAATGGTGAGCCCGACGAAGAATCCAATTGTGAAGAGCCATTCCTTGGAGAGTGTCAGAGGTAGTTTTACGAGGGTATATAGGAAAACAAATGGAACAGCATAGCCGAACAGACACACATGGTTGAACACCAAAGCCTGCGCAACTATCAGGACAAAAGTCCATATTATCAGATGGATTGCCGTTTTGTTCATCGTTGTTTCACTATGGTTTTACTTCTTGGCGTTTTGTTCGTCGGGATCCATTTCCACCTGTCTTATCTCCTCCGCCATGTTGTCAACAACAAGTCTGACGGTGCTGAGCTTGGAGAAATCGGACAACAACTTCACTTTCAATGTGAAGAAGTTCTCGTCATAGTCTCTCATCTCGCTCTCGACAACTCCCACGGGAACACCTTCCGGGAATGCTGTTGAATAGCCGCTTGTGACGATGGTGTCTCCCTTGCTGAATGTTGCGTGTTTCGGCAATTCGAGCAAAAGGGCATATCTGCTGTCCTGGCCATCCCATACAAGCGATCCTATCTGGGCTGAGTTTTTCACTTTGCATGAAATCCGAAGATAGTCATTCAGCAATGAAATTACTCTGGAGGCATGTGGCCCGACAACATTCACTTTGCCGATTACACCATTTTGATCCACAACGCCCATCTCCGGTTTCACTCCGTCAAGAGAGCCCTTGTTGATCGTAATGTAGTTATGCGGCCTGGAAATGCTGTTGTTTATGACATGGGCTATTATGAAGTCGTAGCGCATCAGTGAAGAATCCGGTACCGCCGAGGCTGCCAATTCGAATTCTTCAAGTTGCTGTATGCGCTGCCGCATCCTTAATGCCTCAAGCTCCAGCTCGGTGTTTCTGCGCTGTAAATCCTCATTTATATCCCGAAGATTGAAATATGAGGTTACATTGTCCGACATGTCATATATGCCGGATGTGACGCTATTGGCAGATGTCAGATAGACAGAATGCTGATACGGATTAGAGCCGAATAGCAATATGCAACTGACCACGACATAGACACATAAAAGCATCCACGGCCGCCATTTTATAAGAATGTACAGCAGATTGTTCATTCTGGTTCTTATGTATTGCCAAACGTCCTAATTGCGTCAGTTTCTTATTAGCGGATCAGGAATGAGAAGTTGTTGATATTCTTTAATGCCACGCCTGTTCCTTTTGCCACAGCCAACAGAGGATCTTCTGCGATATGGAACTGGATGCCTATCTTGTCGGTCAGTCGTTTGTCGAAACCACGCAGAAGCGCTCCACCACCTGCCAGATAGATGCCGTTCTTTACAATGTCGGCATAAAGTTCCGGCGGAGTCTGTTCCAGGGCTGCAAGCACAGCTGTCTCGATTTTAGTGATTGACTTCTCAATGCAGTGGGAGATCTCCTGATACGATACGGGTACTTCCATAGGCAGCGAGGTCATCACGTTCGGGCCATGGACAATATAGTCTGCCGGGGGATTCTCAAGATCGGTAAGCGCGGAGCCAACATTTTTCTTGATGTTCTCAGCGGTACGTTCGCCGACGCGTACATTATGAACTCTACGCATGTGTTCCTGAATGTCATTGGTCAGGTCGTCACCGGCAATCTGGATTGACTTATTCGAGACAATGCCGCCAAGCGAGATTACGGCAATCTCTGTGGTGCCGCCACCTATGTCAACGATCATGTTGCCTTCTGGCGCCACAACGTCTATGCCTATGCCAAGGGCTGCTGCCATAGGTTCATAAAGCATGTATACGTCACGGCCTCCGGCGTGTTCCGAAGAGTCGCGCACGGCTCGGATCTCCACTTCGGTAGATCCGGAAGGAATGCCGACAACCATTCTCATTGAGGGATTGAACCAGCGGTTTTTGGTGCTGGCTTTGTTGATGAGTCCACGGATCATCATTTCGGCTGCATTGAAGTCGGCGATCACACCTTGACGCAGCGGACGGACAACGCGGATATTTTCATTCTCACGTCCGTACATCTGCTGGGCTTCGTTGCCGACAGCGATCATTTTGCCGGTACGAACCTCAATGGCTACCATTGAGGGCTCGTCAATCACAATCTTGTCATTGTGAATTATAATGGTATTGGCCGTTCCAAGGTCAATAGCTATTTCTTTTGTAAAGGAAAAGAGTCCCATGTGTTGTGTTATTGTCTTTTGTTTATAGAAGTGCTTTTAGTGTTTGAAGTGGCGAACTCCGGTGGTGACCATTGCCATGCCATTCTGGTTGCAGTAATCTACAGACTCCTGGTCGCGGATTGATCCTCCGGGATGGATCACAGCATCGATGCCTGCATTGTGGGCTATCTCGACGCAATCAGCGAACGGGAAGAATGCATCTGAAGCCATCACCGCTCCATTTAGATCGAAATTGAACGAATGGGCCTTTTCGATGGCTTGTTTCAGAGCATCGACACGAGAGGTCTGTCCAACGCCGGAAGCGATCAGCATGCCATCTTTTGCAAGGACAATTGAGTTACTCTTGCTGTTTTTGACCAATTTGTTTGCGAAGAGCAGATCGTTGATCTTGTTTTCAGCCGGAGCCTTTTCGGTGACAACCTTCAGGTCTTCCGGGGTTTCAATTGCGAGGTCCCGTTCTTGAACCAATGCACCATTCAGAACCGAACGGAACTGGATTTTAGTGGTCAGCGGTGCGTTCTGACGGAGAACGATTCGGTTTTTCTTTTGGAATAGGATAGCTAAAGCTTCTTCAGTATAATCAGGAGCGATAATTACTTCGAAGAAAATCTTGTTGATCTCTTCAGCCGTAGCGCCATCAATCTGGCGATTTGCAACAAGGACACCTCCGAATGCCGAAACCGGATCGCCGGCAAGTGCATCCTTCCATGCTTCGAGAATTGTTGCACGACTTGCGCATCCACATGCGTTGTTGTGTTTCAGTACAGCAAATGTGGGTTCTGAAAATTCAGATATAAGGCTTACGGCAGCGTCGATATCAAGAAGGTTGTTATAGGAAATTTCCTTGCCATGGAGCTGCTCGAACATTTCATCGAATTTGCCGAAGAATGAACCTTGCTGATGTGGGTTTTCTCCATATCTGAGGGATTTTTTCTCGTCAAAAGCGACTCTGAGTGCTGATGGTGCAGTTTCGCAGTAGCCATCGAAGTAATTGAATATTGCAGCGTCATAGCCCGATGATACTTTGAAGGCCTCCTTTGCAAAGAACAGGCGGTCTGCGAGTGAAGATTCCGCACCTCTCTGACCAAGCATGTCGGCCAGGGGCTGATATTGTGCTTTGGAGGCGACGATGATAACGTCAGCGTAATTTTTCGCGCCGGCGCGAATCAGTGAGATTCCACCTATGTCGATTTTTTCTATGATGTCCTCATGTGCGGCTCCGCTTGCCACGGTTGCTTCAAACGGATAAAGATCCACGATCACAAGATCTATTTCCGGAATCTCATATTTTGCAATCTGCTCCTTGTCGCTTTCGTTGTCGCGGCGGTTCAGGATGCCTCCAAACACTTTCGGATGCAAGGTCTTCACTCGTCCGCCGAGGATTGATGGGTAGGATGTCAGATCCTCTACAGCCTGGCACGGGTAGCCGAGGCTTTCTATAAAGTCTTTTGTGCCACCGGTTGAAAGGAACTTCACTCCGGAAGCATTGAGCATCGACAGAATGCTATCGAGGCCATCTTTATGATAAACAGAGATTAAGGCTGTCTTGATCGGTCTTATATCTTTCATTTTCAGATAGTTTAAGTTGTTTGAGAGTTTCGATTTGCAAAATTACTACATTTCACGGCAATCTGAAAGTTATTTGCGCAATATTTTGTATTAAATTTCATCAATTGTGCGTAAATGCTTGCCGGAATTCGGTCGAAATCAGTAATCGGAATTGAACCAACCGAGTCCGCTATTTGTTTCAGATACAGATTTTACTAACGATTAATATCCATAATTATGAAAAATATTGGTATCTTTTACGGGTCGACAACGGGCAATACCGGAAGTGTGGCCGAAAAAATAGCCGAGAATCTTGGGGTGGCAGCTGCTGACGTGTTCGACGTGGCTAATGTCGCTCCATCAGAAGTCGGCAAATACGACCTGATCATCTTGGGTGCGAGCACATGGGGCTCGGGCGATATGCAGGATGATATGCAGGATTTTCTTAATGGTGTTGCCGCAATGGATTTGTCTGGCAAGAAAGTGGCATTATTCGGCTGCGGAGACGAATCTATGTCGGACACTTTCTGCAATGCCGTAGGGGAGATGTATGAGCGAATGATAAAAACGGGAGCCTCGATTATTGGTGATTTCAACGCGGATGGATATGACTATGAACATACCGACGCTGATGTCGATGGAAAGATTGTTGGGCTTCTTATCGACAATATGAACCATGAGGATATGACCGATGGGCGAGTTAAGGCATGGTGCGAGTTGCTGAAAGCTGAATCATGAATTGGCTGATGTTTAATCCATTATGCCGATACTCTAATTTTTCAATGTAAAAAGTTGAGAAAATATTTGGCAGATCCGACAAAAACTCCTACCTTTGCATCGCAATTAAGAAATGCACGGCGGGATAGCTCAGTTGGTTAGAGCGTCGGATTCATAACCCGGAGGTCCCGAGTTCAATTCTCGGTCCCGCTACAAAAAAGCCTTGAGTAATCAAGGCTTTTTTTCGTTTCAGCAACTGCTTTCACTCGAAAGCAATACCGATGTGCGCCGTTGCCATCTGGCTCAACTCATGAAGCGTCCTTCTAACAGGCTTTGGCTTGTTAGGTTAAGTGATTTTTATATTGGGATTGATCAATTGCAGTGCCGATATGAATTCTTCTTGATTTTCCGGTGAAACGTATACCCAATTGGTTTTGCCATATCTTAATCCAATTCGTTCTGATGATAATGCCGGAGAAGATAGGATTGTGGATTTATGGGTTATCTCGATAATTTTGGAAATCGGTAAATTCATTTGGAATAAGAAGCCACATCGTATATGTAGCTTTTCTCCATTTATGCCATAATCAGTATGTAGAAGCATGTCGTAAACCAAAACAACACCAATCCCCATCAGGACAATATCGATCAATAGGATCAATGTCGATTGATGGCATAGATATATTGATCCTATGAATGCAATGCTCATGCCAATACAAAACAATATATACCATTTGGAAATTTTTGACTTATAGATCTTTGTCATGTAGCAAAGTTGCGATAATTTCAGTTTGATTCCACAAAGTTATGGGTGGTATATGCGGAGATGTGTAGAAGATGCTTACATTCGATATTATCTCGAATCAGTAATTGTAGAATGAATATGAGTCAAGATAGATATATTTTTGCTTTACTTTTGCATTCTGACCAATTGTTGTCGACTCCTGCTTTACCGCTTCATACGGCCATCCGTTAGGTAGATAGGCAATCTTAAAGTAAGAGCTAATATTACAGTCAACGTTGACGGCTTCGTCAAAATTGGCATTGAAACTATCTGTCAGGTCTGCGTTGTTGATGTCATCTATAACGCTTGACATCAATGCCTTTATTTCCGATTGTGGAATAGTGTTTACAACTTCGCTCAAGATGCTGTAGCAACCATCATCGTCCATGGTTATAGAGCAGTATGTTTCGTTGGCATATTGAGTTTCGGTTGCTTCCTCCGTTTCGGTAAATTCGCCTGTGTTATAGGAATTGCCATGAAATAATAACAGCAATTTGAGTTCTTCGATATAACCCTCGACCAATTGATCTGAGTCGATTATTTTGGCATATTTTTTTAAGTCAATCCCCATCTTTTTAGCGTCTTTTATCCATGGAAGTTTCTCCATTTCCTTGATGGTCTCTTTGAATACGCTATTCGCTTGTTTTTTTATTTTGTCAAGATTATTGAATTTCAGGATTTTCCCACAATCATCAGTTTCAAAACTGATAGTGGTGCCAATAATCTTTTTGCTAAGTAATGTTATGATTTTGTTTTGAAAATTTCCTAATTCCGAGTCGGCAAGCGAGTCGCCGCGGACATCCAGGAAGGTGTAGTCCATTTTGTAGCCGGTTTCTGTCGAATCAGTGACCGAGATCATTACCTTTGTGGATGCTCCAGCTGTTTTAATTGTGTCAGTGTTGTTGATCTTCCATGTGCTTTCCTGTATCCAGTATACGGCTGTGTCATGCTTACAGAACCAACCGATCACGTCCACGGTTGAATCTTGTGCTGTTGTAATTTCTGTTTGATTGACTTCTCCTGAACATGGTTTTGAGATTGCCATTATAAGGCCAATGAGGATGATGAGTGATGATATTTTTCTCATATTCAAATGAAAATTGATGGGCATTCGGTGCAAAGATAATGAAAATTGTTTTTCAGTTGTGCAATTTATGTCTCAGAATCAGACTGTTTTTTCCCCTTCGAAGGATTTGATTGTTTTTATTTATTCGTCTCAAAAATTGTATCTTGTATTGCCACTGACGATTGCGAGTTGTACACCCATCTGTACACCGCTGTACACCGCCATAAAAAAAGTGTGTACATATTTGTACATTTTTTCGAGCATTTGGTTACGCAAAGTGATGCCAAGTGAACGAGCCGCCCAAGAATACAATAGGCTGTAATGCCCTTTTTATCGGGGCATTACAGCCTAAATGTCTGTAAAACTCTAAGTTAAGCCTTAGTCCTCTATTGCAGCCTGCGCCGCAGCTACGCGTGCGATAGGAACGCGGAAGGGAGAGCAGCTGACGTAGTTCATGCCGAGTTTAGCACAGAACTTAACCGATGAGGGTTCGCCACCATGCTCGCCGCAGATACCAACCTTGAGTTCCGGTTTGGTTGCGCGGCCTTTCTCAACGCCCATTTTCACGAGCTGGCCAACACCTTCCTGATCAAGCACTTCGAACGGATCGGTCTTGATGATGCCATGCTCTTTGTAGAATTTCAAGAACTTGGGTGCGTCGTCACGAGAGAAACCAAATGTCATCTGGGTCAAGTCGTTGGTGCCGAATGAGAAGAAGTCGGCAACGGTTGCGATTTCATTGGCGGTCAGAGCTGCACGGGGAACTTCGATCATTGTACCAACCTTGTAGGGTACGCTTTCGCCTTTTTCCTCGAATACTTTAGCTGCGGTGATATTGATAACGTCGGCCTGGTTCTGGATCTCTTTGAGTGAGCCAACCAACGGGATCATGATTTCCGGATGAACGTCAATACCACGGGCTTTCACAGCAAGCGCAGCTTCGATGATTGCACGAGTCTGCATTTCTGTGATTTCGGGGTAGGTGATACCAAGACGGCAGCCACGGTGACCAAGCATCGGGTTGAATTCTTCAAGAGAGTCAACCTTAGCCTTAACTTCCTCAAGGGTCAAGCCCATTTCGGTTGCAAGTTCTTTCTGGGTTGCAGTCTGGTGGGGAACGAATTCATGCAATGGGGGATCGAGCAGACGGATTGTGACGCCGTATCCATCCATGGCCTCAAAGATTCCCTCGAAGTCGCCACGCTGCATCGGAAGAAGCTTAGCCAGAGCTACGCGACGTCCTTCAACGTCGGAAGCGAGGATCATCTCACGAACCGACTTAATGCGATCGCCTTCGAAGAACATGTGTTCTGTACGGCAAAGACCGATACCCTGGGCTCCGAAGTGGCGAGCTTGTTTTGCATCACGGGGGCTGTCGGCATTGGTGCGGACGAGAGTCTTGGTGTATTTGGCAGCAAGATTCATGATCGCGCCAAAATCGCCATCGAGTTCAGGCTCGGTGGTGGGCACCTGACCATCATATACGTCACCGGTAGATCCGTTAAGAGAGATCCAGTCACCTTCTTTGTAAACTTTGCCACCGCATTCAAGGGTCTTTTCCTTGTAGTCGATGCGGATTTCACCAGCACCGGATACACAGCATTTACCCATACCGCGAGCAACAACGGCAGCGTGTGAAGTCATACCGCCACGCATTGTGAGGATGCCCTGTGCAACTGCCATACCGCGGAGGTCTTCAGGAGATGTCTCGATACGAACAAGAACAACTTTCTTTTTCTTTTCTGCCCAAGCTTCAGCATCGTCAGCAGCAAACACGATCTGACCGGTAGCGGCACCGGGAGATGCAGGAAGACCTTTTGCGATTACTGTTGCACGTTTGAGTGCAGATTTGTCGAATACCGGGTGGAGAAGCTCGTCAAGTTTCTGCGGTTCCATGCGGAGCAGGGTTGTCTTTTCGTCGATTTCACCTGCACGGAGAAGATCCATTGCGATCTTGACCATAGCGGCACCGGTGCGCTTGCCGTTACGGGTCTGGAGCATCCAAAGTTTGCCATTCTGGATTGTGAACTCCATATCCTGCATATCCTTGTAGTGGTCCTCGAGATTTGCGGCGATTTTAAGAAGTTCCTGAGCACAAACAGGCATTGATTCCTCAAGAGAGGGATATTTGGCTGCGCGTTCTTCTTCGCTGATGCCCTGAAGAGCAGCCCAACGGCGTGAACCTTCAAGGGTGATCTGCTGGGGAGTTCTGATACCGGCAACAACGTCTTCGCCCTGAGCGTTGATCAGGTATTCGCCGTTGAAAATATTTTCACCGGTTGCGGCATCGCGGCTGAAAGCAACGCCGGTTGCAGAGTTGTCGCCCATGTTGCCATAAACCATAGCCTGAACATTGACCGCGGTACCCCATTCTTCGGGGATCTGGTTCATTCGGCGATAGAGGATGGCGCGTTCGTTCATCCAGCTGTCGAATACAGCGCAGATACCACCCCAAAGCTGTTCCCATGCGCTTTCAGGGAAGTCTTTTCCGGTATATTCCTTAACAGCGCCCTTGAACAGTTTGACAAGGTTTTTCAGATCATCAACATCAAGGTCGGTATCGAGCTTAACGCCTTTTTCCTCCTTGACTTTGTCCATGATTTCTTCAAACGGATCAATATCTGTCTTGTTTTTGGGTTTCATGCCAAGAACAACGTCGCCATACATCTGGACGAAACGACGGTAGCTGTCCCATGCAAAACGAGGATTGCCGCTCTTTTCAGCAAGAGAAGCAACAGTAGCATCGTTCATACCGAGGTTGAGGACGGTATCCATCATGCCAGGCATTGAAGCACGTGCGCCAGAGCGAACAGAAACAAGCAGAGGATTAGCCGGATCATTGAATTTTGTGCCGGTTAGTGTCTCAACATGAGCAATAGCGTTTTCAACTTCTTTTGAGATACGCTTTACAACTTCGTCGCGACCATACTGTGTGTATTCGGTGCAAACATCTGTGGTGATCGTGAAGCCGGGAGGCACAGGCATACCCAGCAGGTTCATCTCGGCGAGGTTGGCACCTTTACCGCCAAGGAGATTTCGCATCGAGGCATCGCCTTCAGCTTTTCCATCTCCAAACGTGTAAACTCTTTTCATTGGATAAGAATATATTTAAATTAAAAAATTGAATTTTGATCAAAGTGTCAGTCATGGTTAACTCTAACGCAAAGGTACAATAATAATCTCAGACTTGAAATATTTTAAAATAAAATTATGGAGTTTTGTTAATCATTAGACTAAAATATGTAGCTTTGCAGCCAAATTAACAATAACATATTTTTTCGTGGCAAGAAAACGTAAAGAGCTTCCGTTGCTCACAAATATTGAGATTACAGATGTGGCCGCTGAAGGACAGAGTCTGGCTCGTGTTGATGATCTGGTCGTTTTTATCCCGTATGGAGCACCCGGCGACATCGCTGATGTAAAGATCGACCGAAAGAAGCGTAACTATGCGGAGGGACATATTGAGAGGCTGGTCAAGGCTTCGGATATTCGTCGTGAGCCGGCTTGCGAGCACTTCACGATGTGTGGTGGTTGCCGGTGGCAGCATCTCCCTTACGAGGAACAGTTGAGATTCAAACAGAAACAGGTTTCTGATTGTCTGCAACGTATAGCAAAAGTTGCTTTGCCTGAGATTTCGGCTATTAAAGGTTCGGCTAATATCTGGGAATACCGGAACAAAATGGAATATACATTTTCCAACAAAAAATGGCTCACATTCGATCAGCTTCGCTCCGGAGAGGAATTCCCTGACCGGGATGCCGCCGGTTTCCATATTCCCGGAGCATTCGATAAGGTGCTGGATATAAACAAGTGCCATCTTCAAGCTGATCTGGGAAATAGGATTCGCCTTTTCGTCAAGCAATTCGGCAAAGAGAATGGATATTCATTCTATGATCTGCGCGCTCAACAAGGATTTCTGCGAACACTGATGATCCGCATTGCTTCAACCGGAGAGGTGATGGTAGTGATGGTGCTTGGAGAGGATGACGGAGATAAGATTGATGTGCTCATGTCGGCAATTTCAAAGCAATTTCCGGAGATCACATCACTCATGTATGTTGTCAATAAAAAAGTCAATGACACTATTGCTGACCAGGAAGTCATACTGTATTCCGGCAAGCCGTTTATTATTGAGCGAATGGAAGGGCTGGATTTCAGGGTCGGGCCTAAGTCTTTCTATCAGACAAATTCACTTCAGGCCTATGAACTTTACAAGGTTGTCCGCGAATTTGCCGGAATAAAAAGTGGGGATTTGGTCTATGATCTGTATACCGGTACAGGTACGATTGCCAATTTTGTTGCACGGCAGGCCAGAAAAGTAATCGGCGTGGAATACGTGGAAGATGCAATAAAAGATGCACGGATCAATTCTGAGGTCAATGGGATTGAAAACACGCTGTTTTTTGCCGGAGACATGAAGGATGTGCTGACTGATGAGTTTATTAAAGAGCATGGACATCCGGATGTGATGATCGTCGATCCACCTCGCGCAGGAATGCATGGCGACGTGGTCAATGTGATTCTCAATGCACGCCCTGAACGCATTGTCTATGTAAGCTGCAATCCTGCCACACAGGCGCGAGATCTGGCGTTGTTGGATTCCGCATATGAGGTAAAGGCCGTACAGCCGGTTGATATGTTCCCACATACTCACCATGTGGAGAATGTGGTGAAACTCGAGTTAAGAGACTAAGCCGCGCTTAAAACATCGGAGGTAATATTTCAGACGATCCAAGATTTGAATTATAATATCTTGGGTCGTCTGTCACTTCTCGGACAATGAATTCCGGTAGGTCAAACCTCTCATCCGGATCTGACAACTCAATTTCCGCAAGTACCAGGCCTTTCAAACGTCCCTTGAATACGTCGACTTCCCATCGGCCTGCGATATATCTCGTTTTCTCTATTAAAGAAACACATTTGCATTGATTGATCATTTCTTGAGCATCTACGGCCGGAATCTCATATTCCCACTCACCCCGTACGGCTCCAATGTTTTTGCTTTTTATCGTTAGGAAGGCTCTGTCATTACGGATCCTGATCCTGACTGTCGAATCCGGGTTGATTGACAGATATGCCTGTGTTATCTCATCTCCACGGTATTTGTCATTATCGAATCGTGACAGGTCAGCTATATATTTGCGTTCTATTTCTTTTGGCATGGTATTTGCATTCAAATATTGTCAGTATGGGTTTATCAGTGCAAAAATAGTCAAATACACCCTTTCTGTTGCATAAACGAGGAAAAATTTCTGTTTGTGGTCAACAACTTGTAACTTTGTAGCATTTAAATAGAAAAAAGAATAGATGATCGAAAGAATCATAATATTAGAGAATGCCGATCCGGCGAGCTTCTATGGAGTGAATAATTGCAACATGTCCCTTATCCGCAATTTGTATCCGAAATTGCGGATGGCTGCGCGAGGATCGGTTATTAAAGTGATTGGTGATGAATCTGAAACGGAATGTTTCGAGAAGAAGATACGTGAGCTTGAGGAATACTGTGTGAAGTATAACAGATTGACAGAAGATGTGATACTTGATATCGTAAAAGGAGAGCAACCACACGATAAGCGCAGCGATGGAGCGATAATATTTGGTGTCAATGGTAAGCCGATATCAGCAAGAACGCCAAACCAGCAGCTTCTCGTGGATACATTTCAGAAAAATGACCTTACCTTTGCTCTTGGACCGGCCGGAACCGGGAAAACGTATATTGCAATTGCTCTTGCTGTCAGAGCGTTGAAGAACAGGGAAGCCCGTAAGATCATATTATCTCGTCCGGCTGTTGAAGCCGGCGAAAAACTTGGCTTTCTGCCGGGGGATATGAAAGATAAAATCGATCCATATCTTCAGCCGCTTTATGATGCGCTTGAGGATATGATTCCGGCGGTGAAACTGAAAGAGTATATGGAGACTAAGGTAATCCAGATCGCGCCGTTGGCATTCATGCGCGGACGCACACTGAACGATGCGATTATAGTTTTGGATGAGGCTCAGAACACGACAACGCATCAGATAAAAATGTTTTTGACCCGATTGGGTATGAACGCGAAAATGATAATAACCGGAGACGCAACCCAGATTGACCTTCCAAGATCAACGACATCCGGGCTTTTACAGGCTTTGCATATTCTGAAAGGAGTGGATGGGATAGGCAAAGTTGAGTTCGGGAAAAAGGATATCGTCCGCCATGCTCTTGTCCAGCGTATAGTTGAGGCATATGAACACTATGATGAGTCCATGAAGGATATTAAAAAATCGGTTACTGATACCGCCGCTGATAACGGAACAAATGACATCCCAACTCTGTCATAGCACATTTTTTGAAAGAATTTTAATTCTTCTTATTCTTGTTGTCAGCCCCATTTGTGTGTTGGCTCGAAATGCTGTGTATTCCGGTGTGGTCCGGGATTCGGTATCGCGAGAGCCGGTTCCGTATGCATCCGTCATGCTTAAGAGTGTGGGGTGGGGGAAATTGACTGATGAGAAAGGTCGATTCAAAATTTCGGTAAATGACCAGCGGACGATCAACGATACTATTCATATCAGTGCCATGGGGTATACTGCCAGAGCAGTTCCTGTAAATGGTGAAAAAAAGCTGGAAATTTATATTTCGCCTGATGGTGTGAGGCTGAATGAGGTTGTTGTGCGTCCTAAAAAGGAGAAATATAGCAAGAAAAACAATCCGGCAGTTGACCTTGTGAATAACATACGTAATTCGCAGGATCATAATGACCCACGCAGAAATGATTACTATTCGTTTGATAAATACGAGCGAATAACAATTGCACTGAACAATATCAGTCCGGATAGTGATAAAAATCTCATTTTAAAGAAATTCGGTGTCCTGAAAGAACATATAGACACTTCTGAGATTTCGGGGAAGCCGATCCTGAATATTAGCACACGTGAAAAAAAATCAAATATATTCTTCCGGAAGAATCCACATGCGGAAAAGGAACATATTGATGGACTGAGTCAGTCAGGTCTGGATGATTTTCTCGATGAAGCCAATATGCGAACTCTATATGAGGACTTTTTCAGCGATATTGATTTGTATCAGAATGATATTTATCTGCTTCATAATAAGTTTGTCAGCCCATTGTCGAAAATAGGCCCTGATTTCTATAAATATTATCTGACAGACACAACCTATGTTGGTGCGGATAAATGTATAGAATTGTCGTTTGTTCCCCATAACTCACAAGCAATGGGATTTACCGGCAAGATATATTGTGTGTTGGGTGATTCTACAATGTTTATCCGTAAAATTGTGATGTCGGTTCCAAAAGATATAAATTTGAACTTCATTGAACGGATTTATATAAATCAGGAATATCAACGGGCTCCGGATGGATCGAGGTTGTTGGTAAAAGACGATCTGACAGCAGAGGTCAGTATCATGCCGGGTACACAGGGGCTATATTTCAGGCGTAATACAGCCTATGGAAATCATTCGTTTGAACCGTCTAATGAATGGTATGTCTATGAGATTCCCGGAAAAACAGTGCTCAATTCCAATGCGAAAAACAGGGATGAAAATTATTGGGCATCCAATCGATTGGTTGATATCAGAGATAGCGAACGCAATGTAGGTAAAATGGCCGAGGATTTGCGTCGAATTCCATTTTATTATTGGGCGGAGAAGATTGTTAAGATTTTTGCCACAGGATACATCAATACTTCAAAGGACAGCAAATTCGATATTGGTCCGGTAAATACAACCGTTAGCCACAATTCCGTAGAAGGGTGGCGTTTGCGACTTGGTGGTATGACGACAGCTAATCTCAGCAAACGGATGTTTATTCGTGGTTATGGCGCATACGGTCTAAAGGATCATAAATGGAAATATGAGGCTCAGGCCGAATACTCGTTTGTGGATAAGGAGTATCATCCTCGGGAATTCCCTATACATGCACTCAGATTGACGCACCGGTATGACGTGGATATGCTCGGACAACATTATGCATTTACAAATGCCGACAATATGTTCCTTTCATTTAAACGACGTGAAGATTATCAGATGACATATCTGAGGCAGACCCGATTGGATTATATCCTTGAGCTTCGCAACGGTTTTTCAATAAATGCGGCATTTCGGCATCAGCGACAGGAAGCATCTCCATATATGAGATTTGTGACTGATTACGGGCGAGTGTATAATCATTATAATGAATCCGGATTTGAAGTTACGCTTCGTTTTGCTCCCGGAGAAAGATTTTACCAGACCAAGACAAGCAGAATTTCAATCAGTCCGGAGTTGCCGGTTGTGACACTTTCTCATTTATATTGTCCCAAGGGATTCTTAGGTAACATGTTTGATGTGAACCGAACAGAATTGAGTTTCTCTCAGCGGTTCTGGTTCTCAGCATTCGGATATCTTGACACGTATATCAAGGCTGCTCATCTATGGAGTGTCTCACCATATCCGGATCTTCTCATTCCAAATGCTAATCTCTCGTACACAATCCAGCCTGAGAGCTTTGATCTGATGAACCCGATGGAATTCATCAATGACTCATACGTTACATGGGATATGACATATTGGGCCAATGGCACGATCCTGAATTATATCCCGTTGCTTAAAAAGTTAAAGTTAAGAGAGGCTTTTTCTTTCCGCGGAGTATGGGGACATCTAAGTAAGCGTAACAACCCTGAGAATAACAGGGATCTGTTTAGATTCCCGACCATCTCTGATGTGCAGCCGATGGGTAGGATGCCGTACATGGAGGCCGCTGTAGGTGTGGATAATATATTCAAGATACTTCGGGTGGATTACGTATGGCGTCTGACATATCGCGACAGACCCGGAATAGACAAAGGAGGGGTTAGAATTCAACTACACTTTACTTTCTGATGATACAATCAGCGGATTTAGTTGTTTGGTTTATTATATTTTTTTAATTTTGTAAATAAATATTCGTTCAAATCCATGATCACACGACTGAATGACATAAATCTACGTCCTTATAATACTTTCAGGATTGATGCTAAATGCTCGCAGTTCATAGAGTATACCTCTGTTGATGACATACCTGCAATTGCAAGCACTCTTGGGCCGGATATGGATTTTATCAATCTTGGTGGAGGAAGCAATATGCTCTTTGTCTCGGATTATAATGGCGTTGTGCTTCATTCAAAGATTCTGGATATTGAGATGGAGCATTTGGGCAATGGTGCAGTCCGGATAAAAGCCGGCTCCGGTGTATCCATGGATGAACTTATTGAACGTTGTGCCACTTCCGGGTTGTGGGGGTTGGAAAATCTGTCGGGAATACCGGGAAATGTAGGTGCGTCGGCAGTCCAGAATGTAGGGGCTTATGGTGTGGAAGCATGTGATGTTATCCATACTGTTGAATGCTTTGATCTGCAAACTAACAGGTTTGTTAAGATTCCGGTTGGAGAATGTGGATATGGTTATCGGAATTCCATGTTTAAGAATTCAGAAAACAAGCGCCGGTTCATTATATCAGCCGTTGAATTTGATTTATCAACTATTCCAACACCTAAAATAGGCTATGGAAGTCTGGCGGAAGAATTTGGCAATTGCAGTGACGGAAATCTGACACCGCTTCAGATACGCGATGTGATAATCAAAGTCAGGAATAAAAAACTCCCCGAAGTAGATGAAATAGGGAGTGCCGGCAGCTTCTTTAAGAATCCTGTAGTGGACAAGTCGATATTTGAACATATCCGAGAGCAGGCTTGCAGAATCACTGGACAAAATGATGTCATTGTGCCACACTATGACGTTTCCGATGGAATAAAGATTCCGGCAGCATGGCTCATTGACAGATGTGGTCTAAAAGGAACCGTTTGTGGCGGAGCTGCAGTCTGGGACAACCAGCCGCTTGTAATCGTAAATAAAACCGGTAATGCATCGGCGAAGGATATTGTGGAATTAGAGAATAAAATTATAGAAACAGTCGAGGCTACATTCGGAGTGACGCTACACCCCGAGGTTGAGCATATCGGGATAATATAACGACAGAGCATGAGTAAATTCATCATAGAAGGCGGACATCGCTTGTCCGGGTCAATAGAACCTCAGGGTGCTAAAAACGAAGCGCTCCAGATTATTAGTGCCACCTTGCTGACTGATCAACCGGTGAGGATAAGCAATATTCCAGAGATTATGGATGTGAAGAATCTCATTGACCTGTTGAAAGGGATGGGAGTGAAAGTTGTCCGTAATGGTAAGGGTGATTTTACTTTTTGTGCTGATGATGTCAATACGGACTATATTTCAAGTCAGGACTTTGTTGACAGATGTTCTTCTCTGCGTGGATCTGTTCTGGTTGTCGGCCCTCTACTGACCCGATTCGGCAAGGCATATTTTGCAAAACCCGGTGGTGACAAAATCGGGCGAAGGAAGATAGATACTCATATCGCAGGATTGATGGCTCTTGGTGCATCTGTTGAATATGACCGTCTAAAACGCGCTTATCTTCTGACTGCTCCAGTGGATGGATTGTCGGGCGCATATATGCTGCTGGATGAGGCATCTGTAACAGGCACTGCAAATATAATCATGGCGGCGTCACTTGCCAAAGGTGATACCACAATTTATAATGCGGCCTGTGAGCCATACGTACAGCAATTATGCCGTATGCTGACCGGTATGGGATTGAAAATTGATGGCCTGGGCTCAAATCTGGTCACAATACATGGTCGCGAAAATCTTGGGGGAACTGTACATCGGATATTGCCTGACATGATTGAAGTGGGCAGTTTTATCGGTATGGCTGCACTAAACCAAAGTGAGATTACGATTAAAAACGTTTCATACGACAATCTTGGCATAATTCCCGATAGTTTCAAGCGTCTCGGCATCAATCTTGAGCGTAGGGGAGATGATATATTCGTTCCTGCACAGGATTGTTATGAGATAGAATCGGCACTTGATGGGTCAATCTTAAATATAGCAGACGCTCCATGGCCCGGACTGACTCCTGATTTACTTAGCGTGATGCTTGTTGTAGCGACACAATGTCGTGGAAGTGTACTGATTCATCAGAAGATGTTTGAAAGTCGCTTGTTTTTTGTCGATCATCTGATTGATATGGGTGCCCAGATCATGCTTTGCGATCCACATAGAGCGGTGGTTATTGGCCTGGATCACAAGTTGCCTCTTAGAGCCAACAAAATGCTTTCACCGGATATCCGTGCCGGTATTGCAATGCTTCTTGCTGCCATGTCGGCAAAAGGGACGAGTGAGATCGGAAATATAAATCAGATTGACCGCGGATATGAGAGCATTGATACGAGGCTAAACGCTTTGGGAGCGCATATAATACGAGACAGGAACTAATAACTGAACCACCTTGTCACACGGGAATGACAACCATTGGTGTGTCTGAGTGGAATAGGATGCGATGTGCGATACCCGGATTGAATAATCGGGCAAACATATTCTTTTTCTTATTTGGCACTGCTATCAGATGACACGATGATGAAGCTGTTATCCGGGAAAAGTCCTCTTCGATAGAGTCTATAGACATCGTTTCAATAGAGAATTTATGCTGTGGATAATGCCCCATGCAATAGGCCTCAAGGCGTTTAAGCGAATTTAATGATCCTTGTTCTGATATTTTCTTCCCCGGAACCCGTATAAGAATAATATTCAGGTGATCGATCGGAAGCAAACGGAATAAGGCATCAATGGCAAGAATGTCTTCCTGATCGAAGTTGCTGAAAAACAATATGCTGTCAATCTTCTCGATTTTGTTGAGCCTGACGGATTCCGGGACGGTGAATACGGGGTATCTGCATGTGTCAAGAACCTCTGCGGTAACACTACCCACCAGTTCCCGTTCTTTAGTCTGGGCACCGCGTGTACCCATCACAATCATAACCGGAGCATTCTCTTTTGCATATTGGTTTATCACTTCTTCCGGAATACCTTCCTGTATTTCAGACGTTAGCTTAACAACAGGAAGCTCGCCCGTCTTCATCTTGGACAAAAGGTTGTCGGTATATAGATCCATTTGTCTTCTTGCCTCATTCTCTATGGCCAGCAATTCATCTGCATTTGCTCTGTTTGAATCAAACGACAAAACATCAGAAAGGGGTATGGAATTTCCAAGAGTAGGGTCAGTGAATGTGTGTAGAAGATGTATACTTGACTTTAGTCTACTGGCTATGCTGAATGCCATATTGCACGCCTGGACTGAATGTGGCGAAAAGTCAACCGGAACAAGAATATTTGTGTCTGAGTTTCCGCTATTAGGCTTGATCTGCGAAAATATATCCTGATTTTCAATGATTCGAAGTGCAAATGGCAGATCTGATTCTTTTATGCGAACTCTGACACCTGACGAAACAACCGGCTGATCAAGATTGACATTTTGCAATGTCACGGCTATTCCTTCCCGTTCAAGCAGGCTTTTCAATTCATTCGCCCGATCAAACGTATGGATTGCAACAGTAATCAGTCGATTGTTCACGTCAAATCAAGAAGTTTAATATTAGAGGGGAGAGGAGAATGAGAGTATTCTTATTAGTTATTCTTCACTTTGATTTTTTATGATTTCAACAGCCATATCGTAGATCGTTGTATCGTCAAGAACTACAATGCCACCGTCGGGACCCGGTTCAATATGTACGCCACAATTCTTTCCAAATTCATAATTGCTGCCACCAAAATAATTACGGACTGTTTGTACGGTTATATTGAGTTTATCGGCAATTTGGTGAGTCGCGCCATCGGGCAGACTGTCTTTAATTCGGCGGAGCTCGTTGAATGTGATTGTTTTAGCCATAATTTTATATTTATGTTAGTAAATGATATTAGGTTGATGCTATAAAAATAGAGTATTAATTTCTATTTTCCAAATTTATGGCGAATTTATTTAATTCAAATTGCAATTTTTTCAATATCCGCATCATTTATCCATGCGCGATGCTTATTATCAATCTCAACCTCATGCCATGTTTGCTTAGTTGTGTCAACATCAACCGAGATAGATCTTAGGACTCTGACTTTAGTCCCTTCGTGAAGTAACATTGCTTCCTCGTCTCTTGTCATTGGTTTTCGAGGAACGGTGCTGAGAACGGTTGTTTCTGAGGTGATGATGGCTTGCGAGGGATCCATGGCTATACTCTTTGACTTAAATGAGAAAAATATGGCTACCAAGGATAAAATGAATACAATAATGCCACCGAAAAATCCTAATTTCTTTAGAATAATCGTACCGGAGAAAAAATATGCTGCAATGCATCCGATGGTGACAGCAAACATTACAAGTGCAATCCAGGCCCAAGTATTGGAATGCATGGCATTTGCCACTTTTTCTATGGTATTTGATATGAAAGATCCGGTCTCACCTTTCTTATCAACAATTCTGGAATTGACGAAATCGAGATTGATCCTGGCATCGGTATTTGTCGGGTCAAGTCTCAGTGCCCGTTCGTATGCTAAAATTGACTGGGATATTTTACCACAACGATAATATGCATTTCCTAAATTGTAATATAGATCAGAGGAAACACCCTCTGTTTCGGCGGCATTATTGTACAATTCCACTGCAGATCTGTAATCTTCACTTTCATAAGCGGAATCGGCACGTTGCACGAGCGAAATAGCCATGCTGTTTAAGGAACAGAGAAGTGCTATGATGCAAAAAAAGTATTTCAAAATATAATGGCTCATGATATTTTGTTTTTAAGCATTGTTCTTTGACAATTTTATTTTTTCAAGCTCATTAATTGTTTCAGTCGCTTTTGCATATACTGAATCCATTTGCTCTGGCTGATCAGATGTCGGCGTATATCTGGCCATCTCACAGATGTCAAGCAATTCAATTACTGAAGCACATACTGATTCGGGGGCTCCATGAGCTGATAGTTCCTGTGCGATAGTCGGCCTTAATAGCTGAGACGCAGGAATTGCAAGTTTGTCGCTAAGATAGCCCCACATAGCTTTCAACATCTCTGCATAGAAGTGTTCAGGATCATTCTCGGACTTGAATTTAGCGGCAGCTTTCAAGCGTTTACGAGCCACCTTGTTTGCTTTGGAGTATTTCATTCCCGATATGTTGGCGGCACGTTTTGCGGCAGCCAAATTCAACATAAATACCACTACAAAAGCTAATGCCAAGCCAAGATATACAAACCAATACCAAGTCTCAGATATAATATATTGACGACTTTTTGTCAGGTTTTTATCACCGGTCTTTATGAATAGAATGTCGGTATTTTTCGAGGTGACGTATTGCTGGTTTGTAACTGGGGATGAAACGCCTTGTCCAACCTTTACCGCAAACGGATCGATCTTAATTGTACGATACTCCTTTGTCGTAGTGTCGAAATAGACAAAATCAGGAACTGTCACCGTATAATTGCCTACTTCCTTGGGAATAAAAGTATATACTGTGGTAGAAGTGCCGGATACGTTATTCCCCTTCATCTCAGCGTCAACGGTGTGCTGCGGTGTGTATTGTTCAAACTCAGTCGGGAAATCCACGTCCGGATCCTTCAGGTACTTTATATTTCCCTCGCCATTCACTATGTATGTCAAAGTAGCCGGTTCATTTGTCCGGAAATTGCTGGTGGACATTCTTGCATTGACATCAAAATGTCCGACTGCCCCGGTAAAGCCGGTTGGCTGCGGAGAGGGGAGTGGCAGAACATTGACAGATGCACTGTTGGAGTTAATCCGTATTTTCTTGGTGGTAGGTTGATTGACTGTGTAGAATCCCATGTTGACCTGATCGTATTGCACAACCGACAGATCGTATGTTCCCGAAACAATAGTGAGTTTCCCGGATTTCTGGGGAAACAGCACGCATTTCTTCAAAACAGCAGTCAGATATTCCTGCCCATTAACAGTCTCTCTTGCGTTGATCGACGATTGGAATTGAAGATCCTCGACCAGGAACCCATTAAATGTAGGCTGTGTTATAGGCATGAATTCAGAAATGCTATATTTTGTATATAGCTTAATAGTACACTCGATAGCTTCTTGCTCATATGCCGTTGAACGGCTGGTTGAAATGCGGATGAAAACATCGTTGCCATTCACATTGCGACCTGCCTGCTGGGTTGATATATCGTCAATTGCCACCGGCTGTGAGTTTTTCCCAGATGCACCCGATTGTGGCTGCTGTGAGTTGTTTGAGGCTACTACTGTCACTTTAGTCGGGCGCGTGGTCAGTTTCTTCCCGTTCGCAACAATGGATGCTTCCCCAATATTGAATGTGCCCTCTTTGTCCGCACGATAGTAATAGGTATATTCATGCTGAGAGGACGATGTAGCCTGACCATTTACTACCTGATAACTCTGCGACGTAGCGATTGATGGTCCATAAATCAATGTACATCCATTGATCTGAGGCACTTTCAGACTGGAAGTGGACGCTTCGGCATTTTTCAATATATATGTGACCGGAAATTTTGAGCCGACAGGAACCCGTCCGGGTGCATTGACCGAAAAAGATGCTTGGCCGAACGAATATACCGAAAGGCCGATGATGAATGATAATATTAACAGTAATCGTTTCATATCGAATTATGAAAGGAAAGATGGGGTTACTATATTCCTGCTTACCAAGGGTTGCCGATTATCCTGCGACCCGTAGACTGTTCTTTCTGCGATTTCTCAACTTTCTTGCGAGTCTGTTCTTCCTGTTTGGCCGCAGCCTTCAAGATCTTATCGGCATTTTCCTTACTGATCTCCTGCCGACCTGCCGACCCTCCGTTCTCATTTTTATCTTTGGGCTTCTCAGGAGATTGCTTGGGCTGATTCGGTTGTCCTTGCTTTTGTTTGTCCTCTTTGTCTTTATTCTGCTGATTTTGCTGATCTTGCTGGTTCTGCTTTTGATCTTTGTTCTGATCCTGATTGTTTTGATTGTTGTCCTTTTGATCCTGATTCTGGTCGTTTTTGTCTTGACCATTCTGTTGATCTTTCAATTTGATCTGAGCTACCCGGAGATTCTGACGAGCCTTGATATTATCGGGATTTCGACGTAGTACCTCCTTATACATTTCAATACTTGTGGCATAGTCCTTTTCATCAAAGGCGATATTTCCCAGATTATAATAGGCTTTTTCAACGAGTGAGAGGTCTGACTTCTGACCTGTTACGTTCTGAAAATAATTCTTGGACATATTTCGGAGGGTATCAGCTGCAGAGTTTCCGGCTGTTTGTTGGCGTAAAAGCGCCAACGCCAGATTAAACTGAGCTAATGCAGAATTCGGATCCTCCTGCAACGCATCTTTATAATAAGTCTCCGCTACGTCGTATTGTCCTGAGTGATAGGCCTCATTGCCTTTCTTAATAAAAGTTCTCACATGCTTGGCCACGACGTCAGGATTTTTCCCTGATGTTGCGGCAAAAACACTACTGCATGCCAGTATAATTGAGAATATAAATACTATATATCGTTTCATCTGAGCCGAAATTATTTTTTGGTGAAAAACTCTATCTTTTTCAACCATTTGATTTTACTATATGGTAATGTAACATCAATCAATAGTAATAGCAATGCTATGCAGATTGCGATCGGGAACAGATCTGTGGAATCTGACGGAATGGCTGTTTTTTTATACTCAGTTTGCTTGATTTTGCCAAGTTGCGTCTCCAGATCCTGCACTACGGAACTGCTGTTGCCGGAGAGATAGATTCCCTTTCCAGCTTTAGCTATCTCTGCGGCTCCGGCATCGTCAAGTGCCGTCCGTACTTCTTCTCCATCATAAATCAAGAATCCTGTAGGTGATCCAACTGCCGGTATAGGCATACCCTCACCAGGAGTTCCCATACCTATCACATCAACCTGTATGCCGGCGTCGGCGGCTGCCTTTGCCGCCTCCACAGCGTTATCTTCGAAATTCTCACCATCGGTGACCACGATGATCGCTTTATTAAATGTGCTTTCCGGATCGAAAGCATTCATTGCGGAATTAATTGCGGAGCCGATAGCGGTTCCCTGTAGAGGAACCATCTCTGTGTTTAAATCATTCACATACATCTTGGCCGAATACACATCCGGGGTCAATGGCAACTGAAGGTATGCATCACCGGCAAAAACAACAATGCCGACACGGTCATTAGTCATTTTATCAAGACATTTGTCAAGGATAAATTTTGCCCTCTGGAGTCGGGAGATTCCATTTGTGTCATCAGTCGCAGACGCCAGCATTGAGTTTGAGACATCGCAACAGATCATGACTTCTATACCCTTGACTGTCTCTTCATCTGAAGATATCACTACATCATTTTCTGTGTGGACAAATGGACGCGCTGCCGCAATAATTATTAAGGCGAGTGCTATCAACTCAATAATTATTTTCAGATTGGGAAGATATTTGGAAGCTTCCGGCATCAGCTCTGATCTGAGCTTAGGCCCGAATTTAACCAGCTTGCGGCGACGAGATATGCGCGACAGCATGTATAGGATAGCAATTACAGGAATTGCTATCAGAGCATACAGATATTGTGGGTTTGCGAAATTGATCATTTTTCAAAAGACATGTTGTTGTTTGACATTAGCTTCTGTGTTTGCATTAAGGAATGTGGCGTAAAAAAACATTTCTGAATAGCAATTCCAAAACAAGTAAGCCTAAGGCCAGCAATGCCCATGGAAGGTAATCTTCCTCAGTTGACGCATATTTCTTTATGCTGATATGAGTCTTTTCAAGCTGGTCAATCTCTTCGAAAACGCTTGCAAGCACATGGTCGTCAGTAGCACGGAAGTATTTACCTCCTGTCTGGTCGGCTATTGACTGTAATGTTTTCTCGTCAATAACTACGGGCAGTTGCACGGTATATGTTCTGCGTGTATAAGGATCAACCTGAGGGTAGGGGGCCATTCCGTTGCGGCCTACACCGATCGTATATACACGTATATCATTCTGCTGCGCTATTTCTGCGGCATCCATCGGTGCAAGCTGTCCGGCATTGTGCGAGCCATCAGTGATCAATATGATGCTCTTCGATTTTGCTTTCCCATCTTTAATTCGGTTTATTGCGGTTGCTATTCCATCGCCAATTGCTGTGCCATCCTCAAGCATTCCAACTTCAACTTCATTAAGATAATTGATCAGTTGGGCATGGTCTGTTGTCATTGGCACGGCAGTGAAACTTTCAGATGCGAATATAACAAGGCCGATATTATCATGGGATCTTCCGGATATAAATCTTGCGGCAACCTTTTTTGCCGCTTCAAGGCGGTTGGGATCGAAATCCCCGGCAAGCATACTTGATGAGATATCAAGCGACAGGACAATGTCAGTGCCTTCTGTGTTGCTATCCGACCATCTTGAACTGCTTTGCGGACGAGCCAATATGACAATCAATGCGGCAATACACAACATCCTAAAGCCAAATAAGGCGTACAGAAGATATTGCTTTATTGACCGTTTCTGTTTATTAAACGGGCTTAGCGAAGAAACAGCCACACTTGCGTATCTCGTACGTGATGTGTAGATATACCATGCTACACATGGCACAATTATAAGCAGAAACCACAGATAATCCGGATGTGCAAATTGTATGTTCATTCTGCTTTTGTATTATTCTCTTTATTAATGTTTTCAGACTCAGTTTGTGTGTTTTCTGGCTCTTCCGGCTTTTCTTCCGGTTTTGTCAGTTCGACAAACTGGCGTACGTTTGTGAATGCGAGTTCATTCTCGGCGGCATCAGGCTTTGCCTTGGCGAATTTGACAAAATCAGCCTCCCGGAGGACATCATTTACATAAGATGCAAATTGCATGGCCTCTTCATTTCCGGAAATTGCCGACATGATCTGCGGGGTGGTCATTTCCATTGCATTGATGCCGAATCGACCCGATAAATATCCACGTAGAATATCTGTCAGCTGTGTGTAATATTCCTTTTCAGCACCTTTCTGCCATAATTTCTTCTGTTGCAGGTCATTCAACTTCTCAACAGCAAGAACATAAGGTGGTACGGGCTTCTTTACCGGCATTAGTGGAATTCTACCATGTCGCAACCATTTCATGTAAATGAAAATGAACGCGGCAATGACAACAACTGAAAGCAGTATCCACCACCAGTAGGCTGTAATCCAATCCGGCATGAAATCCCAAAACTTGGTTTTGTCGTCAACGACATCCGTATAGTCATGAACTTTTACATCTACAGTCTCTTCACCTTCGAAAACCACATTCGCAGTGTCGAGAGAGATCGGATCAACCTTTAGAACGGGTGAATCAGACGCAACGGTATCTTTGCCTGCAATCAGATATATAGGGGGAAGGGAATATAGACCGGAATCAAAAGCCTGCACCATAAATAGTGCACGAAGTTGACGTCTGCCATCACCAAGAGTTTTCATGTCAACTGAATCCAATGGTGAGATCTCGACATCATTCCACTCATCGGAATTAATATCGATATGCGCGTTTTTGTCAAAATTGCCAGTGAATTCAACCCTAAGCGCAGATTTACTGCCCATAGTCATGGTGACGCTATCAAGCTTTGCCTTGCCAACTACACCCGGTATAACAGCCGAGGCAGCTGGTAAAACGTTACTTAATGCCGAAGCAATAAGAATTGAAAATGCGACTATTTTATGAGATGATTTCATTTAACGCCTCTATTTTTAAATAACGCCATTAACGCTTTTACGTAATCTTCATCCGTAGCTATGGACGTGAAGTTGACCCGTGATTTCATCATGGTTTCAAACATCTTGTTCTGTCGCTCATACCACCATTTATCGTACCTTGTTCGAACTGATTTTGACGATGTGTCGATCCACTTGGAATCTCCACTTTCCAGATCCGTCAGACGAATCAAACCGACGTCGGGCATTTGTGTGTCACGCTTGTCGTACACTTGGATTCCTATCACATCATGTTTGTTTGATGCCACAGACAATGCCTTTGAATAATCCGACCCATCAATAAAGTCTGAGATTAGGAATGTCGTGGTGCGTTTTTTCAGAGCATCGGTGAAATAGCGCAGGACTTGAGTGATATCAGTTCCGTTACTGGTGGGTTGAAAAGTTAGGAGCTGGCTGATTATAAACAGTATGTGCTTCTTTCCCTTTTGAGGTGGAATAAATTTCTCTATCTTATCAGTAAAGAAAATCACTCCGATCTTATCATTGTTTTGAATGGCGGAAAAAGCCAGTGTCGCTGCAATCTCAGCGATCATTTCACGCTTCTCTTCTCCTATTGCGCCAAATAAACGGCTACGCGACATGTCAATCAGGAGCATCACGGTGAGCTCACGCTCTTCTTCATAGACTTTTACGTATGGATGGTTCTGACGGGCAGTAACGTTCCAGTCAATATCACGGATGTCATCGCCATATTGATATTCACGCACCTCTGCGAACATCATGCCGCGTCCTTTGAACGCAGTGTGATATTCTCCGGCAAAAATATTTTGTGAAAGACCGCGAGTCTTGATCTCAATTTTGCGAACTTTCTTTATCAGTTCATTCGCTTCCATAATCTATCCTGATAGTTATCCTGCTGACAATGATCATCAGGGCACCTCAACCTTGTTAAGAATATCTGAGATAATCTCATCCGCAGAGATATTGTTGGCCTCAGCCTCATAAGTAAGCCCGATTCTATGACGCAGGACATCGTGACATACTGCGCGTACGTCTTCTGGAATTACAAATCCGCGTCCGCAAAGGAATGCATAAGCACGGGCTGCTTTGGCAAGACCTATGGATGCACGTGGAGATGCACCGAAAGATATTATGCCCTGAAGATCCTGAAGACCGTATTCACCGGGGAATCGAGTTGCAAACACGATATCAACTATATAGCGTTCGATCTTTTCATCAAGATAGATCTGTTCAACTATCTTCTGTGCTTCAATGACATTCTCGGGACGGAGAAGCGGACGCACAACCTTGGGCTCCGGATTTATGTTCTGACGAATGATTTCTTTTTCTTCATTCCGGGTGGGATATCCAATCACAACTTTCAGAAGGAAACGGTCCACCTGTGCTTCTGGGAGCGGATAAGTACCTTCTTGCTCGATAGGGTTCTGTGTAGCCATCACAAGGAATGGAGAGTCCAGCTTAAACGTGTTGTCACCGATTGTCACCTGACGCTCCTGCATGGCCTCAAGCAGAGCACTCTGAACCTTTGCCGGGGCACGGTTGATCTCATCCGCGAGGATGAAGTTGGCGAAAATAGGGCCACGTTTAACCTGGAATTGTTCTTTCTGCATGCTGTAGACCATGGTACCGGTAACATCGGCAGGAAGAAGATCCGGCGTAAACTGGATTCGATTGTATTTTGCATCAATCAGCTGTGCGAGTGTCTTGATGGCAAGGGTCTTTGCCAGACCAGGAACACCTTCAAGAAGCACATGGCCATTAGCCAGCAGAGCAACCAGAAGAGAGTCGATCAGATGTTTCTGACCGACGATGGTCTGATCCATTCCATGAACCACAATGTCAGCAAAATTATGTTTGCTTGCAACAAGTTCGTTTAGTTCGTTGATGTTTACTGACGTACTCATTTTGAATTTGTATCGGTAGGTGATGTAATTTTATAAATGTTGATTATGGGGTCACTATTGATAATCCCTAATTTTTAGTCACAAAAGTATATATAGTAAACCATAGAAATGTAAAATGGGATGTTAAATTTATCTATTATTTCTTTCCATGATTAAACTATTAAGTTATTTTAAAACAACTTGGTTCCTGTTTCAACGAAATACAAAACATAGCCGACAAAACATAGTGCACCGACAACAAGTCCGGTTATCAATCCAAGTAAGAAGCCAATGCCAAAGCGCGACTTTGTCGGGTAGTGGTATTCGACATACTCTTCATCTTCTTCCGGAATTTCGCTGTTCTCCACAATGTAAGCGTCATTATCTTCAGATGTTTCAATCGTATCGGCAGACTCAGTATCATCGCTCTCATCTAAATCGCCGGTCACATACTCAGCTTGCATTTGCGTCGGCTTAGCTTCCACAGATTCATCAATCTCAGTTTGTGTATCCGCACTGTTGATGGCTTCATCAACTATATCTATCGGTTTATCCGGCTGAGCCCCTTCGTGTTCAACATCGTCCTCTATCTCGCTGGATATATCGTTTTCACGTGCCGTTGTTGTCGCATCCTCATGCGTGACCTCGCTTTCTGTATATCCGGTATCATTAGCATCATCTCGACCGGATGTGTTTTCGCTCTCATCTGCTTGCGGTTGCTCTGTTTCCGGCTCATTGTGCATCTCGGCATCATCAACATCATCAACAGTGGAAGATGTTATTCTGTCAAGCTGGTCGAGATCGATTTCTCCGGAGAAATCGACGGCCTTAAACATAGCGAAAGGTGCATTGAGTTCGCTTGCAAGATCATTGTCGACAGCGAATCGTAGTGGCTCATCAGGATTGGGTATTGGAGCAAATGTCCCTAACCCATTGATTGTGACTGTTTCTCCGTTCAAAAGCCTGTCAGCCACAATGGCGAATAGAGCCTTTATATATGATTGGGCGACATCTATATCACATCCCGACCTGCGGGAAATCTCTTCAGCTAAAGCCCTTAATGGTATTTTTTCATTCATCCCACAAACTTTTTCTTAAGTACAACACTCGTTCTAAAACTAAGTTCTATCTTCGGTGGAACAAGTGTGTTCGTACCGGTCGATTCGTCAATAACTATCGATTCGTCTGTTTTAGAACAGGAAAAAGATCCGAATCCGGGTATTGCAACCGTGTCAAGATTTTTGGCACATTCTTTAATAGCATCAATAGTTGCCTCATATATATTATCTGAATCAGACTCAGGCAGACCGATTCTCTGGCGTAATGCAGATTTTAAATCGTCATTATTCATTGTGGAATGTAAATTGTCAAGCACCCGGAAGTCTCCTTCCGGGTGCTTATGTTTATTAGTAATTGCGTGCAAATATAACTCGTTGCTTCGATGGCTTACCGGTAACCATACATACGCCAGGAGTTTTATCTCCATCAAGTGGAATACAACGTATTGTCGCTTTGGTCTCTTCTTTGATCTTTTCCTCAGTTTCCGGAGTGCCATCCCAGTGGGCGAGGATAAAACCGCCTTTTTCTATCTCGGTTTTGAATTCGTCGTAAGTCTCCACTGTTCGGGTCATTGACTGACGATGCTTTAAGGCCTTGTCGAAGATGTTCTGCTGGATCTTTTCAAGTAGGTCCGCTACATAACCGGCGATTCCCTCAAGCTTCTGTTCGCTCTTTTCCAAAGTGTCGCGGCGCATTACCTCAACAGTGCCGTTCTCAATGTCGCGAGCTCCGATTGCCAGGCGTACCGGAACGCCCTTCAATTCGTAGTCTGCGAATTTGAATCCGGGACGACGGTTCTCTGCATCGTCATATTTAACGCTGATACCCATTGACTTCAATTGATCCACAATCGGAAGGACTGTTTTGGAGATTTCTGCCAACTGGTCGGAATTTTTGTAGATGGGAACGATTACTACCTGAATTGGGGCAAGGTGCGGCGGTAAAACAAGTCCGTTGTCATCAGAGTGGGTCATTATCAATGCACCCATCAGACGAGTCGAAACTCCCCAGGATGTAGCCCATACATATTCAGGCTTGTTCTCTTTATTGACAAATGTGACATCAAATGCCTTTGCGAAATTTTGTCCGAGGAAGTGTGACGTTCCGCTCTGCAAAGCTTTGCCATCTTGCATCATGGCTTCGATTGTGAATGTCTCGATTGCACCTGCAAATCGTTCATTAGCGCTCTTCACACCCTTGATCACCGGCACAGCCATGTATTTTTCTGCAAAATCGGCATATACATTAAGCATCTTTACGGCCTCTTCCATAGCTTCATCGTATGTGGCGTGTGCCGTATGTCCCTCTTGCCACAGGAATTCAGCTGTGCGGAGGAACATTCTTGTTCTCATCTCCCAGCGCATAACATTAGCCCACTGGTTGACAAGAATAGGCAGATCGCGATATGAATGAATCCAATTTCTGTACGTATTCCATATTATGGTTTCTGATGTCGGACGGATGATCAGTTCTTCCTCCAGTTTTGCTTCGGGATCGACGATGACACCGTTGCCGGCCGGATCATTTTTTAATCTGTGATGAGTGACAACTGCACATTCTTTGGCAAAGCCCTCCACATGTTCAGCTTCTCGGCTCAAAAATGATTTTGGAATCAACAGTGGAAAATATGCGTTCTGATGACCTGTCTCTTTGAACATTCTATCAAGTTGTTGCTGCATCTTTTCCCAAATTGCATATCCATAAGGTTTGATAACCATGCAACCTCTGACAGCTGACTGCTCAGCGAGGTCGGCTTTTACCACAAGGTCATTATACCACTGGGAGTAGTTGTCAGCTCTCTTGGTGAGATCTTTCAATTCTTTTGCCATAATGCTTATATTCTTTTCTTGGTTTATTTCTGAATTATTTGAGTTTATGCTCTTTTGCGAGATCTATCATTTTAGGACCCGGAATGAAGTAGAATTCAAGCCTCCGGTTTTGTTGTCTGTGTTTACGTGTGTCATTGCTGACAAGTGGCTCCGACGACCCCATGGAATAGGGGACAATCACAAGATCTTCTGATATTATATTGGAGTCAATGGCATCAAGCAACCAGTCATAGACTGTAGCCAACCGAGCCATTGACAGATCCTGTCTGTATTGCTCCGAACCGGTGTCATCCGTATGAACGGCAACAACGATCTTATACATGTACGGATCCTTCATGAGATCAAGGACGGGATTAAGCGTGCTTGGTGCGTAGGGGTTCATAAGTGTATCGTTCGGGAAGAAAATGTCATCTGTAGGTATGCAGACCACAAACACCTCGTTGTCCCTCATAAGGTCGATGGTGTATTTTTTCTTCAGATTCTCGGCCATTTTCTTTTGATGGGTCGAGATGCTTTTCTTTAGGTTTTCCGGAACTTTCGGAGTCACAATATTCTGCGTGAACTCCATGTCCATGAACACATCTTCTTGATAGTCCGGATAAGGATTTGCCTCATCGCCCGATTCGGACTGCCCGAAAGAGACTGAGGTGGTCAGGATGCAGATCAGGGTGACTATACCACGGATCCAACCATGTAATATTCCCATGTATTCAATCATCTTCCAATATAGAATCTTCGTACCGGATCTCAGCCTCAACCAAAAGTTGTACATGATCTGGCTGAATTGTTGCGTTTTTATCCTTTTTTAGCATGCGTTGGGCATAGTCGACAAGGTCAGGAATAATATTTTCATCATCAGAGTCCTCGTCATCCAGATCTATGTCAAGCAAACCGTTCTGTTCATAAAAATCCCAGATAATGTCAATCAGATTTATGAGCTGATCGTCATCGTATTTGGCTTGATCGCATTCGGGAAGCGAGTTTCTCATGCATGCGACAGCTTCGTTTTCATCAAATTCTTTCATAATTGTATCTTAATTGAGATCAATCAACCCTTCAGGGAGATCCATCATGACAACTTTTTTATCGGGGTCAATGCCATCAATAAACTCGTCGGCAATTGGTATGTATATTGTTTTTCCGGCCAATGACCGAACAACTATCAAGACGTTTTCCGTAGAATCATCATAGGCGATTATTTCCCCAATGCACTCGTTTTCATTTGTCTCGATATTATATCCGACAAGGTCAGCCAGGAAAAATCCGCCATCATCGGCATCATCGGCATCATCGGCATTTGGCACATCTGCTCTGAGTGCGTACACTTCTTTTCCGCATAATTCTTGCGCCTTTTCCTCTGTATCAATATCTGAAATAGTGACAAGGACAGATTCGGACGAACGAGGTCTGACTGAATCAATGAAATACGGCACGTATATTCCATCGATATCCAGAACTATGCAGCGCAACTCTCTCAGGTCGATATCCGCATCAACTTGCATGGTTATCTCGCCCTTGATTCCGTGTGGTTTCAAGAGCAATCCGATTGGCATTATTTCAGATTGACCGATCATATGTTTATTTCTTTTTTTTCTTCTTCCCTGTCGGTTGTGCCGGAATGATAAACTCCCGGATCTTCATCTGCGATTCGTCAACCCGTATGCGGCCACCGGAAATCTCCATCAGATCACGGAATACCCGGGAATCTTCTACCCCATCGCTGTTGACGGCAAGCAATGTCTTTTTCATTTGGGCGGCAATGAGTTTTATCAATTCATCCTTTTCATCGCCGGCTTCCATGTCCGCAGCCGACATGATCATCGCTTCTATAGTTTTGCCATAATGGCGTCTTCTGACTCCGTCGAGTTGATATTCAACGCGTTCCGGCTTAGTGTGGAGATTGTCTGGCTTGATCACCTCGCAGGGGTAATCAATATCAAGCTGGAAATCGCTCATGATGGCAAGGTGATCCCAAAGCTTATGATCATATTCGCCTCCATTCTTCAGGTCAGGGAACAGGTTGGCCATTGATTCAATGATTGTATAGGCGCATTGCGTGCGCTGTTCACGATCTTCAATGGATAGACAATGGTCAACCATTGACTGTATATTGCGTCCGTACTCCGGAAGGGCGAGCGGTTTCAACTGAGTGTTATATCTGAGCATTTCTGTTATTATGTCAATTTTGTTTCAAAATTACAATATTTTTTCTTGTCAAACAACACGCCGGATATTCACAATCAAAATTTTAAGCTCTTTTATACGAAAATCCACCGGCAGAAGCCCTGCCGGTGGATGCATTATGTTGGTCGCTGATAAATTACATGTTCATGCCGCCATCTACCTGAATGACCTGTCCGCTGACATAGCTTGACATATCTGAAGCAAGGAATGTTGCGACATTGGCGATATCTTCAACCTGACCACCGCGACGCAATGGAATCTTTGAAACCCATTCTTTGCGTACATCGTCGGGGAGTGCGGCAGTCATTGCGGTTTCGATGAAGCCGGGTGCAATGGCGTTGGCGCGGATGTTGCGTGATCCGACCTCCTGGGCGATACTCTTAGCCAATGCAATCAGGCCGGCCTTGGATGCGGCATAGTTGCTCTGACCGGCGTTGCCGTGAACACCGACTACGGATGCCATGTTGATTATGCTGCCTGAGCGCTGACGAAGCATGATCGGCAGAACGGCATTGATGAAATTGAACGCGCTCTTGAGGTTTACGTTGATCACTGCATCCCACTGTGCTTCTGTCATTCGCATCATGAGGCCGTCTTTTGTGATTCCGGCGTTGTTTACGAGGATGTCTATTGTGCCGAAATCAGCCTTGACCTGATCAACAACTTCTTTTGTCTGATTGAAATCGGCTGCATTTGATGCATAGCCTTTTGCTTTTACTCCAAGTGCCTCAATCTCAGCTTCGGTCTGCTTCCCGTTTTCGTCAATTACGAGGTCTGTGAATGCAATATTCGCGCCCTCTGCGGCGAATTTAAGAGCGATTGCTTTGCCGATGCCACGGGCTGCACCTGTAATAAGGGCGGTTTTCCCTTCAAGTAATTTCATGATTCTAATTTTATAGTTGGTTTTCCGTTAATAAACATGTTGGACACACCATGGGTCACGAACTCCACAATGGAATCACAAATGACCTTCAAGTCATTATCTGACTCGGGTGTGGAGTGCAGACTCATATTGTCAGTAGTCGCGTATATCATTGACATAAGGGTAGGGAGCTTGTCCGCTTGATCGCGATCAAAGGCTCCGGCGACAACGCCCTTCATAAGCAAAGTCCGGAATAATTCCTGTTCTTTCTTTCTGGCTGCTTCAAAGATTCGCTCATATCGTTTTGAGTCACGGTTGAACAAGGATTTATATCGGTCGTGCATCGTTTTGGGGTGTGGCGTTGCATCTTTCACAACATCAAAACGCTCGTGGAGGTATGTTCTGAGCCTGTCGGGGTAAGGCATGTCGAGGTCCACAATATCCTTCAGCCGGTCAATGATTACATTGCTCTGGCTCTCCACAACGGCGTTATAGATCTCTTTCTTGCTTTTAAAATAAGTATAAATGGTTCGCCGGCCTTTCTCAGAGGCGGCCGCGATATCGTTCATTGTGGTGTTTTCAACGCCCTTGTTATAGAACAGCTGACGTGCAACCTCAATTAATTTATCACGAGTTTTACTTACCATTTAACTATTTTATCATTTGTGATTGTTTCAAGCTGCGAAATTACCAAATTTTTATTTAATATCGTAAAATCACATTAAAAAATCCCCCTGATCCTATAAGATTTAGTAACTTCGTAAAGCAAAAAACACGATTTCGGTTATTATGTCACCACTCAAATTCTACATATCGTTACTGACCATCATAATAGCATCTGCACTCTCTGCATCATCGCAGATGCTGACAAAATACGCATCTTCCGTTGAGGGTATTGATGCTGATCAAATTTCTGTTTATATCGAGGATCTCCGGACAGGAGATGTTGTTCTTGATGTAAATGGTGAGATTCCGATGACCCCGGCAAGTGTCACAAAACTATTCACTGCTGCTACTGTATTCCAGACGCAGGATCTGAGCAAATGTTTCGAAACCAAGGTGTATCTAAATGGCAAGACCGAATCCGGTAGACTCCAGGGTGATATCTTGATTGTGTCAACCGGTGACCCCACGTTTGGTTCATCCTATTTCCCGGATAAGAGATATGTGGCTGACAGCATTGCTGCAGCCATACGTAAATGTGGGATAACGGGTATTGACGGCGAAATAAAGATTGAGTCGCCTCAATGGTTGGAAGAGCCAGTCCCTGATGGCTGGAAAGAATCTGATGTGTCAAGGCCTTACGGAACTGGATATCATTCGTTCAATTACCGGGACAATAGGGTCTCTATGCGTTTTTCTCGCAATGGAAGCTATGTTTTCACTCCGGCTACTCCTGGCCTGACGGCAAAAAAATCGACAGGTAAGGGTGGAGAATCAGTCTGGCGTACAAAAGGATCTAATGTTTACAATGTCAACCACTCCGCAAAAAAAGATCTCATCACCGACGTAGCGAATCCGCTCCCTGAGGCGACTTTCAAAGAGGCATTGAGGGTGTCCTTGAAGAATGCTGGAATTGATGTTGAGGGTAGAAAAACAAAACATAGTTCCAAGAAAAGTCTGGTGTATACACATTTATCCCCAACCATATACGAGATCCTAAAAAGTTTGGTACTGAGATCTGATAATCAGATGGCGGAGGCGATGCTTCGTTATGCATTTCCGGGAATGTCCAGAATAGACGCTGTGGAAAAAGAGATGGATCTTTGGAAGCAGCTTGGCATTGATACGAATGAGATGTCATTGGAGGATGGAAGTGGGCTGTCCCGAAATGACAGACTGACCGCTTACAATCTTGCGGATATGCTGGCCTGGATGGCGGTGAATGATCCAAAATTCATGGATTTTGTCAGATTGTTGCCATCAGCAGGAGAAACGGGGACATTGAAGTCGTTTTTGAAATCATCTCCGCTCCATGGGAAAATAGTGGCAAAGACGGGAAGTCTCAACGGGGTGCAATGTTATGCCGGATACGCAATTGATGCGATAGGTGTGCCAACCCATGTTGTTGTCATTATGGTAAACGGATTCAAAGGTGCTCGCTCGGATTTAAAATCAACACTTCAGCAATTGCTTATTGAAAAAATTCGTTAACTTTGTGGATGCATACATTCGAATATAAAAAATTTAACCAGTATATAATGTCTACGGATCCGAAACAATTGATGGACAGATGCCTTGAGATCGAAGGCCTGCTTGCATTGCTTATTCAACGGGGTGATAAAGTCCCCGATCATTTATATCAGCTTCTGAATGAAAAGGCGGAATCTTTGGCCAAAGGTGTAGCTGACCTTGGTGTGCCGTATGCCCGGCCGGAACTTGCTGCAGCTGATGAAGCTATATCAGAATCTGTTATCTATGAAGAAGATGCTGACGCGGATATATCTGAAGGCGATGTGGCAGAAAGTGACCTGACGGCTTCTGACGAATCCGACCCTGAAATTGTAAAATCAGAGGAAGTCTCTGAGCCAAAGGTTGAAACGCAGACGGAAGTGAAAAACATCAATGATCATCAACCTGTCAGATTGTCGCTTAACGATAAATTTCGGTTCCGCCGTGAGCTATTCAATTTCAGTGATGAAGAGATGGAGGAAACGCTCGATGTAATTTCCAATATGAGTTCCGGTGATGAAATTGACGAATATCTGTTCAATGATCTTTGCTGGGATCAGGAAAATGAGGTCGTCAGAGACTTTATGTCTATAGTAAAAGCACGTTTTCAATAAGATAGACCATTTGTTATAGTATAATGTCCGGAAAGCTATTCATTGTGCCTACGCCGGTAGGTAATCTTGAAGATATGTCGCCACGCGCCATATCAACGCTTAAGGCGGTGGATCTGATACTCGCGGAAGACACTCGTACGAGTTCTGTGTTGCTTCGTCACTTCGGGATTTCAACGCCACTGGCAAGCCATCATAAGTTTAATGAGCATGAATCATCGCAGTCTGTTGTCGATCAATTGGTTGCCGGTATGAATATTGCATTGATCAGCGATGCCGGCACACCGGGAATCAGCGATCCGGGCTTTCTTCTGTCGAGAGAATGTCGCCGTAACCAGATTACAGTCGAAACGCTACCTGGCCCTACGGCCTTTGTTCCGGCTCTTGTCAATTCCGGTCTTCCTTGTGACAGGTTCAGGTTTGAGGGTTTTCTGCCCCCTAAGAAAGGTCGGCAATCGCGTATTCAAAGTATCGCTGAAGATCCGATGACAACCGTAATTTATGAATCGCCTTTGCGTCTGGTTAAAACCCTTGAACAGCTGTCGGAAGCGTGTGGCCCGGATAGGGGGGCATCGGTGTCGCGTGAAATATCAAAACTCCACGATACAACAGTTCGTGGTACCATCTCTGAATTAATTGAACACTTTAAACAGAACAATCCGAAGGGGGAGATCGTTATAATTGTCGCAGGTAAAGAAGAAGAAAAATCTGCACATAAGAATAAGTACAAAAATATTAACGATGATGATCTCTGATCATCCAACCACAAAATCACGATTATGAACCTGAAAGTTGCTTCATTTATGGCATGTGCCGCCGTGACATTAGCATCATGCGGCAGTAAATATTCATCCGATGCCTCCGGATCAGATTCCACAGCCAATGCTATTGATCCGGCAATACAACAAGCCCTTAACGAGAAAGATAGCCTCATAGCGTTGTTTAATGATATATCCGGTGATATGATCCAGCTCCGTCAGATGGAGTCGATTATAGTCGTGCCTGGGAAAATGCAATCAGAGGAAGCGTCTGCGCCAAGTCTGCGCGATGATATTCGAGCCATTCAGCTCGCTCTTCAGGAACGCAGAGAACGTCTTGCCGAGCTTGAAAAGAAGCTTGCATCGCAGAGTGGTCAAAACGGACAGCTCCAGCAGATGATCTCGAACCTCAAAGCTCAGATCAATCAGAATGAGGAGACCATAAATTCGCTGACGCAGCAGTTGTCCGAGGCGAAGACTACAATTGCCGGACTGAACAATGCGGTAGACTCGCTAAACACCTCTGTAGCGACTGTTACAGCGGAACGTGATAATGAGCAGCAGAGAAACCAGACTCTGACCAATGACCTTAACCGATGCTATTATGCTATCGGGAGTGGCAAGGAGCTGAAAGCCCACAAGATTATTGAGACCGGATTCCTCCGCAAGACGAAGATCATGCAGGGCGATTATGAGATGTCTTATTTCACATCCGCCGATAAACGTAGTCTTACCAGTATACCGCTCTATAGTAAAAAGGCAAGCGTGAAAACGAATCAGCCTAAGGATTCATATACAATTGTTACCGACGCAACCGGCAATAAAGTACTCAACATAACCAATCCGCAGAGATTCTGGAATGCGTCAAACTTCCTTGTTGTACAGACGGATTGATGAAGATAATCATATCCTATATTTTAACTTATATTTCAGGCAGGCTTTGTTGATTAAGGCTTGCCTGATTTTTTCGATTCATTATTTTGCGGAGGTTGATTATTTTAGATGCAATTTGCGCAGAAAAGCACGGTAAAGCCAAAAAAAAAGAGTATCTTTGCAAGCTAATTAGAAAGAATATATATCCATGGGATTTTTTAAATTTTTCTCTAAAGAAAAGAAAGCAACTCTGGACAAGGGCCTTGAGCGGACCAAGACCGGAATATTCGATAAAATATCGCGTGCACTCGCCGGAAAAAAAGAAATTGACGATGATTTCCTTGACAACCTCGAGGAAATTTTCATCACATCTGACGTTGGGGTCGATACGACTCTGAAAATTATTGAGCGCCTACAGAATCGTGCAAAACGAGACAAATATTTGAACTCGTCGGAGCTAAACAAATGGCTTGTAGAGGAGGTCACCAATCTGCTGTCGGAAAATAATAATGGCGATGAAGCTGCGGATGATTTTTCGATACCGTCGGATCATCATCCCCATGTGATTATGGTTGTCGGCGTTAACGGTGTAGGGAAGACCACGACTATCGGGAAACTCGCTATGCAGTTCAAGAATAGCGGCAAGAAGGTTATGCTTGGAGCCGCTGATACATTCAGGGCGGCGGCGGTTGAGCAGCTCGATATCTGGGGGCAGAGAGCCGGAGTTCCTGTGGTTAAACAGAAATTAGGAGCTGATCCAGCCTCGGTTGCATTTGATACCCTTCAGAGTGCGAAGGCCAATGATGTTGATGTCGTTCTTATTGATACCGCCGGTCGACTTCATAACAAAAAGGGCCTGATGGACGAGTTGACAAAGATAAAAAATGTCATGAAAAAAATAGTCCCCGACGCACCTCACGAAGTTTTGCTTGTCCTTGACGGAAGTACCGGCCAAAATGCTTTCGAGCAGGCACGGCAGTTTGTCGCTGCAACGCAGGTTAGCCAGCTGGCCATCACAAAGCTCGATGGAACGGCAAAGGGTGGCGTGGTTATCGGCATAAGCGATCAATTCAAAATTCCCGTGAAATATATCGGGCTTGGAGAGGGTATCAATGACTTGCAAGTATTCAATAAGCAGGAATTCGTGGAATCGCTTTTCAGCCAAAGATAATGAGGCAAAGAATCGTAAATGTTATTTCTCTCGGGTGCTCAAAGAATCTGATTGATTCGGAGCGTCTGATGAAAATGTTGGAAACATCCGGATTCAAACTGGTTCATAACGCATCATATGATTGTGATGCGGATATAACGGTCATAAATACCTGTGGCTTTATTGGAGATGCAAAAGAGGAATCGGTAAACACGATACTTGAGGCGGTGGAAGCCAAGAAGCAAGGGTTGACAAAGACCGTATGCGTGATGGGATGTCTGTCACAGCGATACAACGACGAGCTCACAACTGAAATACCGGAAATCGACCATGTGTATGGTAAGACTGATTGGCCGCGGCTTGTTGGAGTTCTGGCCAAAGATAATCCGGCCGTCGCTACATTTGATCGCATACTCACCACTCCGTCACATCATGCTTATCTGAAGGTGTCAGAGGGGTGTAACCGCTTCTGTGCTTTCTGTGCAATACCTCTGATCACCGGTCGACACAAATCGCGTCCGGAGGAAGAAATAGTTGATGAGGTCAAGACTCTGGTGGGCCGTGGGGTTAAAGAGTTCAATATCATAGCTCAGGATCTGAGCAGCTATGGATTGGATCTTTATGGAACACATCGCATTGCTAATATTGTAGATAAAATCGCTGATGTGGAAGGTGTTGAGTGGATTCGACTGCATTATGCCTATCCATCGGATTTCCCTATGGATCTTCTTGACGTGATGGCAAGGCGTAAAAACGTGTGTAAATACCTCGATATCGCATTGCAGCATATATCAGACAAGGTGCTCACCAATATGCGCCGTCATATCAACGGAGAAGAGACTCGGCAATTGTTGCAGAGAATCCGCGAGAAAGTGCCCGGAATCCATATCCGAACCACTTTAATGGTGGGATTCCCCGGAGAGACAGAGACAGAATTCAATGAGTTGCTCGATTTTGTGAAAGAACAGAAGTTTGAACGTATGGGCGCTTTTGCATATTGTGAGGAAGACGACACATACGCTGCCGTTCATTATGAGGACTCTGTTGAACAAGCGGAAAAACAGCGAAGGCTTGATGCGGTTATGGCTGTTCAGGAAGAGATTTCGCTTCAGCATCAGGAGGAAAAGGTTGGAAAGACAATCAGAGTGATCATAGATCGCGAGGATCCGGATTACTATATTGGCCGAACTGAGTTTGACTCTCCTGAAGTTGACCCCGAAGTATTGATTACTAAAGAAAAAGAATTAGAGATTGGCAGTTTTTATGATGTGAGAATATCGGAAGCATTGCCATTTGAACTTATCGCAACAACCGTTGAATAAAAAAATGACATCTAAGTCGGTACAGATCTACAAAGTTGCAAAGGAATGCCTGACACGTAATATTCCATTTGCAGTTTGTTGCATGCCTGGTGATGATCCGGATGCTGATTGCAGGTTGTATGCAGAGGCATTGTCAGTAGATCTAAGCATAGATCCATCTTGTTTTGACTCGTTCCCCGGTTTTGTATTCAATTACTTCGGATTGGATAATAAGATCAAGGCTTTTGGTCTCAGAGAGGTTGACGATATAAACCAGTTTAGCGAGTTTGTGGCATCCTGTCATGACAATAAGGAAACTGATGCGCAAATCATGCCTCAATACAGGACATCCACAGATCGTGATGAATACATTCATGGGCTCAATGGCGTGATCCAAGATCTTAAATCAGATGCTGAGAAAACTGTTATTTCCAGGATACTGAATGTGAAATCCGAGAAAGATCCGATTGATGTGGCGCGGACGTATTTTGATATACACCCTGCATGTTTCAGGTATGTCATGTTCACGCCGGAGACCGGTATATGGCTGGCTTCCACTCCGGAACTGTTGGTTGACTACGATAAACAAAGCAAGATCCTGCATACAATGTCACTTGCCGGAACCAGAAATTATGATGAGTCAGGAGAATGGGATCAGAAAAATATATTAGAACATAATATTGTAACAGACTATATATGCGATATTTTGTCGGGACTTGGAATGAAAGTTGAGATCCCGGTTCAGACAACGGTATCGTTCAAGAATATCGAGCATCTATGTCATAAAATTACAGCCTATGGCGAGATTCAGTTGTCTGAATTGTTGCCGCATTTATCTCCGACGCCGGCACTCTGCGGATGGCCACGGGAGCATGCCTACAAACAAATTATCGCCTCAGAACGCCATGAGAGAAGATGCTATGGCGGTTTCATCGGAGTAAATTCTCCGGAAGGAGCGCGATTATTTGTTAATCTCAGGTGTGCTTATGCTGAGCCGGAACCTGCGGAGTCGTCGTATCGATACACTTTGTTTGGCGGCGGAGGTATAACCCGTCATTCTGATCCGGATCTTGAGTGGACAGAAACGGAAAATAAGATGAAATCACTGTATAATATTATTAAAAGCAATAATTAAATCGTCAAAAATAGCAGATCATGTCGAAAAATAAACCAAGTGCAGCATGGCGCATAGTCATCATCGTTTTTGTCGTATTGGCATTATTAATCGGTATATCATATATGCCCTTGTCTAAGTGGACCAACGGCCGTTTAAGCAATTTCAATCTATTTGGTGATATTCTCAACATAGGATTGCCTGAAGAAGTTGAAATGCCCGGGGCATTCATTGATCCGATGTTGGAGGAAGCTATTAAAGAAGATAAACGTGAGATAGATACAACTGCCGTTGCAGATGACGCAAAACCATTAATTGCAATACAGCCTAAAAAAGATGGAAACCAAGTCATTATAGAGGATTATTCCGAATCGGGTCATGGTCTTGAAAGATTACGTAAAGCTTTCGATGATGGCCGGTTTGCCAGAATCGCGGTAATTGGCGACAGCTATATTGAGGGTGATATATTTACTGAGGATCTTAGGGAAATGCTCCAAGAGAAGCATGGCGGCAGTGGTGTCGGATATGTCAACATGCACTCCGAATTCCCTGGATTCCGCAAAAGTGTAAAGCAGGGTGGAGGAAAAGGTTGGAAAGAGTTTGCAGCGAATGCAAAACATGACAGCAAATATATGGGGCTTACTCAGCACTATTATAAACTGACAAGCCCGACAACATCCACCTATGCCGGTACGTCAGCGTTTACGGGAAATGATAGCTGGAACAGATCGCAATTCCTGTTCATATCACCCGTCGCTACTGAAATCACCATAACAGATGCTACCGGTGAAAAATCGTATCCGGTCACGGCATCCGACAGTGTGCAGGCTATTACCATTGACGGCAATACCAATAAGTTTGATGTCAAGGTGGGCAACACCTCCGTTGTCGGACTTGGAGTATGGCTTTCCGACACCAAGGGAGTCAATGTGGATTGTATGTCTTCACGAGGCTTCTCTGGCATTACTCTCGGAAAAGTCAATGAAGAATTATCAAAACAGATGGCAAAATATGTGGACTACGATCTAATCATACTTGAATTCGGTATAAACGCCATGTCGGCGAAACAGACCAATTTCGATACTTATATGAAAAAAATGGTAGAAGTTGTCAAGCATATCCGCGAGTGCTATCCCAATGCAGACATTCTTATGCTCGGAATCGGAGACCGTGGGTCGAAGCATGGCTCAGAGGTTCATTCCATGACATCATGCCCATATATGGTTGATGCGCAACGTGAGGCTGCTCGCAGAGCCCGATGCCTGTTCTGGGATACCAGAGAAGCTATGGGCGGAGAGGACGCGATCGTAGAATGGGTCCGCCAAGGTTGGGCAAACACAGACTATATTCACCTTAATCACAAAGGTGGACGCCAGCTTGCCGAGCCATTGTTTAAAGCCATTGAACATAATCTGTCAAAATAATGAAATATATATCCGTCATTCTATTCATGTTGCTGCTGCCATTTAAAATAATGGCACAGGCTGATTCGACTTCCGATACCGAAGATATTGATGAAAGCGATATCAGGGAAAATCCTGTGATCGATTGGAATGACGAGGATTTCGATATAACAATCCCTTCATTTGTAAAATCAGCACAAAATGAGATACGATACAATGGTGCGAACTGGAGCGACCTTCGCAAAGCGATAGCAAATGCTTCGGTCAATCCGATATCTGTTGTGCATATCGGTGATAGCCATATCCAAGCAGATTTTGCTACATCCGAAGTGCGAGACAATCTTCAGTTTGACTATGGTAACGCCGGTCGTGGGCTGATTACGCCGTTGAAAATAAGTGGGACAAATCAACCTGTCGATTATGAATTTTCAAGCACTCAACCCTGGGATGCCCTGAAATTCATGCGCCAGAGTTGGAGCCGGACAATGGGTTTCACCGGAACATCCATAACTCCGGCCAACAAAAAATCCAATTTTCTTGTCTCAACCTCAGAACGCGAGGATTTTAATCCATTTTCGGCCATTACCGTGTTTCATCAGGGGCAGTTTTTTGTGACATCGGTTACTGATGCGGATGGAAAGGCATTGCCATTTGTGGCAGAGCCGTCAAAAGATTATACCCATATTGTTCTTACAGAGGATGTCACCGCGGCCAGGATTTATTTTGATTCTGCCGGCGATCTCACTTTGTTTGGAGTGAATCTGTCGGGGATGCGACCCGGGTTGTTTTATCATACGATCGGCAACAATGGCGCGACGTACAATACATACAATAAGGTTGGAACTGTCGGGCAGGGGATTCAACCCCTCAGCCCGGATCTTGTTATTATTTCTCTTGGGACAAATGAGGCATTCGGAACAGTCAACAAGCGTTTGATAACCGAATCTATTGACCGGCTCGTCAGTGGAATCAAGACCCATAATCCCGAGGCGCAGATCCTGTTGGTTACGCCAATGGAATGTCAGCGCATCCATTATACAAATGTCAAGACCTCAAAGGGTAAACGCAAAAAGTCGCGCAGAACTTCCTATACTCGAAAAAAAGGTTATAAAATCAATGACAATATTACCATAGTCCGGGACGCAATTCTGGACTATGCCGACGATAAGCATATTGCTGTCTATGATTGGTATTCTATTGCCGGAGGAAAGAACGCCTCAGAGAAATGGATTGCCAATGGCCTATTCAGCGGAGACCGGGTGCATCTAAGCCATAAAGGCTATAGACTCCAAGGACTTCTGCTGTATCAAGCTCTAAGAAATGCATTTACTAACTAATTTTATCTGGAACTCTCCCAAATTTAATCATGGTTGAATCTCCGATCAGCATAGAAAAATTGATAGACGTATTGAAGTACGATGCCCACAATCCATTGTTTTTCAACACTGGATTGTTTCTCATATTGTTTGCCGGCTTTATATTGATCTACCAATTGATGCGCAAGTTCAGGACCGCTAAATTCCTGTTTGTAATAGCATTCTCACTATATTTCTATTACAAGTCTTCGGCGGAGTATTGTTTCATATTGTTGGGCGTATGTATAAGTGACTACTTGCTTGGCATTGCTTTGAGTCATTTGAAAAAGAATTGGAAACGCAGATGTATTGTCCTTTTAAATGTGACCCTAAATATCGGAATGCTTGTATATTTCAAGTACTTTAATTTGATTTACGAGACATTTGCCAATATTGCAGGGACATCCTTCGATCCGTTTGATATTATTCTGCCTGCCGGAATTTCGTTTTTCACATTCAGATCAATAAGCTATATTGTCGACATATACCGTCGGGAAATAACGGCGTGCACAGATTTTCTGGCGTATACGTTCTATCTGACATTTTTCCCTCCGCTTCTTGCCGGTCCTGTGGTCAGGGCTAAGGATATGCTTCCGCAGGTTGCTGCAAATCCGGTCGCCACAAAGGCTATGGTTAGTGAAGGCCTGTTTCTTATTATGTGTGGATTGGTGAAGAAGGTCGTTGTTGCTGATTTCATATCACAGAATTTTGTTGACCGTATCTTTGACAATCCGTCATTGTATTCCGGCTTTGAAGTGATGATGGGAGTATATGGTTTCGTAATCCAGCTCTATTGTGATTTTTCAGGATATAGCGACATGGCGATAGGTATAGCGTTACTTATGGGCTACCAGTTCTTTGATAACTTCCGGTCGCCATTTAAGGCGCAGAGTCCAACTGAATTCTGGCACAGATGGCATATCTCATTGTCGACATGGTTACGGGATTATGTCTATATTCCGTTGGGTGGTAACCGATGTGGAAAAGTGAGACACCATGCAAATCTTATGACAACCATGATTGTCGGAGGCCTATGGCATGGCGCATCATGGATGTATGTGATTTGGGGCACACTACAGGGCGTTTTCCTTGTAGGTCATAAGACACTTAAGAGTGTAACGCCGAAAGTGAAATTGGAGAACAGAAACAAGTGGTGGCGCAGGACCTTCAATATTTTCATCACGTTCAATCTGATTGCAGTCAGCTTCGTGTTCTTCCGGGCACGTTCGCTAACGACCATAAAAGAAATGTGGGCACAGATCACCGGTAATTTCCACGCGGAGATCGCACCACAGTTTCTGGAAGGATATCTGGCTATCACGCTTGTGATAATAGGAGCATATCTGATGCATTTCGCGCCCGAAAGATGGACGGCGAAGTTGAAAAAGACCTATAATTCAATTCCGCTTATCATTCAGGCCATCGTACTGGTGATAATAATTCTGATCGTTATTCAGACACGCCAGTCCGAGATCCAACCCTTCATTTATTTCCAATATTAAATATTGGCTTAAAAATCAGATTCCCAGATCTTGATTTGCCCTGTGGCACGCCAGTAAGCCACGTCAATAAGCCGTTGGTTTGATGATCCGCGGAAAAGTAGAGACGTGTCACGCAGTGCTGCAATATACGGGCCATCAACAACGACATCTATATAGGGCAGGATCTTACTCAGCCTTTGATCCGCTGCGACGGATTCAAACAGGAAGCCGGTAAAAAGCCATATCCGTTTACCCATTCCGCGGATCTTTTCGGCAAGACCCGTCAGAGAATCAACCTGAAACAATGGATCACCCCCGGAGAAAGTGACATCAAAGCCATTATGCTCAATGCGATCAAGGATTTGGTCATACGACATATCTTCCCCGGTCATGGGATCCCAGGTGGAAGGGTTCTGACATCCGGGACAATGATGTTGGCATCCGGCCAAATAGATGGAGGTCCGGAATCCCGGACCATCCACGGTTGTACCGTCAACAATGTCGACGACACGTAGCATATTAACTTTTTCCGACATTTATTTATGCACAATTCTGTCGTTCAATTCCGCCAATTTGGCACTGTTCCATCTGTCTGTTGTTCCAACAAGATACCCTGTGATACGCTGTAGCTTGTCAATGTCGTGACCGCCGCAGCAAGGACATTTTTCGAGGTTTTCAGATGCATCTTCATATCCGCATGTCATGCACCGGTTGCGATTGTGGTTGACCGAACAATAGCCAATGTTATACTCGTCCATCATGTCGACGATATCTGCTATTGCTTTGGGATTGTGAGTGGCATCACCATCAATCTCAACATAGAATATGTGGCCACCGCCTGTCAGTTCATGATACGGAGCTTCGATCTGAGCCTTATGTCGCGGCGAGCAATGGTAATACACCGGTACATGGTTTGAATTTGTGTAGTAGATCTTATCTGTGATTCCAGGGAGTATGCCGAAACTCTTACGGTCGCGCGAAGTGAATTTTCCGGACAGCCCCTCGGCAGGAGTGGCAAGAACGGAGAAGTTATGTTGGTGTTTTTCGGAATATTCGTTCACCCGGCTACGCATGTGGGACACAATCTTTAGTCCCAGAGCCTGCGATTCTTCGCTTTCACCATGATGTTTGCCGGTCAGTGCGACAAGGCATTCCGCCAATCCTATGAATCCGATTCCAAGTGTACCCTGATTTATCACGCTCTCAATAGTCTCGTTGGGTTTGAGCGATTCGCTTCCATTCCATAGGCGAGACATGAGCAACGGGAATTGTTTGACAAGTGCAGTCTTTTGAAAATCAAAACGGTCGCAGAGCTGACGCGCTGTGATGTCAAGCACCTGATCAAGTTTTGAGAAGAACTTTGCAATACGTTCTTCTTTATCCTTGATCATCATGCATTCTATAGCAATCCGGACAATATTTATGGTGGAGAAGCTTAGGTTCCCTCGGCCAATGGATGTTTTTTCACCAAAACGGTTTTCAAAAACTCGTGTGCGGCATCCCATCGTAGCTACTTCGTAGTTGTAGCGCTTGGGGTCGTCGGCACGCCATTTCTCATGCTGGTTGAATGTGGCATCGAGATTCACGAAATTCGGGAAGAACCGGCGGGCTGTAACTTTGCATGCCAGTTTGTACAGATCGTAGTTACGATCCTCCGGCAGGTAGCTTACACCACGTTTTTTCTTCCATATCTGAATCGGGAAAATAGCCGTAGCTCCATTTCCGACTCCCTCATAGGTTGAGTTGAGCAACTCACGGATCACGCAACGCCCTTCAGCAGATGTGTCGGTGCCATAATTAATAGAACTGAACACAACTTGATTTCCGCCACGTGAATGGATGGTGTTCATGTTGTGGATAAATGCCTCCATAGCCTGGTGAACACGATCCACAGTCATATTCATGGCATGCTGAAGCAGGCGATCAACGCCGGTCAACCCATCAAGGGGGCGTTTGATGTAGTCATCCAGCTCAGCATCGTAATATGCCGAGAGATCTTCACCGGAAAGCTGTTCGCTCTTTTTGATTTCCTCAATATATGATGAGCGGACAAATGGAGCAAGGTAAAAATCAAAAGCCGGGATTGCCTGACCACCATGCATTTCATTCTGCGCCGTTTCCAAGGATATGCAGCTGATGATGCTTGCGGTTTCGATTCGCTTGGCCGGACGCGACTCTCCATGACCGGCTATGAAGCCGTTCGTCAGGATGCGGTCGAGGGGGTGCTGCACACATGTAAGACTCTTTGTGGGATAATAGTCCTTGTCGTGAATATGCAGGTAGCCATGACGGACGGCATCTCTGGCTTCGGAAGAAAGCAGATAGTCATCTACGAACGGCTTTGTGGTCTCGCTTGCGAATTTCATCATCATTCCGGCAGGGGAATCTGTGTTCATATTCGCATTCTCCCTCGTGATATCATTGTTCTTTGCCTCGATTATCTCAAGGAACATATCGCGTGTCTTGGCTCTACGCGCAATGCTACGCTGATCCCGGTAGGCTATATATCGCTTTGCAACCTCTTTGCGAGGGCTGTTCATCAGCTCCAGTTCGACACGGTCCTGAATTTCCTCTACGGTCATTCTTTCATCTCCAGTCACACCGATGCGATCTACGATTTTTTGAATCAGAGCTTCATCTTCGCCCATTTCGGTCTGCAACATGGCCTTTCTGATAGCGGCCTTGATTTTCTCTTCGTTGAATCCAACGATGCGTCCATCGCGCTTTACTACGGTATTGATCATATCGGTGTTTGATTTTTTATATTCTTTGGAGTTTGATTTACGTCTGCAAAGCTATTAATATTTTTTCATTGAGGCAAGCGAATTGTTGATAATTTTTGTGCGGTTGTGCTTAGTTTGTGTTTTAGTTTTGGGAAACTTTCGTAGGGTGCCTAAGTGATGTTATTGTTGATACACAATGAATTGATGTTTTGTTTTGGAAAACTTTGTGATTTTTTCAATTTGAAATATTTGCCAGATTTTATAATTGTGATCGTTGATGGGTATTGCTAAGAAGATGTTTGTGGGTGATAATCTATCTACTAAATTATTTTTATGCATAAGTGCGTGTTTCTGAATATTTTTTTGTAAATTCGCAAGGAATAATTGCGAAAAATCAATCAATAAACCATGAATAAATTCATTCTTGCTTCTCTTTCCGCTACAGCATGTTTGTTTGCCCTTGCGGCTCCACGTACAGAGTTGACGCTTGCGGAGGGATGGAAGTTTACGCGCGATGACGCTTCTGAGTTCTCGGCCAAAGATCTCAATGACTCAAAATGGCAAAAGGTGACTGTGCCGCACGATTGGGCTATATATGGCCCTTTCAGCTGGGACAATGACAAACAGAATGTAGCTATTGCTCAGGATGGACAGAAAGAGGCCATGGAGCATGCCGGACGAACAGGTGGACTTCCGTTTGTCGGTACTGGCTGGTATCGTACAGAGATAGAAGTCCCGGAATTTACTGATGGCAAAAGGGCCACGCTCGTATTCGATGGAGCCATGAGCCACGCACGTGTGTATGTAAATGGCAAAGAAGCCGGATATTGGCCATATGGCTATAATACTTTCTATTTTGACGTTACTGATCTCCTTGAGAAAGGGAAAAAGAACACAATAGCTGTCAGACTGGAGAATCTTCCTGAATCCTCAAGATGGTATCCTGGGGCCGGTCTTTACCGCAACGTGCATCTTCTTGTCACTGACGATGCTCATATTCCGGTATGGGGAACCTACATAACCACTCCGGAGATAAATAAGGATTGGGCCAAGGTTGTTGTCCGTACGAAAATTGACCTGCCGAAAAACGCTGATACCGATAAATTTACGCTGACAACAGTAATTTACGATAAAGAAGGAAAACAGATTGCTGAGAAAACAGAATCGGCATCAGAAATCAGATACAACGATGATGAGATCGCGCAGTCGTTCATTGTAAATGATCCTCAGCTATGGACGGTGGACACGCCTACGCTCTATAGGGCAGAATCGATTCTCAAGAAAGATGGTCGGACATGCGATGAGTATTCCACAACGTTTGGAATCCGGTCAATAGAGGTTAGACCAAACGATGGTTTCTACCTGAACGGCGAGAAGATCGTGTTCAAGGGAGTATGCAACCATTCCGATCTCGGACCGCTTGGCATGGCTGTCAATGATGCTGCGATCCGTCGTCAGATCAGAATACTTAAGGATATGGGGTGTAACGCAATCCGCACTTCTCACAACATGCCGGCTCCGGAATTGGTAAAGGCTTGCGATGAAATGGGAATGATGTTGATGGCTGAAAGCTTCGACGAATGGAAACTCCCCAAATGTAAAAACGGCTATAACCTCCTTTTTGACGAATGGGCCGAGAAGGATCTTACAAATCTGATTCGTCACTATCGTAATAACCCGTCAATTGTCATGTGGTGTATCGGAAATGAAGTGTCGGAGCAATGGCACGAGGGTGGGTGCAAGACCGCCTATTTCCTACAGAACATAGCTCATCGCGAGGATCCGACGCGTCCCGTCACGCAGGGCATGGATGGACCTGATGCTGTTTTGAACAACAATTTTGCAGCCATAATGGATGTGGCCGGTTTCAACTACCGCCCGTTCAAATATCAGGAGGCATATTCAAAACTTCCACAGCAGATTGTGCTCGGCAGCGAAACTGCTTCCACCGTATCGTCACGTGGTGTTTACAAATTCCCGGTTGAGAGAAAGGCTATGGCTGTCTATGATGATCACCAGAGTTCGGGATATGATGTGGAACATTGCGGATGGTCAAATCTGCCGGAAGATGATTTCATACAGCATGAGGATCTGGCATATTGCATAGGTGAATTTGTCTGGACTGGTTTTGACTATCTTGGCGAGCCCACTCCGTATTACACCAACTGGCCAAGCCATAGTTCGCTGTTCGGTATCATTGACCTCGCCGGCATTCCCAAGGACCGCTATTACCTATACCGTAGCCACTGGAACAAAGATCAGGAAACACTTCATATTCTGCCTCACTGGACATGGCCGGGAAGAGAAGGGGAGGTGACACCTGTTTTTGTCTACACAAACTATCCCGAGGCTGAACTGTTCATTAATGGAGTAAGCCAGGGACGTCGCAAAAAGGATCTGTCGGTTGAGATTGACAGCAGTTATACACCAGAGGCGCAGAAGTCGTTTGAACGACAGAAACGCTATCGTCTGATGTGGATGGACACAAAATATGAGCCGGGAACAGTGAAGGTTGTCGCTTACGACAATAATGGCAAGGCTGTTGCTGAAAAAGAAATCCGGACAGCAGGCAAACCGCATCATATCGAATTGTCGGCTGACCGCAGCCAGATCTCTGCTGACGGAAAGGATCTGTCGTTTATCAATGTCCGCGTAGTCGACAAGGACGGCAACCTATGCCCCGATGCAACAAATAAGATCCGCTTCAAGGTCTCCGGTGCCGGTTCGTACCATGCAGTTGCCAATGGTGATCCAGCTTCTCTTGAGTCATTTCAGGCTCCGGAGATGAGCGTGTTCCATGGTCAGCTTACAGCAATTGTCAAATCGGCCGACAAGCCCGGTGATATAACATTTACAGCATCATCTAATGGGCTGAAGTCAGCAAAGATAAATATTCAAAGTAAATAAAAATGGAATTGACAGCAGGGTTAAGGAAGATGATTGTTTCCCTGAGCGAAACAAAACATCGCCATTCTCTGAAACTCTTCAAGGCCGAGGGCACGAAATGTGTCCTCGACACTTTTTATGCATTCAAGGCCCGATATCTCATTGCGACTCAGCAGTGGATTGATAGTAATATCGAAAAAATCCCTCTGTCCGACGTGGAAGTTATCAAGGCTTCTCCGGCAGAGATGGGGAGAGTTTCGGCCATGTCCAATCCAGCCCCCGTTGTAGCCGTCTATGAAATTCCGGATCAGACGTTTGATATCAGCAAAGTCAAAGGACAGCTGTCTCTGGCTCTTGACTGCGTTCAGGATCCCGGAAATCTCGGAACAATAATCCGTACGGCAGATTGGTTTGGCATACGCGACATATTCTGTTCTAAGGACACCGCGGATGTCTACAATCCAAAGGTGGTTCAGGCAACTATGGGTGGCATATCCCGTGTGAAAGTCCATTATCTTGATCTCTGCGAATTTATAGCTCGACTGGATGATACGCCGGTCTATGGGACTTTCCTTGATGGCCAGGACATATCTACAACACAACTTACCGACAATGGTCTTATCGTGATGGGCAATGAGGGTAAAGGTGTATCAAAAAACATTGCGGAGCTTGTTTCGCATCGTTTGACAATTCCATCGTTTCCCAAAGGCGAGCCTACATCTGAGTCCTTGAATGTTGCGGTTGCCACAGCCATTGTTGTTTCAAAATTCAGACTCAAATAATACTGCGGTATGGCTAAAGAAAAATCCATGTGGTTTTGTTCGGAATGTGGTAATGACTCGCCCAAGTGGGTAGGGCGGTGTCCATCATGTGGGGCGTGGAATACGATGGTGGAGGAACGCGTGAAGGCAAAATCCTCGAAAAGCATATCATTGTCATCGAGAAGTCTTTCTCGTCCACAGAAGGTATCCGAGATTGAGGCTATAGATGAGCCTCGCATCAAGATGCCAAGCAAGGAACTCAACCGAGTTCTTGGCGGAGGCCTTGTGGCTGGCTCTTTGGTTCTTATCGGTGGAGAGCCTGGCATTGGAAAGTCGACTTTAGTGCTGCAAAACACATTGTCGATCCGCTCCAAGCGTATCCTGTACATTTCCGGTGAGGAAAGTGCCACACAGTTGAAGATGCGTGCTGACAGGATCGGACGTGTCTGCGACAACGTCCTTATTGCTTGCGAGACTTCGCTCGACAATATAATGAAACACATTGAGGACACTAAACCGGAAATGGTTGTGGTGGACTCAATACAGACTATTGCATCTGATGATATCGAATCAGCTGCCGGCAGTGTCAGTCAGGTTCGTGAGTGTTCCGCTCGTCTCCTGAAATATGCCAAGGAGTCTGGTGTACCGGTAATTCTTATCGGACATATAAATAAGGAAGGTAGCATTGCCGGCCCCAAGGTTCTTGAACATATTGTCGATGCTGTGCTGCAATTTGAGGGTGACCGGCATTATATGTACCGTATCCTACGGTCAATAAAGAATCGGTTCGGCAGTACATCCGAACTCGGTATATATGAGATGGGGCAGAAGGGGCTGCGTGAGGTCACAAATCCGTCTGAAATGCTGTTGAGCCATAATTCCGACGAAGAATTGTCTGGAATGGCTATAGGCATTACTCTTGAAGGGCTGAGACCATTTCTGATAGAAGCGCAGGCTCTTGTCAGCACAGCTGCCTATGGCACTCCTCAGAGAACCGTAACAGGCTTTGATTCCAAACGTATGAACATGCTTCTGGCGGTTCTTGAAAAGAGAGTCGGATTCAAACTTGCGCAGAAAGACGTTTTCCTTAATATCGCAGGTGGATTGAAAGTCAATGATACTGCACTGGATCTCCCTATCATCAGCGCAATATTATCTTCAAATGTTGACATGGCTATTCCTCGCGATATGTGCCTTTGCGGTGAAATTGGACTATCTGGAGAGATAAGGCAGGTGACTCGATTGGAGCAACGTATTTCCGAAGCAGAGAAGCTGGGAATGAAAACGATAGTCATTCCTCGATATAATCTTAAGGGTGTGGATACAAGCCGTTACTCTATCGAGATTAAGGAGGTAGCCAAAGTGGAGGAAGCCTTCCGGTTGCTATTTTCATAATTGGGAAAGTATCCGGGTAGGCTTCGACCTAAAATATCGGCGATTTAAAGGATTACATTCAGGGAATCCAATAATACGGAGCCTTCTTTCGGTGTTCTGAGACCCAGTTCTCAAATTCAGGCAATGTAGTTATGCCGTCAGCAATAACTGCTTCATAGTATTCTACGCCGTGATAATTCTTTCTTTCCGATGCCTCAAATTTGAGACGTAGAATAGTTTCTTTTTGTTCCTGGGTCATGACCGCCATAATTCGGTCAGCCATTTTCTCAAAATATCCATCGTATTCCGTACCATCTTCAATGTGGATAATATCAAACTGCCATATTGCACCATCGGAGGCTTTGTAGAATACGTGCCATGCTATGCAGTGTTCATTGGTATGTAGACCATTGATACACTTTATTTCCGTTACATTCGGATTGTTGGCAATCTTCGCAACGATTGCGAAACTGTCAGTTGTAGTTATGCCTTGCGAATAGACATGGAGGTCAATATCCCGGTGGGAAGCAAGCAGCCCCATCCTCAGTGAGCCTACGATATTAACTCTGCATCCGGCCGCTTCCCATATTTCGGCGATGCCGGATTCATTCAACACCTCACGTGCTTTTCTCTGATTGGCAATGGCAAAATCATTAATTGTTTTTTGATTCATCGTGGTTTCGATTTGATAAATCTGCAAAGATAGCACTTTCAATGTGTTTTTTAGCCGTTTAAATCAAATTTCCCTAAGTAAATAGATAAAAATAGACTGCGCTGTAACTCAAGCGCAGTCTATGGTATATTTTGTAAAGCAGCCGTTTTTAATATACGGTGACTTTTAGTTTGTCATATGCTCGCTGTGATTTTGCAATGGCTTCTTCTACAGTTTCTGCCGTGGCAAGTATCACCCCCATGCGTCGATGACCTTTGATTTCCGGTTTGCCAAATATTCTGATCTGTACTCCGGGTTCTTCAAGTACCTGTTCCAGATTATCAAATTCAATTTGGGTTGTATCGCCCTCAACAACAATCGCACGAGAGGCCGACGGACCATAAAAACGTATTGAGGGCACTGGCAGACCGAGCAATGCTCGTGCATGTAGTCCGAATTCGCTGAGATCCTGCGATATCATGGTTACCATTCCGGTGTCATGTGGGCGAGGGGAGACCTCACTGAAAATAACCTCGTCACCTTTGATAAACAGCTCTACACCGAATATTCCGTATCCTCCGAGGGCATCAGTGACTTTCTTTGCAATCTCTCGTGCCGATTCCAATGCTTTGGGACTCATAGCCTGAGGCTGCCAGGAATAGCGATAATCGCCATCAACCTGAACGTGACCTATAGGTTCGCAATATGTTGTTCCGGAAACACTTCTGACGGTCAGCAGCGTGATTTCATAATCAAAATTCACGAAGCCCTCAACAATCACGCGACCGGCTCCGGCTCTTCCTCCTTCCTGGGCAATCTTCCAAGAGTTTTCAATATCATTTTCTGATTTGATCACACTTTGTCCATGTCCTGATGAACTCATGATCGGTTTTACAACACAAGGTATTCCTACGGTTTTGACAGCTGCCACAAACTCATCGAATGTGGACGCGAAAACATACGGGGATGTCTTTATGCCGAGTTCTTCAGCGGCAAGACGACGTATTCCTTCTCGGTTCATGGTCAGATAAGCCGCTTGCGCTGTTGGAGTTACGTTGAAACCATCTTTCTCAAGGGCAACAAGTGCAGGGGTGGCGATAGCTTCAACCTCAGGGATTATATGATCGGGCTTTTCTTCAAGAATAACATTCGTAAGTTCTTCTGGATCAAGCATGTTGAATACTCTTGAACGATGAGCTACCTGCATGGCTGGCGCGTTTGCATATCGATCACATGCTACCACCTCGATATTATATCGTTGAAGTTCGAGAGCAACCTCTTTTCCTAACTCGCCACTGCCAAGCAACAATGCTTTGCGTCCTACCGGGGTCATTACAGATCCTATCTTTGCCATTTATCTTGAATTTAAGGAATAATTAATTATTGATTGGTATCTATCTTTGATTGCAAAGATACGGCTTTATATCAAATTATACAACTGATAAACTCTGCTGAACTTAGCTTATGTCTATTTACCATGTGTTAAGTTTGTGGCCATAGAATATTGACACTCGTATTATTACGGGAAGATCGTATGTTCTAATTATTACGGATTTCAGACCCTGTAAAATAACGCAAGGTAAATAGCCGCAAGCAAAGATGGGGTAGTCCTATAATCAACCGCCGTAGTTGCTATTTAACATAATCGTAATTATGGGAAAATTTATTGTTGGAATCGTGAACCTATAAGTTGCGCTTGATTTTCCCGGAATCTGTCCTGTCAAGATGTTCTTTATAGATGATTTCTTTAGGACACTCATATCTGTCAAGGAACTCTCGCAATCTTTTCGGCAGATTTTCGATCTGATCAAGTCCTTCGATAATCAGAACGAGTTCATGTCCCCAAGCGGCGCTTTCTCTTGATGCGAAATAGAATTCTCGTCCATTGAAGATTGTGGCGATTTTCATTTCAAGTTGTTCCGGGAAAATTTTGATGCCACCTGAATTTACAACGTTATCAGCTCGGCCAAGCCATCGGAATGATCTTGAATCAATAAGTTCTACAATATCGTTTGTGACAAGTTGTCCGAAGGAGAATGCTTTGCTTTTGATTACGAGACATCCACGTACATCTGTTTCAAAATCAAATCCCGGCATCGAATGATAGAGTTGTTCGCCGATTCGTCTTAATGCTACGTGGCTGCAAGTTTCAGTCATTCCATACGTACAGAACGCATTAATCTGTCGCTCGATCAACTCTTGTTCAATTGATTGTTGGAGTGATGCACCACCTATGATCAAATTGTTGATTTTGTGATGTTTACCGGATTCCAACAGACCGGGAATTTGGGATGGGACAACGGGTAATAGATCAATGCACTCCCCTGTTTCCCAGTTGTTTAACGGTGATAGAGCCGGTTTCAGGTTTATTAATCTTGCACCGGACACCATAGCTCTGACAACCATCATTTTACCGGCTATATATCCGATTGATAATGGATTGACAAGAAGGCTATCGGAGTTGATATCGAAATATCGGCATGTTGATTTTGCCGATGCGATCATATCCGATTTTCTTAATTTTATCTCTTTGGGACGCCCTGTAGATCCCGACGTATGTGCTGTGATATAATCGCTTTCATTTTCCCATTCTCTAAGAAATAGATCAAGTTCCGGGCTTTTATGTCCGCTTATTCTGGTTTTATCCATTTCAAATCAGGTATTGACCACTTTTTGTTAAGATCATGCATCAGTGATTGTCCGGTTTGTGTCAAAGGAGATCCGATATTATTCTCGTATAGATTTCCGGTACCAAGGCCTTGAGGCATCTTGGGTGAATAATTATCGACCCATCGGGCGATGGCATTTAGTCCGATGTTCGACTCAAGAGCTGATGTAGCCCACCACCCTATTCCTCTCGACTCAGCAAAACGGATCCAGGCCTCTGCTCCGGAAAATCCTCCGCATAAGGAGGGTTTCAGGATTATGTACTGAGGCTTGATTGTATCAAGCATCTCTTCGCGATCTTCGTTCCGGATCAACCCTATCAATTCTTCATCCAAGGCGATGTCTATCGGCGAATTGCCGCATAGCTCTTTCATTTTTGACCATTGTCTCGGTTTTATGGGCTGCTCGATTGAATGTATATCGAGTTGAGATAACAGCTCCAGTTTATTCATTGCCTCCAATGGCGAGAATCCGCCGTTAGCATCAAGTCGTATCTCTAAATCTTTGGCAGGAAAATGATTACGGACCGTTCTTACAATGTCGAACTCTTCGTCAAAGTCAATTCCTCCGATTTTGAATTTCACGCACTTAAAACCGGCTTTCAGTTTCTCATCTACGCGTCGGATCATCTGCTCCTTGTTCCCCATCCACACTAAACCATTGATAACTATTGGCCGTCCGTCATCAAATTGTTTCCCTATGAACGGTTTCCGTATTCCTCCATGAATGAAATCTGAGAACGCTGTTTCGATTCCAAACAAGATAGATGGGTATTCCTGATATTTCTCGGGTACAAAGCTGGCTATATCGCGACATGCTTGTGTCAGCATCATCTCGTAATCCGTACGATCGTCGTAACTCAGTCCCTTGAAAAGCGCACACTCCCCTAACCCATATCTTAATGGATCTTCGTCGTCCCAGATCTTGACAAAATATGTCAGTTTCTCTGTCATTACAGCGCGCGATGTAATGGCAGGTTCTTTGAAAATAAGGTTATAGGGGGTGTATGCGGCTTTCAACATGATTATCCTGGGAATTTCTGGAACTGATCAAAGTCTGGATCTCTTTTTTCAAGGAATGCGTTCTTGCCCTCTTGTGCCTCAGCCATGAGATAGTACATCAGTGTGGCATCTCCGGCAAATTCCATCATGCCTCTCTGTCCATCCAGTTCAGCGTTCAAGGCCCGTTTGATCATACGGATTGCCATCGGGCTGCGTTTTAATATCGTTTCTGCCCATTCCATAGTCTCGTCTTCAAGTTGTTCCAATGGCACAACTTTGTTGACCATACCCATTTCTTCAGCCTCTTTGGCTGTGTACTGTCGACAGAGGAACCAGATCTCACGGGCTTTTTTCTGACCCACACATCGGGCAAGATATGATGAGCCGAAACCGGCATCAAAACTGCCTACTTTTGGACCGGTCTGCCCGAATCGTGCGTTTTCTGAAGCTATGGTCAGATCGCAGACAACCTGAAGAACATTTCCGCCTCCAATAGCATAGCCGTTGACCATGGCAATAACCGGCTTGGGTATGGAACGGATTGCTTTGTGGAGATCAAGCACATTCAGACGGGGTACACCGTTTTCGTCTATGTAACCACCTACACCTTTCACTTTCTGGTCTCCACCGGAGCAGAACGCTTTGTCGCCGGTGCCGGTCAGGATTATAACACCAATTTCAGGTGATTCACGGCAATATGCCATTGCATCGAGCATCTCTTTGTTTGTCTGCGGACGGAAGGCGTTATAGACCTGAGGTCTGTTTATTGTGATTTTTGCAACTTTCCCACATTGTTGGAAAAGGATATCCTCATACTCTTTGATCGTTGTCCAAGTTCTCATATATCTTTTATTTTTTTGATTTACAATAAGTGAAATATTCTTTCAATATCTCCGCAGATAATTCCCCCGGTGTATTGACAACAAGCATGGCCGGATGCTGATTTTCATTCGCGAAGATTGGAAAGACTCGTCTTAACTCCGTTTCATCCGACGCGGAATGCATGCTGAATCCATTTGCCTGTCCTATTTCGTATATAGAATGGGACGATGGTGCGCAAAACATTCGTTCTCTCACATCAAGAGCCGAAGTCGATGCAATAAATCTGAAAATACCCCCACCGTCATTGTTGATCACAATGATCTTGACGCGTGGAGTTTTCAGTTCGCAGCTCAAAGCCCCTATGTCATACAGGCAGCTCATGTCGCCGGTGATGAGCAAGGTTGTATCCCCGTATGCCAGCGACGCACCTATTGCCGTAGATGTGCAGCCATCAATGCCGCTTACACCTCTGTTGCAGTCACAGCGATGATTTTCCCGTTGTGAAAAAATTTGCGCATATCTGACGCTTGTTCCGTTGGAATATTGCACGTTCCATCTGCGTGGAATCATCGGCAACAGCGTGGCAAATGCTTTTAGATCGCTCCATGGCGATTTTGCGGCATACGACATTGTCAAAGAATCTGCCCGGTCTTTCAATATGTGCCATTTTCTCGCAAAGTCACATTCCTGCCGATGGGGTTGCATTGCCGAGGCCAATTGCTGAAAAAACATGCCTGGATCCATTTCGATCCGGGTTGTCAACTGTTGGAAACAATCCACGGTATCTTCGATCTCCCCTACATGCCAATGCGCTTTTATCCGGTTGCTCCTGAATAATTGTTTGATATGTCGGGAAACGAGTGCCCCTCCGGTCGTGATCACCACATCCGGCACATATTCCATTCGGTCCTCATCCCTCATCGAAGCTAAAGTGCCATCTATGGAGGTGATGAAATTTTTCCCATGCAGATTAGCCAGTGTTTCTGTCACAACGACTATATTCGGCAACTCGCTGAGTCGCATCAAAGCCTTGTTGAGTGTCTTGTCCGGATTCATGAAACCGCAGACTATCATCACTTTGACCGGCGATGCAATTGTTCTACCAAGATCCCTTGCTTCTCGCGTCTCCATTTTCGCTGTCGGACGTATCATGTTTATTGTCCGCATTAGAGTTTGATCCTGAGAGTCATTGCTGTCGTCAGCTAATGTTCCGAGAGGTTCATCGAGCTGAACATTGATATGCACAGGCCCTATTCTGCCCGACGTGGCAGTCAGTATTGCATCATTGGCAATTCGATTGGCATACCATACATTATTGTCTGTATGGTCTGGAGAAATGTCATAGCTGCGTTTAACGTAATTCCTCAGAGCATCAGCCTGTACAATAGTCTGGGAATCGTCTTGTCCGATCCATGCTTTCGGACGATCCGCCGAGATCACGATCAACGGAATTTTACGATAGAAAGCCTCTGAGATAGCCGGTGCATAGTTCAACAACGCAGACCCTGAAGTGCAGATCAATGCAACCGGTTCCTGTGAGATCAAGGCATAACCAAGGGCGATAAATGCTGCGCTTCTTTCATCAATCACAACATCCGTTGTGATTTTATTACGTCTGGATATCGCGATCAGCAATGGTGCATTTCGGGATCCGGGAGAAACAATCGCACGTTTCACCCCATGCTGTTCCAACAGCATGGCAATGCATCTACAGATCCTGTTAGTGGTATTTTCCATCGTGTGCCAATTTTTGATCGACACAAAATTACAAAAAAATATCCGTGTCTGTTTGCTTTTCTGCGCTTTCGAGACAAAACTTTGTATTTGGGGTTTTATCCTCCTTCATCCCCATTCTGTTTGCCTGTGAACCTATCTGTAGTCCGTTTCAAGAAAATCAACACCAACTTATTTTACGGTTTTGTATTTGCTAACAATTTGATTTTATCGTCCTCCTGCCGTTGATGTATCAACATTGGCATCAGCTTTGATGAGTTTCTGTGCACTTCTCTTTTGATGCCCCCATTGCAGATTGTAACTGATACTGATGTAGGGCATACGCATATCCAGCCGCATGTGTTGCTCGTTTGTATTCCATTTGCTGAGCATTTTAGAGCCTTGATCGTATTTGCCAAACGGCATAATCATACCGGCTCCAAATTGCCAGTTTTTCCAATTATAAGAAAGGTCGATTACTGAAATATTCTCACCCCAACTGATTTTTTCACCCCACAGGTCATGCTGGGCACGCATATACTGAGCAGAAAGTACGAAGCCCCAGTGCATAAGACGCAAGTTTGCGTTTCCGCTCCAGTTGTAATTATGCAATTTGTAACCTGAGCCGCTCATACGCTCCATTCGATATTGTAGATAACCACTCATCATCAACCATTTGGGAATAATATCTATTTGTGGAGCAATAAAAAATGAGAGATTCTTCAAGCCCTGACTATTCTCGTAAGTGGTGGTTAGTCGGTCGTTATCCCAATATAGCAATGGTGTGATTGCATTGGGGCTGGTGAATGCCCGTACACCGAATGATCCCGTCACTCTCGGCACATTGAAGTTATATTTCAGTGTGAGCATGTATGAATTGGAAGTTTTCAAATTCGGGTTACCGATACGCCACTGAAAACCGTCAAGTTGCTGTGGCGCGATGTTTGTTTCTGCCAGCGACGGAGTGGACTGCCATGATTCAAAACTCAGTTTGAACTGATGATTCTGATTAATGCCATAAGTGACCGTGGCTTGCGGACGCATATTCCATGAATCACTTCCTTGATTAGTCTCCCTGAACAAGAAATCTGTATATTGGGCGCCTATGCCGGCGGTGAAAGTAAATTTCTTTATTCGCTGGAAATACTCTGCAAAGAAATAAACCTTGTCTTGTCGCTGATGAAAAATCTCACCGTCAAGATTTTCATAGACCGAACGATTCCGGTTGGCTGTATATGAGATCCCTGCTGTAAATCTGGAATTATTCCACTTCTTGATATAGTCAGCTTCTATTCCGTAGGCTTGGTTACGGTCTTTGATCATTGTATGAATGTCTGTAAGATATTCTGTGGCATCGGGCAACTGCTCGATATAATCAGAATATGACCGGCCAAAATAAAAAGAACTGTTGAAATCCACTACAAGCATCTGCTTGTTTGCGAAATGTTGCTCAAAATATACGGAAAGATATGGCTTGGATCCCTTGTCCCCATGCATGTCAGTAAGAAGAATATCATCCATACCATTGCTCAATGATAGCAGGCCATTATACGTAAACTTGTCAGTAAACTTTCTATAATAAGATAAATCCACCATCAACACCGTAGTATCAGGTTTGATATAGCTATACGAAGCGGTGATATTACCCATCGTATTATCCATGTTGCCACCACGCGATGTTTCGTTTCTTGTCAGGAAAGCCCCGTCGGGATAAGTAAATGTTTCTTGATATTCGCGGTGCGATTTGATCTTGTTGGTCAATTTAAATCGTCCCCAGATTTCAAATTGCGAACGGCCATTATTAAATTTCAAATCGGCGAAATAATTGCCCCATACTTGATTAACGGCCGGCATCGCATTTGTCATAAGCGAACCACCTACCGTGGGATTTGACACAATAAAATTCAGAACATAGTTAGCCCCGTTGTATCTTAGTCCGGGATTATCAATCCATTCCACTTTCTTGATAGTTTCAGGAAGCAATGTTTTGACCTGCTCTATTGAGGACTCACGTCCGTTTATGCGCACCTGTACCGATTGTCCGGCTGCTTGAATTATACCCAATGATTCTGTAACCGTTAGGGAGGGTATCATAAGGTTGTTTAGCAATTGAACTCCATTTTTTGAATTATCCACTGCGCTACGGGATGGATAATATACATCCATATCTGCCTTGCGAATCACTTTTGGCGCTTGTACAACTATTTCCTGTAATTGTTGACTTGCTATTGAATCTCCTGTTTCTTGTGCAAGGGCGATAATTGCAATTAGAAGCATCAAAATAGTTATAAGAATTGCTTTCATGTGTGTGAATTTTATGCAAATTTAGACCTATTGAAAATAAAAACTCTCAACAAATGTTGAGAGTCAAGGATTTTAACACTGTTTGCTGTAAGTTTTTGCGGTGGGGCTTGTTTTTGACCGCGCACTGGCTATAACCCGACTTGTGCTACAAGCCACCTCGCGAATGCTTCGCATTTCGCAATCGGCTCAGGTGTGTCGGGGTGATATTGAGGAATGAGGCAATGTCCTTGAGTGAAAAAAGGTCAAAAAGGTTGGGATATTGATTGATAAGGTCATCATATCGTTGCTGTGGTGTCTTGACATACAAGTCAACATATCGGTCATAGACAGTTGTATATACAGCTTCGGTCGCGTGCATCACAATATCTTTGAAATTAGAGTCGGCATCAATCTTTTCATTGATATCCTTAGTCGGGATGCAGTAAATCTCACAATCTGATACTGCTACTATCGCCAGTTTAGCTTTTTGTCCATATATGCAGAAAGGCCAGTCGGCTACAAATCCTTCGCTAAACACCAAACCCATCACATGCTCTGTGCCATCAGCGGAACGTGCCACATATTTGAGCGTGCCGGATTGGATAAATCCGATATAACGGCCTACCTTGCCGATTGAGACAAATTCCTCGCCTTTGGCGAAATGCCGCAGCTTGCCCTTGTTGACACAAAATTCGTGAAAGGCATTGAAATCGATATTGTCTATATACGTATTGAAATTCTTGTCCATATTCAGTGAATGCGCATATTGGAATAGAATGGAGCCGTAACATTTGTTAGCGGCTCCATTCAGCTGATATCGGAATTCTGCTGTGGTCAGCAGCTATCCATCGTTATTCATCGTTATTCTTTTCTTCATACTCTTTGAGCAGTTTTTCCTGAACATCACCCGGAACAAGCTCATACGAAGCAAACTTCATTGTGAATGATGACCGTCCGCCGGTGATTGAGCTGAGTGCTGTTGAATAGCTCGACATTTCTTTCAAAGGAACTTTTGCCGAGATCTTTTCAAAGCCATTCTCACTCGACATGCCCATAATGATAGCTCTGCGTCCCTGAAGATCACTCATCACATCGCCCATCACGTCGGCCGGAACCATTACGTCCACATCATAGACCGGTTCAAGGACTTTAGGATTGGCATTACGGAATGCTTCGCTGAAGGCGTTGCGACCGGCCAGACGGAATGATATTTCATTTGAATCAACCGGGTGCATCTTGCCGTCGTAGATGCATACACGGACATCGCGTGCGTATGATCCTGTCAATGGACCTTGTTCCATTCTGTCCATCAAGCCCTTGACGATTGCCGGAATGAATCTTGCATCAATTGCACCACCGACGATACAGTTGCAGACAACAAGCTTTCCACCCCATGCCAACGGGATCTCCTGCGTGTCGCGGACATTCATCTTGAATTCCTGATTACCGAAACGATAGGTGTCGGGAGCCGGCATGCCGTCGGTGTACGGTTCTACGATCAGATGGACTTCACCAAACTGACCGGCACCACCCGATTGCTTTTTGTGTCTGTAATCAGCTCTTGAGGCCTTGGTTATCGTTTCGCGATAAGGGATCTTTGGCTCTTCAAATACGATTGGCAGCTTGTCATTGTTCTCAACTCTCCATTTGAGTGTGCGCAGATGGAATTCGCCTTGGCCGGAAAGGATTGTCTGTTTCAATTCTTTCGATTGCTCAACCTCCCATGTAGGATCTTCCTCATGCATACGGGTCAGGATTGTCGATAGTTTCTCGGCATCACTTTCGGTGACCGGACGGATTGCGCGCTGATATTTGGGCGCCGGATATTTGATGAAGTCGAATGAGTAATCACAGCCCTTTTCGTCAAGTGTATTGCCGGTGCGCACATCTTTCAGTTTGACTGTTGCGCCGATATCACCTGCACAAAGTTTGTCAACCGGGGTCTTGATCTGACCGCATACACAGAAGATCTGAGCCAATCGCTCTTTTGAATCGCGGCTGACATTGTCGAGATCCACACCGGGAGTCAGAGTTCCTGACATCACTTTAAAGTAGCTGACCTCACCGATATGCGGTTCAACAGTGGTCTTGAACATGTAAAGGCTCAACGGGCCATTGCTGTCCGGAGCTACCTCTTCTCCTGCAGTATTGACCGGTGCAGGCATGTCCTCCACGAAAGGCACAACATTGCCGAGGAATTCCATCATGCGGCGTACGCCCATATCCTTGGCTGCGCTCACACAAAATACCGGATATATCGAACGGTCAACCAATCCTTTGCGGATGCCCTCTCTCATCTCATCTTCTGTCAGATGTCCCTGATCAAAGAATTTTTCCATGAGCGTCTCATCATTTTCGGCTGCAGCTTCCACGAGCTTCTGGTGAAGATCCAGAGCCTTAGGCATTTCCTCTTCCGGTATATCTTCAATCGTAGGCACGCCTCCGTCGGGCCCCCACGAGTATTTCTTCATCAGCAGGACATCGATCATAGCATTGAACGATGCGCCGCAGGAAAGAGGATATTGGATCTGTACTAATTTATTGCCGAACACATCTTTCATCTGCTCATAGACATTCTCGAAATCAGCCTTGTCGCCATCAAGTTGGTTAACGGCAAACATAATCGGCTTATTGATAGATGAAGCTGTGCGGAAAATATTCTGAGTGCCTACTTCAACCCCATATTGGGCATTGATCAGGATGACACCTGTATCCGTTACATTAAGAGCCGTAATCGCATTCCCGACAAAGTCATCCGCTCCGGGACAATCGATCACATTTAATTTCTTATTGAGGAATTCCGCATAGAAAATTGTGGAAAATACTGAATAACCATATTCCTTTTCAACCGGGAAATAGTCGCTGACGGTGTTTTTGGCTTCAACCGTTCCACGGCGTTTTATAACTCCACACTCGTAAAGCATAGCCTCTGCGAGTGTGGTTTTCCCGGAGCCCTTGCTGCCAAGCAGGGCAATGTTCTTGATTTCATTGGTTTGATAAACTTTCATGTTATCAGATTTTAGTAATGAATAGTAATGTTGATCATTCCCAAAAAGGAATTTCTTCCTCTTTCGGAGCGCAAAATAGACATTATTTTCCATTTTGTCAACACTTTTCTATATGTTACACAACATATTTTCCATGATGAACATATTTGTAACCCATGTGTTTTCGCTTTCGGCTCATATTTGCTGAAAAAATCGTAACTTTGGCATAATTTTTGCAGAACAGCACCTTGTAAATCTTCTATACTGATCATACAGATGAGAAATAAAAAGGAACATATCCTGTCCCTGGGACAAATTGAACTGAGTGAATCTGAACGTCGCACCGAAATTGATACCAATTCTCTGGCGGTACTCCCGACCAGAGATTTCATGATGTTTTCCGGATCAACATTTCCAATATCGCTTGGCCGGGAATCATCAATAGCAGTGGCGGAGCATGCCGCCGAGACACATACTCCGATTGCAATATTGTGTCAACATAATCCATCTACGGAATCCCCATCCATACCGGAAGATCTTTATGATTATGGCGTGGTGGCTCTCGTAATGAAAGTTTTCGATTTGCCCGACGGCCCCAAGACCGCAATTTTGTATGCGTTGGACGAGATCAAGGTTTTGGGCAAAGGTGAGCGTCCCGGTACTGTTCGCGTTGAGATCCTGCCTACCGAACGGGTGGACATTACCGATAATGAACTTATCGCACTTGGCCAATCTGTAAAGGATACGGCCATAAGCCTTATAAACAAGACCACCGATGGACCGAACGAACTCAGCTACAATCTTGATAATATCGAGTCTCCGGTTAACATAATTAATATTGTTGCCACCAACACTCCTCTTCCGCCGAATTTCAAGCAGCAAATGTTGCAGCAAAGGGATATCAAACAGCGTGCCTACATGCTGCTGGCAGAGTTGAGCAAAAATGAAGAGATGGTCGATCTGGCTCACACCATTCAGGAACGTACCCGTCAAAATATGTCGGAGGGACAGAAGATTGCATTTTTGCAACAGCAGATGGAGTCGATCCGTCAGGAGATATATGGCGATGATGATGATGCATCTGCGTTCCGCAGCAAAGCGGAGAAAATAGATCTGCCGGGAAATATCCGTGAGGTTTTTGAACGCGAGGTTGACAAATTGTCACGTTTGAATCCGCAAAGCCCCGACTATTCAGTGCAATATTCATATCTCGACCTGCTTCTTGGCTTGCCATGGAATAAAAATGACCAGCTGAACACAGATCTCAATCTTGCAGAGCAGATACTTGATAATGACCATTATGGACTTGAAAAAGTAAAGGAGCGCATTATCGAGCAATTGGCGGTAATGATGCACAATCCATCAGGCAAATCCCCAATTATATGCCTTGTTGGCCCTCCCGGTGTCGGAAAAACATCTTTAGGGCAATCTGTGGCCAGAGCTATGGAACGTAAATATCAGCGTGTGTCCCTCGGAGGTGTCCACGATGAATCGGAGATAAGAGGCCATCGTCGCACATACATAGGAGCGATGCCCGGGCGCATTATTGATGCAATGCGTCGTGCTGGGACATCCAATCCGTTGATTCTTCTGGACGAAATTGATAAAATGGGTACGGATGTCAAAAGCGATCCGTCGGCTGCGCTTCTTGAGGTTCTTGATCCGGAACAGAACTGCCGGTTCCATGATAATTATGTGGATGTTGACTACGATCTGTCGAACGTCATGTTCATTGCCACTGCCAACACCTTGTCTACTATCTCGCAACCGCTTCTTGACCGTATGGAGATTATTGATATCTCAGGATACCTCCAGCAGGAAAAGGTGGAGATAGCCCGTAGGCATTTGATCCCACGTGTTTTGGACGCCAATGGCTTCAAGCCAAAGGATGTTTCGTTCACTGATGATGCGATTAACAAAATAATTGAATGCTACACCTCGGAAAGTGGTGTCCGTCAACTTGAAAAGCGAATCGCTTCGGTGGTGAGAAAGCTTGTGGTACGCAAAATGAAAGGTCAACGGATGATCCGCACCATAAAACCTGAACACGTCAAGGAATTCCTGGGCGTTGAGACACGACAAAGAGATCTCTATGAGGGTAATGAATATGCCGGTGTTGTGACCGGACTTGCGTGGACTGCCGTCGGCGGTGAGATCTTGTTTATCGAGTCGTCACTTGCTAAAGGAAAGGGAGAAAAGTTGACCCTTACCGGCAACCTTGGTGATGTGATGAAAGAATCTGCCATAATAGCGTTGCAGTACATAAAAGCACACGCAACACAGCTTGGAATCAATCCGGAGATTTTCGACAGCTATTCTGTCCATCTGCATGTCCCGGAGGGTGCGATACCGAAAGATGGTCCGTCAGCCGGCATCACAATGGTCACGTCGCTGGCCTCGCTCTTTACTCAGCGGAAGATTCGCGACCGCATAGCTATGACCGGAGAAATGACTCTTCGTGGCAAAGTTCTTCCGGTAGGAGGCATTAAAGAAAAGATTCTTGCAGCCAAACGGGCCGGGATTGAGACTATTATCCTCTCTGCCGATAACAAAAAGGATATTGACGACATTGCCGCCATCTATCTTGAAGGGCTAAAATTCATATATGTGTCCGATATCCGGGAGGTGCTTGATCATGCGCTACTCCTCGACCTTGTCGATAATCCCATCTCATTCTGAAAAACCTTCTGAATTCACAAAAAAAATGTGCTCCTTTTGATTAGGAGCACATTTTTTGTATGATCTATTGTCGTTTTACCATATAGCCAAAGGCATACATAATATTACAATGGTCAAAATATTTTTGTCAATCGTGTCTTTATATTAATCATTGCTGAATATGATTTTTTGCGCGGCGACGATAAATCATATAATTGTCTAAGCACAAATATGTAAGAAGTATAACACCACACAATTCAAACCAAGCCATCCCTGATTTCGGTTCCATAAAGAGATTCCAAATCCTTACAACTATGCATAGAATACCTACAACGGAAAGTGTTGCGGAAATATTACGTTTTACTTTATTGTTTGCCATTGTCTTATTTTATTGGATTGCAAATCTATGAATAAATCATGATATATCCAAGGCTGATTCAGAAGAGGAAAATATATATGTGTATGATATGTGGATTAATATTAAATTAATAAGGAAATATTTCCATATTTAAGGATAAAAGTAGTAACTTTGCAAGCCTATAGAAACGACAACGTATATTCACATTTTTAATCAAAGAATAAAATGGAAACTCGTAAACTGAAAATCAGAGATTTGACCATGCGCGACGGCCAGCAGTCATTGTTTGCCACACGTATGAGCCAAACCACAATCAACCGTCTGCTGCCTCTTTATGAGAACGCCGGTTTTTATATAATGGAAGTATGGGGAGGTGCGATTCCCGACTCTGTGATGCGTTATCTAGACGAATCTCCGTGGAACCGTCTGCGCAAGGCAAGCGAGGCCATGAAGGGCAAATCATTGCTCTCGGCACTCTCACGTGGCCGCAACCTGTTCGGCTATGTGCCCTACCCCAACAGCGTCCTTGAAGGCTTCTATAAGGAAGCTATTAAAAATGGACTGAATGTGATGCGTATTTTCGATGCGCTCAACGATATTGACAATATCAAGGATTCAATCCGCATGATCAATGAGCTTGGTGGCATTGCAGACGGTGCTGTGTGCTACACCGTAGATCCCAAAGACGAAACGCCGGCTCCTACCGGATTTGCTGCTAAACTGAAAGCAATGTTCGGCTCAAAACCGGCTGCACCTGAGAAAATATTCACTGACGAATATTTTGTTGAGAAGGCAAAGACTATGGAAGCTCTCGGAGCCAAGATAATCACTCTGAAAGATATGGCCGGCCTTGTCAATCCTCTGCGTGCCGCTTCAATCATTTCACGTCTGAAGCAGGAAATTAAGGTTGACATCGATTTCCATACACACTGTACTCCCGGTTATGGCCTTGCATCTTCTGTTATGGCTATGCTCCATGGCGTTGATATCCTCGACACCAATATCTGGTGGTTCGGCGGTGGCTCTGCAGCTCCTGCAATAGAACTCATCTACGTCTTCGCAAATCGTCTTGGTATTGAAGTGGATGTCAATATGGAGGCCGTCGGCAAAATCCGTAACGAATTGCTCAATGCACGTAAGGAATTGGCCGAATTTGATCTTGTCAAGACAATGCCACGTGAATTTGATCCGCTTAAAGACGAACTTCCTGCAAATATTTCCGCCCTGTTCGACAAGGCTATCGAATGCGCGAAAGCAAACGATGAGGAAGGCCTTCTTGATGCCTGCCACGCAATTGAGGAATACTTCCAGTTCCCCAAACCCAATGAATTGGTCAAGAACGCCGAGGTTCCCGGTGGTATGTACTCCAATATGGTTGCTCAGCTCAAGGCTCTCCAGGCATCAGAAATGCTTGATGATGCTATGCGCCTGATCCCGAAAGTGCGTCGCGATGCAGGTCTTGTGCCTCTGGTGACCCCGACAAGCCAGATTGTAGGCAGTCAGGCCGTCAGCCTTGCCATGGACCGCAAGAAAGGTAATCCCGACTATACTAACAAGTCCAATCAGTTCATCTCACTTATCAAGGGTGAATATGGACACACACCTGTTGCCGTTGATCCTGCGTTCCGCGAACTTATCACCGGCGACGCTCAGGAGCATCCTTATGATGTGAACTCCTACAAACAGCCTGAAAATCCTGTTCTGGAAGATCTCGGTGGCGTTAAACTCGCATCTAATGACGAGGAATATCTTCTGCTCCAGCTTCTTCCTACGGTTGCAAACGGCTTCCTTCGCCGTCGCCGCGCTGAAGAATTTGAGGCAAAACAGGCAGAGGCACGCAAATCGGCTAAGGTTGAGGAAAAACCTGTAGTTCCGCAGGAACCTATAACCGGCGAATTATTGAGCGCTCCCATGGGTGGCCGTATCATCGAGATCAATGTGAAGCCCGGTCAGGAGGTTAATCCCGGAGACGTTATGCTTGTCTACGAAGCAATGAAGATGGAGAATGATGTGACAGCAGAAAAGAAAGCTGTTGTCAAGCGTATTTTCGTTCATGTTGATGAAGTTGTCGGCACGGACGCTCCGCTCATTGAATTTGCAGATTAAAAATTGAATAAAAAATTCTGTAATGGTTTGTAAATTACAATAATAATACGTAAATTTGCACGCCATTACAGAAATACGCCTTACCAGCGAATTTTAACAACAACTGAGTATCAATACTTTAACAAAAAACTAAAGATGAAAAAAGATATCCATCCTTCCACTTATCGCGAAGTTGTATTCAAAGATATGTCAAACGAAGAAATTTTCATCACTCGCTCTACTATCGCAACAAAAGAGACTATCGAGGTGGATGGTGTTACATATCCTTTGGTGAAGCTTGAAATCACCAGCTCTTCTCACCCCTTCTTCACCGGCAAACAGAAACTCGTCGATACCGCAGGTCGCGTAGACAAGTTCATGAGCCGCTATGGCAACCGCAAAAAGAAATAATTATCTTATCCGATAATAAAAAAGCCGATCAATCGATCGGCTTTTTTATTATCGTTATATTCCCGTTGCAATTTATCACATTACCTGTTCCGAAAATATTCTATCAAATTCTTTATCAAGATCCGCAGTAAGGCCGGGATGTGGCCGAGAGGTCTGGATGCACGCGCTACGTACAGCCGTGAGCCATCGGAAGCGTTCTTCAACCGGAAGTTGCGCAATAGGGCCGCCGGATGGATCAGCGTCAGCTATAAGAGACAATGATGTGGCTTGATGGTGCAGAGCATCCATCGGCAATTCCGATCTGAAGACACGGATCTTCGAATCCGGCATATGCAATTGCATTTTGATCCATCGCATCCGCTTGCACATCATGACAAGTCCGATGTTAACAAATTCCTCACGCTCCACTGCCGGGACATAACGTATCACGGAATATTCATATAAGTGATTTTCGTCGTTCATCGTTAGCTGCATTTACAAATATTGAAGAATTCTCAAACCGACGGGACAGGAAATCAACATACACGCTTCTGATATCGTCAGGTGATAATGAAGGCATCGAATCCCCAATAAGCCAATCTTCAGGAATCATATTGACTATCTCCCTAAAGTCAGACATGGAAAGCAGAGTTCTGAATTTGCTATCCACAGACTCAAGACAGGAGGCCTTGTGCAGAAGCGCATGACGGCTGATCAACTGGAATGGAGATTTATAGGCATTCTCAATGTCGCGCCATGAGTGGTGGAAGTATAGCGATGCTCCATGGTCTATCAACCACACCTCACGTCCGTGCCATAATAGCATATTCGTGTTTTGCGCAGTGCGGTCAACATTAGTAAGAAACGCGTCGAGCCAGACTATACGGGAGGCAAGTTCTGCATCAACCGGGTTTACATAAGGATCAAGAGTCAATGCTCCGGACAAATAGTGCATTCCATAGTTGACTCCCTGACTTCCTTTCAGCAGATCCTGAATCTCTTCGTCCGGTTCTGTTATGCCGAATCTGGAGTCAACATCAAGCAGAACGGCTTCAGGGACATTCAAGCCAAGACGACGCGCGATTTCTCCACCGATAAGTTCTGCGATCAGGGCTTTCACGCCATGACCGGCTCCGCGGAATTTGACAATATACTTAAACCCGTCATCGGCCTCGGCGAGGGCAGGCAATGACCCACCCTCGCGCATTGGCGCGATATAACGTGTTACTTTCTGATTTCGCAAAAGATCCATCAATGTTTCTGGAGATTCAGGTTATCAAGTTCCGCTCCCTTTTTGGGACGCTCAATGCCATCTCTTTTGAGTAGTGCATCAATGGTGGGATCCTGACCACGGAATCGGCGGTATAGCTCCGCAGGATTTTCAGTTCCGCCTTTCATCAGGATATTCTTTCGGAATTCATCGGCACTTTTTTTGTCAAAGATTCCATTTTCAAGGAACTTCGCAAAAGCATCCGCGTCGAGAACCTCCGCCCACTTATAGCTATAGTAGCCGGCGGCATATCCTCCGGCGAATATATGGCTGAACTGCGGAGACATCATTGTTCCCTCGATAGGATCAAACATCTGGACTGACTTGCCTGCTTCAATTTCAAAGGCAACGGGATCCTCAACTGGGTTGGTGATTGAATGCCAGGCCATATCAAGCAAACCGAAATTTAACTGGCGCAAGCATGCGTATGCGGCTCCGAACTGGGATGAAGCAACAATCTTGTCTATATATTCCTGAGGAATGGGCGCTCCGGTTTCATAGTGCCGTGCGAAACTATCCAGAAAATCTTTCTGAGTGAGATAGTTCTCGTTGAATTGTGATGGTAGCTCTACGAAATCCCGATAGACATTGGTGCCGGACAGTGAAGAGTACTTGGTATTTGATAACAGGCCATGAAGAGAGTGTCCGAACTCATGAAGGAATGTCTCAACTTCATAAGGAGTAAGCAGTGAGGGCTTGCTTTCAGTCGGTTTTGTGAAGTTCATCACAATTGATACATGCGGACGCGAATTGCTTCCATCCGGATTGATCCATTGGGATTTGAATTCGGTCATCCATGCACCGGGGCTTTTGCTTTCTCTCGGGAAAAAGTCAGTGTATATGACGCCGAGATATTCGCCGTTTTCATCCTTGACTTCAAAAGCCTTTACATCGGGATGGTAGACCGGAATCTCTTTATTTTCAGTAAATGTCAGGCCATAAAGTTTTGTTGCGAGTCCGAACACGCCCCCAATCACATTGTTGAGTTCGAAATACGGGCGCAGTGCCTCTTCATCGTAATCATATTTTTCTGATTTAAGCTTGTTGGAATAATAGCTGTAGTCCCACGGTTTCAGTTCGATGCTGCTACCGGCATTCTTGCTTGCGAATTCAGACAACTCAGCAAACTCCTTCTGCTGCGCCGGTCTGTAGGCATCACGGAGCTCATTCAACAGATTGTAGACATTTCCGGGAGTCTGAGCCATGGTGTTTTCAAGAGCATAGTCGGCATAAGTATTGAAGCCAAGCAGATTTGCTAACTGCAGACGCTTTGACGCAATATTTTTCAGCACTTCAAGATTGGAATATTCTCCACTCGTATTGCGTGAGGAATACATTTTGTAGAATTTCTCGCGAAGATCACGACGATCCGAATACTTCATGAATGCGACATAGGTAGGTTGTGCCAATGTGAACAGGTAATCCCCATCCCTTCCCTTTTCTTTTGCCGCGAGCGATGCTGATTCAATAAGACTTTCTGGAAGTCCGGAGAGATCGTCCTTACCAAGCCAGATCTCATAAGTGTTGAGCTCTTTCAGCACGTTCTGGCTGAAACGCGTGGTGAGCTCGCTGATTTCAGCACTGAGTCTGCGATAAGTCTCACGATCATCTCCAACGAGTAATGCTCCGTTACGGGCGAAGCTGTCGTAGGTAGTCTTCAGCAGCATCTGATCCTCCGGATCAAGATTATATAGATCCTTATTGTCCCATACATATTTCACCTTCTCCCATAGACGTGGATTCAACGAGATGGTGGTGGAATAATCAGACAGCATCGGCATCAGCTTCATGGAAATATCCATCATTTCATCGCTTGTCATCGCGGAGGAGAGTGGAAAAAACACATTCAGAACCCGGTCAAGATCCTTGCCAGAGTGTTCAAGAGCCACGATGGTATTCTCAAAATCAGGAGTAGCGCGATTGTTGCATATCGCATCAACTTCCGACAGACCGTTTTTTATACCTGCCTCAACTGCCGGAATATAGTCCGACAGCTCGATCTGATTGAATGGCACTGTGCCATGAGGCGTTTTGAAATCCGACATCAGCGGATTGACATGTTGAGCTTGTGTCATAATTGCAATTGTTGAGATAGCAGCACAAATTATTTTTTTCATAAATGTAAATATGGATTGTTTTTTAGGATGCAAGAACCGAATCGACAACAATATCGAGCAGTTCCTGATCAATACCTGCATGAATCAGATATCTGCGATCCTGTCGCATCTGATTCATGAACATATCATCGCTTGATTTTGATGCGTTTAAAGACATTTTGTAATATTTTTCGGCATCGTGATATCGTTTTAATGCCATGTGGAGATGGCCGAGATTAAGATAGTCGCCGGATGATGGGTTTGCCATCAGAACCTTGGCGTAATACTCAGCACTTCTATCAAAATCACCTTTCAGGAACAGGCACCATGCCAATGGTCTCAATGCCTTTTCTGTTTCAGGTACGAGATAGTCCACTTTATAATAGCATTTCAATGCGTTGTCATAGTCCTCAATCTCAAGGTAACTATGTCCGAGATTAATGATGGTCGACACATCGTTTGGCTTTCTTTCCGCGATTTTGCTATAATACACTATGGCATTGGCATTGTTTCCTGTCAGGCGATAGCATTGAGCTATGCGCTTCAGTGTCCAGAGACTATCTGGGCGAAGCATCTCACTCCCGAGGTACATCTCCAACGCTTCTTCTGTACGGCCTGCCTTTTGCAGACAGAATCCACGCTTCTGATATATTTCTGCCGCAACATCACCCTTATTGAGCAAAATATCGAAAAGATCCAGAGCCTCAGGGTAATGGCCATGCGTGAAATAGAACTCTGCAACCACAGTAAGCGCATCTGTATCATCAAGCTGAGGTTTCAATAAATCGACGGCCGCAAGGTTAACTGGTTCGATAAATGGATTGCGGAAATCAGCTTTCCGTCGGTAGAGGGTGAAGAATCGGTAAATATCCTGAATATGCCGATTGATAATCTTTTTGCGCGACGATAGTTCCGGATTCAGTTCAGTGTTTGCAAGTTCTGTCAGATCCAAGCTCTGTGATTTGAACTGTTCCAACATCATCCGCCGGCTTTCAGTTGGTATCCGCTCTAAAGACAGCAGAATTGAATATTTATCGCTGTCACACATCATCGGCGTTCCTGCGATCAATTCGGCAATCTCCGGTGCCGACTCGCCAAGGATTTCGGTAATAGCAGTATGCTGAGGCGTAAATGGCAAGAACCAGTTCGATATTTCATTGAAAAACGGGAATGATTTCAGGTGGGAAAATGTGCTCATCATGACATCACCCCCATCGGCCTGAATATCGTTCAGTTCTTTCAGCTTATCACCCAGACCGGATTTGTCAAACATCTCTGCCCATTCCGGATTCTCATCAAGCGACAGCAGTTCAGATTTATCAACGGAGTTTCCGGTTTTTTTAAGAATATCAGGGCGAAGTTTCATCATTTCCGGAATAATCTCATCGCTGAGTTTACGGGAAACTCTTTCGGTGTCTCTGGTGCGTGCAAATTCCAGAAATACACTCTTCAGGTCTTCGCGCCATGTCTTTGTTTCCTGTATCGTCCCCATTGCAGCACGGAACTTATCGCCGAAATCGCACTTGCGGTGCACCCACATGTTCAAAAGGATAGCGACAGCTGCTTTTACTGATAATCGCGCTGCCTGACTAAGGTAGGCTTTCGACATCAGAAGCATCCGGCGTTCATCATAGTACTCAAGGCAACCAAGCATAAGGGCCGATAATATCAGCTCTTTGAATGAATCCGGCAAAACGGCATCAGCAAAAACATGTTCAATTGCATCCTGCTGAGCCAATGACAACGGATAAGTTGTCCAGATTACATTGAAAATACGGGAAGCCAACTCTTCAAGAGCCTTCTCATCACCTCTGATTTCATCCGGATTGATAAATTTTCTACCGCCAAGAAGTACTTTGGAATCAAGTGATGCTTTAAGATCTGAGTAGCTTTTCAGCAGAGTTATAAGATCGGAATCTGATTGCAGTTGCTCGAATCGGATTACTCCGAAATATTGTCTCGGAGAGTCAGGAATCAATGACGAACGCAATATTCCGGTGGCAATCATCAGAATTTCACGCCCTACATCATTCAGCATTCTACTGCGCTGAGGATCATCAATGCCATCCATGGCATATCGTTTCAGGTATCCATAGCTGTCATCCACAGCCTGAATACTTTGGTGAACATCCCACGACGCTCCTGCACATTGAGCCATTGTTCTCAGATGGGTAATTGCAGCAAGAATCCGATGTTCCTGCAGAGATCGCCGTATGAGATTGTATGTTGTAATAAGTGGTTTGTCTGACATGTCGAAAAAGTTGTATGTTACAAATTTAATGTTTACTGATAACAAAATCAATGCCAAAGTGCCTTCTTTGATTATATTTATTGTTTTTTCCGTAATTTTGCCACATGATTACACTTGATAATGATGACTGGAATTGGATTAAGGAGCATCAGTCTGCCAATCCTGACCGCCTGAGACTGTCTTTTCATGGCGATCCTCGCAAGATGTTTGCCATAACGCAGATTGATTGTAGGCAACGTGTGCGTGAAAAGCTATCGCAGACGTTGGCAGATCAGCCGGATTTCGTTTTCCCGTCAACACTCTCGGCTCAACAGTCTACATCAGATAGCCTTGCGTCCTATCATGCTTCGCTTGTTAATCCAGGATGGCGCGTGCTTGACCTGACAGGCGGCCTCGGGATTGATGCCCGTCATCTGTCATCTCGTGCTGTGTCAGTGGATATTTGTGAAATCAATCCTGAAATTGCGGAATGTGCCGAACATAATGCCCATTCCGCCGGGATAGAGAATATTTCGGTGCATTGTTGCGATTGCATTGATTTCCTGACAAATGCGGCTACAGATCAGTTTGATTGCATCTTTATTGATCCGGCGCGGCGTGGAGAGCATGGTCAACGCTTGTATGCATTGTCGCAATGTTCGCCTGACGTTACGGAACTTCTGGATAAAATGTTATGTATCGCTCAGAGAGTTATAATCAAAGCATCTCCGATGCTTGATGTCTCGCATACACTGGCTGAATTAAAGCATGTGGAACAGATCATCACGCTTGGTACCAAAAACGAGTGTAAGGAGCTAATAGCCGTATGTTCACGCGATTATTCCGAGCCAGCAAGGATTAGTGCGGTCTCGATCATCCCCTCGGGGATCAGTGAGGAAAGTGCATCTTCTGTCTCTGAATGTGTGTGTCAGCCGGAATCGTTTGGCAATCCGGCTATTGGAGATGTTGTGTATGAGCCATATCCGTCTGTGGCAAAATTAGGAATGGCTGGTCATCTATGTCGCAAATACAATGTGGCAAAAATTGCTAATGCCACAAATCTCTATCATACTTGTGATCCGGTTGTCGGTTTTCCCGGAACCGCACATAGAGTAGAAAATATCTTTGAGATGAGCAAGAAGGCGCTCAAATCATTGTCCGGACTTTATCCGCTGATTGATGTGACCGCAAAAAACTTTCCGATGACCTCCGTGGAGCTTACGGCAAGAATGAGAGTGAAACCCAGCGGAGAATACCGTTTGTTTGCGTGTAGAGATGCAAAGGGTCGAAAGTTGCTTATTGCTACCCGAAGGATTTAATTCCCGGCCTGTTATTTTTCAAACATTCTCGCAATCGAACGTTTGTCCTCACGTTCCTTGATGGCCTGACGCTTGTCATATTCTTTTTTGCCTCGGCCAATGCCAATGACCATTTTTGCCAATCCACGTTCATTGATAAAGACTCTCAGTGGAATTATCGTCATACCGGTTTCTTTTCCGGCTTTTGCAAGGCGGTCGATCTCCTTTTTATTTAACAAAAGTTTTCGGTCACGGCGCTCCATGTGGTTGTTGTACGAACCATAGAAGTATTCCGCGATGTACATGTTTTTTATCCAGACACCATTGGCAGCAACATAGCAGAACGTATCAACGAGGCTCGCCTTTCCCTGACGCAATGATTTGATCTCGGTTCCGGTCAGAACTATTCCTGCCGTAAACGTTTCGGATATAGCATAATCAAATGTTGCCCGACGATTTTTTATATTGACTTCAGATTGTTTCATGATTGACCTAATACGAAATTAAACAGGCATTGCAATAGATATGGCGGCAGGATTATAGAAAAAAGCGTTATTAAAATAAAAGTCCCGACGCCATTGAAGCTGATGCTCATGTAGCGTAGCCCTCGCCAAAGTATATACAGGGCATAGACAGGCATTATAAATACAATAGCCAGTTCAACAGGAATGCAATTTTCTATTATATTGACCAAGGCAAGCAATGTAATGCCATAGGTTATGAACGTATGACACTTGGTTAGACTCATTTCTCCATCAACGCAAGATGGCAGATAAAGAGTGAACACAAAGCTTGCAAGATAATATGTCGCGAAATATTTCAGAAACGCTACAATTGCCTGCTGAATTACGATAATCAGTGACGCATCAGCATTGTAAATCAATCTAAGAAATACTGTCAATGCCGTAAACGCCAGCAACGGTATCAGGCCTTTCTTCAGCAAAACAACCGAATCAAAGCCATCACCGGACACATCCTCCCATCCTTTAACGGGTGAAAGTATCAACTGCAACGTATCTCTAAGATAATATAGAAAGAACATATCTGCAATGTTTAGTCTGCAAATATAGCGAATCTTTTCCCGTCGTCCATTATATCTAACGGTTTTTTCATCCGTTAGAGATATTTGGCATGGTTTATTGTTCTATTTTGATAAAATTAGTTACATTTGTAGCTCAAACGATACTAATAGTTTTAATCATGATCAAAAATATTCTGTCTATATCCGGACGCCCCGGACTATTCAAACTCGTCAATCGAGGCAAAAACATGCTGATTGTTGAATCTCTGCTCAACGGCAAACGCATTCCGGCATATGCACACGACAAAGTGGTGTCGCTTGGAGATATCTCCATCTATACCGAAGATGATGACATTCCATTGGCGGATGTGTTTGAGTCTATCAAAGAGAAATACGAGGGTAAGGAAGTAGATGTCAAGAAACTTGATGATGCTGACGTTCGCGCTCTCTTCGCTGAGATCCTCCCGGATTTTGATCAGGATCGCGTCTACACTAATGATATCCGCAAAGTATTTGCCTGGTACAATCAGCTTATTGCTGCAGGTGTAACTGAATTTAAAGATAAAGAGATCGAAGAGGATCAGGCAGCGGAAGCGGCGGAAAAAGCTGACGAAGCGGAATCTTAAAATTAATAATCCAAAAATTGAATTCTATGGGCACTCGGTTCTCCCGCGCCATTAGTGAACAAGACACGATGGTAGGACTTGTAAACGAGGATTTCAATATCCTCCCCATATTGAGCCGTTTCTCAATTCCATTGGGCTTCGGATCCAAGACTATTGGCGAGGTGTGCGATGAGGCGGGCATCGACACCCCTACTTTTCTTCTGATAGTAAACTACATTTTGTCCGGACAGATTCCGGTCATTGAAAATTCACTTGAGAAGGCAATTGGCATAGTTGAGTTCCTTCATAATTCTCACGATTATTTCATGGGATATAAGTTCCCTCACATCAGAGCTAATCTGCTTTCTGCATTGGATAACTCGCATTCTGATATAAATCCGGCTATTGTCAAATTCTTTGACGTGTATGTGGACCACGTGAAGAAACATTTTGATTATGAAGAACAGAATGTGTGGCCATATATTCGCGATCTCCGCTCCGGGACATCTCAATCAGCATACCACATCGATATTTTCATTAAGCATCATGAGGAAATCGGGGAAAAACTTTCCGATCTGAAAAATATCATTCTCCGGTATTACTCCACATCAATGCCTAATAAGATGTACGATGCTCTGGTAGATATCTATAATTGTGAGGAAGATCTGAATTCACATCATGATATTGAAAATCATATCCTCATACCGATGGTAGCAGCCATCGAGCACAGAGAAAACAGACAATAAAATGAAAACTCTGTCGATAATAATATCTTCCTATTCCGCAATAGTATCTTCCGGAATCCATCATGTGGTTACAGGATTAAAAATACCGGGATGTCAGATCATAGAGTGCCCTCCGTCAGAGATCATACCAATAGTTGAACGGACTGATGGACCGTCATTGATATTTATTGATACATTGTCGATTCCGACTGATGTCATATCCACAATAAAGAGTATCAATCCGGAAATATCTGCAATTGTGATCGGTGTGTACCATTCCGCAATTCCATTGCCGCTGCGGATGCCGTTTGACGAACTGATTTCTATATATGCTGAGCCGGAGTCTATAAAATCGCTCGTCAAAAAGCTTGTGGAGCAGATGGCTCCGGCCGAGAATTCCACTGATGAACTTACTCCGCGCGAGAAAGAGATAGTGATTGGGGTTGTCAAAGGCTTGTCAAATAAGGAAATAGCTTCTCAGCTCAATGTATCAGTCAACACGGTCATGACCCATAGACGGAATATCGCATCGAAGCTACAGGTTCACTCCGCCGCCGGCTTGACAATATATGCGATAGTCAGCAAACTTGTCAGCATCGAAGATATCAAGGCCGAGATGCTATAAAAAAGGACGGCTCCAAGAACCGTCCATAATATTTTTCTGAATTAGTTTTATCTGTTTACGGCACCGATAAGCTCCGTGATGTCTGTAATGCCATGTCGTTGGCAGAAATCCTCGATATAGTCAACCACCTTCACCGTAACTGCCGGATCGATAAAATTGGCAGTGCCAATCTCTATGGCTGTAGCTCCGGCAAGGATAAACTCCATGGCATCTCGTCCATTCATTATACCTCCAAGCCCAACAACAGGAATCTTCACTGCCTTCGCAACCTGCCATACCATGCGTACGGCAACAGGACGGACAGCCGGTCCAGACAGTCCTCCGGTTATTGTTGATAGGTATGGACGCATTTTTTCAACATCTATGGCCATGCCCATCATTGTATTGATCAGCGAGACCGCATCAGCTCCCTCAGATTCCACGGCTTTTGCAATCTCCGAAATATCAGTTACATTGGGGGATAGTTTTACAATGACTGTTCCATCAAATGATTTTCTTACAGCACGTGTGACCGATGCCGCTCCTTCGCATGTTGTGCCAAAGGCCATTCCCCCCTGCTTGACATTGGGGCAAGATATGTTGACTTCAATGCAACGTATGTCGGTTGATTCATTTAGCCGACGGCAAACTGCGGTGTAATCATCGATTTTTGCACCGGAAACATTTACTATCGGCTCGGCTTTATATTTCCTTATACGGGGGTATATCTCGGATATGAAGTGTTCAACGCCTTTGTTTTGCAGTCCGACAGCATTTAACATTCCTGAAGGCGTCTCAACCATTCGTGGGTAGTCATTACCCTGACGCGGTTCAAGCGTGGTTCCCTTGACAATGTATCCGCCAAGTCGGTCAATGTCAATAAAATCAGAAAATTCCTCGCCATATCCGAAAGTTCCGGATGCGGTCAATACCGGATTTTTTAATAGGATATCCCCTATTTTAACGCTTAGATTTACCATGTCAGATCTTTTATATTAAACACAGGCCCTTCTGTGCATACACATACGTTTCCTTTTACTGTTTTCTCGACACAACATAGACAAGCGCCGATACCGCACGCCATCATATTTTCAAGCGAGACTTCGCAATCAGCACCTATTTCCCTTGCTTTGGCGGCAACAGCTTTCATCATTGGTGCCGGACCACAGCAGAATATATTATCCCATTGCTGATGCAGGCATCTGTTCAATGTCACGACTCCCGGATCTCCGACAGATCCATCGTCTGTCGATAAATAAACATCACCAATATTGGCAAACAGGTCGAGTTCAAGCAAATCGCCCTCCGATCTTGCTCCGAGCAGGAATGCAGGAGCCACTCCGTTGGATTTAAGAACACGGCCGAACTCCAGCAAAGGAGCCACGCCTACACCACCACCGACTAAAAGCACTCTTGCGTGTTTATTCTCCGGGATGGTAAAGCCTGTACCTAATGGCAGCACCAGATTTATCACGTCTCCTGAAGCTAATTCCATAAGACGCGCAGTTCCATCTCCGGCATTCCGCACAAGTAACCATATTTCGTTTGCTTCGGTGTCAACCAGATTTATGGATATTGGCCGTCGGAGAAATGTTGTCCGACTCCCCTCTACCGCAACCTGGACAAATTGTCCCGGTTTAATTTCCGGTAATGGATTCCCGTCAGTTGGTGTAAGCCGCAGAAGTGTATAGGACCGGTGAATCCTCCGGTTTTCCACTATTTTGAAATCTCTGATCTGTTTCATATCGGATTTGCTTGTTTATATCCACAAAATTAGTCAAAAAACAGATATAAATCAAAACAGGCGTTGCCTATTTAAAAGCAACGCCTGTCTAAATATCAATAGTCAGGAATTAGATCCAGCGAACGTAGGCAAAATCCTGTCGATGCGGCAGGTTTGCATTCACCGGGTGCAGACGGAATCCATAGCGGTAAACGCCGGCATCCTGAATCTTTCCGTTCAGACGATAGGTCACGATTCCATTTTCATCTGAAACAATGCTGAATGGTTTAACCTCAGAAAGAGATTCCTTGCCATCTTCATTTTTGAATGCGACATATTCCAATCCAAGTCCACGGCCAATCCCATTGGTGTCAACTTTAACCTCTACGGAATATGTGTTTCCGGTCGCTGATTTCTTCGGGCCTTCAGTCTTGAAGTCAAGGACTTTTACGCCACCCCATGCTTCGGCAAACTTAAGTTTCCAATCAACAATTTCTTTTGCAAGCGCAAAATCATTTGCTTCAAGAGCATTAAAGCGTTTTGCTTCCGGATCATAGAAACGTGTAATGTAGTCGTCGATCATACGCTTCATTGTGAAATGAGGTGCGATGTGACCAATCGAGTTCTTGACATACTGTACCCATTCCGGAGAATAGCCCTTGGAGTTCTTGGCGAAATAGAGCGGAATGATTTCTGACTCAAGCATTGAATAGATTGTGGCAGCATCAAATTTGTCCTGCATGGACTGGTCTGTGTAGGTGCGCTTGTCAGTCAATGCCCATCCGGCCTGTTCGTCAAAGCGGTAGCCTTCATACCACCAACCGTCGAGCACAGAGAAGTTGAGGACACCGTTCATTTCAGCTTTTTCGCCAGATGTACCTGAAGCCTCCAGAGGACGGGTCGGAGTGTTAAGCCAGATATCAACACCGGTAACAAGGCGTTTTGCAACTACCATGTTATAGTCTTCCAGGAAGATGATCTTTCCAAGGAATTGAGGCATGCGAGAAATCTCCATGATGCGTTTGATGAGGCCTTGTCCAGCACCATCGGCCGGGTGTGCTTTACCAGAGAATACGAACTGTACGGGGAACTGCTCATTATTCACGATCTTGGCCAGACGGTCAAGGTCAGTAAAGAGAAGGTGAGCACGCTTGTATGTTGCAAATCGACGGGCAAATCCTATAATCAGTGCGTTGGGGCTGATTTTGTCAACGATTTTCATGACAGCAGAGGGATCGCCTTGATTTGCGAGCCATTTTGCCTTGAAATCACGTTTTACGAAGTTGATGAATTTATTCTTCATCGTCATTCGCATATTCCAAATTTCGTCATCGCTCACCTCAAAGATCTTCTCCCAGTATTTGGGATCGCTCTGATGGTCAAACATAGCGGCTCCGAGTTTTTCATTGTAGAATTCTTTCCATTCCGAAGCAGCCCAAGTCGGCATGTGCACACCGTTGGTTACATATCCCACATGGCTTTCTTCCCAGGTGTAACCTTTCCAGATGCCGGCGAACATCTTTTTAGACACCTCACCATGCAACCAGCTTACGCCATTGGCCTCTTGACATGTGTTCAATGCAAACACACTCATTGAGAAACGTTCATTGGTGTCGGGATTTTCGCGTCCCATATTCATGAGATCCTGCCATGAAATGCCAAGTTTTGCCGGGAACTCGTGCATATATTTCCCGAATAAATCCTCGTCAAAGTAGTCATGGCCTGCTGGAACAGGAGTATGAACGGTATAGAGTGCTGATGCGCGTACCATTTCAAGAGCCTGTTCGAAGTTTAGACCTTTCTCCTGTACGAAGTCTACGAGGCGCTGGAGATTCAGAAGTGCAGCGTGACCCTCATTGCAATGATAAAGCGTTGAGTTCACACCGAGTTTTTTCAGCATCAGAACACCACCGATGCCAAGCAGATATTCCTGCTTCAGTCTGTTTTCCCAATCACCACCATAAAGTTTATGTGTTATGGGACGATCATATTCGCTATTCATGTCGAAGTCTGTATCAAGCAGATACAGTTTCATGCGACCAACGTTAACTCTCCATATGTGGGAATAGATTATACGACCGGGATAGGGAACCTCAAGGATCATGGGCTGGCCATCTTTGTCCATAACCTGTTCGATGGGGAGCTGGTTGAAGTTCTGCGGCTCATAGTTAGCTACTTGCTGACCATCAACAGAGAGCGACTGTGTGAAGTATCCATAGCGATAAAGGAATCCAACGGCGGTCATATCAACACAGCTGTCGGATGCTTCTTTGATATAGTCGCCGGCAAGCACACCGAGACCACCTGAATAAATCTTCAAGCAATTGCATAGACCATACTCCATCGAGAAATATGATACGGATGGAACGTCTTTGCGCATCGGTTTGCTCATGTATTCCTGGAAAGAAGCATAGACGCGATCAATGCGTGACATCATATCCTCGTCGTTCATGATCTCATTGAGACGCTCTGAACTTATACGTTGAAGAACAAGGATCGGGTTCTCTCCGGTTGATCTCCACAAATCGGGATTGATGTCTCTGAATAATGCCTTTGCCTCGCTGTTCCACACCCACCACAGATTATGGGAGATAATATCCAGAGGCTTTAAACGCAATGGTAGTTCTGCAGTTACTGTTGCGTCGTGCAGAATCGGAGCGTTTGCTTCACTTACTTTAATTCTCATATTAATTATTATTTTGGTTTTCTATAATAGTTGTTTATAATGGGTTAACTTTCTCTTATATTTTTATTTTCCAATGCGATGCCAAAAGCCTGCATGTAATGCTCAATGAAAAATGTCCAATCAGCCTTTCCGGCAGTTTGCAATGCCTTGTTGGAAATTAGTGATATTTGCTCTTTGTCGCAATCGCATAGGAATCTGATATCTCTTGAAATGCTGTCGACAACAGCAGGATAGTTGCTGTCATTTCTTTCGGCAACGCATACACCACATTCCTCAAAGCTGGCAGTGAAATTTCGGACAATCCATTGGCCGAAGCCCGACAATGATGTGGTGACCGTTGGCACACCGAAAGCGATACTTTCAAGCGGAGTATATCCCCAAGGTTCATAATATGATGGGAATACAGTTGCATCCATTCCGATCAGTAATTGATAATATGTCATATTGAAAATGCCGTCTGATCCGTTTAGATAGCAGGGCACATATATGACATCAACATTGGTATCCGCTGCGTTGCTGAATCCAATTGTCCAGATTCGATTAATGATCGGGTCGGACTCCGGGTTATGTAGCGAATGAGTTATGACCGGATTATTCAGACGGGTGCATCTATTAGCCACAATGGACTGACAAAGATCCTGACGAGCATCTCCACTCCATGCAGGAACCATCACAAATGCAAGCACCTTTCGCTTTGGCTGTTCACGTGACACATCGCTTATAGCATCAAGGAATAAGTCAATGCCTTTGTTGCGATATTCGCATCTGCCGGATGTGCACACAATGAAGGTGTTTTGATCATCATACGCCTTTCCGGTCAAGGATGATGCCACGGAAAGCATTTTGTCTCTTGCAGCCTGTCGTGCTGCTTTTATCTTAGATTTTGCCGGTACAAAATTTGGCTCAAAACCATTCGGAGTAACAACATCCGGCTTGCGGCCGATCAGCTGTTCACATTCCAGAGCGGTTATATCGCTAACTGTGGTGAAACAATCAGCTTGGAGGGCTGCTGTTTTTTCCAACGAATGTTTTGATTGCATATTCAATTCCGATGCCATTTGGTCGCCATCATACCCCTTAAGGTAGTCATACAATGGCTTCCCATTCCCACAGATGCTTCGACCGATGGATGTTGCATGAGTAGTGAAAACCGTTGCCACTTCCGGCAGACGCCATTTGACATAAAGGAGTCCCATGCCGGTGGTCCATTCGTCAAAATGAGCTATTACGGATTTGCCCGCACATTTATAATGATCATACAAGCTCTCAATAACAAGACCTACTGCATGAGAGAATGCACAAGCTTCGTCATAGTCTCCATATGCGTGTAGAGAATCCACGCCATACAAATCCCACATCTTGCCATAGAACTCATTCTTGGCTGAGTACATGCCGTCAAACTTGACCAATATGGCCAATGGCTTGCCGGGAATATCCCAACGCCCTACTCTGACTGCAACGCCTTCGGGGAAGACAGCTTTGCGACGCCATGAATTCAAAAGCGTTTTTGATTCAATAAAATATGGCGATGGATTATCTTCAGACCAGACATCCGGTCCGATAAACATTAACCTATCCTTATATAATTTATGCAGGTTCTTGGCTTTTGTCGAAAGGACCGTGTATATCCCTCCGACCTTATTACAGACTTCCCATGATGCTTCAATCAGCAAATCGAGCCCGACATAAGATTCATTCATAAATTGCTGCTTTCAAAAATTTGCCACAAAGGTACTCATTTCAGACTAATAAAGCAACTATAATTCAAGTTAATTCGCAGATCGTCACAATATTTATGAAAAATAGCTTGCATATAACCGCATAAAAGCCTATCTTTGCACAACCCAAAATCATCTTGAGAGCAGGTCTGATTCTGGGTATACGCTCACTGATGCTATCAGTAAGCCACCTATGGGGTTGACTGGTTTTGACAGCGTGTAGAAGTGGTGTGTAAGCATGCAGAGCCATGATGGAAGGTGCTCTTTAAACTCCGACATCAACAATTTTAAATGGCGAAAACAACTACGCTCTTGCTGCCTGATCGAAGTACAGTAGATCACGCTTAATCGCTGCAACAGTTGCGGTGACAAGACATCGCCCGATTGCCAACGTTCCGAGGCTAATCGACAAGGCGGTGCAGGTAAATCGGAAATAGGAAGCCGAATGCCTCGAGAAGCTTCCGAAATTTTAGAGGATAAGGTTGCGGTTGGTGGCTTTTTGCCTGCTGCAACACGAAAACCAAGTAAAAGCTAAGCATGTAGAAAGCTCATTAGTTCCACGTTTGGACGAGGGTTCGAATCCCTCCAGCTCCACTCAAGTAAATAAAAAAACCGCAGAACTAACTGATAGTCTGCGGTTTTTTATTGCAATTAAAATTGCGAGGAGCTAAAGGGCTGTGTCTAATCCTTTATGGTTAAAGACAGAGCATCTGAGGTCAATCGCCGTCAATCATGAAGATAAGGCCGGACGCTTTGTTGCTGCGACCCCATGTGCCTTCATAGAGCATGCCTCCGGGTGGCACATCCGTTCCGTACTTCACATAATGCAGAGTCCATTCGGATTTTTCAGAGTCGTGCCCTAACTGCACTCTCAGAACACCTTCGCTGTCAAGATATCCGTTGAAGTCAAGGTCTATGCCGTTCTCATTATGATAACGGCCGTGAAGCTCGCCATCTTCAGTGATATAACATTTAACCCTCACCACATTTTCGCCGATATATCCGACAGCACTAAGTGGCGTAGAAGTAGAGCCCCATTCTCCGGATGTGTTTAGGTAAGCCTGTTCACTGCCATACCTGATAGCGTTGACAGAGTTGTTCATTCCACTTAAAATATGATCCGTATCGGCGCACAAATCAAGCAGGTTTACTCCAAGAGGATGCCCATATCCCTCCGCGTCATCTTCATCAATACTTTCTACTTCGATACTTTCTACTTCGTATGGATCCAAGTCATTATAGGAGGACATATCACTATCCAGTTCCTCCACCTCATACATGTCATCATCAAGTTTGTCCATGGCAGCAAAGCTAAAATAAACACCTGAGCCGAGCAATACGGCACAAACTGCCATGATAATCCAATCAAGCATTGTAAACGAAACCTTAGAGCTTTCCTTCTTCTCTGCCGATGGCAAACAGAGGAAAATGAGAAGGACTATATACCCTACAAGAGGAACAATGGCAATGAAAATCATATATGGACTCTTACCGGCATCCCGAAGTCGTCTGACGGTCAAGGCCAATGATGGCACGATCAAGATGAGCGAGATGATTGAGATAATGGCAACGCCAACTATCATTCCAGTCATTCCCCCAAGTCCGGAAAGCAGCAAAACTAATCCAAACAATCCGATATTGATAATTTGCATCGCTAACCACGCCATCCAGAAATCCTTGCGCGATGCACAGCCTGAGAAGTCCTTGAATTGGTGAAAATAAGGCAGTTTGAAATAGGTTTCAAAAAAGCCATTTTTTTTCATTCCGCAGTTATAGACTGGTCTTTTAGCCGGGGATTCCGGGCAATCCGATGTCTCAATAGCGTTCATTTGCGCTCTATTAATCTGTGACTGTGGGTTACTTACTATTTGGGGTGTGGAAGAAGAGATGTCGAGCCATTCGCCGCAAAATCGGCACTTCTTTGCACTGTCCGCAATCTCCTCGCCACAATATGGGCACTTTTTTTTCATATCCAGCTACTATAATAATTAAGACTGATTAAGCCGTCCATGAAACTATTTAGAATGATTCGTCTTCCAGAGATACACGCTGCTTTTCGCTGATTGCCTCTAAACGTGCACCAAGTGATTTGACATCTTTCTTAAGTGTTTCAGGGAAATTAGGTTCATCCTCAGAGCAGATGTACAAAGCACAATACATCATCGACATCGACATCGCTTCTTGTTCGTTTTCCTTTTCCCACTTGTTCAAGTCTTTTGCGCCTTCTACATCATCGAGAGCATAACCGAGTTGTTCCACCATTATCGTGTAGTCTTTCTCGGTGAAGTTTTTCTTGTTGATGATTTTGTCAACGACATTCTGGTCGTAGTGTCCACCGCCACAGGCAGTCAAGAGCATCATAATTACGGACGCTCCAAATAGAAAAATCTTTTTCATCTGTTGTTTTTTAGTTATAAATTACTTAAATTGGTTTATTGTCATCAATTGTATTGTGTTTGTCCGGCCAATTATTTAGCCGAATTGCAGTCACCATCGTGAAGGCAGTAGGCATCCGTCAATGAAACATGCTCATTAATCATCTTCATAAGTTCTGCCGGCTTATATTCAAAATCTTTATCGATAAATGAATCTGTCTCGTAAGACATCCGGAACTTGCCATCACGTGCACAGAGAGCCGCAAAAAGCATAGTCCAATACCTATTGTAATTCTTGTTTATATACCCGGAGACATCCTTCTTGGTCATATTTTCAATCTTGGCAGCATCGAGAGCGTTTACCATGTCCCCAAAATCTCCAAAGAGAGCAGAACTGACCGCTCGGCCTACTTGGTCGAAAGGCTTTGTGAGTGTGAAACGATCTAAAAAATTGCTATACTCTGCACGGACTTCATTAGCAAGCATATCCGGATCGTCGGCTAATTCCTGCAAGACCGCATTTGCATGCTCACTGATAGCATTCTCACTGTCATCCCATGCATCGGGGATTGCACTGATGAGATCATCCACTTGCATGGTATATGAATCGCATGATGGCAGAGCCATGAAGCTCAGATACAATGAAATCATGCACATTATTCGAAATAATCTCTGTCGTATCATTTTTGCTTAATAATTTTTCTGAGTTCAGAAGGTGTGAAGATCGCATGCAACTCCAGTTCGTCAATTGTTATACAGAACGCGAGACGCTTCTTCTCCGCGATAATTCTGTCAATGACAGGCCCTTGTTCAAGGTTCTTGACAAGTGACTCGCAAAAAGCATCTATAGCAGCCTCCGATTCGATCATCATAATGGCCTTGCCAACATTCTCTGGAGTATTCTTAAGTGTGAGATTGAGCACCAACAGTTCATCGGAAACAATTGCGTTGACGCCGGTTTTCTTGCTTTTGGCATTCACTCTCTTCACAAAGTCAGGAATCACCTTGTTTGATTTAGGTGTTGAATCGCAGGCGCACGTCATTATTCCCAAAATGACGGCGACGCACATACATTGTATATTTTTAATAGTCATCGTCAGCCTTCCGATCATTTAAATTTATGCTGATTGCTCCGAAACCCAAAACAGCACCTACGAGCACTGCAACCCATGTCGGTGCATTCAAAACTGCGGCCACCACACCGACCAAAAATCCAACTGCCGCACCCAGCACAATGCAGATGATGTGTCCCAGAAATGGGATTTTGACAGCAATCGCCAGTATTATCATCGCAGCCAGACCTATCCAGAAATTCCAGATCCCCCAGGCTATACCGCTAACAAAAAACAACTCAGTCCAGAGCCAACCTGAAGATGACGACGAACTCCCGGCATTGACATCGACATTGACTTCTGTGTCTTGTGAAATCTCATTATTAATCACAATCTGCGGAATTTGGCTTGCTTTGGCCATAGAAATAGGCTCTGCCACGGCATATTCCTCCCGAGGCGCAGCTACTATGGCCTCACCATTGAGCCATTCTCCGCAAAAACGGCATTTCACTGCCGATGCCTTTATCACCTCTCCACAATACGGACATTGTTTATCCTTCATAAATATCGCGTTTATAATTATCAAATCAGTTCTTGCATTGGCAAAGGTAATACAAGCTTATCAGTTCAATTCGGTTCATCGCAATTCATTCTGATTCATTTTGGATCAGTTCGGTTCACTCCAATTCACGAAAACAACCTTTATTTTTCACATGGTTTGCTTTTTATTACTACTTGTGAAGTATTTAGGATGAATATCATGCAGCAGTATTCTCAATATTTCATAGAGTGCTTGCGCCAGGAATTGTATTGTGTTTGTCCGCAAATTATTTAGCCGAATTGCAGTCATCATCGCGACGGCAGTAGGCATCCGTCAATGAAACATGCTCTCCACGGACTTCATTGGCTCTTTCTTTTCTTATTTCTTCGACTAACTGTTTAAAATACTCATTCTGCGGTTCATGTTCCTGATGGAGATCCGATCAAATCTAGATTTGCCCCGATCAAATTTAGGTTTGACGGTGTATAGTCATACACCTCTCTATCTTCCAAGTTCTTGAGCAATAACCTTGACCCTGTACATTCTATTATCTGAAGTCCATATAAAGTGTCGTCATCCTCATCTATATCAGTATTATCATACGCATCACCATAATAGTTCACACGGATTTCCCGGTCGAAACGCTTGAACCAGCTATTGTCAGTCGTTTTGTTTTCAATTTGTAAATTTTCAAGATCCTCGTTTATGAAGAAGGCCTCGAGTTCGCTATCGTATTCAACATTATACTTGCCGGAAGTCGTCACCGTAAACAGCACATCCCTATCGCCCGGAAGAGAAAAACTCTGAAACTGGATATATTTTCCATCTTTAAATTTCGAAACCTCGGAACACTTTAAATTGATATCACATAATTCAGAATCATACTCTGTGACCCAGCATTTGCGTGATTCCAGGATATCCTCATACTTGCCTGCCTTACGTGAGGCGGAACATGCCGACAGCAAAACCGCCACAAGCAACATGTAAAAAATATTATTCAGTTTCATTGGCTCTTTCTTTTCGTACCTCTTCGACTAACTGTTTAAAATGCTCATTCTGCGGTTCATATTCCTGAAGGGGATCCGATCCATACTGATTTAAACCCTCTGTTCCTTTACGAAAGTAAAAATCGGCTCCAAAAAAGTCGCCCCTTTCAAAACTCTTTCTGTCCATGTCATGATTCCTTCGCGAAATTGCGGCAAAGGCAATATAAAGGGTCACAAGTACAAACACAAGGAAACTAAACATAACGACATCTGAGGATAAACCACTCAGAATCCTGGTTTTCATAACTATATAGCATAGAATCGCATAAATTGCAACCAACGCTAATATAATCACATTGAATTCAAGTCGGGTCGCACGTCCCGAAAACAGGAGTATTCTCCGGAATTTTTTGCTATTATCCTTAAGCATTATAAAAAAATTAAGATACACCTTGACTCCAGAGGTGCATGAATGTTAATTAATGATGCCGGAGTCATATCCCCAAAGCCGAAATTTCAGCCATATCGGAACAGACATCATCTGTATCGCTGTGTGCAAAGTTAACGCCCCCGGCACCGTCACGCAACTTTTTTTTGGTTCAAAATGGTTCACAAAATACGAATGCACACACATATCCAACCCAAATGCCCTGAAACCTCAGTATTAGATATTGAGGGCGTTTAGTAGGCCATGAAACTATTAGGGTACAAGCAAAGACTTCAATTTTCATATTTTCCTTATCCCATCACCTATTGCATTGGTCAAAGCTAATACAAGATTTGCAATACACAAGCTTCAGTTCATTTCGGTTCATCTCAATTCATTATGATTCATTTTGGTTCAATTCGGTTCATACCAATTCACGAAAACAGCCTTTATTTTGCGCATGGTTCGCTTTTTACTACTTTTGTGAAGTATTTAGGATGACTATCATGCAGCAGTATTCTCAATATTTCATAGAGTGCTTGCGCCAGGATCTGGAACTTAAGGTGGGGCGCACAATGAAGACACCATCTGACTTCAATGTTTTGATTCTTGAAATAAAGAAGGTAATGAAGGAATCGCCCAGCATATCGACCATGAAACGCTTGTGGGGATATGTCCCTATTGCATCCTCTCGCAGCACGACTACGCTAAACCTACTATCCCGCTTTCTCGGCTATCGTGACTGGCCGGATTATATTGAGACCCTGATGCGTGGGAACCGAATTGAGAGCTCGTTCCTATCATCCAACACTATCCTTGCTTCCAAGCTCGTGCCAGGCGACATTGTGGATTGCGAGTGGAACCCCGGACGGCATGTTTCGATGAAGTATTTGGGCAACAACCGCTTTCAGGTGCTGACAGCCGAAATGTCAAAACTAAAGGAGGGCTTCACTCTGACTGCAATGATCTTTTCAAAGGGTAATCCGCTGTTCGCCACCGAGGTAATGGATGGTGAGAACAACTTGGGCAGTTACGTAGGCGGAAAGGAATCGGGCCTGACCACACTCCGCTACATTCCTGCCAAGAACTGACCGAATAGTTCCGATAGATGCTCTCCCCTATGCCCTTAGCCGCATAACTGGATTTGTCCACAATCTGCTTTTTTGCTATCTTTGTCCACTACAATGGCAGAGGAATCCTCTTTTTTCAATACTCCCGACGGGAACTTTGCCGGCGTTTCAGCCGACAACGATTACCGGCATTTCCGTCTTATTTATGAGTCGGAGCATGGTTTCTGCCGCCTTTTCACCGCGCGCCGACACGGTCGCACTTACGTGATCAAAACCTTGCGTGAACCATATCTTGATGCGCCACTCGCCCACGCAGCCTTGCGCAAGGAGTTTGAATGTGGCATAATGGTTGATTCTTTATATGTGGCTCGCACCTATGATTTCATCACGCTTCCCAAACTCGGCAACGCCATAGTCATGGAGTATTGTCCGGGCATGACACTTGCGCAATTGATTGCGGACGGTGCTCCATTATCTTCGGCTGACATTGGTAAAATTATTTTCTCTTTGGCACGTGGTATAGACGACATCCACTGTGCCGGCCTCATACATCGCGATCTGAAGCCGGACAATGTGATTTGGATGCCTCAATCGGGCTCTCTGAAAATCATTGATTTGGGATTCAGTGACTCAGAGTCTTTCTATATGCTACATGATGCAGCCGGCACTCTGCGTTACACTCCAGCCGAAAAATCCATTGCAACAGAGGATGCAACCATATCTCCTGACACCTACAATGACCTCTTCGCTCTGGGAGTGCTTCTCACCGACCTTGTGCCGATATCCCCACGCTGGCAGCAAAAGGTGCTTCAACGCCTTTCGTCAATGCTCAGAGACCGGTCTATCAGTAGTGGCAGTGAGCTTGAAACACGTTACAGAACTCTCTCTGAGCGTTCTGTATCAAAACGCCGAATTTTGATAATCTTCGGAACAGCTTTATTGTTGCTGACCGGAACAACTCTATTTCATTATGCCGGTAAAGACATGACAGGCAGGCAACAGGGAGATCGTACTATCGAAAAGCCAGCAATGCACATTGCTAAAGAAATGGATGTGGATTCAGCCACAACTGCGACGCCCGTTCAAGAGGATCCTGAAATACCCTCAGATGTAAAACAAATAGCGAATAATACGTTACCTGAGACAGACAATTCGGCAAGTTCGGCAGACATGCCACAGCTAATATCAGCACCACCCGACGAATTGATAAAAGATGAGTATGGCGTATGCATGGCTGAAGCTAAATACACGGCGTACTTCAGGCGTGATGAGATTGATGCATATACAGTGACCGCCACCGATAGATTCTTCACCGAGTCGATCAGCACTCTGCAAAGCGACACCGCATCGCCCCAAAGTCGCCATTATGCCTACGGTCTGCTCACCACTGACTCCATAATGCAACGGCGAGTAGCCATGCTTACGTTGCGGAGATTTCCGTCAGCCAACCGTCGGCGCATCCTCGGGCTAAGCCGTCTGCGCAGGCAATACCTCATATCTGACATGGACCTCACCCACCTCCAGCCTTGAAACAACCTCAAGAGAGTTCTTTTATGTCATTAATGGCATCTCCGTCTGTTTATAGCGATCGGCTGCTTGTTTATAGGATCCGTATTTTTATGAAAATTTGAATTTGGATAAGTTTTTTGATAGACATGGTTGCGTGTGCCGATAATTTTTTATTATATTTGCCCTATAAATCAATTCGATTATTATCACTAACCAAATCAAGTCCCAATTATGCGTATAAAGCAACTCTTGACTGCAATCTTATTTCTTGCAGCGTTTTCAGGTACAGTATCAGCACAGGAAAATATTCAAGCCACAGACACTCCGCAGCTTACATATCTGCTTTTTAAATTTGCCGGAAGCTCGTACAATGGACGCGATGTTGATTCAAAGGCTGTGTCAAATTTTTTCTTGACAAATAGCGAGTGCGTCAAATCAGTAACAAGTTATTCAAAATGCTGTAATGGCAGAACGGATTTCTACCTTGGCAATGAAACCACCGGTGGCAAACTTGAATTCAAACTGCAGACCGATTATGTTACAAATGTAAGCAGCGTCGATATATTTGCAATACAATTCACTAATAGCGCTGGTATTCCATGTGAGGCGACATTGTCATTCAACGATAGTGATCCAGTAGAGATAACGGACAGGGTTGACGGCATATCTCGCAGCACGACTGCTGATTATGGTTGCTACACATTTCCGGTTGATCCATCCACACCATTGTCAACCATAAAACTTGAATCATCAAAACGTGTCCGCATCTATCGCATGGATTTCAACCTCGCCAACACATTGTCAATAGATGAAATAGACGCAGAACAAGAAGCCACAGAGGAATATTACGATCTGAACGGAACAAAGATAAATTCCAACCATCTGCAACCAGGCCATATCTATATTGTGCGTCGAGGGAGTCATGCATCAAAGATAGTTATCACAAACTAATTCCGATTACCGGGAAATACATAAAAATCAATTACAGGCGGTCAAAGTCATCAGATTTGACCGCCTGTTGATTTACTTTGATAAAGAGAGCGGCCAGATAGGCTGGACATCACCTGAAAGGGTGGCGAGTGTCGGTGCAGCCGTGGATCCGCAGACGGAGCTTGCCAAGGCGTTGGATGAGATAGAACGGCAGAGAGAGGTGTCAGACATTTCGAGCGAGAATGAAGACGTGTCGGACTCTTCTGACTTTTCGGATAATACGGACAATGAAAATGATACCGAGGGGGCTTGGGGATCGGACGGAAATTCCGTAAATTTGCAACAAGATCAAGCATCATATGGAAACAGACCTGAACAAAATAATGATGAGCGAGCGCAGCCACGGCAAGCAGACGGCGGCCGAGTGGCTGGAGACGCAGCCCGAGGCGTGGAGGGAGATAGAGACCGAAGCGATATACGAGTGTATGAGGAAGGGCTGGCCGCTTCACGTAATGAACATTCAGAGCACAGCCAGAGAAATCGACGCGAAGCGGAATCCGAAAGGCTGGTAAGCATTGCCCGTCAGAACGGGCATTATGTCGGCAGGGCAGATTACGGCGCGTTAGGCGGTCGGGTGAGAGCGAGGTATATGTAGACAAGGATAACGGACGTGTCTACAAGATAAAGGATCCGTATGCCAAGGCACCTATGAAGGGGTCAGTCCAGCCTGAGGATGCCATTGTGGAGCATCTTGTCCACAACAAATATTTCCCGGAGACAACATACCGCTTCGAGGGCATCAGCGATGATGCAGGAGATGGGAGCGGATGTGACAGGCGTAAGCAAGGATGAGTTCAAGAAGTGGATTCAGTCGAGCAAGCGCAAGACCAAGCCGTTCAGTGAGTATCGGAGCGTGACACCGATTGAGAGTAATGGCGTTATCGGTCGTTCACTAACTGAACAGGAGGCAACAGACTTGATTGATAAGATGGAGAATGCCGCTGAGGTAGCCCATAATATTGAACTGACCCCCGAAAATTGGATTGCGCAATTCGGTGAGAACGGACAGGTGGCTACACCTATGGGCATAGTTAAATTGGGTGAAAACCAATTTATGAAGCTCTACAATCTTAAACGCGCTGGTTATTTCGGCATGATGTACCCTACTCTCAATGCCCCCGATGTCGTTATTGAAAAGAATGCACCTTCGGATGGCGCAGAACGCGATACGAAACTTTTGTTCGTCAAGACATTCGTAAAACCCGATGGAGGGCGTATCGTACACTTTGAGTCTATCACGGTTCAGCGTGATGGCATGGAGGTCTCAGTCAGCAGTCATGAAGCAGAGGCAAAGGACATAAAAAAAGATATGCAGAAAGAAAAAATCCTGCATATCTCTGAAAGATTGTCCCCCAGTTCTGAGTGGTCCTTAACCGAGGCTCCGCAAAAAGCGGAGGGACCGGACCTTGTTCCTACGTCCGACAAAATATCTTCTGACATTAATACGAAGAGCAATAGGTCGTATAAAGAGCGACAGCACTCGATGAATCTGCCAATTCATCCGCTGAACAACCTATCAAAGGTGGCAGCCTCTCTTCTGACGGTAAAGTTAATACTTTATCGTCAGATAAACAAGAAATTAGCGCGGAAAGTTAGGCAGCTGAGGCCAAAAGAAGAGCGCTCTACACCGTCGTCAGCTACAAAGAGCGTCATTCAACCGTCGTGTCAAGCGCTGATGGAGCAAAGGTAATAAATAATCTCGAGACTCTGGCAAACCATTATCAACAAAAAGAGAATGGTAAGGAGAAGTCATTTATAGGCCGTATATCCGAAGCACTTGGACTTCACAATAATGGCAACCATAGCAATTATGGGACATTCGATGGGTCTGGCGGCGGAGGCGATCGTCAGGGCGGAGGCTTGGCTGGAGTGCAGGAGGTGACATGATCCTGATATTATCGCCGTTTACTCTCAGGCAGACAAAAAAGTTTATATCTTTGCAAATAAAGATATATCCTCACTGAATTTCAGCAATATGCTCGCTCACGAGAATGCGCATGGGATTGTGGATTCGGCTAATGGATCACTGGATTCATTCTTGAAAGCATTCCGCAATGCACTGACAACCTCCGAAAACAGAGATAATGTCTTTGTCCGTTTGAATGAATCCGTCGGGGATGAATATGATGCTGAAAAAATAGATGAGGGGGTCTTTGCTTATACCTTAGATTGGATGACAATGAATCCGAGTCTATATCCTGAGGTAAAGGCTGCCTTATCGGAAAATGGTCGTGAAATACTAAAACAAATAGTCGCACAATTAAATGGAAAAGAAATTCAAACATCTACATCCATTCGGAAAGAAAGAAAAACGGATTTACCAGATGCTGGGACTGGCCTCGGAGTCTCAAGCGGAAACGGAAATGGAGGCAAAAAAGAAACCGAAGTTTTCCTCTCCGCTGACCAAGACAAGACGGGCTTTGCTGGAATTGGCGACCTTGGACGAGACGGATCCGAGAACCATGGAAGAGTTCATGGAGCAGAAGGTGGGCCCGGATTGGAGGGAACAAGCCATGAAGGAACGGGAGTGGGAGGCCGCAATGCTCAACCAACAGGACAAGGAGCCGGAGGCGGCGAAGAACTGATCGAGGGACTGACGGATATATCCAGATGAGCCGACGAGTCCCATGAGGCTATGGCTGATCCGAATATATCCGGTGTGCAGGAGGCGGAACAGGAGCTTGCACGCTTCTGGCATCAATGCCGGATGATGCGCTCCTTGATCTGAGGGAAGCATGTGGGAAGCATGCAGACGTTCAGGCATCGACAATGGCAAGGCATGGGCGATGCGAATCATGATGGAGCATGCTGTTCCACAGGAGCGCAAGCGGGTCAAGATGGCGCAACGTGGCCGTGACGGTAAACTTGGGATGGTTAAGCCAACGCTTGAAAATCCCGATGTCATTATTGAAGATTATCGCCCGGCTTCAGATGGAAAATCCGAAAGAGATACGTCTTATGTATTTATCAAGACTTTTGTAAATGATGATGGCTCGAGTTATTATCATTTCACGTCTGTTACAGTAAGGAAAGAAGGGCATGAGGTTGTGATTTCCAATCAGGAAAGGAGTAGTAATAGAAAATATCCAAGCTACTTCAATATGGGGAAATAGCTTGGATTAACTCTAAAAACAGCCTGCATCCGACAACGCAGGTAAAGGAGTCAGTTCCTCTTAACGATTCGCGCATCATTACATCATCTGACAATCATGATGCCGGGCTCGGTATCGATTCGTCTGTTTCTAAATTGTCTCTCGATTCTGAGGTGCGCTTAACCGAGACTCCACAAAAAGCGGAGGAACCGGACCTTGTTCCTACGTCCGACAAAATATCTTCTGACAGCGAAGTTAATACTTTATCGTCAGATAAACAAGAAAGTAGCGCGGAAAGTTCGGCAGCTGAGGCCGGAGGCAGTGATGGCGGGGTTGATATATGCCCGTAAGAAGCCTGTCCTGACCAGAAAGCTGTCTAGCCGGCGCGCTGTTGAGCAATGGGCTAAGGAGACATATCAGGGTGTGAGGCTTGGCTGGAGCGGCAACAGAGATAGCTGCTTCCGGCAGAGACGACGTCAGGATTGACGGGGCAGAGAAACTGAGTGAGGTTCAACGCCGCAATCTTGAGAGTTATCTTGACCATTACAGCAGTGCGCCGATCCATGTGATCAAGGATATGGCGGATGTTGATTCACTTGACTTCTCCGAAGAGGACAGGCAGGAGTTCAGAAATGCCATTGCAACGGGTGATATTCCTGCGGTTTATTGCAGTCTTGACGGAAAAGTGTATATATTTGCAAATAGATTCGATATTGCGGATCATGGTACGGTGTTACTGCATGAGAATATCCATGCTCTTGTGGATCGTCTGGGAGGTCTAAGTGATGAGCTGGGATCGCTGCGCGAGAATATCTTACAGATCGAGCCTCATAACAAGATGCATAATAGGCTGTACGCCGGAATCGTCAGAGAGTATGAGGATGCAACAAAGCACGATGAGGAATTTCTTGCATATCTGCTGTCTGATTTAATGATGAACAGACGCCCCGAACGGCTGGCATCCATCATTGAGTCCTTATCTGAGGATAATAAACAATTCATAAAACAAGTAATATTCAATCTTACCTATGGCAAAAAAGAAGTGGAATCTCCAATCTCAGGCATTGACGAAAAGGCGCCGGATGCTGATGGATTGGGCGGAACTGGAGGATACGGACAAACGGAGTTTCGAGGAATATCTGGAAGATCGGCAGAAGGAGGAAGCACGCAGGGAGCCGACGGAGCCGACGGAGGGTCAGCCGGACTGAGGACAGATCCGGAGCCGACTGAGGCACAGAAGGAGGCCGGCAATTACAAGAAGAAGCATGTCAGGGTTGACGGCCATCAGATCACGATAGAGAATGAAAGGGGCAGTGTGCGCCGTGGCCGAGACCGCGATGGCAAGGAGTGGCACACTGAGATACACAATGACTAAGAATCTGCGAGAGAAAGGTAAAAAAATTGCCGACAAGAACTGGGTTCTGACGGCTTATGATGAAAACTCAGCAGATGGAACGACAGGTGCTACACGCGCCACCAATCAAGGTCAAGCTGCACAGACCGCTGAGTTATCTGGCGGTAAAGTTAATACTTTATCGTCAGATAAGCAAGAAAGTAGCACAGAAAGTTCGGCTGCTGAGGCCGGAGGCGTGGAGGGTGAGTCAACGGATGGTGGATCGGCAGCACGGAGTGCCGCCAAAAGAAGAGCGCTCGACACCTTGAATGGCGGGAGCGCCCTGGGCTCTTACGATACCGGACTCCGGACAAGCCATCAAGACCCTGTCGTATCGTTTGATGATGCTGCAAAGATACAACAAGATTTACAAAATCTGGCAAGCAGATACGAACAAATTTCAAAGGAGCATACATTTGTTGGTGAGCTATCTAAGGCGCTCAGGTTGCGCAATAATGGTAATCATAGCAACTATGGCACGTTTGAGGCTAAGAATGGTGCGGTTGTGCGCATTCGGATAAGTGACCATAATGCCCAGGTGAAGAACTTTGATGATGCCGGGTATGATAACGGGATAAGCATTGTAATCTCTCGAAAGAGAAACAATGGCATGGACCATAATGGTTCGGCGCATATAGTTGAGTATTTTTACAATGGCTACAAACTTGCCAAGGCTGACGGCCATCCGCTTGCTGAGATTGCGCGGTCGATGCAATCAGCCATAAAAACTTCACTGAGCCTTACCGCACCGTAGGACTACCTCCTATGCCCGAAAAATGTAGTAAATGCCATCGGATTGCAAGGTGTCGGGCTAATCATTAAGAAGAATGTTTTTGATAAAAACAAGAAGCATCACAAAGACCTTACGCCGGAAGATGTAGAATTATTCTGAACCATACATTGTATAATCCACAATTGTATGGTCAGAATCAAAAGACACAGCGTCCATATAACTGGATATTGGTGCATCTCGCAGACAAGAACTCAGCCGTTGTCGTAGAGGTCAACAATCCCGATAAAGACAATGCCGAAATTGTGAACTGGCATTATATCGGAGGTGCGGAACTTGAGCGCAAAAAAGAGAAGCCGCCAAGGAGGGTGGGCTTATCCTCACACTATCCGAAGATATTGCAGCTGCCGATACTCATGACGACTTGTTATCTGAAGGCGAAGTTAATACTTTATCATCAGATAAACAAGAAATTAGCGCGGAAAGTTCGGCAACTGAGGCCGGAGGCGTGGAGGGTGAGTCAACGGATGGTGGATCGGCAGCACGGAGTGCCGCCAAAAGAAGAGCACTCGACACCTTGAATGGCGGGAGCGCTCAGCCATCAAATGAGTCCGAGCTCCGGTCGGATGACCATCAAGACTCCATCACTCGTTATGACTACAGTACAAAGATACAACAAAATCTTGAGGAATTAGCAATCGCACTTGAAGAAAGGTCTCGAAGTGGAGCTATTATTCGTGATTATATATCCACCTTGTCGAAGGCGTTGGGGTTGCGTAACAACGGGAACCATAGCAATTACGGTACATTCGAGGCGAAGAATGGCACCGTTGTTCGCATACGCATTAGTGATCATAATTCTGCTGTAAGTAACTTTGATGATGCCGGGTCATTAACAATAATGGCACAGCACACATTGATGAGTATTATTATAATGGATACAAGCTTGCGAAGGCAGAGGGGCATCCGTTGGCTGAGATCGCGCGGTCGATGCAATCAGCAATAAGAACTACACTGAGCCTTACCGCACTGTCGGGCTTAAAGTCGCCATACATATGGCGAAAAGAATTCCGTTGTCGTACTTGATGTATATGCAGGTAAAGACAATGTGGAAATTGTCGGTTGGAGATGGGATATAATGCCAGCGAAGTGGAGGATCTGGTAGAATATGCTGAGGCCAGAGATAGTGTTGCGATATGTGGAAATATTATTATCTTTGCAGACAGACATCCTTCATTAACAGCCATAGCAAGCAGCCTGTATCATGAGAGTGGACATCTGACATCTTTATTTTGCAAGCCAGATTGACAGGAAAGCCAAGACTGAGCTATTTAATGCTTTGGCTGAATTGAATGAATAAGAATACAGCTGAAAAAATATCCAATTATTACCAAGGAGATTCCCAAGATTTAATTGAAGAGGAAGTAATAGTTGACCAGGTGTCCCGTATGGCTATTAAAAAATTGGATATGCCATCAGTAGGTACTCTCACGGAGGATGCCGAAAGATTGTTTAATGGATTAATCAAGACCTTAGGATATGATGGACGAATTGACGGAGAAAGAGATTTCAGACTTGATGAAGGAACTCGGAGCGGAGAGCCGGGAAGAGGTGCTGGAGTGGCACAGGATGATGCTGGCGAGAGAAGACACACACGACTTCCTGAGGGAGTTCAACCAGAGACACATAACCATGGAAAAGGCTTCGACTTCTCCGGAGGTCAAGCGGAAGTGGATAGATCAGGTGAAGTGGACATTCACCGAAGAATCTATGGAACGGATGCGAGCAGAGGGCAAGTCGATACCAGAGGTGATCGAGGAAGCCAAGGCGAAAGCAGCGGAACGACAGCAAACAGAAGCCCGGGACAAACCGCAGACGGCATCCCATTCCGAGTAGGCGGTGTTTCCGGATCGGAGGATCTTGGAGACGTGATCGCGAGGATGCGGTCGGATGCAGAGGCAGCCATCGGTGCGGAATCGCAGTCGAAGCGTGAGGCGATGAGGGCTATCGGAGGCAATCTGGGTAAGCTGCGTCAGGCGATGTCGCGTCAGCGCAAATATGACGACCATCAACGGTTGAACAATACCGCCGGAGAGACAACAAGCACCGAGATCCCTCGGGTGAAGTCTGCTGCCGACGGCATTGTTGATGTAAAGTTACAACAATTTTTTGAACGTGCAAGTGCGGAGTTGCTTCCGCATGATATGCGTGCGCGAGCAATGGAACTTTCAGAAAAGCTGCACACACCAATCAAACTTGTTGACAGCGCAGACGAGGCTATGGATAATCCGAGTGCGCGTCACCGCCATGCCAAGGGCTGGGTTACGGATAAGGGCGAGATTGTAGTAATTGTGCCAAACCATTCGAATGTTTCGGATATTGAAAACACGGTTGTGCATGAGATTGTGGGACATGACGAACTGGAGGCTATGATTGGGCCGGAGCGCATGGACGAGTTTGTGATGGAGGTATATGACCATGCCGGACAGGGTATCAAGAAAAAGATTGATGCACTAGCCGACAAGGAGTATTCTGATGACATAGACCGCATGACCCGGCAGAAAGGTGGCGGTGTGTTTGCAAAAGCCGAGGCTACCGCCCGGGCAAATGCCAAAAAGCGTGATGGTCACTATCAGCGTGAAGCCACCAAGGAGTATATGGCAGATATGGCCGGAGAGATTGGAGACAAGGGATTTGAACGTATGAGCCAAGAGGAACAGACCCTTTGGGGCAAAATCAAGGCTAAGGTTCAGCAGTTCCTTGACAAGTTCCTGCGCGGACTGAATATTGCCAAGAGCATCCAACTGAAAGACAAAGACCTTGCATATATTCTCTACAAGGCATGGAAGCACAAGCGCGAGAACGGAGTGTTTGCCGAGGCTGAGGATATAGCCATGCGCAGAAAGACTGGTTATGACAGAACCATGTTCGCTGACGGAGAAAATAAAAAGAACACCGCAAAAAGCGAGGCGGGACTTAACCCAATATATCCTTCTTCTAACGGTGGTCAAAATGTGACTGGACGCGAGGCTCGACTTAACGACTTGGATCCTGCTTCCAATCACGATGCAAAGGTAATAGAAAAACTTGAGATTGCCACAAAATCTTGAATCTCTTGAGAAAAAGTATGAGAGTATTTCCAAGGGCTTCCCCTACCCTACGGCTGATGAAGTCAAGGTGCTGGGACAGCATATGGAACGGCGGTTCGAGGCTATGTCCGGTAGCCGTGGCGAGGGGCATTCCGTGATGGAGCACGGAGCGGAGTATGGTGAGGGTGGACGCACAGACCGTGCGCCCCTACAGGATGAATATGTGGCCCCGACGATCAGGGATGGAGAGGGTCTGTTTGACTATGCTGGCAGGGTGGCAGAAAGCTACAGGCATAAAAAAGCCAGTCAAAGAATCGGCTGGACTTAACCACTCCCCCGACAAAAGCCGAAGTTACATCCTCTTCTTTGAAAGGCACTGCAAAATTAAAGCAAATTAATGAAAATCTCAATTGTTTAGTAGCTGAATTAGACGGTGACCACGGAGTGCCGCCACCCCGGAAAATTATTATACAATTACTTCTGACAATAAGGGCAATCGCGTTGTGGTGAGATACACAAAGACGTATCCTGATGGGACAACGTTTTTATTTGAAAAGGGCAGACGCGGTAGAAAGGAGCTTGCGCTTGTGACAATGTATAAACACATAAGAAAAGCACTCTCACCGACGAGAACCTGAATGAACCGGACTCACACACGCCCAAAGCGACTTCGGATTTGAATGCTTTTTTCAGTGGGTAAATGTAGCAATAATTCTCGAGCTGTGCAAGCTGGCGGAGAAAAAACAACGGGGCTTGTGTAGTCACAACATGCAACAGAGGATTGCATCAAGGATAATGAGGATTTGTTTGACTATGCTGACAGGATAGGCTGATGTCAATGTTCTTGGCAGGAATCCGGCAGCGAGAGCGGTGATCGCTGACAGTGAAGAGTCCCGAAAGTATTTGCAGGATGCCGGCATCGATGATGCGGAGATAGCAGATACGTCCTTTTTTGATAAACACAAGAATGATGGACTTAAAACATTTAGGGGATTTGATCCAACAATCGTAAAAATCATTATCTTTGCGGATGCGACACGGATATAAATAGGCCTGACAAGGAGCTTGACGAAGAAATTGTGGTAACGGTCATAGAGTAGGTAATAGAGAATGATCGTCTGACTGCATTGTATAATAAACTTGGTGATGCGGAAAAACTGGAATATAGCAAACTTATAAGTATAATAAGATATGAAACCTAAGTGGATTGATCAGGTGAAGTGGACATACGGCGGAAAGATGGCGGAAGAACTGGAAGCGGCATTTCAGGAGGATTTCATGGCGATCGAGGAAGCCAAGTCGAAAGCCGCGAAACGACAACAAGCTTTGACGGATCAGAGCGAGGATCAGATAGACCAGAAGAGTCCGTATCAGGGAAACCGGGCCGTACATGACGAGATATCCGATTCAAAGTAGGCCGTAATACAGGATCGGAGGATTCAATCCATTTCTGTGACGGTGGCACGGGATTGGCGGAAGCTATCACCAAGATGAAGGTAGTGGCAGAGGCAGCCATCGGTGCGGAATCGCAGTCGAAGCGCGAGGCGATGAGGGCTATCGGAGGGAATCTGGGTAAGCTGCGTCAGGCGATGTCGCGTCAGTGTAAACGCGGCATCGAGGTCGCTTTTTGCTGTTAGAGTTGTCAGTGTCATTTTTATTTGTTATTTTTGCTATATATTGATAATGACATTCTTCATAAGAATCGATTCAAGCATAAATGGCACCATTAATTTCCATCATAACAGTCACGTACAACGCTCAAGCGACACTCCCTGCAACTATAGTAAGTGTTAAATCTCAGACGTTCGGTGACTATGAACATATCATTGTGGATGGGGCATCAACCGACCACACCATTGAATTAGCTCGAAATTCTTCAACCCCACAAATGTATATTGTCTCAGAACCTGATAACGGGTTGTATGATGCGATGAACAAGGGTCTTGGCCTTGCCAAGGGTAAATATCTGATTTTTTTGAATGCAGGCGACTCTTTCCATTCTTCAGAAACACTCGCCACGATTGCCAAAGCAATAGTTGATAATGACTACCCAGGCATTGTCTATGGACAGACACAGCTTGTTGATGCAACCGGTAACCGACTGTGTGATCGGCACCTTACCGCTCCCGACATCTTGACATATCAAAGTTTTGCCAATGGTATGGTGGTCTGCCATCAGGCCTTTGTTGTTCTTGCTAAAATCGCTCCATTGTATAATCTTAAATTTAAATATTCTGCAGATTATGATTGGTGTATCCAATGTTTGCAGCACTCCAGACAGAATGTATATATTCCGCAGATCACCATTGACTATCTCAGTGAGGGGGTAACCACCGCCAATCATCGGGCTTCATTGATCGAGCGGTTCCGAATAATGAGTTATTACTATGGAACCACGCGGACTCTTGTCAATCATTTAAGATTCATACCACGCTACCTCTCACATCAAAGAAAACTAAAAGCAAACAAAACAGAAGTATAGTACCATCGATAAATATGATATTACTTAACACAACCTTCGCAGTTGACCAAACAGCCGAACGGGATTTTATCAACTGGATAAAACAGGAGTATATTCCTGAACTTCGGGCCAACGAGTCTTTTTCGGACATATTATTTACAAAAATCGTCATGCCACCCTCGTCAGAAGTGCAGACTCCAAGCTATGCCCTGCATTTCAAAGCTCCGTCTGAAGAGGTGGCAAGTAATTGGATTGAGACATGTGGAGCCAGAATTTTCTCATCAATCAACAGCCGTCATAAGGACAAGGTGCTTCCATTTATCACTGTGCTGGAAATATTATAATTTATAAATGGAATCCAACATCAAGGATTATGAGCGCATAATCATCGGTATAGACCCTGGCACAAACGTTATGGGCTATGGTCTTCTTGGTATCTCAGGCCGCAAGCCAAAGATGATTGCAATGGGGGTAATCCAGTTAAACAAGCTGGAGAGCCACTACATGAGACTTCGGCGGATCTATGAACGTGTTCTCGGCCTGGTGGAACAATATCTGCCGGATGAAATGGCCATAGAGGCTCCATTTTTTGGTAAAAATGTACAATCAATGCTTAAACTCGGCCGAGCGCAGGGAGTTGCCATGGCAGCCGCATTATCGAGAGATGTCCCGATAACTGAATACGAGCCACGAAAAATCAAGATGGCAATCACAGGCAATGGAGGTGCTTCAAAGGAACAGGTTCAGGAGATGCTCAGACGTATTCTGGATATTCCTAAAGAAAATCTTCTGCCGCAACTCGATGCCACAGATGCTCTTGCAGCTGCTTTATGCCATTATTACGAACTGCAACGACCAACAATAAGAAAAGGGACATCCTCCTGGAAAGAATTTATTGCGAAAAATCCAGAACGCGTCAAATAGTCGTCCTAAGCAATAAAATTTCTTAATTGCTTTAGATTGAAACTGCATAATCGCACAAACCATCGGCTTTAATTTGCTAAATTAATGTAATATGCCTACATTTGCATAAATCATTTAAATACCTTGACAACTTAAATCTAATTAGATATGTACAAATTTGATAAACGTATTGTCATAACACTTGACGCAGGCGGCACAAACTTTGTTTTCGGTGCAATGCAATCAAACGAATTTATCGTTGATCCTATCACAATGCCTTCTAATGCTGCCGATCTTGACAAGTGTCTTGCAACAATGGTAGACGGTTTTGAGCAGATCATCGCAAAACTTGATCAAAAGCCCGTTGCTATAAGTTTTGCTTTCCCTGGTCCGGCCGATTATCCTCATGGAATTATCGGTGGTTATCTGCCCAACTTCCCATCATTCCGTAATGGTGTGGCACTTGGTCCATTCCTCGCTGAAAAATTCGGCATCCCCGTATTCATCAATAATGATGGCGACCTTTTTGCCTACGGAGAGGCTCTCGGAGGAATCCTTCCGGAGATCAACAATCGTCTTGCTGAACTTGGCAGTACAAAGACCTATACCAACCTGTTAGGCTATACTTTTGGAACCGGTTTCGGAATGGGTATGGTAATAGACAATCATCTTAACCGCGGCAATAACTCATGTGCAGAAACATTCTGTCTACGCCATAAGAATCATCCTGAAGTCTACGTTGAGGAAGGTGTAGCAATCCGTGCAATAAAACGTGTCTATGCCGAAAAATCCGGAGACATCAACCACACATACGAACCAAAGGATATCTGCGACATCGCAGAAGGTAAAATCCCTGGAAATAAAGAAGCTGCGATCGCTGCATTTGAAGAATTCGGAGAAGTTGCCGGCGATGCAATTGCCACCGCTGTCACCCTCACAGACTCTCTTGTAGTAATTGGAGGCGGATTGACCGGTGCCCGTAAATATTTCATGCCGGCACTCATGCGTCAACTTCGTGGGGTTCTCCATTCAATCAAAGGTGAGGAAATTCCAAGAATGCCGGCAAAGGCTTTCAACCTCGACGACGAGGAAGAATTCGTACAATTCGCCCATGGCGCAGCACGCCCAATCAAAGTTTACGGTACTGACAAGACTGTGATTTACGATCCTATGAAATCTACCGGTGTTGCCATCTCTAAACTTGGCGCAAGCAAGGCGATCTCCATTGGCGCATACTCTTTTGCTTTGGCAGAACTTGACAAGAATGCCTGATCAGATCACGCAGATAATATTTAAAAAAGGGCGGTGCTTTCACAAGTACCGCCCTTTCCATTCATCACATTAGTTGCTTATTTATGCAATAAGTTCCTTCTAATCTATTTTATATCTATAGTCAACAATGGGTTTCAGTCCAGATCATATCTACTGCTGACTACATCCCAATCAACAATGGACCAGAGTTTATTTAATGCGTCAGCGCGTCGATTTTGATAATCAAGATAATAGGCATGTTCCCAGACATCAAACGTTAGCAGAGGCACCAGTCCATCGGTCAATGGAGTCCCTGCATTAGGCTTCTGGATGATCAACAACTTGCCATCTTCATCACAAGCAAGCCACACCCAGCCGCTGCCAAAAATCTTTACGCCGGCATCCACGAACTCCTTCTTGAAGGCATCAAGAGATCCAAACTGTAGCTCAATAGCTTTACGTAACTCGCCTGATGGCTCCTTGGCACCAGTCGGTGAGAATGTAAAGAAATAGAAAATATGGTTGTAGGCCTGCGAAGCATTATTAAACAAAGCGCCTTCCGAGGATTTGATAATATCTTCAAGATCCATATCCTCGAAATCGGTTCCCTTTATCAAAGAATTGAGATTGTCAATATACGCCTTTTCATGTTTCCCATAGTGGAATTCCACTGTCTTGGCAGAGATTGCCGGTTCAAGAGCATCCGGCGCATAAGGAAGGTCTGGTTGAGTATACATACTAATTAAATATAAAGAATGAGACGTGTTCATTTTACATAAATAGAACACGTCTCAATTCAAAAAGTTCGGTTCGATAGCTATTCGTGCAAAGCTTCTTGTAGCCAATTGAAAATGTATGTGTAAAGTGGTTCCCGCACATCCTTTGATGACAGAATCAGATCGTGCATGCCACCATTTACCGAAATTGCCGTGACATCATGCCCAAGCATCATCCCGTATTTTCTGATATCCTTGACATCAAGCACCGCATCGGCCTTATTGACAGCCGGACTCCAGTCTTCTGCATTGATGCTATTGGCTGAATACATAAGCAGAATTGGCATTTTGATTTCATACTTGTGCTTACGCACATAATGCTGTGCTGAATTGACCGCACGTATCCATCCGAGATCAACCATTGTCGGTTCTATTGATTTCCAATCCGTATTGAACTGCCACTCCCCATGATAGTCAGCGAGCAAGCTTTCCCCATAGGCTGTGCCGGATCCGGATTTGACCGTGACACTGGGCATTAAGGCACCTGTCGCGCTGACAAGATTTATGAAGCATTCAAGATTTCCTAAATTCCAGTCCAGAAACGGGCTGTTGAGAATCAATGCATCAATATCTGCATTTTGTTTCTTGTCAAGATAATAGGTTGCCACAAGTCCGCCGGTAGAATGGCCCATCATCACTACTTTGTCATAACCACACTCACCTATAACCATCAAAGCGGAGTCTATATCCGGAATATACTCATTGAAACTTCTGACTTGACACCGCTTCTGCCCCGGCAAAAGCGAACGCCCATATTTTCGGAGATCAACAGCATAGAAGTCATATCCATGCGCCCGAAAACGATATGCCATTTCCGATTGAAAGAAATAGTCGTTGAATCCATGGATATATAATACTGCATTTTGAGCCGGGATACTGTCTCGCAACCGTACAAGGCTACTTCTAACCGCTCCACTGTAATCCTTTCCTTGATCAAAATATCTCACTTGGAAGTCTGTCCCCAGAGTATCCGGAAACCATTGTTGCGCCATCAAAGGCATAAAGCACAATGATAGCGCAACGGATATTATCAGTTTTTTAATTGCATTCATAAACAATTAACGGCCGAAAGCCCCGGTTATTTTGTCCTATATTGAGGAAGAATTGGAACCGGGAACTTGGAGAACAAAGTGTTGACAGCTTCAGCTATACCCTGAAGATTTCGGAAACTGCCCGATGAATTTCCATTAAGAATAGTCGCGACAGATGAAGAATACAGCGGCAACTTCTCTTGAATATTCACCATATCCATAGTCAATACACCCTCCCTATACACTCCTGTTATAACCTGCGCATTCTGATATTCAGGCCAATAATACTGACGAGGATACATAAAGAACGGATAATAATATGGATAGGGAGCCGGTCCGTAATACGGATAATAGTTCGACATCAATGGTTCTGTCTGTAATTCCTTATGAACCGACAGACCTATATTTATTAGCAATGGCGATCCGGGATCTTCCTGGAATCCGCGCTCCACCATCTGCTCCCTGATCGCAGCAGCTATATTATAGTAGGTCACCATCTGCATTCCCGGAGGCATCTTGCCTTCATCCGGAGTGACAATACGGAACGTGTGGTAAGTCGATAGATTCGCATTGTTGTAAACTTCGCTGTTTACCAACGCATATGGGCTACATCCGCTCAGCAGCAGCCCGAAAGCTAACACAAGAAGTCCAAATATCTTTTTCATAACATTTGATATATTTTAGAAGTATTATTTTATATCTGAAACAAAGTGTGATTAGAAAAAGTTTCTTAAATTATTTGTTAATCAGACATTAATGTAATAAATTTGGAACATATTATTGAAAACGTCCACAATTCTGGGTCATACCCTACATAGAACGACACCTACATGGAAGATATCACGCTTGTATTCAATGACTTCATAGCACAATATGGTAGCGTTGACATTGCAGAGTCCGAGTTTAAAATGCGCATTCATGAAGATCCTGAACTACATGCCCTGTATCGACAATGGTGTGAGGATGTCGGAAGCTCTGAGAAGGATGGATTCCTCGACTACTGCGATGAATATCTTGACTCCCAGAACGACGTTTGGAATACATTGAATGACTATGACAATGAATGACATGCCCAACTTCCGGTTTCCGGCTGAATGGGAATACGATTGTGCGATCCTACTTGCATGGCCACATGCAGATACGGATTGGAATTATATGATCGATGAGGTCAGGGATTGCTATATAAAACTGATCACGGCAATAACAAAATATCATCCGGTATTTATCGTGTCTCCAAATGCATCAGAATTAAAAGACGTGATGCCACGTACCACACCCGACAGAATATTTCTAATAGACCTACCGACCAACGATACATGGATACGCGATTACGGTCCACTGACAATGCTGTCGGGGAACGGCGATTTTATCCTTCGCGACTTCTGCTTCAATGGGTGGGGAATGAAATTTGCCGCGGATCGCGATAATCTCGTCAACTCCTGCTTGTGCGAGAAAAAACTCTTCTCAGTTGAGCTGATCAACAACCGGGATTTCGTGCTTGAAGGTGGTGGGATCGAAAGCGATGGAAATGGCTCATTAATGACAACCTCAAGATGTCAGCTTTCCCCAAATCGAAATGCAGTTCTGACCAGACCACAGATTGAACAAAAGCTCAAGAATTATTTCAATGCCGATAATTTAATCTGGATTGACCATGGCTATCTTGCCGGCGACGATACAGACAGCCATATTGATACCCTGGCAAGGTTCGCACCACATTCAACCATAGTCTATACTGGATGTCAAGATCAAACCGACGAGCATTTTACCGAACTCTCATTGATGCAGCAAGATCTGAAAAATGCAAGGAATAAGGACGGTTTGCCATACAATCTGATCGAATTACCTCTCCCCGACCCTATCTTCGATGAAGACGGACAACGTCTGCCGGCTACGTATGCAAATTTTCTCGTCACACCTGAAGCCGTATTCATGCCGGTCTATGGGCAGCCCCGTAAAGATCAGCTTGCCGCCCAGATTCTATCAATCGCTTACGAGCGACCTGTTGAAACCATCGATTGCAATGCCTTGATTAAACAGCATGGTTCGCTACATTGCGCAACAATGCAAATCCCATTGAATTCAATATCAGTTCTATAATGAATAAGAAATTAAAAGTTGGCATAATACAACAAGCCAAAACCGATGATATCCTGCAAAACCAGAATCGCCTCGCCAATGAAATCCGTCGATTAGCTACGGAACAGTCTGTTGATCTGATTGTCAACCAGGAACTTCACGATTCATTGTATTTCTGCCAGACCGAGACCACTGACAATTGTGATCTTGCCATCGGATTGCCCTCGCAGACCACTGAGTTCTACTCGGCGTTAGCCAAAGAGCTAAATGTTGTAATTGTCACTTCATTATTTGAAAGACGTGCGCCGGGACTATACCACAACACAGCTGTGGTTTTTGAAAAAGACGGATCTATTGCCGGAAAATACCGGAAGATGCATATCCCGGATGATCCGGCTTACTATGAGAAATTCTACTTCACGCCCGGAGATCTCGGATTCGAACCTATCGACACTTCAGTTGGAAGACTCGGTGTCCTCATTTGTTGGGATCAATGGTATCCTGAAGCTGCTCGTATTATGGCATTGAAAGGTGCTGAAATACTGATCTACCCTACTGCTATTGGGTGGGAATCAAGCGATCCTGCCGACGAGAAGCTCCGACAGAGAGAGGCATGGATGACAGTTCAACGCGGACATGCGGTAGCTAATGGACTCCCGGTTGTCACTGTCAATAGAGTGGGGCACGAGGCGGATCCATCCGGGGCTACCAATGGTATCCAGTTCTGGGGCACAAGTTTTGTTGCCGGACCACAAGGAGAGATCCTGTATCAAGCATCCAATTCTATTGAAGAATCCGCAATTGTGGAAATTGATATGACCCGTTCGGAATGGGTACGGCGCTGGTGGCCATTCCTGAGAGATCGCCGTATTGATGCTTACGATGGGCTCACACGGAGATTCATAGACTAAACAAAAAAATAAGGAGCGGCAAAGTACTGAATGTATTTTTCCGCTCCTTACTCAATATCTCTTATTTAATTATCCCAAAACACATCCGGGTAGCTGACGGCAATTATATCTCGAGGACATAACCTCGCCGTAGGCACCGGCCGATCTCAGGGCAATAAAATCGCCTCTATGTGTTATAGGTAATAATTCAGCTGTTCCAAACACATCCGATGACTCGCAGATTGGCCCTACTACATCGTACATTGCCTTCTCCGTCGAATCCGATGATATATTCTCTATTTTGTGGTGTGCCTGATACAATGCCGGCCTGATTAGATCAGTCATACCGCCATCAACAATTAAAAATTTCTTATTGACTCCATTTTTAATAAAGAGAGTCCGGCATATAAGGGAACCACACTGTCCGGTAATCGATCTGCCAAGTTCGAAATGAAGTTCTTGACCCTCTCTCAGATCGAGGTTATCCCGGAATGTATTAAAATATTTTTGAAAATCCGGGATAGGATTTTCGTCAGGATTCTCATAATCTATCCCAAGGCCTCCACCTACATTTATTATCGGGATCGCTATTCCGGCTGCTTCAAATTGACGTTGAAAATCATTTATGCGCTCACACAATGCTACAAATGGATCTTCAATAGTTATCTGTGAACCTATGTGGCAATGAAGCCCACGGAACTCAATCCAAGGATCTGCCACGCATCTCCTGGCTATCTCCAGAATTCTTGATTTGTCAATCCCGAACTTATTCTCAGCAAGCCCCGTTGTGATATAGTGATGAGTATGTGCATCAATCTCAGGATTGACACGCAACGAAACTTTTGCTTTAATGCCACAGTCTTCAGCCAATGCAGAAATCACTTCGAGTTCTTCAAGTGATTCAACATTAAGGCACCCTACACCCTTTTCAAGCGCATAACGTATTTCCTTATCAGTCTTGCCTACACCGGCATAAACAATCTCGGCAGGATCAAACCCACATTCAATGGCTCTTTCAATCTCACCGCCACTAACAACATCTGCCCCGAGACCATAACTGCTTATAATACGCATAAGTTCCGGATTGCTGTTAGCCTTAACGGCATAATGAACATGGAAACCCGGATAATCCGAGTTCTCATTTATAATCTCAAGTGTTGCACGAAGCAACGACAGATCATAATAATAAAATGGAGTTGAAATATCCTTGAAACGATCTATGGGAAACTGCATAACTTTTCTTATTTGTCAAATAAACCTTTGCTAAGCATATTCAATGCTTTAACCTTGTCGTCTTTCTTAACAAGTAAAGATATGTTATAGTTGCTTCCTCCATAGGAGATCATTCGTACGGGAATATCTTTCAAGGCATTGACAACATCAGCTTCAAATCCACGGTTCTGCCACTCAAGATCACCGACAACACAGATTATCACCATATCACGGTCAATTGTCACTGTGCCGTATTTCTTCAGCTCATCAACAATTGCATCCAATGATCGCTCATTATCAATCGTGACAGACACTCCGACTTCCGATGTGACAACCATATCTATCGGAGTTTTGTAGGATTCAAAGATTTCAAACACCTTCCGCAGGAACCCATAAGCAAGCAGCATGCGGCCACTTTTAATCTTTATCGCAGTAATATTATCCTTAGCGGCTACAGCTTTAATCTCTCTGCTTGGCTTGGCATTATAGATCACTGTTCCCGGTGCATCCGGTGCCATTGTATTTAACAGCCTTACGGGAATATTTTTTAATTTTGCGGGAAGTACACATGTCGGATGAAGGATCTTTGCTCCGAAATAAGCGAGCTCGGCAGCCTCTTCAAAGTGTAATTGCCCGACCGGACTCGTATTCTCGACAAAGCGCGGATCGTTATTGTGCATTCCGTCTATGTCCGTCCAGATTTCTATTTCATCGGCATCTATCGCCGCTCCTATAAGCGATGCGGTGTAGTCGCTTCCACCTCGCTGAAGATTATCAACCTCCCCGTATGCATTACGGCAAATGAAACCTTGTGTCAGGAACAAGTCTGCATCAGGATTAGCATCGAGCATGGGGCGCAGATTCTTGCAGATATAGTCAAGATCCGGCTCTCCATCCTTATCCATTCGCATAAATTCAAGAGCAGGCAAAAGAACCACCTTCACGCCCCGGGACTTCAGGTATAGATCCATAAGTCCGGTAGACATCTGTTCTCCACATGCCAGAACCTCTTTCTCATCAAAAACGGTAAAAGCCGGTTTATTTATATTCCGCAGGAAATCAAAATATCGGTCAACAACATCTGTGGCTTTTTCCCGGTATTCTTCAGTATCAAACAATTCGGCGATAACCGAGGTGTACTTGCTTTGAAGTGCATTTATAACCTCAGCTGCTCCGGCCGGATTCTTTTTGTACATATAGTTGGAGATTTCGACCAGAGAGTTTGTCGTACCCGACATGGCACTGAGAACAATGATATTGCGTCCTCTGCCTGATACTAACTCTGCAACACTTTTCATCCGGAGAGCACTACCAACGGAAGTGCCGCCAAACTTCATTACCTTCATTTGATTGCAAATTTGATTATTTATGCAAAATTACGCTTATTTTTTCGGATTGCAATATCATCATGCAATTCCATAAGCATTATTTTTCCTCAATATGTTTGTCAAAGCATTTCAGCTCTCTTGCAGGATACTGTTTCACCAACGAAATATTGTGCGTCGCAACGATAACGGCGGTTCCTGATTCTGCTATCTCATGAAATCGTTTCATGATCTTTGATCCTGTCTCCGGATCAAGATTCCCGGTAGGCTCATCAGCAAGAATCAGACGCGGATGGTTAAGCATTGCTCGTGCCATAACTATACGCTGCTGTTCGCCGCCGGATAATTCCTGAGGCATCTTATAGCTTTTATTGAGCATGCCGACATCCCGAAGCACCTGTTCAAGACGTTCACATTTCTCCGCCTTATCCTTCCATCCGGTTGCATCAAGAACGAACATCAGATTGTCGTAGACATTTCTGTCGGATAACAGACGGAAATCCTGAAAAACGATCCCTATCTCTCTCCGTAGAAAAGGTATTTCCTTTCTCTTTATCGTGACCATGTCACGTCCGAGCACATCGGCTTTACCGGCAGCGATAGGTATTTCAGCATACAACGATTTCAGGAACGAACTTTTTCCACTCCCGACTTTGCCGGTCAGATACACCAGCTCTCCTGTGTTGACAGTCAGATTAATATTCTTCAACACAACAATATGGTTGCGATGCAACTCTACTCCGGAATAGTTGATAAGTTGTTCCATAAAAATCATTTATATACGGTCAATAGCCCATTTCCGAGATGAATTTTATCCGCATCAGTCTGATTTCTTCTTCTGAATATTCATCGCCGAGTTCACGGAACGCTTCGTTCAGGTCGCCATGTTCGCTCGTCTTGAAATAATCAAACACATCCTGCTGCTGCTCTTCATCAAGAAGCTCATCAATATAATAATTGATATTGATTTTTGTTCCGGAATTGACAATTGCCTCTATATCATCCAATAATTCATCAATCTCCAATCCCTTTGAATTGGCAATCTCATCAATTGGAATCTTGCGGTCTATCGCATGAATAATGGCTATTTTGACCTTGCTCTTGTTCGCAACAGTGCGCACAACAAGATCTTCCGGACGCTCTATCTCGTTTTCCTCAACATGCCTGCGGATAACCTTTACAAATTCCTCTCCATACCGCTTAGCCTTACCGGTACCGACACCGGATATGTTGGCAAGTTCCTCTATTGTGATAGGATAGGTCGTGGCCATGGCCTCAAGCGATGGATCCTGAAAGATAACATACGGAGGCAGTTTTACACTCTTTGCTATAGTCTTGCGCAGATCCTTCAGAATTGAATACAGCTCTGGATCTGCCGCACATCCGGCACCGCCTCTGACAACTTCAGGTTCGGCTTCTTCTGAGAATTCGTTATCCTCCACGATCTTAAATGAAACCGGGTGGTCAATAAATTTAGATCCTTTTGGCGTGAGCTTAAGTATGCCATATTGCTCAATATCTCTGTCGAGATACCCTGCGATAACTGCCTGACGGATCACGGCATTGAGATGGCGTGCATCAGTTTTGGCTATACACCCGAAAACGTCAAGGTCTTCGTGGTTGTATGATTTTACATCTGCCGTCACTCTTCCACGTACGACATCTATAATATGATCAGCTTTAAATTTCTCTTTTAGCGCACTTACGGTTTCAAGAATTGCGCACAAATCATCTTTCGCTTCCACTTTTTGCTTTGGTTTCAAACAATTGTCACAATTTCCACAGTTGTCAACTTCATATTTCTCTCCAAAATAATGTAGCAATGACATGCGTCGGCACACACTCGATTCAGCATAAGCTGCCGTCTCAAGCAACAGCTGCCGACCGATTTCCTGTTCTGCTACCGGTTTATTTTGGATAAATTTCTCCATCTTCTGAAGATCCTTTGCCGCATAGAATGTTATGCAGATGCCTTCGCCTCCATCACGTCCTGCCCTGCCGGTCTCTTGATAATATCCCTCAAGTGATTTCGGCATGTCGTAATGGATCACGAATCTAACGTCGGGCTTATCTATACCCATGCCGAATGCAATCGTGGCAACGATGACATCAACCTTCTCATACAGGAAGGCATCCTGATTCTCAGATCGCGTCGCCCCATCCATTCCGGCATGATATGGAAGTGCCTTGATATCATTGACGATCAGAAGCTGAGCAAGTTCCTCCACTTTCTTTCTGCTCAAGCAATAGATAATGCCGGACTTTCCTTCCATTCCCTTCACGAACTTTATTATATCCTTATCTATCTGAGCCGTTTTAGGGCGGATCTCATAATATAAGTTCGTTCGGTTGAACGAGGATTTGAACACGTTGGCATCGAGCATCCCGAGATTCTTCTGTATATCATGTTGAACCTTTGGGGTCGCTGTCGCCGTCAAGGCTATCAATGGACGTTGTCCTATTTCATTTATAATAGGTCGTATCCGGCGATACTCCGGCCTGAAATCATGTCCCCATTCCGATATGCAGTGTGCTTCATCAACTGCATAAAAAGAAATTGGAACATTCTTCAGGAATTCAACATACTCATCTTTAGTCAATGATTCCGGCGCTACATATAGCAATTTGGTGACGCCGGAAAGGATATCAGCCTTCACTTTATCGACCGCTGATTTATTTAATGATGAGTTAAGGAAATGGGCAATACCGTCGTTTTCGCTGAAATTACGCATTGCATCCACCTGGTTCTTCATTAAGGCGATAAGTGGGGATATGACTATGGCCGTACCATTCATCAAAAGAGATGGCAACTGATAGCACAAAGATTTGCCACCTCCGGTGGGCATAAGTACGAATGTGTCATTGCCATCTATTAGACTCTGTATAATGGCTTCCTGATTACCTTTAAAGGTATCAAATCCAAAATACTTCTTCAAGGCATCAGTGAGCTTTTTGTTCGTGGCCATAGGGAGAAAGAGAGTTTTTCTGAATTAATGTGACAATCTGATTTATTAATTGGTCACTTCAAAGTTTGCTTCCTGTAACTTTCTCAGGGCATACTCATCCGTAACAATAAATTCTTTTATATCCGTTGATGGAGTGTCAAACATGGCATCCATCATAATTGTTTCTACAATAGACCGAAGTCCTCGTGCCCCGAGCTTATACTCGATAGCTTTATCCACAATCAGGTCAAGAGCCTCGGGAGCAAATGAGAGTTTCACGCCATCCATATCAAACAGCTTGATATATTGGCGGACTATAGCGTTCTTGGGTTCTGTCAGCACTCGTCTGAGGGCATCCCTGTCAAGCGGCTCAAGATGCGTCAGCACAGGCAGACGACCGATAATTTCCGGTATCAGACCGAATGATTTCAGATCCTGAGGAGCGACGTATTGCAGAAAGTTATTCCGGTCAACGCCCTTTCGTGCCGTGTTACTGTAGCCAACGGTGTGTGAGTTGAGGCGTTGCGCAATCTTGCGCTCTATACCATCAAAAGCACCGCCGCAGATAAACAGGATATTTTTTGTATCAACAGGGATCATTCGTTGCTCGGGATGCTTACGGCCACCTTGCGGCGGAACATTGACAATCGAGCCCTCCAATAATTTCAAGAGGCCCTGCTGGACGCCTTCTCCGCTGACATCTCGTGTGATCGATGGATTGTCACCCTTTCTTGCAATCTTGTCAATCTCATCTATGAAAACGATGCCACGCTCGGCCTTTTCCACATCATAGTCCGCAGCCTGTAACAAACGCGTCAACAGACTCTCAATATCTTCACCGACATATCCGGCCTGTGTGAGAACAGTTGCATCCACAATGGTGAACGGGACATCAAGTAGGCGCGCTATTGTTTTTGCCAACAATGTCTTGCCGGTTCCGGTCGGGCCCACAAGGATGATATTGCTCTTTTCAATATCAACATCATCGTCCTTAGTCTGATTAAGACGTTTATAATGATTGTACACCGCGACAGAAAGGAATCGTTTTGCCGCATCCTGTCCAATCACATAACTGTCAAGAAACTCACAGATCTCTTTCGGCTTCGGTACGCTCTGCAAATCGAATCCTGCCGCGGATCCCTGTTTGAGACCTCTCTTCTGTTCCTGTCGGAACTCCTCGACAGCATCATGGATATGATCCACACATGATGAGCATATATAGCATGATCCGAATGCTCCCGGGATCATAACCTCTGAACTGTCGGCCGGTTCACCACAGAAAGAACATCTGACAATATTCTGGTTATCTTCGTTTTTCTTCTTTGCCATAATTTACTGCATGAAGATATGCAAATCAATGCTTCGCACGAATCAGAACATCATCAATCATACCATACTCTTTGGCTTCCTGAGATGTCATCCAATAATCGCGGTCGGAATCCCGCTCAACTTTCTCAAAAGGCTGACCTGAATGATCGGCAATGATCGTGTACAGTTCTTTCTTCAGTTTCTGTATCTCCCGGGCCGTGATCTCAATATCCGAAGCCTGACCCTGCGCTCCACCCATCGGCTGATGGATCATAACTCTGGAATGGCGCAGAGCAAATCTCTTACCTTGAGCTCCTGCAACAAGAAGTACAGCAGCCATTGATGCAGCCATACCGGTACAGATTGTCGAAACATCACTGGAAATATACTGCATAGTGTCATAAATGCCCAGACCGGCATAGACCGATCCACCGGGAGAGTTGATATATATGCTCACGTCCTTACCGGGATCCGTTGAGTCAAGATAGAGCAATTGAGCCTGAATCACATTGGCTGTATAGTCATTTACATCAGTGCCTAAAAAGATAACGCGATCCATCATCAAACGCGAGAAAACATCCATCTGAGCTACATTCAGCTGGCGTTCTTCTATGATCGTAGGAGATATGTAGCTGGATGTAATCGTCGATGCATACTGATCCAATGCAAGACCATTCATGCCGAGATGCTTAACCGCATAATCTCTAAAGTCATTTTCTAATTTCATATTTCAGTATCTATTGGAATAATGATTTTCTAATTCAAAATTACGTTTTTTTTATCAAACACACAAGGATCATGATGTTTTTTACCATTGATGCAATTGTCAATTGGCTTCAGTTCACTTATACCACACAATACCTGGTTCAGACGTCATCTCAAACTCAAGCACTGCCCCATCCATGATCTGATCATGTGTTATACTGCTCTTGTTCAGCTTTTCACCATTGAGCTTTACAGACTTGACATATTTATTCGTCTTGGAAACCTGCGGAGCAAGAATTTTCAGCTGCTTACCGTTGCTGAGATCAAGCGTCAGGCTTTTGAACAACGGCGTTCCAATTTCATAAACACCACTCACCGGATTGACAGGATACAATCCCATTGCCGAGAACACATACCATGCCGACATTTGCCCCAGATCTTCATTTCCGCACAATCCGGCAGGAGTATTGGTATAGAAATCATCCATAACCTTTCGGGCATATTCTGCTGTTTTCCATGGCTGATCGACAAAGTTATACAGATAGATCACATGGTGTCCGGGCTCATTGCCGTGAGCATATTGACCGATCATTCCGGTAGAGAATATCGGGAGCTCATGCCCCGGCTGTCCGGTATACGTGAACATGCTGTCAAGACGCTGAGTGAATCTTTCTTTTCCACCGATCAGATCGATTAGCGCCGGAATGTCATGCTGTACCGACCAGAAGTATTGCCAACCATTACTTTCGGATATATGGGCGGTATAATCGTCCGGACAGAAATCAGGCTGCCAGTTGCCCTGATCGTCTTTCGGACGCATGAATCCGGTTGCCGGATCAAATACATTTCGGAAATTTTCCGACCGTTTATAAAACTCATCGGCAATTTCCTTACGTCCCATTTTATCAGCCATCACCGCTATGCAGTAATCATCAAACGCATATTCCAGGGTACGTGAAAGTGACCAATTCTCTGAGTTATATTTATCAACCACATTATAAGGCACAAAACCGAGTTTTTTATATAGGCCGATACCACGGTATTCATCAATATTAGCTGTTGCCACACATGCATCCAAGGCCTTTTGTGCATCAAAATCACCAATTCCCTTCAGATACGCATCAACTATAACCGGCACTGCATGATACCCCAACATCATGTCAGTCTCACCGCCCTGGAAATTCCACACGGGCAGTCGACCATTCTGATCATAAAATGCGAGGAACGACTTGATCATGTCGTTTGTGCGCTCAGGCTCAGTCAAAGTATATAGCGGATGGGATGCTCGGAATGTATCCCACAACGAGAATGTAGAATAATTAGTCCATCCATCAGCCTTGTGGATTTGTTTATCCGGACCACGATAACGGCCATCCACATCGCCATATATTGTCGGAGCGATCATCTGATGGTACAATGCCGTATAAAACGTCACAATATCATCCTGGCTGTCGCTTTCAACTTTGAACTTACCAAGTTCTGCATTCCACGCATTTCGGGTTCTTGCCAAAGCTCCATCAAAGTCATCAGAAGGCATCTCCGCCGCGAGGTTTGCCGCCGCGCCATCCTCACTAACCGCCGATATGGCTGTCGACACAACGATCTGCTCACCGGGAGTAGTAGTGAAATCAAACCTTGCCACCATACCCTTTGCTCCTTTGACACTGCTCTCAACCGATGTGGAGTCTATTGTGACCGATTTCCATGGTTTTGAGAATCTCGAGCGGAAGAAAAGACGCTGATCGCGCGCCCATCCCGTAGAGAAACGATAGCCTTCAACAGTGCATGAATCCACGACCCGTATCTCAGAATCAACCGTAGCATCCCAGTTCGTGGCCTTTAAAAGATTCAGAAAAACGGCGGCATCTCCCCCGGGGAATGTATAACGCTGAACCCCTACACGCTCTGTTGCGGTCAGTTCAACATCAATATTGTAATCGGTCAAATTCACCCGATAATAACCGGCGGAGGCATCTTCATCATCATGTGAGAACTTCGAATGAATGCCAAGTGGCTGCTCAGCCTCATTATAGGGCAATGTCACAGGCATAAAGGAGATATCATACAGATCCCCTGCACCGGTTCCCGATAAATGCGTATGGCTGAACCCAGCGATTGTGCTGTCCGGATAAAAATAACCTGCAATACGATCCCAGCCCGGCAACCCATTATCCGGACTAAGCTGAACCATGCCGAACGGAGCTTGCGCACCCGGATAAGTATTCCCGGTAAAATCCGTACCAATCATTGGATTGACAAGCGATGCATAATCCGTGGTGTCCGCATTTGAAGCTTGAGAAGAACCGGCTGAACTGCACGAAGACACACACACAGCGAATACTCCGGCCGACGCAATAAGGGCAAAATGTCTGATCATTGTGATTTCAAGGTAGATTAGTTACAATTCAATTTGTTCGCAAAACAGCATTGTAATGCAAACTATCACAAAGATACAAATAAATGCGGTCATTTGCAACCGGATCAACGTATTTTTCTCCGCCGATCAACAATCGAAAACCATAAGGATTGTTAAAGTGCCTCCACTGCAGAAAGCCATAATCGTGAAGATGCATCCGAGGGCATCCTCCAATCGCCTCGCGGAGACAGACATACGCTGCCTACCTTAGGGCCGTCAGGAAGACATGATCGCTTAAACTGCTGATTAAAAAATCGACGATAGAATGTTTTCATCCAATGCTTTATGGTGCGCTCATCGTAAACACCATCAAATGCTTTCCGCGCAAGAATCCAAACACGCCCCGGGCTGAAACCATAGCGGAGCATGTAGTAGAGAAAGAAATCATGCAACTCATACGGGCCAACGAGCTCCTCAGTTTTTTGTTTGATATTTCCATTTTCATCAGCCGGAGTCAACTCGGGACTGATCGGCGTGTCAATGATATCAAGCAAAGTAGCCTTAAGCTCCTCCGACGATGAATCAGCCAGACGGCCAAAAACCGAAGCGTACCAACGTACCACATACTTCACCAATGTCTTTGGAACTCCGGAATTTACGCCATACATCGACATGTGATCTCCGTTATATGTAGCCCAACCAAGAGCAAGCTCCGACAGATCGCCAGTTCCAAGAACAATAGCACCTGTTTGATTTGCGATATCCATAAGAATCTGGGTGCGTTCACGAGCCTGTGAATTTTCATAGGTCACATCGTGTATGGCCGGATCGTGGCCAATATCAGAAAAATGCTGATTAACCGCTTTTGCAATCGGTATCTCGCGGATAGTCACGCCAAGAAGCCTCATAAGCTTTATGGCATTATCATAGGTTCTGTCCGTGGTTCCGAATCCGGGCATTGTAACTCCGATAATATCTTTGACATCACCACCAATCCGTCTCAGCGTATTGACTGCGACAAGTAAAGCAAGCGTCGAATCCAGACCACCGGATATTCCAACCACGATTTTATTGCTTCCAACGGCTTTCAGTCGTCGCGCAAGTCCGGACTCCTGGATAGTCGTGATTTCGGTGCATCGGCTGTCTATCAAACCATCTGTTGCCGGCACAAAGGGCGTAGGGTTTACCGAGCGGTATTCAGGAGCATGAGCAGATGCATCTTCGCAGTCATTGACGCTTAAATACGATCCCCCATCCACACCATTGCAACGGGCACAGTCAACAAACGTCGTTGTATGGAATCGGTCGCGATCCAATGCAGCGATATCCACATCAACGACAACCATGGGATTGTCAAGAAAATCATTCTTGTCATTTTCCGAAAGAATCGTTCCATTTTCCGCAATAATTGTCTTAGGCAGAAAGACAACGTCAGTCGACGACTCCCCGAAACCGGCGGAAGCATAAGCATAAGCACAGATACAGCGCGCAGACTGTTGTTGAATCAGAGACCGCAGATAGGAATATTTACCAATAAGATCGTCTGATGCGGAAAGGTTGAAGATGACTTTAGCCCCAGACATCGCAAGCATAGAGGATGGAGGAACCGGAACCCATAGATCCTCGCAGATCTCAATGCCTATCTCAACGCCATGCGACTCAAACGTCCGGACATTCCGGTCAGAAGCCGGGGCAAACCAACGGCGTTCATAAAACTCATTGTAGGTCGGTATGAATGTCTTCTCGATAAATTCAACCTCACCACCATGCACAAAGGCAGCACAATTGACCACACATCCATCCTCCTTGGCAACCGGAAGGCCTACTATCACATGAACATTCAGCTCTCTGGATGCAGATGCGATTTTATCCAATCCACATTGCGCCGCCTTCAAAAGAGTTGCATTATGGAACAGATCCCCACACGTGTAACCGGTTATGCATAATTCCGGATAGACCGCAATTTCAACACGTTTTTCTTCCAAAGAGTGCATTGATTCAATGATTTTCGATACATTGAATTCAACATCCCCGACCTTATGCTCAGGAGCGACAGAAGCTATTCTTAAAAAACCGTTAGTCATATCTGCATGAATTTTCTACAAAAATACGCATTTCTTTCAAACAAGTGGCAGAAATTAAACATAAACGATTAAATTTGCGTTTACAATATACGCCAAAATTCATTGCAAAATATTCATTCATCACAATCTCAAAGAAATGAAAAATAAATTCGCCACATTGATCAAGGGTGCAATCATACTATGTTTCAGCGTCGTATCTCTGACCGCCATAGCACAAAAGGGCGAAAAGAGTGTCGGACTTCGCGGTGGATTCACAACAAGACACACAACAGCAACCGCTGGATTGTATTTCTCATACCGTTTCTCCGAACATTTCCGGTTTGCGCCCAAGGTGGATTATGCGTTCCGACATAAAGGCGTAGACGGATTTTCCTTCAATTTCGACTGTGAATCCCCCATCGCCCTCGGTCAGCCCGAGAACAAAGTAAACTTCTACCCTATTCTCGGTCTGAATTATTCCACAATTACGTCGCGTACAATCATAGAAGCTCCTCAGAACAACGATCAAGAGACAGAACAATCTGATGACTCTTCGCAACGCACCGGACGCTTCGGACTTAATACCGGAGCCGGAATAGAGTATTTCGCCACCCCGACATTACGTCTGGCGCTGGAAGGGAAATGCCAGTTTGTCAAGAGTAACACCGGCGGATGGTTCACACTTTCCATCGGCTATGTATTCTGATCAATGCTGATACAGGTATCGTTTGATTGAACGTTTGGGGGTCTTTTCGAATTCCTCACTCATCAACTTATGACCGGCAACGCGGCTATATGCTGGAATCTCCGTATTAAGCTGGGCTATATTATCTTTCATGACATTTTCTATGCCACCAAGGTCAAGACCGGCTTTTGATGCGAGGTCATAGTCAGGATAGATCAATGCGATCAAGCGACCATTATCCGAAACCACAATCGATTCGCTAACATACGGCATATTGTTCAAGACCTGCTCGATTTCCTCCGGATAGATATTTTGCCCTGACGGACCAAGAATCATGTTCTTATCGCGCCCTCTAAGGAATATATAATTTTCATCGTCGATCGTGCCAATATCGCCCGTGCAAAGCCATCCGTCCGAAGAGATAGCCGCAGCGGTAGCATCATCATTCTTGAAATAGCCTCGCATCATATTGTCGCCTTTGACCCATATCACGCCGGCACCGGTCTCCGGATCAGGATTCTCTACCTTAGCCACCATGCGGTCAACAACCTTGCCACAAGAACCTTTCTTTGCCTCACGCCATGGAGCATAAGAGATCAGAGGCGCACATTCAGTCATCCCATAACCGACAGTGAACGGGAAATTTATCCTACGCAAAAATTCCTCGACATCCTTGTTGAGAGCGGCACCACCAACGATCATTTCCTCCAGCTGTCCACCAAAAGTCGTGGTCAACTGCTGCTTAATCTTGGCAAGCAGTCGATCATCCACAAACGGGACATGCATCAATATCTTCATCAATGGCTTATCCAGTAACGGGAACACCTTTGTCTTGATGATTTTCTCAATGATCAGCGGCACGGATACAATCATTTTGGGCCGCACCTTGGCAAAAGCCGCCATTATGACCTGTGGCGACGGGGTTCGCGTCAGGAAATGAATATGACATCCTGCCACAAACGGATATATTACCTCCACCAAAAGGCCATACATGTGAGCCATTGGCAGCATGCTGACAATCCCATCTTCAGGCCTGAGGAAATCAATATGCTCGATGGCGAACTGAAGATTAGACCAGAGATTCCGGTAGGTCAGCATCACCCCCTTGGAAAATCCGGTAGAACCGGAAGTATAGTTAATAACAACCTCGTCGGGTCGTTCGTCGGCATACACCTTGAAGTTGTCGGCAGTGAAACGCTCCGGGAACATCGCCCCGAAATACTCATTAAGATGCGCTCTCGCATCAGCCAGATCTTCATTTCTGCATGAGAAAAGAGAAAAATCATTCAGATTAAAAATACCATCGAGTTCCGGCATTGAATCACCATCGAGATTCTCCCAAATGGCCAGATCAGCAAACAGGATACGTGATTCACTATGGTTCACAAGATGATGGATCGTGTCGGGCTTGAACTCATTCAGGATAGGCACCGCAACCGCTCCATACGAAACAATACCCATAAAAGCCACGGCCCACTGCGACGAATTCTTTCCACACAGCGCAACCTTATCGCCAGGTTTCAGACCAGACCGCCTGAACAAGATGTGGATCTTGGTTATTTTTCTTGCAACATCCTTGTAGCTATACGAAACACCATTGAAATCAGTCAGCGCCGGAAGTTCCCAATTAGAGCGAATTGACTGTATAATATACCCGTTAAGGGTGTCTTGAAATACCATATATCAGATAAATTTGTGAAAATTACGGCACAAAAGTAACAATATTCGTTTAAAAAGAAGTTGAAAAGCGCAAAAAAGCAACCAAAATCAAAATAAAGCACTAATTTTGCAGAAGAATAAAAAACAATCCGTTTTATACCGCAACAACAATGAAAAGCAAAACCTTATTCGGAACAATGCTGGCATCAATAGCAGTTTCCTGCGCAAATGCCACCGAACCATCCAACTACTCCCTTACCGTAAACCTCACGCCTGACGAAGATGGCATCTATGTATATATCCTCGATTATGACACCAGGGCAAAAGTAGACAGCGCACTCGTTGACAATGGCGTTGCAAAATTTGAAGGAGCGATTAAAGATCCTTTCTATGCACGTCTGTTAGCCGACGGCGACAGGATCGGCGATCTGATCATTGAGCCGGCAAACATCACCGTCACCCCGGCCAGCCGTTCGATCGAAAGCACCGGTTCGCTGAATGGCAAACTGGACGGAATGCAATCCCAGCTGGCGGAACTGGCCAAAGAATTCCGCGCCATTCCCAATGACTCCACCGCTGACAAACGACGTGAGGAAATCATCGGAAAGTACAACAATATTGTCGCAACAACCCTGAAAGAAAACTCAGACAACATTCTGGGCTACATCCTATTCCTCGAGAACGCATCAAGCGCACAGAACCTTGCTGAGCTTGACAACCAACTTAAAGAATATCCTCGCTTTGAGAATTTTGAAAGAGTCAAGGCCATGAGAGCAAATCTCATTAAAAAGGAAGAAACATCCGTCGGCAAAAAATACAAAGACTTTTCCATCACAAACAACGGCAAGACTCAGAAGCTCAGCGACTATGTAGGCAACGATCATTATACATTGGTCGACTTCTGGGCAAGCTGGTGCGGTCCATGCATCCGCGAGACAAAAGTCATCAAAGAATTGTACAACAAATACAACGGCAAAGGACTCGAATTTCTCGGAGTAGCCGTTTGGGATGAGCCTGAAAACACCCAAAAAGCTATCGAGACACACCAATTGCCCTGGGATATGATCCTCAATGCCCAGACAATCCCGACAGATCTGTACGGCATATCAGGAATCCCCTGCATCATACTGATCGCACCCGACGGAACAATCGTTAGCCGCGACAAACAGGATCAGGATCTCATCAATGACGTTGAGGCAGCCATGGCTACATACAAAGCCACCCAAGCGGAATCTGCCGAATAAAAAAGGAAGAACCAATCGTGATTTTACAAATCGAAAAAGATATGATTGACAAAATAAACAGTCTAAAAGCAGAACTCGAGACACTTACAGCCAAATCAGAGGCTGAAGTAGAAGAACTACGCATCAAATATCTCAGCAAGAAAGGTGCAGTTTCATTGCTATTCAATGATTTCCGCACTGTCCCGGCTGACCAGAAAAAAACAATAGGACAAGCCCTGAATGAACTTAAAAACATTGCAACCGAAAAGATCAATGGTCTGCGTGAGCAACTTTCAGAGGCAGAATCCGGAACCGAATCCATTGACCTGACCAGAACACCGGCGATCATGCCACTGGGATCACGCCACCCATTGTCGATAGTCCGTGACGAGATCATTTCAATCTTCTCCCGACTTGGCTTCACCGTAGCCGAGGGTCCGGAAATAGAAGACGATTGGCACGTGTTCTCATCATTGAATTTCGCAGCCGATCATCCTGCCAGAGACATGCAGGATACCTTCTTCATCCAACGCAATCCCGATGTTCTGTTGCGCACACACACATCATCGGTTCAGTCACGAGTCATGGAGCACAGCCAGCCTCCAATCCGCATTATCTGCCCCGGACGTGTGTACCGCAATGAGGCCATCTCCGCACGAGCCCATTGCTTCTTCCATCAGGTAGAAGCCCTCTACGTTGATAAAAACGTATCATTTGCGGACTTGAAACAGACACTTCTGTATTTTGCACAAGAGATGTTCGGCCCAGAGACAAAGATCCGTCTTCGTCCCAGCTACTTCCCATTTACAGAACCTTCTGCGGAAATGGACATTTCATGCAATCTGTGTGGAGGCAAAGGATGTTCCTTCTGCAAACATACCGGATGGGTGGAAATTCTCGGCTGTGGAATGGTGGATCCCAACGTGCTTGACGCATGTGGAATTGATTCAAAAGTCTACAGCGGCTTCGCACTTGGAATGGGTATAGAGCGCATCACAAACCTTAAATATCAGGTAAAAGACCTGCGCATGTTTTCTGAAAATGACCGCCGCTTCCTGGAAGAATTCCAAAGCGCGCATTAACCCCATACCAGATCATGAGCGGAGTTGCGCTTGAGATGATATTAGTTGCCACGGGTGGCGCAACCGGGTGTATAGCAAGATATGGGACAGAACATATCAAGCTATTTGCAAACAACCAGTTCAACACCGTTGTCACAAACCTTACAGGATGCCTACTGATAGGCATCCTGTGGGTTATTATCGGGAAGATTTCTTCCACCCCCGAGTCCTTGAACCGCTTACTGATAACCGGATTTTTGGGTGGCTTCACTACATTCTCAGCATTTTCCCTACATCCGATCCTGATGCTCCGCAACGGACAGTACACAGAGGCACTTGCGTATATCGCCATAACAGTAGTTGGCGGAATCGCAGCATGCGCACTTGGAATGTGGGGCACAGAAAAAATAACAAGACTGATCTGACCTATGACAATCTCCGAACGATATAAGAAAGTGATCGAATGGTTTCAGGCATCCATGCCGGTAGCAGAGACGGAACTTCATTACGAAAATCCTTATCAACTATTGGTCGCCGTGATCCTGTCGGCACAATGTACAGACAAGCGGATCAATATGATCACCCCGGCCCTATTTCAAGCATTTCCTACTCCGGCAGATATGGCTGCCGCAACCATTGATGAAATATTTGAATATATACGCAGCGTGTCCTATCCAAACAACAAGGCAAAAAATCTGCATGGTATGGCATGTACGCTTGTAGAGCAATTTGGCGGAGAAGTACCATCGGAACTATCAGAACTATTGAAAATACCCGGCGTGGGACGGAAGACAGCCAATGTGGTCCGTTCGGTAGTCTTCGGACAATCAGCTATGGCAGTCGACACACATGTTTTCCGCGTCAGCGAACGCATAGGGTTGACAACAGAAAGCAAAAATCCATTACAAACCGAACAGACCCTTGTACGCCATATACCAGAAGAATTGATCGGGACTGCGCACCACTGGCTAATACTTCACGGGCGATATGTCTGCAAAGCACGCCGCCCGGACTGCCTTAACTGCGGACTTACAAGCGTGTGCCGTCACTACCAGAAAAACTCAAAAAATGCCGACTGATACAACTGATACATTTGTAGCTTCGATCAAAGGGTTTATATCCAAAACCGGGCTTCCTCTGCCTCATACCGACAAGCCAATGATTGTGGCATTGAGCGGAGGTGCCGATTCCGTCGCGCTATTGTCCGTTATGACAACTCTTGGCTACAAGTGCATTGCCGCGCATTGCAACTACCATCTGCGCGGAGAAGAAAGCGACAGAGACGAACTCCATGCAAGAAGCATAGCCAAACAGCTCAACGTTCCAATCCTTGTCGAGCACTTTGATGTGGGCGAGTACCGCAGCGCGACAAACGAAAGTTCAATAGAGGTAGCCTGCCGGGATCTGAGATACCGTTGGTTTGAAGAGCTAAGGCAGAGACATAACGGCTTGGGGATCGCCGTGGGACACAACTCAGATGATAATTGCGAGACCGCCATATTCAATCTACTGCGCGGAAGCGGAATCTCCGGGTTGAGAGGTATGCTCGCAAAAAATGAACGTCATGTCATCAGGCCAATGCTGACAGTATCGCGAACAGACATCGAGCAATATCTGAACAGGATGCGGCTGACATACATCACAGATTCATCCAATCTGACAAACGATTATTCTCGCAATAAAATCCGAAACCAAATTCTTCCAGAAATAAAAAGATATTTCCCGGACGCACGGAATGGGATGTTAAGAACCATTTCCAACATACAGGATCAAGAGAAATTGTATCGTCAGCTACTTGAAGATAAAAAGAAGCTTTATACCACAGATGTAGCCCCGGTCACTATAGATCTCAAAAAACTTATTGAGAATGAACCCAGTGCAGCCTTGATGGTCTATGAATGGTTCAAGTCCTATGGCCTTTCACGAACACAGGCAGAAAATATAATTGCCGCTGCCAACAGTACGGGAGCGACATTCAGTTCCGCCGACCATATATGGACCATAGACAGAGGATCACTCATCAAGATAGACAACCATGGGCCATCGGCAGCAGCACTACATGATCTTTATGATATTGAAGAACACGACATATCGGAATTCCATCCTGACAGAAATCCAGACATAGCATATTTCGATGCCTCCAAAATCAAAATAACGGATTTATCCGTCAGATATCCACAAACCGGTGACCGGATAAAACCATTTGGAATGAAAGGCACAAAACTTGTCAGTGATATTCTTGCAGAAGCACGAGTGCCGGCTGCACTAAAAAACCGGATTCCATTATTAATGAACGATAAAGAAATTCTATGGATATCCGGAATCAGAGCTTCGTCAATGTACAAAGTAACCGATAAAACAACTTCATTCCTAAAGATCCGCTATAAAAAGCAAACAAAATATCAAAAGCAAACAGAATGTTAAAATAAACATACTCTCAATCCTTTCAAATATTCTTTATTAACTTTGTTGTCGAAGAGATCCGGCATAGATATACCGATCAATACCATAACCCCCGTGTGGACACACACGTTGAAACCTGAAGATATGAACCGAAAAGGCAAACTATATTTCCGCTACGGCACTATGGGCTCCGCAAAAACAGCCCTACTTCTTACACAGGCCTATAATTTTGAAGAGCGTGGCATGCGCTACGTGTGCCTGAAGCCGATTATAGACAACCGAGATGGGAAAAATGTGATCAAATCCAGAATCGGCATTGAACGCGAATGCCGGTGGATATATAACGACACGAACATCTATGAGCTTGCCCAAGAGCTGTTTGAAGAGCAGATGACCGTAATAGACTGGATTCTGGTTGACGAGGCTCAATTTCTATCTGAGGAACAGGTGGATCAACTTGCACGCATTGTTGATGACTTCGGGTCAAATGTGATCTGTTATGGGCTCAGAACCGACTTCCAAAGCCACTTGTTCGAAGGATCACGCCGCCTTTTTGAAGTTGCAGACACCATTGATGAGATCAAATCGACATGCAATTGCGGAAGAAAAACAATTATCAACGCACGAATAGATGCAAAGGGAGACTTCGTTGAAGAAGGCGCACAGGTAGAGATCGGCGGCGATGACCGCTACATAGCCGTGTGCCGCAAATGCTGGCGCAACAAACGCATAGAGCAATCCTCCCGGATCTCGCTACCTTTTCTTGAACTAAACACACACAAATGAAACGACACTATCTCCTCACAATCCTCTTAGCAATATCAATAGCTTTTTCCACATTATCCGCTTCCGAAAAATCAGCAGAGACATTACGCTACAAGATAGTCTACCGCTGGGGGCTGGTCAACAAACAGGCCGGAAGAGCCACCTTCAATATCAGTCACCGCAGTGACGGGTCAAGTCATGCATCAATGTGTGCGCGAACAGAACCATGGGCAGACCATGTGTATAAAGTCCGAGACACACTATTGACAACATTCAATACCAAGACACGACTGCCGTCATCATATACCAGGATAGCACATGAGGGTGGAGCATACGCGAACGACAAAGTCACATTCAGCCGCAATGGCAACACTACATCAGCATCATGCGTCAGACTCCGGCGAGGGAAAAAGGACAAATCCGTCAGCCGCAATGAGACCTCACTGACAGCAAACGGGAATGCCGTGGATCTTCTATCCTCGTTCTATTACCTGCGAGGATTAGATTTCTCCAATATGACCTCAGGCACACCCCACGTAATAAATATTTTTTCAGGCAAGCGGAAAGAAGTGCTGAAAATAAGCTATCATGGGATTGAGACCATCAAAATTGACGGTCAGAATAAAAGAACCCATAAAGTGACTTTTACGTTCACGTCTGAAAATGGGAAAACGACATCAAGCCCAATCAAGGCGTGGCTATCAACCGATGAAAAACATATCCCTCTGAAATTAGAAGGTGAATTAAAAATAGGAAAAGTGCAATGCATTCTGATACAATGATCCGAAAACTTATATTACCGATAATGATTATTGCGACATCTGTCTCAACATCTGAAGTTCAAGCAGAGCCCATCAACAAACAGAAAAAAGTCACTATCGCATACACCACCGATGTGCATGGTAACTTTTTCCCATACGACTTTATCCGATTGCAAGATGCCCCCGGGTGCTATGCACGAGTAGCAACCGCAATAGAGAATATCCGGCAACAAGAAGGGTCCGAGAATGTGGTATTGCTTGACAATGGTGACATTCTACAAGGGCAGCCGACAGTTTATTATTACAACTACATAGATACCATTACGCCACATATTGCCTCAGAGATATACAACTTCATGAATGTTGACGCTGCTACAGTCGGCAATCATGACATAGAGACAGGACATGCAGTATATGATAGAGTGAGACGTGGCTCCAGGACACCGATACTTGCGGCTAATGTCATTGATAAAGCCACAGGACAGCCATATTTCGAGCCATATACGATAATATCACGAGGGGATATGAAAATAGCAGTCCTCGGACTTCTGACACCGGCAATACCAGCATGGCTTCCAGAGAACCTATGGAGCGGCATGCGTTTTGATCCAATGGAAGAAACAGCTTCTAAATGGATCAAGATCATTAAAGAGAAAGAAAATCCTGATGCGATTATCGGGTTATTCCACTCAGGACGCGACGCGTCAAAAACCACTGCCGGATTCATAGAGAACGCGTCTATGACGGTGGCAAGGAATGTGGCCGGGTTCGATGCCGTCCTTATGGGGCATGACCATCAGACCTTCTGCGATACGCTGCATAATGTTTCAGGAGAGACAGTACAGCTTCTTAACCCGGCCAATAATGCCCTGAATATCGGGATATTGACCCTTTCCAAGAATAACCCTGACGAAGCGTTGAAAACAGAAGCGAGACTTATGGATGTAAGCTCAATAAAGCCTTCAGAAAAATTTTTAGAGCATTTTGCAAAATATAAATCCGATGTTGACAAATTCGTAAATCGCGAGATTGCCCAAATTACAGATTCAATCTATACGCGAGATGCCTTTTTCGGTCCATCAGCATTCATGACGCTATTGCATGACCTGCAGCTGCAGATCACCGATGCGGATATCTCGATGGCCGCTCCCCTCACCTTTGACGGCTCAATAGCAGCAGGTCCACTCCGCATCGCCGATATGTTCACACTATACAAATACGAGAACATGCTATCGACATTGCAGCTTACCGGGAAGGAGATCAAAGACTATCTCGAATACAGCTATTCGTTATGGATACAATCGCCAGAGCAATCAAATAATCCACATCTGATCAATTTCGTATCAGAGAATCCAACCCCAGCCAACAACCGGCTGAAAAACCCTTCTTATAATTTTGACTCCGCAGCAGGAATAGACTATACAGTTGACATCACAAAACCCAAAGGCGAGAGAGTTGAAATCAAATCGCTATCGGATGGCCGACCATTTGATCTGACAAGCACATATACAGTAGCCGTCAACTCATATCGAGCCGGAGGCGGAGGTAACCATCTGACAGACGGCTGCGGACTTTCACCCGAAGATCTGAAAACAAGAGTGATCACCACCACTGATAAAGATCTACGATACTATCTTATGAAACTGGTTGAAAGCAGACGGCGCATAACTCCTACCATTGACCGGAACTGGAAGTTTATCCCCGAGGAGATAGCCATGCCACTCATCGAGACGGACAAAGAACTGCTATTTGGAGAAAACAGCTCCAAGTCACAAAAATAAAGCCGCGGCATAATGTTTGCCACTTTGTTGCATCCTCAATGATTGGTTGTTACAAAATATAGCATTATCTTTGCAGCAGTATGATGATGAAACATATCGGAAAATATATCGCTTTATTTCTTATTGCACTGATCAGCATGACCAGTGCAACGCGATATCATCATCATAAATGCGACGGCAGTGCTGAAATCCCATTTGCGTCATGCAAGCTTGGAATATCAAGCGACGGAAATATCTATTGCCACACACATGATGCAGACAAGAACAGCACCCAAGGCAACAAAACACATCACACCCACGAATGCAATACCGACAACTGCAATATCGTGACGCTGACGGCATCAATCCTGTCAACTAAACAAGCATCAAACATTCAGATCCTGACTGATTGCGAAGCGGCTTCAGGCATATCATATATCCCAAGTCCATCAGTCACAAAGACACAAGAGAACAATAATCCAGATCTTCAACAGATACACATTCCGCCATTAGCCGGCGAAGAAAACCGTTACCGAGGTTCACCGCGTGCCTGATATATCCGAGGCATAAATACCTGTCAGCACAGAGTGTTGACGCACAACGCATAACCCCATAACATAACGGAATCCATAATGAAGATCAATCTAATTATGGTGGCACTCTACGCCACTATTATAACCACTTCGTATTCATGCGTCTATCAACATAAAGAAAGCGATGACGACAAAGACCATAACAATGCCGAAGCACAGAGCCAACACGACGGTTCGATAACAGTCAGCGAAGAAGACGCAAGTAAATTTGGCATTGAGACGCGTCCGGCCGAATCAAAACCATTCAACGAAGTGATCAGAGCATCAGGCCGAATCCTCAACAATTCCAATGATCAGGCAACAATATCTGCTCCCACAGCAGGCATTCTCACATTAGGGAAAAACATAACAATCGGGCAACCGATCAGATCCGGTGCATCAATCGGGCAAATCTCCGCCAAGGGAATAAGTGGCGGAGATACGAATCAAGCCGCCAAAGTGGCCGTGGCAACAGCAAAAAAAGAGCTTGAGCGACTTGAGCCGTTGATGAAAGAAGGGATTGTGACCAAGCGCGAATACAACGCGGCATCAGCAGCATATCAGAGCGCCCTCGCCTCCTATTCGCCAAGTGCGGCTTCGGGGACTGTACGGTCGTCAATCGATGGTGTGATACAGCAGTTGCTTGTCCGTTCCGGAGATTACGTTGATGCAGGAACCCCGATAGCAATTGTAGGGAAAAACAGGTCTCTCGTACTGCAAGCCGATCTGCCTGAGAAATACAGGGACAAACTATCCTCCATCATTACAGCAAATATCAGGACGCCCTACGCAGAGAATTGGATCAGCATTGATTCGCTTAATGGGAAACGTACGGCACTCTCTCCAAACGATCAGGTATCCGTATCCTCACAGACAGGCTATCTACCTGTATCATTCACTATCGATAATGATGGCAGCCTGTCGGCCGGATCATTTGTTGATGTGAGCCTGATATGCAGAAGTGAGGAGACAGCATATTCCGTACCAAATGAGGCTATTACCGAACAGCAAGGGAATTATTTCATATATGTCAAGACCGGAAGCCACAGCTATGAGAAACGTAAAGTGATCCCCGGTCTGTCGAACGGAATTGAGACAGAGATTAAATCAGGAATACACGAAGGAGAGAATATAGTTGTGAAAGGAGCGACAATAGTGCGCCTTTCAGAGCAGGGCGGAAATATTCCACAAGGCCATTCCCATAACCACTAAAACCTTCAGATCATGCTTGACAAAATCATACGGTTTTCATTAAAAAACCGTCTTACAATACTTGTTATTACCGGAGCATTACTGATCTGGGGATGTCTGTCGCTAATTGACACGGACATTGATATATTTCCGGATCTTAACGCTCCGACCGTCACCATAATGACTGAAGCTCCCGGCATGACACCGGAAGAAGTAGAACGTACCATCACGTATCCAATAGAGACAGCCCTGAACGGAGCTGCTGACGTGAGACGCGTCCGCTCTGCATCTTCAACAGGATTTTCCGTTGTATGGGTAGAATTTGACTGGAATGCAGACCCCAACATAGCGCGACAGACTGTTTCGGAAAAGATCGCAAACCTTGCCGGACAAATGCCGCCCTCGGCAAGCACACCGGTTCTTGGACCACAATCATCAATTTTGGGTGAAATCATGATCATCGGGTTAAGATCCACCGGTGCGACCACGGCCACAGAGCTACGTACAATCGCAGACCGGACATTAAGCCCAAGAATCCTGTCGCTTGGCGGAGTGTCCCAAGTATCAGTTATCGGTGGCGACGTAGCTGAATATCAGATACGGCTAAAACCCGACAGGATGAAATACTTCGGAATCACACTTCAAGAGGTCAGGGATGCCTCGGAGAGCCTGAATCAAAATGGTTCGGGAGGTGTGATCTATGATTACGGGAATGAATATCTTATCAAAGCGGAGGTACACAGCAATAACCCCGAGGATATAGCCAAAAGCATTGTGCGCAGCAATGCAGAGGGCGAGACAGTGACCATAGGCGATATAGCAGATGTCGTAATCGGCGCGCAAAGCCCCAAACTGGGCACAGCATCGGTAAAGACACAGAATGCAGTGCTTGTCACAGTTACCAAACAACGTGGGGCAAGCACGGAGAAAATCACTGAAAACATTGACCGGATGCTTGGTGAATTAAAGGCAACAATGCCGAGTGATATTCAAATCGACACCGACATATTCCGCCAGAACGATTTCATATCGGGTTCAGTCAACAATCTAAAGGAATCTTTGCTTGAAGGCTCAATATTCGTAATGATTGTGCTATTCATATTCCTAATGAATTTCAGGACGGCAATAATATCCATAGTGGCTATCCCATTATCCATAATAGTCACACTGCTGATATTAAGCCTGTCGGGTATGACCATCAACACGATGGTTCTCGGAGGTATTGCAATCGCTATCGGGTCGCTGGTTGACGACGCAATTGTCGATGTTGAAAATGTCTATAAACGATTACGTCAGAACTTTAGTCTTCCAAAAGACGAACAACTGCCGATAAGAACAATTGTATTTGAAGCATCTAAAGAAGTCCGACTCCCCATACTTAATTCCACCTTGATAATAGTGGCCAGTTTCCTTCCGCTGTTTTTCCTATCAGGGATGGAGGGGCGATTGCTTATCCCACTCGGACTCGCATTCATAATCGCACTTGCGGCATCCACCATCGTGGCATTGACCGTGACTCCTGTTCTATGCAGCTATCTTCTCGCAGGGGAAAAACAGTCATCCTCAACAACGAAAGAGCCATGGCTGTCGCGCAAGCTCAATCAACTATATTGCAAATCATTAGATTCCGCACTTGGCAACCGCAAAAAAATACTGATAATAACCGGTATCACCGTAGCCGGCGCGATTGCATGCTTCTTCACGCTTGGAAGAGGATTTCTGCCATCGTTCAACGAAGGGTCATTGACAATCAATGTAGCGACATTGCCCGGCATATCCCTTGAAGAGAGCGACAGAATCGGACGGGAAGCTGAAAAGATCATATTGTCAATCCCGGAGATAAAGACCACAGCACGCAAAACAGGACGTGCAGAGCTTGACGAACATTCACTCGAAATAAACATGTCGGAGATCGAAGCACCTTATACTCTATCAGGCCAAAGCCGCGAGGAAATGGTCGCCGATCTGCGCCACAAGCTATCACATCTACCGGGAACAAATATCGAGATCGGTCAGCCAATCTCCCACCGCATAGATGCCATGCTTTCCGGTACGGAAGCTCAGGTTGCAATCAAAGTATTCGGCGAGGATCTTGACGCGCTCCGGAGAATAGCCCGAGATATCAAAGATCATATTTCAGCCGTAGACGGGATTGTGGATGTCAATATGGAACAACAGATTGAACGTCCACAGATAGACATTCGCCCACGACGTGAATTACTTGCAAAATACGGGATCACAAACCGGGATTTCACATCCGCAATCGAAACAATGACAGCCGGTATAACAGTATCACAGGTATTTACCGAGGGCGTACCCTATGATATTGTACTCAAGATAGATCCTAATGAATGTGACGGCATCGCTGATTTGACAAACCTGATGATCGACTCCAACATAGGGAAAATACCTCTGAGCTATGTGGCTGAGATCGTGTCGTCGAGTGGGCCAAACACCATTAAACGCGAGAATGTGAAACGCCGTATGGTTGTCTCGGCCAATGTTGAAGGGACAGATCTGAGGAATGCAGTCAACAGCATTAAAGAAGTGATAAATAAACAGGTGACGATACCGGAGAATTACTACATAGAATATGCCGGACAGTTTGAGAACGAAGCCAAAGCATCACGGACACTTGTCATTGCTTCCGCAGGAGCAATACTGCTCATATTGTTGCTTCTCATGCATGAATACCACAGTATCCCTCAGGCTCTGGTTATACTGACGAATATGCCGCTTGCAATAGTTGGCGGAGTGCTAATGCTTTTCATAACCGGCAGAGAGCTGAATATACCGGCAATCATAGGATTCATTTCACTGATGGGAATAGCCACCCGAGGCGGAATGCTACTGGTTTCACGTTACAACTCTCTCAAAGAAACCGGTGTACCTCTCAGGCAAAGATTATTAAAAGGATCGTCCGACCGATTAAACCCGATAATAATGACTGCATTGACCTCGGCATTAGCCCTGATCCCATTGGCGGTCAGAGGGACAGAACCGGGCAATGAGATCCAATCACCTATGGCACTCGTGATTCTCGGTGGACTGATTACGTCTACAATCCTTAATCTCTACATTGTACCAATCCTCTACTCCTATATCAAAAAATCGAAAAAACAATGAAACGAGCAATAACATCCATACTCATAGGAGTAAGTCTGACAATAACAATCGCCGCACAGAATGAAAGATTCAATTATTGTGTTGATTTCATAACATCCAATAATGAGACGCTGAAAGCTGACTCGATCAACACACAATCGCAGATATTGTCATTGCAACAGAAAAACAATCTCTCAGACCCGGAATTGGATCTGAGTCATCAATGGGGACAGCGCGGAATCGGCAATAAATGGAGTGTCGGAGTCAGTCAGAGTTTCGAATGGCCAGGAGTGTATTCTGCTCGAAAAAAGCAGATCAATGCGGAAGTGGAGGCACTGACACAAAACCTTTCGGCTCAAGAAAACGAGCTGCGCATGAATATACGAAATGCATTGATTGAATATATCTACACCCGAAAACTGATCGCTCTGTATAATGATCAACTTGCAAGAATCGATTCACTGATCATAATATACAACAGAGGTGCAGAACTTGGTGAGATTTCCAAGCTTGATGTGAACAAGCTCAAAATAGAACGTATTGCAGCTTCAAGACAATTAAATGAAGCCCAAAATACGCTGACCGGGCATCAGCAAACCATAAAAAATTTAAATGGCGGAAAAGATTGCTCGAACGAGTTGGCCACCCTTAGTGATTTCCCTAATGTAGAACCAGGAAATGTGGATGATTACATACAAACAGCACAAATACATGACCCGAGCATACAAGCACTGACCATGCAATCCGAAGCCATCAGGCATGAAAGCAACGTGGTAAGGCAAAGCTATATCCCGAGCTTTTCCGTGGGATATAGTCATGATTACGAACTTGGCGAACATTTCAATGGAGTGTCTATAGGTCTGACACTTCCAATATTCTCAAACAGAAAGAAGAAATCGGAGATAGCAAGCAGAAGAACATTCATAGAGACATCACAAGAGATAGTGCAATCAGAGATCCATAATGAAATCAAAACTCTGTATAGACAAGTGGTCAACCTGAACACAGAGATTAACCAATATAGGGCTGTCATCGAGGATAAAGATAATATCAGACTGCTCAACATGGCTCTGGATGCCGGACAAATCACATTGATAGACTATCTGCAGCAAGTCAATTATTTCCAGCAAGCGCAGGCCGATTACATCGGAATAGAACGCCAGCGAGCTATATACATGTCTCAATTATGCCGGTGGGAAAATTGGAATTGAGCTGAACAAAACGTGATATAGATTTGCTATTGATATTCAAATTGAATACTTTTGCAAAGAAAGAAGATACAATGGGTAAACAAATCTCAAAATTAAATGACATAGCATCGGCTTATGGAAAGTTACTCCGTGAAGCCGATTCCCTGCTGACCCGGCAGGATCTGGAGATTCTGAAAGAACATATCCGGGACAATAGCTTCTCTGCCACCACAAATGAGGCAGAAATAAACGAATATGATCTTAACGGCATAAACCGATTGTGGCGAAGCTTATCCACGGCAGCGGAGCTTTGTCACAGTATAGCGCCTGACCGCAGCATTATTGCAGCCGTATTGTTATACCCCCTGTTCCGTACAAAACACATAACCCTATCCGAGATTTCGGAGAAATGGAATGATGATATAGCAACCCTCGTGGAAGGGTTGGAAAATGTGCAAGAACTATATTCTCAACATGGAACGGTTGCATCGGAAAACTTCCGGAATCTCATGCTCACATTGGCAAAGGATATCCGTGTGGTGATCATAATGATTGTTGACCGTCTTGTCGTGATGCGCGCCATAAATCATCATCCGGATCAAGAGATGGTGCAGCAAACAGCCATGGAGTCCAGCTATCTATATGCCCCATTGGCTCATAGACTCGGTTTGTATAAGATTAAGGGCGAGCTTGAAGATCTATCACTTAAATACACGAACCGTGAGATGTTTACGCGTATAGCCGGAAAGCTTAACGCCACGAAACAATCACGCGATGCCTATATAGCCTCGTTCATACGTCCGGTCAAAGAGGCGTTGGAGCGTCAAGGACTGAAATTTGAGATCAAAGGCCGCACCAAGTCCATATACTCGATATGGAACAAGATGATGAAACAGCATAACGATGTTGAACAGATCTACGACCTGTTCGCCATCCGCATCATTCTTGACGTTGACCGCGACCATGAGCGAAGTGAGTGTTGGCTGGCATATTCTGTTGTGACAGATATGTTCCAGCCGAATCCATCGCGACTGAAAGACTGGTTATCTGTTCCCAAATCCAATGGATACGAATCACTTCACATAACCGTGCTCGGGCCGGAGGATAAATGGGTTGAGGTTCAGATCAGATCCCGCAGGATGGATGAGATAGCCGAAACAGGTGTCGCCGCTCACTGGAAATACAAAGGTATCAAGAGCGAAAACGATCTTGATTCATGGATGAATCATGTACGTGAGATTCTTGAGGACTCTGCATCGTCGCCAATGGGATTGATGCGTAACCTAAACATGGATCTCTATAGCAAGGAGGTGTTTGTATTCACGCCCAAAGGAGATCTATATAAACTTCCGGTAGGTGCCACCCTTCTTGATTTTGCGTTCCAGATACATTCCCGTCTGGGGTGTACATGCGTAGGCGGACGTATAAATGGCCGTAGCTGCAAGATCAATCAGGAATTGCATAGCGGAGATACGGTTGAGGTAATAACATCATCCACGCAGCAACCCAAACTTGACTGGCTGTCGATTGTGGTCACATCAAAGGCCAGAAACAAGATCCGCCAGACAGTCAATGAAATAAATAACCGACGCGCAGAACTGGCAAAAGAGCTGCTCCAGCGCCGCTTCAAAAACCGCAAAATAGAAGTTGAAGAAGCCAAGATCATGAAAGTGATCAAAAAGCTCGGTTATAAAACAGTGACTGATTTTTACAATGCCATATCTGATGAACAGATTGATGTAAACCACGTCATAGAGCAATATGAACAACTTGAATCACCCGTTGATCAGACATCAGAAATCAGATCAGCGGAAGAATTCACATTCCGTGGTGACTCTACGGCAGAAAGCTCTGATTCCGGAAACGACGTGCTCGTGATCGGAGACGGAGTGAAAGGCGTGAACTATAAACTTGCACGATGCTGCAATCCAATCTACGGGGACAACGTATTTGGGTTTGTGTCATCGGAAGGTGTCATAAAAATCCACCGGCAAACATGCCCGAATGCAGCCCATATTCATGAGCGCTATCCTTACCGAATAATCCAGACACGATGGTCGGGGAAAGCCGGTTCGCATTTTGTTTCGACAATCAGTATAGTGGGAACTGATGATATAGGCATCGTAACGAACGTAACATCAATCATTTCAAAAGAAAGCCGATCGTCGTTAAGGAATATCTCCATAGACTCGCATGATGGTTTGTTCCACGGATATCTTGTAATCGGAGTGGAAAGCAAGAAAGTGCTTGATGATATAATTAAGAAAATTTCAACCGTGAAAGGAGTAAAGAATGTTCAACGGACTAATTAAATTATCTTTCATTGCGGTACTTGCAACTTCCGCAATATCCTGCCAAAACAGTGACCGTAACGGAGAGAAAGAAGCCGAAGATAAATACAGTCAGGCAAAAAATTGTTTTGATCTCGGTCAATACGAAACGGCATCGGCGCTTCTATCAGAAATCGATTCTTTATATCCAAAAGCTGTTGAGACTCGCCGAAAGGCTTCACTATTGCGACCGGAGCTAAAAGAGCGTTGGACCGCCGCGCAATTATCAGAGATAGATTCGCTTCTGGCCGTCAATACAATTATCGGAGATTCATTGCGAAACCTCATAACATTTGTAGACAACCCATTGGAGGGATATTTCGTGGCTAAGGAAATAGGCAAAACAGATCCAAGGACGGACGCAGGCCTGCACGGCCGCATTTCCCCCGGATTTAAATTCTACATAACATCTTCGTCCCCTAATCCAATCAAAAGTACATCCGTACGCCTTTCTGCCAATGGGGAAACTGTCGAGACCCCAACAATCCCCTTTGACGGAGAGCGCAATAACCGATCCGGAAAATGTGAGACAATCACATTCACTGAGGCGGAAAGTGCGCCGCTGGGCGATTTCATACTCAGACACAATCAGGATGCAATCGGATTAACATACATAGGAGAGAATGGACAGGAGCGGCATTCCGAACTCCCATCCATTCAAAAAAATTCACTTGCAACCGAATACCGGTATGCAAAAACAGTTATACGTGATAAGTTTCTCAGATTAGAGAAAGAGCGATTGTCAAAGCAACTGGAGTTATCACGCCAACAGATTGCCCGTTCAAGAGAAAGCCGTTAAACATTTCTCCGCTTTGCGTTTTTATTGATCGTTGCGAGGATTATTGTTTAACGTGCTCGTGCGCTCACGGACTAATTCCGGAGAAACGGCATTGTCATCACCGCGATTGATTGCCACGCCTGAATATTCGCGTGCACCCTGCGCTTTTTCTTCTTTTGACGCAGCCGCTTTTTTACAACATTTTCGTTTCGTTTCCATAGTCAATAATATTTCTTTAATTATTAATATTCTTACGACTATAGAACACGGATCCGACGTGTTTTGTTTGCCGGTTCAATCTATGACTTGATTTAAGTCAGGTCAATCGGTAGATTGTTCAATTGCTCAATGTAATCAAGAAGCTGATTGCGTCCGGCACCGGTGGATGACGACGTGACAAACACCGGAGGAAGTTCCTCCCATGCCTCCAACAATGTGGCACAATATGACTCAATACTTTTTTTGACAGCTGCTTTTGACAATTTATCAGTCTTTGTAAAGACAATACTGAAAGGAACGCCATTCTCCCCTAACCAGTTGAAAAAATCAAGATCAATCTTCTGCGGAGCATGACGGGAATCAATCAGCACAAACAGATTGGTCATCTGGGGGCGATTGAGAATATAACTCTCAATCATCTTGCGAAGTTTATCCCTTGCGTCTTTGTTTCGCTGCGCATATCCATAACCGGGAAGGTCGACTATATACCAGCTGTCATTTATAAGAAAATGGTTGATCAACATAGTCTTGCCAGGCGTTGAGGATGTCATGGCAAGAGAACTACGACCGGTAAGCATATTGATCAGAGATGATTTGCCAACATTAGATCGGCCAATAAATGCATATTCGTGTTTGGAATGCTCAGGGCATTTCTTTACATCTGAATTGCTTATTACAAAACGAGCGGAATTAATAATCATACTAAGAATATAAATAAAAAAATGCAGCCGGACGATAAGCCGGGTTATGTCGGCCGTAGCACTACCCCGAAGGGGCCACTGACGGCGTTTCGTCATTTATCTGAATCGGATGTCACCACCACGATTTAAGCAGCCTACCCCCCGACAATGGACGAGCAGCCCTTAAATGCCGGTATACTTGGCCTTGCAACCCATAAGGCATGCGGCATGCCGTATTGCTACGACATCCGGTGGGCTCTTACCCCACCTTTTCACCCTTACCATACAAAATATGGCGGTTATTTTCTGTCACACTACTCTGCGGTCACCCACAGCTTCCCGTTAAGAAGTATGGTGCTCTATGTTGCCCGGACTTTCCTCACACCGGCCAATCCGGTGAGCGACGAAATGCCCGGCTGCATGATGCAAAGGTAAGCATTTCCATCGGGATGGCAAACTATTTTTCACCCCAATGCCATCTCAGCGGATGTCGAGCCGGATAAAGGAGCAACCGTAATGACGTGCCATAATTACAATAGCCCCAGATCCAATCAATCAAAACGCTGATTTTATTTCGCATGCCGAGTATTGAGATAAGATGGATAAACATCCAGGCCAGCCAAGCTATGAAACCACGCATGTGAGTTTTCTTGATATCAGCTACCGCCCTGTTTCGACCTATAGTGGCCATAGTGCCTTTATCTTTATAGGCGAAACGACACAAGAAATCGCCACGATTAAGATTTTTCGCAAGATTCCTCCCCTGCTGAATGGCGACCTGAGCCAATTGAGGATGTCCATCAGGATACCCGTCTGTATCCATAACGCAGATATCTCCTAAAGCGAATAAGAAATCTTCATACCCATTCACACGATTAAAATCATCGACTTTAATCCTCATACCTTTCCCTAAAGGCAATACACCTCCCGAAGTCTGGATTTCAACGCCCTTAATGCCGGCTGTCCAAATCACCATTCCACTATCAAAACTCTGCCCATCACTGAGAGTTACAGTATTGTCAGTGTAATCTTTCATAATGGTACCAAGACGAATATCCACCATGAGTTGTCCGAGATAATGCAATGCATCATTCTGAGACTTCTGAGACATAGCTCCAAGCAATGCTCCCGTACCTTCCAATAGAGTTATCTTTACATCCTCAGACGGGATGCTCGGATAGTTTCTCGGTAGAATGTATTTCTTCATTTCACCTAAAGCCCCGGCAATCTCAACGCCGGCAGGACCACCGCCCACCACCGTAAAACTCAACAATCTTCGCCTCTCCTCAGGGTCGTCACATATACTTGCACGTTCAAGACGATCAAGAATTTCGTCGCGACATCTCATTGCCTGCGCCGTACTTTTTAGCGTGTATACAGAATCAACCAACCGGTCGTTGCCGAAGAAATTATTAGTAGTTCCAGCAGCAATAACAAGGTAATCGAATGACAGAACTTCATATTGTGTCTTCAATTTCCGCGCAGTCAGATCTATTGATTCTATTTCCCCAATATGGAACTCAACACCCCTTGCTTTCCCTTTTGAAAACTCCCGTCGGAATGGGAAACATATACTATCAGGGCCGAGCCCACTTGATGCGATTTGATAGAACAGAGGAGGAAAACTATTGTAATTGTTGCGATCAACAAGAATCACATCAAACTTCGACTTGTCTATATATTTTACAAAGTTGAGGCCGGCAAAACCACCGCCAACAACAACGATACGCTTTTTTGACACCATAACATAGATGATTTTTATATCTAACACCAGCAGATCGGCCTATGGTTCACTTTCTACCTTAATATTTTTTCACTTCATAAATACATGATAATCCATCTGCATGGCCTATATTTGTATGATCAAAAGACCCACACGCAATGAAGCGCCAAGCATATATCATATTTCTTTTTCTCCTTCAGTTCCTGACAATGCCAAGCTTATTGGCTCAAATCAACACAGATCAGGTTATACAGATTGGTCGTAATGCTATCTATTTTGAAGATTATGTCCTGTCAATACAGTATTTCAATCAGGTGATCGGGGCAAAACCATATCTTGCACAACCATATTATTATCGTGGAGTTGCAAAATTCAATCTTGAAGATTTCAGTGGGGCAGAAGCAGATGCGTCAATGGCAATAGATCGTAACCCCTTTATCACGGATGCATATATCTTAAGAGGCATGGCCCGTCAAAACCTCGGGCATGCGCCTGAAGCTATCACAGACTATGACAAGGCATTATCAATGCAGCCCGACAACTGGGATCTCAATTTCAAACGTGCTCTTGCCCAGGAATCAATAGAGGATTATGATGGAGCATCAGCCAGTTTCACTGATATCATTCAACGTCATCCGTCCTTCGATGCCGCATATATAGGACGAGCTCGCCTAAATCTCACCCTAAAAGATACAATTGCAGCTCTCGATGACATAAACAAAGCAATAGAAATCAATCCTAATGCCATAAATGCCTACATCATCCGTGCAGATATTGCCATAAACCAGCAACATAACTATCAGCAGGCTCTTGCTGACATGGATAAAGCCATAAAATTACAGCCTCGGCATAGCGGATTGTTTATCAACCGTGCCTTTTTGCGTTACAAGCTGGACGACTATTTCGGTGCTATGGGTGACTATGATTATGCCCTACAGCTTGATCCACTTAATTCAACCGCTCTGTTCAATCGATCTGTCTTACGCACTGAAGTCCGTGATTACAACAATGCTCTTGCAGATCTTGACCAGATTATAGCCATGAATCCCACGAACTATAGAGCACTTTTCAATCGTGCATCCGTGCATAATGAATTAAAACAATATAAGGCGGCTTTAGCTGATGCGGACGCTATAATAAACTCATTTCCCGATCTGGCCTCAGCCTACGTGCTACGTTTTGATATTCGTCAAAGGATGGGCGATAAAAACGCCAAAACAGACTACGACCGAGCTATAAAAATGGCCAAGCAACAGCAAAAAGATAAAAACGGGAAATCTCCATCGGCGGATGAAATTCTAAATCTATTTGATACCGGTGATATTACTGATGAAAAAGATCTGACAGCTGCCCGATTCAACCAGCTGCTAACAATATCCGACAATGCCAATCTTGATCAGGATTACAATGGTAAAGGCATCAGAGGTCGTATTCAGGACAGAAATATCAGCATTGAACCAGAGCCTATTTTTGTAGCGACCTATTACTCTGTTCCAACAGAACTGAAACCAACCGGCGAATACCTCAAAGAAATTGATGAAGTAAACCGGACGCATGCTCTAAACTATCTGCTACAAGTTACAAATCGCGAGGCCACACTCACAGACAGCACTGAGATTAAACGTCATTTCAACTCAATAGAGTACTACAACTCCTATCTGTCCACACATTCACCTCGCGCAATAGACTACTTCGGGCGAGCGATGAACCAGATGACACTGCATAATTATCAGAGTGCTTCTGCTGATTTCGGCAAAGCATTGCAACTTGCACCCGATTTTGCCCTTGCCAGCTTTATGAATGCTGTTGCAAAATATCGCGAGGCTATGACAGACAAAGCCGTAAGTAACAAACAAACCGGAGATCTTGGAAGTCTTGCTTTGTTCCGCGCAAAACTACAGGATGTCATTACTGAATTTGAAAGTGCACTGAAAAGCTCCCCAAAAATGTATCTTGCCTACTATAATATGGGGGTGGTGTTCATAGCCATGCAGGACTATACTTCAGCGTTAAGCGCATTCAACAAAGCCATAGAGATGAAACCGGATTTTGGTGAGGCATTTTATAACCGTGGATATGTATACTTCACTCTCGGTAATAGAAATGCTGGAAGTTCTGATCTCAGCCGTGCCGGACAGCTTGGCGTAGCTCCCTCCTACAATCTACTGAAACGTATGTCGGATTAATCCTTGTCACACCCACATTTGCGCGTGCGCTTACCCTTGCTGCCTGATCTGCATCCATCCGATAAAGGACAACCGGAACATTTTTCATTTGCATCACATCCACATAAACCTTTACGCCGGAAGATGCGACGAGCAAGCCAAACCAGACAGCATACAAGAATTACTGAAACAGCAGCATATTGCAGTATTTCATTTGACAATCCCATAGCTATAAACCTTCTATTGCAGGAAGAACAATCTTAACGAATTCCTGTTCAAAATTAGGTGTCAATACACCTCTGCCAATTGATTCAAGTATATCTCCAACTGGCCAGAACCGCAGCTGATCAATATCATCCGGTTCTGATATTACCGGTGTAAAACCGGCAGGTGATGCGACAATGAATACATTTATCAGCTCACGCTCAACATTGGATTCAAAAACGTATGAGGCTATTTTTTCAGCATCCACAGCCTTATCAAAGCCAATCTCCTCACGAGCTTCCCGATGAAGAGCCGTCTCTATGCTTTCTCCATAATCCACATGTCCTCCCACGGCGGTATCCCATGCCCCCGGCTGAATACGTTTTTTCAAGGACCGTTTCTGCAATAGCAAGCCCCGTTGTCTGTCATACAGATGAAGATGAACAACCGGATGAAGTTTCATAGAAACTCCATCGTGACACACGCTACGTGAAGCTCGTCCTATCACATTTCCTTCCGCATCAACAATCGGAAGTATCTCTGTTAATTCATTTTCCATACTTCTTATTGATCAGAGCATTCAATTTTCCCGGAGTCAATTCAGAAGAATATTGATCGAATGACAAGAGCATGTCACAGCCCTCTCTGAAACGGCTGCATCCATATGCGGAACGCCCCTTTATAAGATGGCCGGATCCGCATTTAGGGCACAATATCTGCTCAAGCTTTCTGACAGCCGGTTTTGACGGAGACTTTTTTGCCGCCGTTTTTTTCTTTTTTGCAGTCTCACCTTTCTCAGCAGAAACGTCGTCAACTATAATTCGGGAAGAAGAGTTGTCACTCAGAACATTTATGACAATTTCATTGATTAGACTCTTAAGCTCATCAATGAATTCATGGGCGGAATATTGTCCCCGTTCAATTCTGCGAAGCTTACTTTCCCACAATCCTGTCAATTTAGCGCTCTTAAGCAGCTCCTCCTTAATTGTAGCAATCAGGGCTATTCCAGCATCAGTAGCTCGCAGACTTTTGCCGGATCGAATCATATATCCACGCTTAAATAGCGTTTCAATAATCGCGGCTCGAGTTGATGGACGACCAATGCCATTCTCTTTCATAGCCTCACGGAGCTCCTCATCTTCAACCATTTTTCCGGCACCTTCCATTGCTCTCAAAAGCGAACCCTCCGTGTAATATTTAGGTGGCTGAGTCTGTTTCTTATTCAACGAAGGTTTATGGCTTCCACTTTCTCCCTTCTCAAAATTCGGGAGAATATTTTCCGAGCTATCTTCTGCAGTATCTTTATCTTTCTGATAAATTATTCTCCACCCTGGCTTCAAAATCACCTTTCCCGATGCTTTGAAAACCTGACCGCTGATATCAGCCATCACTGTAGTAGTAGAAAATTCACAATCCGGATAAAACACAGCGATGAAGCGACGGGCAATGAGGTGATACATTTTCTTTTCATCTCCATTCAGCATATTAGGTAACTGTCCGGTCGGGATTATAGCATGGTGATCCGTCACTTTAGAATTATCAAAGACCTTCTTGCTTTTTGTAATTTTCCCGGATAATACAGGAGCTGTCAATGCTGCGTATGGAGTCATCTGCTTCAATATCTGAGGTACTTTCGGGTAAATATCCTCCGAAAGATATGTCGTGTCCACACGTGGGTAAGTGGTAACCTTTTTCTCGTAAAGCGACTGAATCATCTTCAGAGACTCATCAGCCGACCATCCCCACCGCTTATTGCATTCCACCTGTAAAGATGTGAGGTCAAAAAGACGGGGCGCTGATTCCCTACCCTTTTTCTCCTGAACATCCGTAATAACCAATGGCGAAGATTCAATAGCCGCCATCGCCAGGTTGGCATCATCTTCAGACTTGTATTTTCCGGCAGCCGCAGAGAAAATAGTGTCACGATACTCCGTGCGTATTTCCCAATAATCCTCAGGCTTGAAATTCTCAATCTCAAGCTGCCGCTGAACAACAATTGCGAGTGTGGGGGTCTGCACACGTCCAATCGACAGAACTTTCCCTGGTTCAGAATATTTTAATGAATACAGCCTCGTGGCATTCATACCAAGAATCCAGTCTCCAACAGCACGCGATAAACCGGCATAATAAAGATTGTCAAAGTCGGCCTGTGGCTTTAAATTATTGAAGCCCTCTCGAATTGATTCATCCGTCAACGACGAGATCCAAAGACGCTTAACCTCACAATGAGTACGTGCCTTCTGCATCACCCATCGTTGTATAAGCTCACCTTCCTGTCCGGCGTCACCACAGTTTATCACCTCATCGGCTTTTGAAATCAGAGTTTCTATAACCTTGAACTGACGCTTTATGCTTTCCTGATCAATCAGTTTGATACCAAATCTCGGAGGAATCATCGGAAGAGAAGAAAGCGACCATCGCTTCCACATTTCGGTATAATCCGCCGGCTCCTTCAGTGTGCACAAATGTCCATAGGTCCACGTGACAGCGTACCCGTTGCCTTCATAAAAACCATCGGCTTTATTATTTGCCCCAAGCAGACCTGCAATATCTCTCGCGACACTCGGTTTCTCCGTTACACACAGTTTCACTTCTTCGATTGAATTATTGTCCATTTGCTCGGTCCTTTCGGTCCGGAGAGCATAATTGTGAATTCTGATTGAATTTTCATCGGAGGGAAATCAATCTCTACATAGATCGCATTATCATCTTCCCATTGAAACCATCGTTTCATATCAATGCCATCGATATCTGTAGCATCAAGTTTTTCTCCTGTTGAGGCTACAAAAATCATCTCGTCAATACGACCTGAAGTATGTGGCTTTCCTATCAAAAAGCCATAAACACGTGTCAGATCGTCACGATAATCAATCTTCTCAATCTTGAATCCAATCTGACCACCGGACTTACTTGCTTCAATCGAGTAATTTTCCAATTCCCGTGCTACAAGATCTGCCGGGATTATTACCGCACAGAGAAAAACAGCGACAGATATAAACAATCGTCCAAACATATTCATGTCAATTATTCCGTGGCCTTAGCCTCGTTCCAAAGAAGATCCATTTCCGCTAACGTCATATCCTTCAAATTCCGTCCGGACTCTTTAGCTTTTGCCTCGACGTAGTTGAACCGTCGGATGAATTTCTTGTTGGTTTTTTCGAGCGCGTTTTCCGGATTGATACCATATTTGCGCGATAGGTTTATAATGCTGAAAAGCACATCGCCCATCTCGGCTTCCATATCCGCTCGCGACATCTTATCCGCCTCTACAGAAAACTCATCAAGCTCCTCTCTGACTTTATTCCAGACCTCAGCATTATCATTCCAATCAAAGCCTACATTTGCAGCTTTCTCCTGAACACGATATGCTTTTATCAAGGCCGGAAGAGCAGCAGGCACACCGGCAAGAACAGTTCGATTTCCACCTCGTTCCTTCAACTTAATCTGCTCCCAGTTCTCTTCCACCTGATGTGAGTTTTCAACCGCGGTAGAACCAAAGACATGCGGATGGCGGAATATAAGCTTTGCATTCAATGCATCAGCCACGTCGCAAATATCAAAGGAATCCGATTCCTCACCTATCTTTGAATAAAAAAGAATATGAAGAAGTACGTCTCCAAGTTCCTTCTTGATATTATCATTGTCATAATTGATCAGCGCATCACATAGTTCATACACTTCCTCTATTGTGTTTGGCCGCAAAGACTCGTTTGTCTGCTTGCGATCCCAAGGACACTGAACACGCAGGATATCAAGCGTGTCGATGACACGACCTAAAGCCTCAATTTTTTCTTCGCGAGTATGCATAGCAACTATTACTTTTCATAATTCTCAATTCCACTCATGAGCCAAGCTTTGAACTCATCGACGTTCTCAGTAAAGCCCAGCATTGAATTCATCGGCTGTCCGGCGTTGTCGAGCACAATATAATAGGGCTGCTGTGAAGCCTTGAATTTTGATTCCTGAAGATATCCCCATAGATCCCCATAAGTTTCTATAAGGCGTTTCTTACCATTGATCTCCAACGATTGAGGATCTGTCAAAGGCGTACGGTCATCAACCATCAACGTGATGAACACGACCTTTTCTTCAATGAGAGCTTTTACCGATGGTTCATCAAGAACCGCCCCTTCCATTTTACGGCAATTGACACATCCATAACCGGAAAAATCAAGCAGAACCGGCATATTATGTTCGGCTGCATATCTCATTCCCTGATCATAATTGTCAAAATGCATGGGGTCATCATGATATAGATTGAAATCCTGCGTATTCAGTGGCGGAGCGAAAGCACTTACAGCTTTCAATGGTGCTCCCCAAAGACCGGGGATAAGATACACCACAAAACTCAATGAGGCCAACGCGAGGAAAAATCTTGGAATAGAAACATATTCCAATGGTGCATCATGGCTGAACCGGATTTTACCAAGCAAATAAAGCCCTAACAACAGGAATATGACAATCCATAATGACAAGAAAACTTCCCGGTCAAGAATTCCCCAACCATAAGCCAGATCGACAACCGAAAGGAATTTCAAAGACAATGCGAGTTCAAGAAATCCCAGAACGACTTTAACGGAATTGAGCCAGCCACCGGAACGCGGCATTTCCTTGAGCAGTGACGGGAACATTGCAAACAACGCAAATGGGATTGCCAACGCCAGAGCAAATGCGCCCATACCGACTGCCGGGCCAGCAATATTTCCCTGTGTCGCGGCCTCTACCAACAGCGTTCCAATCAGAGGGCCAGTGCATGAGAATGAAACAAGGACAAGCGTGAAAGCCATGAAGAACATACTTACAAGACCCGAGGTTCGCTCTGCCTTGCTATCAACTGAATTGCTCCACTTCGACGGCAATTTAATATCAAATGCTCCAAAGAACGAGATAGCAAATACAACCAGAAGAAGAAAGAAAGCTATATTGAAGTATGCATTTGTCGCCAGTTCATTAAGCTTACCGGCATCAAAGACCATAGTTACCAAAAGTCCTAATGCAAGATAAATAACAATGATTGAGAAACCGTAGATCACTGCGTCCAATACAGAACGGCGTCTATTCGTATTTTTCTTCAAAAAGAAGCTGACGGTCAACGGAATCATCGGCCACACACAAGGGGTTAGGAGAGCCAGAAGCCCACCGACAAATCCCCAAATGAATATGTACCACCAATCAGCATCAACATCTGTAGCCGACTGCACTTCAACAGGCTCCCACCACTGGGAATTATCAACCACCCCGAGTCCTGATTTCAAAGTATCCGACAATGACGGAGCACTCTTGCCATTATTATCAACTACAGAATCCGTATTTACCGAGGCACTTATCGACTCAGGATTAAACGAGAGATCGAACGGGACTTTCTCCGGTCGTGAACAACTTTTATCATTGCAAGCCATGGATTCCACCACAACTTCAAACTTGCATCCCTTACTGCCGTTCTGCAATCGGAAATTTTGAGTAAAAGTAACAACACCTTCCCAGTAGCCGAGCATAAGATTAAACATCTTATCCATCACCTTGGTGGGCTTGACCGATGGCACAATATCGCCAACAAGATCAGCACCAGCTATCTGCCTGAAATCAAAATTCGTCGGCGTAGGGCCATCCTTGGGGAGATCCATGGAATACATGTGCCACCCGTCTGATATTTTAGCGGTAAATACAATCTGTCCTTCAGTTTCAGAGGTCATCTCAAGTTCTGAGCTCCAATTCACCGGAGTCTGCACCTGCGCGGAAACGCCCAACGATAGGAACAACAGAAATGCTGCAATCCAAACTTTCATATGCTTCATTTCTTAACAATTACTTTTTTTGAAAACGTTTCAATCTTGGGAGGCATACAATTCTGATCATTGCATCCCATATAGCGTATTTTACCTGCTACAACTGCCGTAGCGGCATCCGTCACCTTAAACTTACGACGAAAAGTCACGGCTGAACTCCAGCATGTAAGATCCAGGTCAAACATCGAATCATGATATCGAGTAGGTGCAGGAGATGCTGAAAGGTCACCAATAAAGCTGACCCCCTTTGACGCAGAGAAATCAAACTCAGTAGGCTGTGGCCCATTTTTCGGCAGTTTCATTCCGTAAAGATGCCAGCCATCATCTATAGTCGACTTAATTATCACCTCCCCTTCAGTTGCAGAAGTCATCTTTACATTCACACGCCAACGAATCGGATTTGCCGGCGCCTGTGCATTTATAGTCGTCACAAAAAACAGTGACAACAAAATTGAAATCGTTAATTTTATAATGCGGTTCATGTTTCTATAAATTTTCATGCAAAATTAGTAATATTTATCCGAAATACGCCGTTTTTACATTTTTTACTTTTTTACACCGCCACAGCAACGTTTCTTTCGGATTTTTTCATTACCTTTGCAGGTAATTTTTTAATTTATAGAATACCAACGAATGAAGGAACGCAACAAAGTTCTATACATTTCTCAGGAAATAGCGCCTTATCTACCGGAAACTCCTATGTCCGTGGCCGGACGCACACTTCCTCAGAGCGCACAGGAAAACGGGTACGAAGTCCGTACGTTTATGCCAAAATACGGATCAATAAATGAACGCCGCAATCAGCTCCATGAGGTTATCCGACTATCCGGCATGAACGTTGTGATCGACGACACGGATCATCCACTGATTATAAAGGTTGCAACATTGCAGCCCACCCGTATGCAGGTCTATTTCATAGACAACGACGATTACTTCCAGTTTTCACCGGACAAAATACTTGAAATAGTTTCATCCCCGGAAGATAACGACGAACGAATCATGTTTTTCGCAAGAGGTGTGATTGAGACCGTACGCAAATTGCGTTGGAATCCGGCAATAATCCACTGTCTCGGATGGACATCCGCACTCGTTCCATTATATCTCAAATATGCGTATCCCGACGATCCGACGTTCAGCAAGTCAAAAATCGTCTATGCTTTACGCGACGAGGATTTTGACTATACACTCAACGAGCGTTTTCTCGAGAAACTTGAGGCCGATCAATTTGATGGAGAAATGCTCAAGTCAATCTCAGACGGGCCTGTCGACTTCATCAAGCTCAACAAACTTGCCATAGACCATAGCGATGCCATCGTTCAGTCTACAGCAAATGTCAATCCGGAATTGATGGAATATGCACGACAATCCGGTAAACCCATCCTCGAGTTCATTCCCGATGAGACTGAATTCCTTAATAAATATGCGGAATTCTACGAAACACTAATTGATTGATCCATGCCTTGGGTCAAACAAAACGAATACCCTCCAACAAAATGAAACTGAAATACATCCTCTCAGCTGCCGTAATTGCATTGACCGCAGGGTTAATTTCATGCGACGACGAGGTGACTACCCTTGGAAATTCACTGGTCGAGGACAATACAGAGGTAGTAATCGACTCGTCGTTCACTATCACAGGCCGTCCGGTCAAAAACGATGACATTCAGTCACGCTCCATAACCCAGATCCTCGGCTCAATCACAGCCAAGGAATATGGCCACTTCTCCTCCGACTTTGTCACCCAGTTCATGCCTGCAATGAAACTTAACACCGATGGCGTAGGCATCAACGACATTGATTCAATCAAACTGCTGATGTTCTTCTATCCAGGCGACTTTACCGGAGATTCAATCGTACCAATGGGCCTGAAGGTCTATCCTCTGACCAAACAGTTACCCTCCCCTATATATAGCGATTTTGACCCAACAGGATATTATGACGAGAATAACTGCTGGACAAACCGTACACAGATATACACAGGCAATGCATTATACAATGACTCAATCAATGCCCTGTCCTATCGCACGGTTTCTGTCAAGCTCCCCGACTCATTTGCCAAATCATTCTTCAACAAATATCTTGAGAGTCCCCAGACATTTGCAACGCCACAGGCATTCGCGCAATTCTTCCCCGGACTATATGTGAAGAATACCTTTGGATCCGGTCGAGTGATCAATTTCAGCGAGACACGTATAAATCTATACTACAAGCGCCACACAACCATCACAACGGATGGAGTTGAACGCGACACTGTATTCAACACATCATCAACATACATGGCGGTTACTCCGGAAGTCATAACAAACAACATCATCAACATGAGCCTGAGCCCCAACCTACTCAGCCAAGTTGAGAACAACGAACCGATAATAGTTGCTCCGGCAAGTTATGATGTTGAGGTGACATTCCCAGCACAGGATATCATCAACAAGTATCGTCAGAACGGCGGTGATATGTCAGTAATAAACACACTCACAATGTCGATACCGGTGGAGACAATTGAAAATACATACAACATCAATCCTCCGCAGTATGTACTGCTTGTCCTATCTAAAGACAAGAAAGAATTCTTTGCCGATAATAAGATCACAGATGAGCAAACATCATTCCTCGCATCTTATAACGAGACGACAAAGTCTTATGACTTCACAAGCATGCGTCAATACATACTCGACATGATGGCGAAGGATCAAATCTCGGCCGCCGATTATACCTTCACCCTCACCCCTGTTAATGTTGTGACAGAAGAAAGCTCATCTTCATACTATTACTCAGGTCAAACCTACGTACAAGCAATTACCCCATATATTGCAGGGCCGGCCATGTGTAAATTAAACTTAGAAAAAACAAAAATTACGTTCACTTATAGTAAACAAATAATAAAAAATTAGTATCTTTGCATTGTCAAAAGATATGACCAGCCGCAATAGCTCAGTCGGTAGAGCATTTCATTCGTAACGAAAAGGTCGTGGGT